>Ga0184616_10000104_pt1 | contig 15309 bp, 11 predicted proteins | sample PLM4_90_coex_FD_133145 | JGI IMG/M metagenome (GOLD analysis project Ga0184616, IMG submission 133145) | Groundwater sediment microbial communities from an aquifer in East River, Colorado, USA - PLM4_90_coex | ecosystem: Environmental > Terrestrial > Soil > Riparian zone | place: USA: East...
AATGCGTCTTTTGCTTCAATACTGCGTTGCAGCTTGTCTGCGCTGCTCACATACTGGCGTGTATGCTGCGCTGCTCGACGGCGCTGCGCCTTGTCTTGAAGCAAAATCCACTATTTTTAGAGGTGCCCTAAAGATCATATTTATGGCATTTCCGAATCACGCTATAATAACGCAACAATGATTTGCTAATCGGAAGCTATGAAAACTTACATGTGTGTCATTTGCGGCTTTATCTACGATGAGGCCGCCGGATTGCCCAGCGAAGGCATCCCCCCAGGTACAAAATGGGAAGACCTCCCACTCAATTGGGTCTGCCCGGAATGCGGGGCCCGCAAGGAAGATTTTGAAATGGTGGAGATTTAGCTGTAGATCTGGTGTGACTTCCGCCACACCAGGGTATGGTTGTTCACTGGCATCTCGTAGTCCTTCAGCAATATCATATCTTGCGCGTGAGCCAGGCTATCCAGCGCCTCGAAGTCCCAGATGCCACTTGACGGCTCGCGCGCCTTGAGCCATTGATCGAAGCGGGCGTTGCTGTCGCTCGTATAGCCGCCGCGATAATTGAAGGGCCCGTAAAGGGCGAATACCCCGTTGTCCTGCAAGGCCGAGCCCACGCCCGCGAACATCCGTTCCACCTGCGGCCAGGACATAATGTGAGCCGTATTGGCGCTGAACACGGCGTCGAAGCGTTGCTCGGGCCAATGCTCATCGTCCACATCCAGTCTGATCGGCGGATGCACATTGGCCAGCCGGTACTCGTCCAGCCACATCATGATGCCCGCGTGATGACCGACGAGATCACTAGGCTGCCAAATGAGATGAGAAAGCTGCGATCCAAAGTACACGGCATGCTGGCCCGTCCCGCTGCCGATCTCAAGCACGGTGCGGCGATCCTTGAATACTTCCCGCAACACCTTCAGGATCGGAACCTTGTTCTGGTCGCAAGCCTCGGAGTAGGGTTTCATGGCGGTGTATAACGTATTGAGCGGCGCAGGCGGCAGACCCCACAGGTAAGGCTGCTGCTCATTGAAAGAGAAACCGGTGATCCCAGCATAGCATATTGCGATGGCAGCACCATCACCGATGTGATGATCGAACTCAGCGAATACGCACTCTCCCGCGTTGAGCGCGCCACCGAAACCGTGGATGACTCTGATGGCTACATGAGTATGTTGCTGCACCGATTGCAGGAGACGCACTTGGCCGCTGTCGGAAGGCTCCCGCCTCGCCCTCGTCGCGGGCTTCGCCTCGCACCCAATCCCGACATGATGACGCCGGCGGGCGTGGCTGTGGCCGCCGCGCGTGCGCTGCGTGCTGCCCGGGAACGAGAAGTACCGCATGCCACCGATGAGCCTAGGCGAGTTGTGGTTCGTCATCGTCCTAAGCCGTGCTTACGATCCCCGTCGCGGGCGTCGCGCAACACGGCGCCGGGCCGCTCGGCACGATGCGCGACATGATGGGCTGGTTCAGTGACGCGCGCACCCACTACGACGCGCACAAGTCCGATTTCTTTGGCTTCAAGCACTCCGACCTTTCGATTTCCCCCGATCCACGCCTGCTACAACTTCACCTGCTTCGCGATCCCTATAATCGCATCCGTTAAGATAGCAAGCCGCCTTGCCGCAGCCCCTGCAACCACAAGTCCAAGCTCCATAGAATGTTCAAGCGACCCCCAAGTCATGTTCGAAGAACCCACGTAGGCTCTCGTTGCGTCTGCCAATACTAACTTGGCGTGAAAAGTCTCGACGCCCTTTCCGCCTTCACGAGGTAGTGCGTAGTCGAAGACGGTCACGCCCAGCTCTCGGAGCCTGGCTCCCGACGTGCTCAGCCCTGCAGGGAAGTTCGGGTGAGACGCGCTCGTGGCATATCGTACGATTAGTTCGCGACGGACCTGTGGTGCCGTGCGCTCAAACAATCCGCAAACCCACTCAGCTCCATGACTGTCCAAGAACGGCGTCATTACACGGAGTCGCTCCCGGGCCTGTGACGCCAGCGACACAAAGCTATCATCGGTGGCTTCCAATTCAGTCGAGCGAACACCAAGGTCCTCGAGGGCCGTCTCTAGTCGCGACGGTTTAGCGGGGCGTGTGAGCGCCACCCACACGGTATCTTGGTCTTGGTGGACGTGTTGCACGTAATGTCCTGCAGCGGCAAGCAGGTCTGCTAATCGGCTCAGCTCTAGAGGTGCGGTCACGAGTCTCCAGCCTAGGCTGGAGACATGGGCAATTATGTCTAGTGCCTTGGCCTGACGTAGGCAGCCGAGAACCAGGGCCTCTTGTGCGGCTGGCAGGCCAGCCACCTTGGCGACTTCGCGTTCCGTAAAAGGCTCAGGCGGTTTTGTGGCAAGACTGCGCAATACAGCCGCTGACAGCGTCAGTTGAGGTGAGAATGCAACCAGTGCAGCTTTATCGAGCTCGGAAAGCATCACGGTTACGCCTTAACATGAACGGCTGCTTGCGCTACATCGAGGAACCCATCGAAGGTAAGGTCGGTGCGCTCATCAAATCGTGGACGACCTCCTGTGTTGCGGAGCACGGACCGCGACAGCAGTTTGTTTTGTGCGATGCAGGCTGTCTCGGGAATCATCAGGCAATCCGGACATGAACCACCTCGGTGCGTGCACAGGGTTCCAGAACCGCACTGGGCGGCTCTGGGTTGAGCCATGGCGCGCAATAGCGATACATTGGTATTTCTCCACATAGCTGATAGGTTTCCAAGGTCCATCGTTGTGCCATTGCGATACACAACGAAGGCCAAGTCTGCGGGAAACAGGTATTCGCTAAGCGAGCCGAGGTCGAGCCCCGAGTACTCTGCAATATGCCGCATCAGGAGATGAGCATAGGAGTGCAGCAGCGTGTAAGTATAAAAGTAAGTGTTGGGCTGCGTGCCGCGCGGAAGCTTGTCCAGGTAGCGCGACATGGGCTGAGCCACTTCCAACAGTCCAGCCCCAATATGTTCTCCGGGCTTGAGTCTAAACATGTCCGGACAGTTCAGGCTCGTTAGCCACGTGTGTACAAGCTCCGGCCTGAGGCGCACGTAGATAGCCTCATTGCCCTGCGTAACCACGTAAACCGGGTGTCGAAAACGCTCAGCGAATTTCAAGCGAGGGAAGAGGTTGAGGCGAACCGGCATATCCTTGTGGTGCTTGTCTTCGAGCACGGGTGTTGCCTTCATCCGTGTGTACCCAAAGCTGAAGCGGCACAGATCAAACTCGCGGATTAGGCCCATGGTTTCGATGCCCAGCAGCTGGAGCATCTCGCCCGTCTCTCGCTCCATCTCTGCTTTCCCGCCCGCCTCGCCGGGCGAAAGGTCTTCGTCCAGATCACGGAAATTTACGAACGCCCGCTTACCTCCTACTCGCACATCAACATCTAACTTCGTCTCAAGCAATGCTTGATACTCCAGGGCCAGTCGGAAAGGGTCATAACGCGACGCGAAAAGCCGTTGGCGATTGAGAATGTTGGCATGAAGGACAGCTGGCAGTGATGTATTTTGCCGAATAATGCCACGGTCAACGAGGTCGTCCAGGATGTCGCGACAGGCTTTTCTGTGCTGGTCTATCGATGGCATGAGCGAAGCGCTCAATGCAGGGTTTGCAGCGAGCACCTTCTCGAGACTTGAGATGCTACTGCCATGGGCTTCGTAGTCGTTCCATTTCGAGGCGAATGATGACTCAAGCACGCGTTTCTTGATTTCCCCTTGATCGGGCATCGTGGCACCGAAACCAAACAGACGTCCGATAAAGTCAGCAAGCTCGTCTGAACGTCCCGGCAGGAGCATGCTGAGTCTGGCAGTAGAACCCTCCTTGAAATCAACAAACTGATCAGACTGGACATAATACGCGTTCGATGCGCGGTAAGGTGTTGGCTGCATTCGCACTTCCCCAAGACGCTCTCCAGTCAGGTCATTGCCAATCCAGTTCAGGGTGTTTGGATCCTGCTGACGCCAGCCATCCTTCGGGGATATCCGACTACCGCATTTCGCGCATCGAAAGAACCAGTCACCTATTTGGCCCGTCTGCATTTTGATTAGTTCAACATCTTCACAACCGCAACCACAGCGTGAGCGGCGCAATACCGCTTCATTCTTTGTGCGGTCCCAGTCCCAATAGTGGGGCATCGGGCGCTCCCAGCGGCCTGACCAGTGAACAAACACAATGTCTAGTTGTCGCCAGTCGCACTTTCTTTGAGCCTTTCCGGGATGAGGGCAGCGCGACTGATCCCTGAGTACATCAAGGTCCTTGTCGAAATCGCGGATCGTTTCGTAGGTGCGTACGAGATTGCACGTCTGGCACACAAAGGTGAGCGGAGCCGGTACATAGCCCATACCGCTAGGGTACAGCAACACCGTGTCATCAGCGTTGAGGTCCTGAAAATCGTTTTTCGCGATGTTGAGAAATGCTGCATCAACGCATTGCGCAGGTTTTACGGGAGGGTGTTTTGGCTCGTTATCGCGGCAATGCAATGCAACTTCATACCAGCTGCGCGCAAGCTCTTGGATGCGTTCGTAGATTTGGTTCTTAGTCGCCGGTGATACTTCGACTACGCTCGTTCGTATTGACTTGGCAATACAGGCGCCTAATCCTCCCTCGAACGTAAAGAAGCTTTCTGGTGCATAAGAGCTTGCAATCTGGTTTCGCGAACGCGACATAACGCGTGGCTTAGTCATTGCTGCTTTCCTCCTGCACATCGTCTACGTCGGAACCGCTCCCCCGACGAATAAACCGCATTGCTCGCTCCAAAGCCTCGTCTGACAACGAGAAGCGCCCATTTGCCTCCAAGGCGCTCGCCACGATGAGCCCGGGTTCATCGACGTCTCTAAGCGAAGTCATGGGACGCATGGCCTGGTTACGCAAAATAAAGAACTGGCCAAGTCTCGAACCCATTAAACGTGGCTCATCCACATCGCGCAGAATTCGCTCAACTTCGTGGCTTGCCAAGTCTGCATAGTGGTCTGCCCCCATGGTTGGGAAGTTCGGCTTGATTCCATAGGCGTCCTCTATGAATCGGGTTACTGCACGTTTGGCACTAATAGCATCATGATCCTTCCAAGTCCTGACGTGTCTGGTCTCTGAGAATGTAGGAACGGCCGATTTCTCGGCGTCTGGTGCATGAACTGTCTGGCTTATTGCATTGACACCGCAGACGTATGTCTGGAAGAAACTCGGTACTACACGCACTAAAGCTTTTTCTGCCCAGCGGTCGACCGCCGCCGGAAGAATCATTCGCTCAAGGAACCTATGAAAGCTATCGTGCACCTCGACGATGTAGCGGTCACGTGCTCTCTGTGGGGTCGGAACCAGCACAGAGAAGCCAACGTGTGTGCGGCCAATACGCGAGGACGCCTGAATGTACTCCGCAATGTCCGACGGCATGCCGGCAAAAAACATGGCATTGAGTTCCTCTACGTCGACGCCGTGAGAAACCGCTGAGGTGGCTATGATGGAACGAAGCGTCGTGTTGAGTTCGGGAAAATCCTCATTTGGTTTGGGTCTCTTTTCGGCACGTTTAACTACTGCACCGATTTGAGCTGCGTCTACTGCACCGGTTATCAAGTCAGAACCCAATACAAAGCCTTTGAGGTCCGCCTGATCGTGAAGCCTTTCGAACTCGGTACGTTCGGCGTCGATGATTTGATCACCACCTTTTTTGTTGGTAACGTAGGTCAAGGCGATTCGGTGCAGGTCTACAAGTGTAAGTAGCTGCTGGGCGCTTGCCGCCTTCAACAGCCGTTCAAAGGCTGGCGCGAACACTCCGGGCGAGAGGTGTTGCGTAAGTATTGTTTGAGCCTCCACCAGACGCGTGGCATCATTCGAGCGCAGATGCTCGTAAAGCTCGGTAACGCACAAGTGATAGTTCGCGAGCGTGGTTACCATCATCACGGTGTGATTACGGCCGTTGGTGAGGATGGACTGGTAAACGCGTGCCCAATGGCTGCGTAGCTCAACCTGCTCACCAGGAATGGCGTTCCGCTCAACGTCTTCCGGGCTGGCATCGGGATCAAGTGGTTGCGCGTAGAATGAGCGATATATCTCTGGTCCCGGGTAAGGAAACTGCACCACGTCATTTCGCTGATATAGCGTCTTCATTTGGCGCTCCGGTTCCTGAACCGTGGCCGATGCGGCAATGACCTTCATTTGGCGTCGTGCTCTGCTGCCGGGCTCGCGCGGGAGCGTGTCACCCATTAGTGTGCCCAAGCTTTCGAGCGCTGTGTCCAGCGCAGTTTCGAAGAGAGCCGAGAATGTACCCAATGACTCATCGAGCAGGTGCGCTTCGTCTTGGATGAGAAGACTCGGAAAGGGGTCGAAGAAGCGCTTCTCGCCGGTAGCGTAGGTGGGGAATAGCGTGCGGTAGCGCCCGCCGGGTTCACCTTCCCATTCTTTAGGTTTGAAAGGTACGTGAAGCCGGTCGGTGACTGGATCCCACCATGGGGCTAAACCCAGCATCCCAAAAAACTTTCGGATAGTACCTTGGGATTGTCCTATAACGGCCAGCTTGTCGACCGTGCCTAGCAGGACGGATGGGGCAATGTCATAGATGTCCTCATCGACAATATAGAAAGGCAGCGGCGTTGGTTCGCTGTGCGCCTTGTTCCATGCGCATTTTGGCTCAAGACAAAAATGTCCCAATAGGAATTCACGAGCGTCGAATCGGCGAAGTGCAATACCAGCCGATGAGTCGCAGAATGGGCACGTGGCGAGCTTTCGCCAGCGTTCAAGTGCTGTGTTATAGGACTTCCTGCCACCTTCCGACGTGAGTTCGCTTTCGGCGGAAAGAGATTGTGCGGAGAGCTTCGGCACCATTGCCTGCAGGTCTTCATCCGTAAGCCAGTTCGGTGTATTGCTCGAACCTACCCAGAAGCCCTGAGAAAACGGCTCACCTGAATGATTGCGCCGGCGTCGAACCAGCTCGGCTTGCGCCAAAGCTTTTGCGGTGCGTTGTGCTTGCTGCAGCGTGAGTAGCCGAAGCGGGTAGCGCAGCATGGCACTAACGCCACGCTCCTTGCCGCGCAATCGGTCGAGAAAAAGGGTGAAGAGCAGCAGACCCAGGAACGCTTCTGATTTGCCACCACCGGTCGGGAAGTAAAGCAGTGTCGCCGAGTTTGCGTACTTGGCAACTTCCGGCGTGTAGTGCTTCGCGAACTCAGGCAGGCGCGTGGCGAAAGCGGGAATGTTGGCCAGGATGAAAGCAATCTGAAACAAGCGCCACGAGTCATAGCCTTTCTTGGCAGCAACCGCTGCCATCGCCTCGTTCATCGAAACCCACGCTTCGAAGGGTGCCCCGAGTGGGTTCTTCTGCGGTCCCGGCCCAGACCAGGCAGCTCTCGACTCTTCAAGAATCTCGATACCTTTCTTGATGGCGTCGAGTTCCTGCTGCCACTTTGTGAGGTCTGTCTCGAGTTTCTTGGCCTCGCGTTCTAATTGCACCTTGTCGCGCGGGTCAAGTCCGCGGTTTGTGGGGTGCGATTTCGTTGCGGTTATCCAGTCCCGGAACGCCGCGATGAGCGGCTTGACCCCTTGAAGGCAGTTGTCCTTGGCCAACTCTGCAATACGCGACTCAACACCCTGTGACGAAAGGTCTGCAGGCACCAGACGCGGCAAGACATAACGGGGCCACCAAGTTGTAGTTAGAACTGCTTGGTCGCCCACAATTTGCGCGGAAACGCCCCCGTTGAGCCCCAGCGCAGGGTAGTGCAGGTACTCGTTGTAACGGTAGGAAGGCTCAATGCGGTCAAGCGCGAGAGGGCGGTGTGCGGCCTTGGGGACGTTAACCTTGAGACTCACCTGAAAAATAGCTGCCTCTGATTCCTTGTACGTACCGCCACCCACAGGATCATCGCTGAGGTTCTCCAAAGCAATTCTGACACTCAGGCACGTCGGATCACCGGGCTCAGGGTGAACCTGTGCGTCCCAGTTAAGCTCGATGTCGGGCACAACAGGTCTAAGATTGCTCTTCCGCACCTCATCGAGGTATTTGTCCCAGTCATGCAGGTCCGAAGGCCGTACTTTTCTGGCGCGCCGATAACCCCACACGTGCCCACCAATTTTTTGGTCCTTGTCCTGAGCCCAGGCTTCAAGCCGCGCGTTGATAGCGTTATTGAGCGCTGCGGTGGCCGCATCAACTTCAGTTTTATGGGTTGACGGTTTGAAACACAACGGCGGCAGTTGGACATCGAGCCGCAACCACTTCATGGGGGGAATGGCCCCGTCAGTCTTGTTATCGGGGAGATTCGAGCCGTCGAGCACTAGCCTCTCAAGCGTTTGCGTGGCGCTGTCTTGCTCAGCATTGGCGTCGTCGGCGTTTCCATTATTACTTGTACTGCCTTCGGTGCCAGCATCAACATCGGATTCTTCCGCTGGCTCACGATTTTCGACAACCAGGTTTAAAGGAACACCAAACTCTTCGTGGACCTGCTTCTGGATCGTGCCTCTCTTGGCCGCCCAGTCGGGATGTTTCCAGAATTCCTTGCCAAGCAGCTTCTTGGCATCAGATTCGAGATCTCTTGCACGTAGACGCATCTGTTTTTGGATTTCGCGAAGCAATCCGAACTGCGGCCGGCAAACTGCTCCCGGCATTACTTCGTCTTTGGTGGGGTAGACGCGCACATAAACGTAGGCACGGGGCTCTACTGTGATGCTTGGGTCGGAAGCCGCGTTCACCTGAAAATCAAGGCCGTGCGTGCTGATGTGGATGGGCGAAGCCTCTTCGTCGCGTGCTCGCTCGGCTGGCGGCTTTGGCAACAAAAAAGCCGTGCTCAACAGCGCTCGTGGCTTGGCGTTGTAGAGCGCTTGTCCATAAGACCCAGCACCTGCGAGCCGCGCCGTTAACGTGCCAAGCAGCCCGTCGACAACAGCCTCTTTGAGCGATAAAGGCAGAGTCTTAGGATCAAGCGCTTTCATTTTGACCTCGTGAATGGTGACTGGGTGCTTGCAACGGCGGGGTCTTTGCAGTGACTCTATACACACTGTCAGTGGCCACGCGTATTAAACGAGCCAACGATTCGGGCGTAACCTTGTGATAGACCTGCAACGATTCTGGGTGAAAAATCACATTGGTGTAGAAGTCGGCCATCTCGCGGCCCGCCAAGCGGCTTTCGTTTCGGGTCGTGTTGATAGCCAATACCCAGAAATCCTTGTACAGAGCCTCCGGAATCTCCAGGGCACGAACAAACGCTTCGAAGTGCGCACGATCACGTGCTGCTTGAGGTCGCTGGTGTGGCGCATCTTCGTCCAGGTCAAGCCAATGCAGCACACGGTGCAACGAGCAGTCCTTTGTTTTAGGGTCGATTTCCGCCATGCGGCCAAGAATTCTCTGGGCTCGTTCGCGCTGGCTTCTCGCCGGATATAGCTCCTTGCTGCGACGCTTAACTTCTGCATGGTAGAGATCGAGCATGCCGGCGAAGGTATGTCCCTTCTTGAATGCGGTGAAACCGGCCTCGGACAGCGTTGCTTCAACGAGGTCACGCAGGTCGTCCGACATCACAAATATGCTATCTCCTATCTCAATATCACTTACCGCGGTCGACACAAATGGTGGATCGTCGTCGGGTCGGTACTGGAATACTCGTTTGGCGACAAAAAGCCTTCCGGTGCCTTCCAAATCGAGGCGCCACAGTTCCTGCTGGACTTGCTCGGGCGCATTGCTCGTGGATTCAAAGTTGAAGCTAAGTCCCTGCGCCGGAAGCCTGTCTACGGGAATGGGTTTGGGGATCTGCTTGAGCCGTCTTTCTAGCTCATCGGCCATCCCGGAGACCCGGCCCTTGAAGGGCTTGAGCGCCTCAATGAATTTCAGCGACAGCAGGGCCTTCTTGTAGGTTTCTGCCTGCGCATAACTGAGCAACACCGTTGAACCGGCGGGAATTTCCTCAGAGGTCACGAGCAGCCGCAGCAGTCGATCGTTCATCCCGACAAAGAACACTCGGTCGTAATCGGCAATGGTGGGCAGGTGGTTCTTGAGTTCCCAGTGCGTGATAAAGGTGACGCGCGACTCGAAGTTTTCGAAAGGCTTCGATGGAGTAAAGTGACGGCGCAAGAATTGTCTGGCAATATCTATATACGGACCCTTGAGCAGCACGACCAAGGCTCGCTTGTTGGGTTTGGTGGCAATAGCGCCCAGTTCCTTGGCTAGCCGCAGCGCTACCGGCGTCGCCTCGAGCCAGGACTCTGCCACTAACTTGCCTGCCTTCCCAAGCGCTACATCTACATCGTACGCATGGGCTCCTAGGCCACCCGCCTGCATGAGGTTCTTGAGGCGTGCTTCGTACGTTGCCCAAGCTAGGCGACCTCTTACGAAATCTGGACGACCATCAGCTTCAAGCCACTGACCAAGGTCGCGGTAGCCGCCTGGCAGATGGCAAAGCTGGAGGACATAGTATGCCGCGTCGTTACAGGCTTCTGCAGCTGTGGGCTTGTCTGCGAGCAATTTTGCAAGCCCAAGAAGCTTGCTCGCAACACCTGCAGCTTCTCTGTCCAATATCTCAAAGCCATAGTGACGCAGGCTTCTCTCGGCGGGGACATAGTCATCTGGGTGCGGTTTGGCAGAAAAACCCGTTCCGGCAAACTCGTTCACGATTACGTGAGACTCAACGTGCAGTTTCAGATCGTCAACCAACGACTTCTTGAGCATGAAAAACGTGGCTGGGTTGTCAGTGACTATCAGCGTGCCGGGTTCGTCATGTAATGTTTCTTTGGCAGTGACGATAAAGTCCAGGATGCGTTTACTGAGCCTTCTGTCCTTTTCTCGCAGCTCGTCGGTAGCATCGATAAGGAGAAGCTCGGGTTTACGGCCAGACTTACCGAATGGCGCCGAGCCAAGCGCTTTTTTCCAGATTTCCCTCTTGGTGCCGTACGCAATTCCAAAAAGAGCATCGGGTGCAGTCTGTGGTGATCCAACGTACGGGAAAGCGTCGCTTCGAATATCTCGACGGTGTGCCAGGCGAAGGCGAGTGATAGAGCGCGACAGAAGCCGATACTGATAGTCTCCCCATCCATCGTTTTCTGGACGATAGATATAGTTAGGCAACAACTCAGCTGCGGTGGGGTACGGTGTGTCTGGCTCGTAGGTATTGAGTGTAAGCAGCGCGCTTAAAAACTTTGCCTTGTGTTTATCAGTCCGCAATGCGGCCAAATGCGTACCGTACGGTCCATGCGGATCCGGAACCCAAAGCTTACTGATCAGTTCGCATAGGCGCGGTCGATCAAGCAGGAAGTGATTCAGCCGATAGAAGCTCGATGGCATGACCGGATAAACAAGGGTTCGCAGGCCCATCAAATCGCGAATTGCCAGCCTCTCAAATGCAGCTAGAGAATGTACAACCGCCAACGAGGAAATCCGCGCGGGCCACATGAGCGCAATGTATACCCCTCCGGTATTGGATACCTCAAGTATCAGGTTCGCCAACTTCTTGAGCCATGGCTCTGGCAAGAGCGGAATGCTTGGTGCTTCGCGATCATAGAATGCAACACCCGCGAGACCCACGGATGCCGGCAGGTTGTGCGGAGCCCTAGGCACTACATTTCCACTGGCAGCGGCGGGCCTAATATCATTTTTCTTTTTCGCCGGCGCAACAGGTTGTTTCTTTGGCTTGAGAAGTCGTTCCACGAGCGCCTTCTTGCGCCCCTGTGCGTCTTCCTGGGTCTCGTAAAAAGTTTTTTTACGCATTCTTCATCAGTCCGAAAAGCCAACTTTCTTTCCGAAGGCTTCGTTGACAGCGTCGTTAACATGCATGCCTTTGCGCAACAGACTAGCCAGCACCTGTGGGTTGGGTAGTGGTAGTTGATTGAGTTCGAAGACCGAGACGTTGATGGCACCTGAGATACAGCGAAATATCCGGTCAATGGGATCCGACCTTAGGACTACTGCAAGCTGAGCGGGAGAGAGCTGTGGCTTTGAATTTACCTGTTCTAAGAAGACAACGTGATTTTCCCCAACCACGCCACCGTACTTTTGCATTAATTCCCGCGTGACAGGCGCACCTACAAGCCGGCGTGGTTGTTCCGGAGATGTCACCCGCTGTAGCGCAACACACGGCCGGCGAACGACGGAACTATGGTCTTTCCGCTCCATATCCACGAAGATGTCATATTCACCCTCATGCTGCAGCCGCCCAAACTCAAGACATCCGTTTTGACGGATGTCGCTTGACCAAATGAGAGGGAATAACGCACGAGACCTCGACGCTCGCTGTGCTGTACGGAACGTTTTTCGCTGGTCTCGGTTCCAAACGAAGGTTCCGATGCGTGCTTTGTACCCATAATCCTTTAGACGGAAGGGTGTGCCGTTTACTGCGCGAATGGTCCTGGCATCTCCCTCATCGCGTGGCACCGGCCACGCCAGGCCTGAGTTGGGGAGCACGCAGCGCCCAATGTTTGTGAAGCCGCTTGCCTTATCAAAGACGAACACACGTGTTTTACATGAAGTAACTTCCTTTAGATTCTGTTTTCTCAGTATGGTGATGACTGTTTCCAGCGCAGCACCAGCGAAAATGCCATCTCGCTTGGTCACAACGTCGAGCTGCACAGTGTTGGCGTTCTTAAGAAGATAAGTTCGAAGAGGAGAGAAATACCGTCCAGACATAAAGCTTGTCGGCGTAACAAGCCCAGCTGCACCTCCTTGTCTCAGAAGTTGTACTGCGAGCTTAAAGAAGAGTCCATACAGATTCGGCTGTCCAACAATGACATCATTGTAGCCTGTCCGATATTGCGAAACTTCGGCGGCGGCCATTTTCCGATAAGGCGGATTACAGATCACCACATCGACCTTGTTCTGATAGCGTTTGAGCTTCGAGAGCGCATCCACTCTCAAAATTTCAAATCTCGGTTCGAAACCTGTCTCCGTGATTTCCTTGCAAAGAGCCATCCGGAGGAATTGCCTTGACATGGTGGTAAGGGTCGGATCGATGTCATTTCCAATCAGGTGTGTAGCTATATGCTTGAGAATCGCCTTTGGCCTCATTCCTCTGTCACGCAGCTCATTAGCCATTCGCTTCGCTATAGGCGCCAGAAAGGCAGCACCTCCACTCGCAGGGTCCATCCAGACGTGCTGCGTGAGGCTTGCATTATTTCCAACAAGATTGTTGATAAGGCGTGTGGAGAGTATCGGCGGAGTAAAAAACATTGCGCGCTCTGTGCGCATCTCTTCCCCCACCCACACGGCATAAGCCGACGAAAGCCAGAATGCTCCATCCAATAAATCGCACTTCATAAGCCAGTTTGCGAATGCAATTACCTTCGGCTTCTGCGAGAGGCGTTTGTCAGATCGAGGACTACGATGGGCCAAGCCGGGAAAAGACTCCCGCTGCCAAAGGTGCAAAATTGTAAAAACAAGGCGAGCTGCGCCGGCCGGGCCCTTCTTAATCAGCGGCTGCAACGCACGGATACGTCGCAGCACATATTGGTGTTTATTTGGCAGCAAGCCTCCTCCCCCACGCTACCGATAAACCCCTCTTATCGGACACGCCACCGTTACGCCGCATGTCGCTGCACACGCCTGTCCACTTCGGCGCCGATGATGCGCTGCGCGACACGCAGGTCGTACTCCGCTTGAAGACCCATCCATGTCTGCGGCGAGACACCGAAGTACTTCCCGAGACGCAGGGCGGTGTCGGCGGTGATGGCGCGCTTGCCGTTGACGATGGCGCTGATGCGGCCCGGCGGGACGACGATGTCGCGTGCAAGGCGGTTGATGCTGACGCCCATCGGCTTCATGAAGTCTTCGAGCAGAATCTCGCCCGCGTGAATCGGCTCAAGACGCTTGTGCTTGGTGGTCATGGTGCATCTCAGTGGTGCAGGGGTCGCGGAAGGAACGGATCATTCCTACACAGGCTATTACGTATCGCGTGATATGTCAAACGCGGCGATTCCTGGTCCCATCCTGGGCCGGGAGAGGGCACCTCCACCTTGGTCTGTTATCCCGTATACCACCGGGAGTGGCTCAGTGGGTGAGCTATCGCCAGGGGTTCTGGTTTAGCTGGGCGGCCTGATCGTGGAGTTGGGTGACCTTCTCCCGGAGTGTCTTGGGTGAGAGCACTTCCACCTCCGGCCCGCGGATGAACATGATGCCTGGTCGGTTGTCGCCTGACTGCGGGAGACCGATCATCGTGGCACCCTCGACGCTTACTTCGTTCCACTGCTGAGTCTGCCCGAGCGCAGGCAGGCGGAACTGGAGGGGGTGGATTCTCGGGATTTGGTAGCGAACTCGATCTGTCCGGCTGAATGTGGTTGTAATGAGGCTGCTTTTGTTTCTTAAGCTGGGCATTTTTGGGTGTAGAAACGACGACTTAAGGCGCCTGCATATCCTCCCTTGACATGTTATCGTATTCCGATAACATATAAACATGATTGAAAGCTTTGGCGACCGGCTTGCTGAGGATTTGTTTGATGACAGGCATACGACGGTCACTCGCCGGTTCTCGCCAGAGCTGAGGCGCACCGCCCGGCGAAAATTGCTGTATCTGTATGATGCGGCAGAGCTCACCGACCTTCGCAGTCCACCCGGTAACCGGCTGGAGGCGTTAAAAGGGGATTGGAAAGGCTATTACTCCATCCGGATCAACGACCAGTGGAGAGTGGTTTTCCAATGGGAAGGGGGTGCCGCTCATGATGTACAGGTTGTTGATTATCATCGATAGGAAAATGCCGAAAGAGGATACGGTGCTGCTATGAGACTGCCGAAGAATCCGTTCCATCCGGGGGAAGTCTTGCGGGAAGAGTTCCTGGAACCGTTGGGCGTAACCCAAAGCGCCTTCGCCGAGAAGCTGCGTTGGACCCGTACGCGGTTGAATGAGCTCCTCCAGGGCAAGCGCGGCATTACGGCCGATGCGGCGCTGGATCTCGCCAAGGCTCTCAATACCTCGCCGAAACTCTGGATGAACCTTCAGGCCACCTGGGATTTGGCACACGCCGTCAAGCGCCGGCACGTGGCCTGATTTCTTCCATTTTGGCCTGAAGGGGATAGCCCTTTTCCCGGATCTGGGCCTGCCGTGGGTAGGAGCCGCGCTTTCTGAAGGTCGCCACTGCCCCACTCATTGTCGTGCGTCAGGTGATGTAATCAGCGAGCTTATCAAGCACGGGATCTTACGTTCGTCGGCTGTACTCCACTCTCTCCGTTCCATGGCGTTTTGATATTGCCTGTGGCTGCTTTTGGAGCACAGGCTAAAAGGAAGGTTTCGCAACTTCGAAGGAGCACGGGAAGCGAGGGAGCGATAGCGGACGAGAGGTGTGCGACGACCCCCGCGTAGCCGGAGGGCCGGATGTTTTGTCGGAGTCCGCGCGGTAGCGCGGGCGGAGACAAAACATAAGGCAACCGAACC
>Ga0184616_10000106_pt1 | contig 15190 bp, 11 predicted proteins | sample PLM4_90_coex_FD_133145 | JGI IMG/M metagenome (GOLD analysis project Ga0184616, IMG submission 133145) | Groundwater sediment microbial communities from an aquifer in East River, Colorado, USA - PLM4_90_coex | ecosystem: Environmental > Terrestrial > Soil > Riparian zone | place: USA: East...
CGGCTTTTGGAGTCAAGGCAATCAAGTTCGATATCATACCATGTACATCCGGCGCAATGAACAATAAGAAAACACTTTATTTCCTTGTCATTTGTTTTACTGCCCTCCTCTGCCTCCTTGGCTTGCTATTCGGCATTGAGAATAGTGCCATACACAGGGAGCTTAAAGCTTCGATAGCCGGCACGCTTACAAAAACCGAACCGGTGCAGGGTAATTCATCTGCACAACCCAAACAAGTTGATGCGGTGGTCTATATACTAGGGGGGGATCAAGACAGTCTGGAGTGCAGATTTAAAACTGCAACGGAGCTTTACAATTCCGGGCTCACAAATAAAATGCTCACTTTGAGCAGGCCGGGGATAACGGAATATGATCCACTTCTTCGCAGAAATATGACAAACGATGAATGGACATTAAAAAAATTATCTGAACTGGGGATTAAAAGAGAGGATATTGAACTTGTACCCTTGGAGAATGGAATGTTTGGAACTCTAACGGAGGCAAAGGGGATATCGTATATTGCCCAAAAAAAAGGTTACCGTCGCTTGATACTTGTTACCTCTGCGTACCATACTAAGAGAACCTGGCTGGCATTTTCAAAACCATCAAAAGATAATGACATAATTCTCTCGATCTATGGTTCAAATGATCAAACCGGTCTTCCCAGCCTTTTACTTGAATACGTTAAATTGATCCTCTACAAGCACATCCTCCTGCAATTGTCTTGAGAAATGCATCCTCGACTTATCGGACCCATTGGAAAACTGTTTACATCGAATACTTCTCCAGCTTCTCCAGCACCTTGATATGCAGGTATTCCGAGGGCACAATGCGGAATTCCACCGTTTCGCTGTTGCCTTCATGGGGATTCGTGGGCTGGGCCGCGCAGATGAAATAGGTCGAGTAACGGACCGCAAGCTCCGGCTCGGCCTGAAAGAGTCCGTCCTGCAGCAGCCCCAGCATCTGCTGCGCGTGCATCCGCTCCATCATGACCTGGTTCCTTGGCCCATAAGATGGGAAACGGATCATGATCAGCACCAGGCTGATATCCGCCCTTCTCGCCCCATCATTCATTAGCGTCAGAAAAATGTGCGCAAGCTTGTCCAAGTCTTCCGCTGCCGTGGGCTTCAGCGCGCCGTTTTGGAAAAAAAGACGGGATTTCTCCATGAGCACGGCGCTCGACTTGATCTTCAAACCCGGAAGCGGCTTCGCGCCGAACTCGTTCACGAATATCTGATTGATGCTTTTGGCGAATTCATTTCTCGGCTGGGAAAGGGCCAAGGCCGGTTCGAGGAACCGCTGAATTTTTATCGCCCGGTAATACAACAGGGCGCTCAAGAGCACGCAGCCGATCAGGATGAGGCTCAGGACCGGGCCCGCCGGGGGAAGATATTTCCACAGCGTTTTCGTATTCACGCCCCCTCACCCTCCAGTTGTTCCAGCTTTTTCACGGCTGTCTTGAAATCCGCCTCCGTAACATGGGCGGGCTGATGAATGGCCTTGTTCCGTACGAACATCAAATCATGAAACAGCCGCACCCTGCTGTCGTTGAGACGCCCGGCCTGTTCCAGCTCTTTCAGACAATCGGACAGGATCGTGAACGTCCGCCCCAGCAGCCTGCTCGTGAAGGCCTTCAGCTGCTTTTCCAGGTAATATCCCAGGAGCAGGGAGGCCACGACCTTTTCCCCGGACCGGAAATACTCCAACGCCTGTTCCGCCGACACGTCCCCTTCAACGATGCGGATATTTTCGCGCGATTCAGCTTCCCCCGGGGCCAGCTGCTGGATCTTGTGATACACGGCCAGACATTTGTCGAGCATGTTTTTTTCGAGGTACGATTCGGCAAGCAGGAAAAGCTCCCGGATGCCGCCCGACACGTCCTGCTGCGTTCTGGCGAAGGCATGGGCCCTCTTGAGGGCCTCGGTCTTGTCGTCCTTCTTATAGAGAACGTCGAAATGACTGGCACAGCGCTTGCCCTTCAGCACGTTGTCCTTGGTAAAACGGAAAAGACGCTCCGAAACCTCGCGCTTGTCCAGCTTGCCGCTGACCACGATGATATTGAGCGTGGGATGGGTCTCGAAGAGCTCGGGCAGCGCGTCGATCCCCTCGTTCATCCGGTCGAACTCGATGTCGAGCGTCAGCAGGTCGAAGACCTGGGTGATCAGCATGTTCAGGGCCTCGCGCACGCTGGCGGCCTCGTGAAACCGGAGGTCGTCCTCGACGCCGCCCAGGGCCCGCTGAATTTCCAGCTTCAGCAGTTCGCGGTCTTCGTAATCGTCATCGGCGATCAGCACCTTAAACACCGAGCGCCTCCTCGACAAAGGGAAGATTGATGATGATCTCGGTTCCCCGGCCCGGGGCCGTATATTCCTTGCCGATCCTGATCCGGCCCGCATGAAGTCCGACCACGTATTTCGCGAAATACAAACCCTGCCCCCAGCTTTCGCCGGACCCCTTGCCCTTGTAGAAGCACGTATCCGCCTGCTCCTCGTCCATGCCGCGCCCCTCGTCGCGGATGGAAAGCGTGACGTAGCGCCGGGCGCCGTCGCTGTCCATGGCGCAGGATACCTGCACTCTGGCGCGGGGCTGCTCCGGTTTCCTGTATTTTACCGCGTTGTCGATCACATTCTCGAATACCGTCTTGAGCAGCGGCGGGGCCGCATAAATGAACGGCGCAATCGCGCTCTCCTGAAACGCGAGCTCGGCCAGGTCGCTGTACTGAGCGGCAATATCGTTCAGCATGGTCCGGAGATTTATTTTTTTGAACTCGACCAGCCCGGCCTCGCGTTCATCCGAAATTTTTTTGAAGACGTCGATGTCGGCAAATAGTTTGTCCAGATTGCCGTCGATGCGTGTCCGGGCGTCCGTATCAAGGCCGGGGAGCAGATCGATCCTGCGCTTGATTCGTCCGAGGTTGTTCTTGAATTCGTGCCCGATGGTGGCCGAGATGTAGCGGATGAATTCGTTGCGCCGCGCTATTTCCCGGTTCTTGAGCGTCAGGAACAGATTTTCGCGGGCCCTGCGCTGCTTCTGCTGGTATACGACGGAGAGGTACATGCTGAGGGCCGCGAAAAAAACGATCATGCCCGCGAAGGCATAGGTGGAGACCCGCGCGGCCGCATCGAGCTGCTCCTGCATGAAAGAAAGCCGCTTGTCGAGGCCGCCTTCGAGAGGGATCGGCTCTTTCCACGGCATGAGCACGAGTTCGAGTTTTTTAAAGGGGGGGAGAAAGCGGTCCGTGTACACCATGCCCAGGACCAGCCAGACTAAAACAGCGAGTGCCAGGAGCGCCAGAAGACGAAGAGGCTTCGGAATGTCGGATACCGGGGCCGCGGCCAGTATGTCGTTCCCATTTTCCATCGCTCCGGCTTTCAAATCCGCGCGCCCGGGCCCGGAAGCGCCGGCAAAACAGCCTCACCGTGCTCCAGGAGGGGCAGGATCTGCGGTTCCTTCACCTCGCCGCTCAATTCCCTGAGCAGCATATTGAAAAACGTTTTGGTGACCTTCTCGTCGAATTGCGTACCGCACCCTTTCAATACTTCCTGGAACGTTTCCCCGAGCCCCAGTTTGTCCCGGTACGGCCGGTCGGTCGTCATGGCATCGAAGGCGTCGGCCAGCGCGAGGATCTTGACGCCCTCGCTCAAATCCTGAGAAGCGAGCGCGTCGGGATACCCCGTTCCATCGACCCGCTCATGGTGGTGCCGGACGAAGTTATCGATATTTTTCCACGGAAATTTGACCTTCGAGAGGATGTCATAGGATATCCCCGGGTGCTTGCGGATCTCGTCGATCTCGCCCGAGGTCAGCTTCTCGCCCTTTCTGATGACGCGCGTGTCGATGATGATCTTGCCGATATCATGAAGCAGCCCGGCCACGTAGATGCCTTCCTGTTCGCGCTTGCTCCAACCCAGCTCCTTTGCTATGGCCACGGAATAGCTCGCCACGCGATAGGAATGGTCTTTCGTATACCCGTCCTTCGCGTCGATCGCGGCCGCAAAGGCCTGGATCGTATCCTGGTAGATGCGCTGCATGTTGTGATAGAGCCGCCTGTTTTCCGCCGCCTTTTTGGACAGCTCCAGGAACAGCTGGTTGTTGTGCAGGGTGATGGACATTTGATGGGCGATCACCCGGAGAACGTCCTTGTCCGTCTGGCGAAACTGGGCGCTGCCCAGCTTCCTGCCGAGCGTCAGCGCGCCGACGAACTCGCCCTTGGCAAAGAGGGGGAGAAAGATTCTCGCCTGCAGATTCGTGAGCGCGGCGCGGTTCAGTTTGAAAAACGCGCTTCCCGTCAGGTCGCGGTGCGACTGGGGTTCGTTCATCCTGAACCGCTTGATGTGAGCCGCCGGCGCCTCGAGCCGCGCTTCGCGCACACCCCCTTCCCGGCGGCCCTTCACGGCGAGCAGGGTAAGATTCTTTCGCTGCCGGTTATAGGCAAAGAGCGCCGCCGTGGGCACGGAAAAGGTCCCCGCGATGACGTAAAGCGCCGCTTTCATTTTTTCGGCCAGCTCTTTCGTGGACGTCGCTTCCTGGCCCAGATCCACGAGGGAGGCGATGCTGAACATCAGCCGCTTGATGGGGAGTTTACTTTTCGGCATATCACACCTTTAACTTTCACCTCTATACAACGCGCAAAAACTAATGACGAACGGCGTCTCTGCGCGATCATTGATTTCTGGTTTTAACCCGCAGACTGATCGGCACAAAAAACTCGTATCCGGCTGAAACCTGCTTCCGCGCATAGGCAACGATACAATCACATTCTGCCGTTCAAAAACCGGAGTGCGTCCTTTTCGTCCTTGAAAACCCGGACGTGTTTTATCAGGCCCACGAGCTCGAACATGTCGCGATGGATCTTTTTCATATTGGTAAAACAGAGCATGCTGTGGTGCTCCAGTGTTTTCTGCACCAGGCCCGTGAAAATGGAGATGCCGATGGTATTGATGTATTGCACGCCGGAAAAATTCACGACGATTTTTTTCAACCCGTCGCCGAGCAGCCGCTCGCTCGTATGTTCGAGGCACTCCGCTCCCAGATCATTAATGTACCCCTGCGGCAGCATGACGGCCACGTCTTCCGCGGCTTTCGAGGATAAGGAAAAATTATTCACGATTTGGCGCGTCCTCCCTCCGGATATCCGACGATGCTTCGATTTTTTTCAACAGCACGATTTTCGTGCCGCTTGTGGTCTTTTCGAATTTCACCTGGTCAGTAAAGCGTTTGATCAGTTTCAGGCCCCATCCCCGGTTGGCGGGGTGGCTGTCCCGGTCGCCGTAGGGCTCGCCGGTCTCCTGGAGGATGAACTCCTGTCCCGTGCTTTCGACCGATACCTCCAGCTGAGTCTCGTCCACGGCGATGCTGATGTACACTTTGCGCTCCGCGCCGCGGCTGTGCTCCATGGCGTTGATGCAGGCTTCGATCAGGGCGATCTGCAGCTGGCCCACGGCGTCCTGGTCCAGGCGCAGGTTCTTTCCGATCTGTTCGAGGCACTGGGCCGCGACCAGTTCCGCTTCCCGGGTCATGGGCAGTGTCAGATCGAAACGCGCGGTCTGTTCTTTTTGCGGCAGCAGCGTGTCCCGGAGTTCCTGCTCCAGGTCGCGCGGAGATCGCGCGGGGATCTCTTTCAGGTAGAGGCAGTCGATGATGTCCCGCAAAACCAGATCATCCGTGGCCCTGAATACGCCGTACTCGCCGCGAATAAATCCGGCGAGGTACAGAAGGTGGGCGATGTCACCCGCCTGGACGTCGCTCAGGGAAAAGGACGAGGCGATCTGCCGGCAGCTTGGGGGTTCGGCTGCGTGGACGATTTTGTAGCAAATCGCCAGGGCGGTTCTCCGAAGACGCAGATCGGGGAATGCGGCCTTCAGGACGGAGGACCAGAAAAAGACCAACACCCCATCCATGACCTCATGAATGTAGGCGTTCCAGAAGTCCTTTTCATCGGGTTTGCTCTTTACGCCCGCGCGCGCAACGACACGCCCGAGGTAGAGCGGATTGCCGCCGAGGCGGCGCAGCAAAAGATGGGGCATGCCGCCTTCCGCCTCCATGGCGCACAGCAGGGACTGAACGCGCGACTGCGTTCCCGCAAGCCCCAGGGGCCGCACCTGCATACGCTCGAGGCCGCTCATAAGAGGCATTTCCATGAGTTCCGCCGCGTTTCCCGCGATCACATAGTGTGTTTTCCCGCAGGCCAGCGGCTCCGCGAAAAAGGCCACGGCCTGCCGGTCGGGCACACCGTCCAGGCGGAGCGAGTTTATCCAGTGGAAATCGTCGAGCAGCACGGCCACGGCCATGCCCGTGGCAAGCGTGGACCTGCGCGGGGCGGCGAGCGCGACGCGGAGCGCGTCAACGGGATCGGCCGAACTCCGGACGTACCGCTCGATCAGTTCCTTGGCCCAGGCCGCGTCATGGTCCTCGGCGAGCGCGCGCAGTCCGTCGAGCGTCATGCCGTCGTGATCGAGGAGGGCCTGCTCCTTTTTCTGGAAGGCGAGCCGCTGGCAGATGAAGCCGGTGAGATAATCCCGGGAAAAGGCGGACGCGGATATCAGCGCCGGATTTACGGTATGGAAAAAGGGCGCCGTGCGATCCTGGGTCCAGAACAGGAGGCCGAAGAGCTGCTTCAAGAGCTCCGTTTTCCCCATGCCACGCGGCCCGGACAGCACGATGCTCTGCGCCGGTCCCAGGTCGGCCTGGAGCGCCCGCTTGAAGAGGCCGGTCAACTCCTCGTGGCGGTCGAAGAAATCCTTTTCCCTGAGCGAACTGAACGACATATCAGCTAAACACCTCACTTCTGTTCCTGCCCTTGTGTTTGGCGCGATACAGCGCCTTGTCGACATTCTCAAGCAGGGCTTCCAGCGTTTCCCCGTGCTTCGGATAGCAGGCGATGCCGATGCTCGTCGTCAAAACGTGCGGTCCCGGACCCTCGTCGCCCGTTGCCCGGTCCACGTGCACCGCCAGGGCGCTGCGCACGCGCTCGGCGATGTCGATGGCCAGCGGTTCGTCGGTTTCCGGAAGAATCACCATGAACTCGTCGCCGCCGTACCGGGCCACGATATCCATGGAACGCACGGTGTTGATCAGGGTATCGGCGATGTTTTTCAGGATCTTGTCTCCGAACAGGTGGCCCAGCGTATCGTTGCAGTACTTGAACCCGTCCAGGTCCAGCATCAGGAGGCTGAAATGATGGCCGTAGCGCTGGGCCCGTCCCAATTCATCCTTGAGCCGCTCATAGAGGTAGCGCCGGTTCAACAGGCCGGTCAGGGAATCGGTGATGGTCAGCTTCTTCAGCTCCTCCGTCTTGTTGAAGAACATGTTCCGCTCCATGACGATGGCGGCATGGGTTGCGAAGGACTGGATCAGCCTCAGGTCTTCCTCATTGAACACTTCGCCCGTCGTCTTGTCCGACAGGTTCAGCACGCCGATGATGCGGTCGTCGATCTTGATCGGAATACTGACAAAGGACCGCGTTTTGTAATGGTCCCGGTTTTTCTGCATGATCCGCGGGTCGTTTTCCAGGTTCTCGACGAGGATCGGCTCCCCATGTTCCATCACTTTGCCGGCGATCCCTTCGCCGCGGTTGATCCTGTGCTTCTGATCCACGCCGAGCACCACGCCTTTTTTCGCTTCGAGCAGCAATGCATCGGTTTCCAGGTCGAGCAGCATGAGGGAGCCTTGCTCGGCCGTAAGCAGCTCCGCGGACTGCTCCAGGATCATCTGGAGCAGCTTCTCCGGGTTCTGTATGGGCGACAGGACCTTGGTCAGCTCCGCCAGGGTAACAAAGCGGTTGAACTTTTTGAACAGGTCCTGGTGCAGACGCTGATTCTCGATGAACAGGGCCGTCTGTTTGCAGAAGCCGGAAATGATCTGCACGTCGCTTTCGGTCAGGACCCGGTCGTTCACGCCCAGGATCCCTTCCAGCGCGCCGCTGATCAGGATGGGAAAATAATAGAACAGCCGGTCGCCCGCCGGCCCCCGTTCATGCACGAACGGTCTGCCGCTCTGGAGTTCCTTCACGATCACGGTTTCGCCGCCGAGCGTGCACGGCTGGACCTGCGCCCCGGTCCGGGAAAGTCCGTAGAGGCTCGCATATCCGCCCTGTTGCTTGTTCGCGGCGAGAATGGTGATGTGCTCGATAGTGAGCAGCGTCGAGAGGTTGTAGAGCATGTCCTGGTACCGGGTTTCGGGCGATTCCTGCGCGGACGTGCTCCAGAGGGAAAACACATTCTTGAAACTTTCCACTTTTTTGCGCAGGATCGCGGTCTCCTGCAGGTTGTTCACGAGCTTGCTTACTATGTCGCCGACGAGACGGCACGTTTTCCATGCCTGGTCGTTGCTCGTAAAGGCGAGCGGTGTTTTCACGGATAGGAGGTCCGAATCATTGGCGCTCACCACTTCCATGCACTCGCGAAAATCATCGTACGAGCCGAAGGAGCCCCTGCCCACGATCACTGCTTTCGCATCCTGGGAAAAGATCGGAAGGGTGAAACAGGTTATTCTCGCGTAACACTTGAAGACTGCCGGCTTGCCCGAAGCGAGCGCGCTCCTGACAAAGGACCGGCAATGGGATTCGCATTGCAGCGTCAATGCGGCGGACGATGACTTGATCGACCGGCATTGCGAATCGGGAACGGGCGCGGAAAGGACCTCTGTTCCTTCCTGCGAATACACGCTTAGAGAAAAGCCGAGACTCTCGGAAAGGGAGCTGAAGTAATCCTGCCACGTACCGGACCTCAGGAAGTCCTGCAGGCGCTCTCCTGTGATCGTTTCGGTCACAATGCCTCCGGATAACCGGTCGATAATGGATAACGTATTCAAATATGAACTCAGGTGATAATACAGGTGATCCTAAAAAGCGCAGAATGACGCGGAGTTGCAGGATTATAAACCGGAAATGCAAATCCGCATATGCGCCGGCTTCAACCGATTGAAATCATGATGAAACCAAATCAATGGGAGAAATTTTACGCCCAGTGGCCGGTTTCAACTAATTTTTTAGGATTGAGAGCACGCTACACGAAAAATGCATTCTTGTCAAGAAGTGCCTGTAAGGTGAAAATCCTTAAAAACCGGAATGATCCGGTCCAGGAAGAGGAGAGACCATATTTTTTGGTTTTCCCATCTTTGACAGCTGAGCTTTCGTAGTATCATTTCAGAATGTTACACACGTGGCGATTCAACTCGCCGCTATGAATCGTCGAATCAGCGCGAGTTTAATGCTGTCAAACAACGGTCCAGACGACAGTAAGTTGCGGGGTATCGATTGTGCGAATATTATATTTCGACCCCATCAAGAGAATGGACAAGGGGAGAATTCAAGTGGTGACAACTGGAAAGCGGCTGCGCCGGCCCATCGGGCGATAATCGGCCTCACGATCAACTCCGTACTGAAACGAATGGACATCGCGGCAATTCGCGGATATTCAGCAAAGCAGTACGGAAGTCAACATCCCGTCGATAAACCGTGGAGTATGTAATACAGAAACCACACCTGATCAGACCGTTTCACAAGCATGTATTGGAGGGCGTGCCTTCGATTGAAGGCACGCATTATGCCGCTCCAATGCCGTAAAAACCGACTTCGCTATTCCCGTCCGCTCTCCATCTTATATACTTCAACGAGATTGTTCCCGCGATCGGCGACAAAAACCTGTCCCCGGTCGTTCAGGCAAATGTCGGAAGGATACTGGAGTTCCCCGTTCTTCCATCCCATTCTGAGTTTTCGCCCCTTGAATGAGCCGTCCTTCCCGAGAACAACGACTGCGCTGCCGTTCTGATCCACCAGAAAAATAAATTTATTGTCGGCAATGATCGTCGTGGGGAACGCTACGTGTTCTTTGAGCCCCTTTGTCAGCGGCGTAAACACCACGGCATTCTTTGCTGCGCTGTAAATCGTCGCATTCACGCTATTCAGGAGGTAAATCGTGCCCTGGGGATCCACGGTCACGTCGGAAAAAAAACCGTCAGCAACCGGAAGCCCGAGCTGTTTCAGAAACTTGCCGTCATGACCCGCAACGATCACCCGTGCGGAAAAAACGTCCAGGATGTACACGTTATCATCAACGTCGATGGCGAAATTTTTCGGGATCCAGGCGGCCGCATCGGGCATTTCCTTCAGTTCAAAATACCCCAGGGATGCACCGGACGCGCTCAAGGCCACGATGCGGCGCTGCTTGCCGTCGAGCGCGAGAATTTCACCTTTGGAGTTCAGTCGTACATGCAGCGGATAGGGGACTTTGATTTCGACTCCCGGCTTGATGGTCCCGTCCTCGTGCAGGGAGAAAAGCTGAATGCGTCCGTTTGCGGTATCGGAAACGGCAAGCGTGGATTTCCCCCTGCAACCTACCCCCTCGGGTTGTTTGATTTTAACGCCGGCCGCATCGGACGTAATGAAAGCCGTCCGGATCAGTTGCAGGGTTTCAGCGCTCCATGCGGGAACAGGCAACAACAGAATTACCGCGAACAAAATATTTTTTATCATCGCATCACCTCTGATATTTAGTATGGCACTGGACGCACATTTCCGAGGCCGTCGGGTACCAAAGCATATGTTTATTTTCCGTTCCATGGGGATCGTGGCAGCTCGAGCAGGCGACGCTGGCATTGCCGTTCCTGGGGTCGAGCGTTGTCGGACCGACGGGATGGGTCGAATGCTGCTTATAATCATGGCACGTCTTGCACACGTCGATCGGTGACGTCTGCTCGAAGAGGAACACATTGTTCGAAGCATGGGGCGAATGACAGGCCGTGCACCGGCCCTGGTCGATGGGGGCGTGTTTTGTCTGAGAACGCTTCTGCTTCTCGATGGAATCGGCATGACACTGTCCGCAGACGTCGACCATCCTGGCCTTCAGCAGGGGCTTTTCCGGCGCGGCATGCGGATTGTGGCAATGGAGGCATCCGGTCTTGTCGACAAGAGGCCAGTGAATCCGGTTCTTACTGAACGCGTCATTGACCAGCGTGCTGTGGCAGCCGCGGCATAACTCGTACCCCTTCCGTTTGGTCGCAAAGGGCGTGGGCGAGGTGGGCTCTTCATGGCATTGGTTGCACATTTTGTTCGCCATGGGGCGGTGCACATTGGCATAAAGAATCCCGGCGCTGTCGGACCCATGGGGGTCATGGCAGCTTGTGCACCGCGCCTTTGCAACCGGGTAATTCATGTGCTGCTTCTTGAACGCGGGCGCTTCGACCTTGTGGCATTTGACGCACAGCGCCGGTACCGCGTCCTTCAGCAGCGAGCCGGATTTATCCGACCCATGGGGGTTGTGGCAATTCAGGCACCCCCGCTCAACAGGGGAGTGCTTGAATTTCACTTTTTTTACCGCATCGGCCATAGTCTTGTGGCATCCGAAGCAGAGCTCGTTTCCCGAGGCCGACAGGTTGGCCTTGTTTTTGGCGGCATGGGGGTCGTGGCATTTGATGCAGTTCCCCTCCGCCACAACCTTGTGCACGCTGACCGACTTCTGCGGAATGATGTTGGCATGGCAGGTAAAGCATATCTTGTTCGGATTCGCCGCCAGGAGCTTTCCGTGGGACGAGTCATGGGGATTGTGGCAACCAATGCATTCTCCGGCCTTGACGGGCGTGTGAACGGAAGGCAGCTTCAGCTTGTCCGCAAACGCGGTGTGGCAGGTAAGGCAGTTTTTCCCGCGGGCGCCCGGCTTCAGCCGGAACTTGTTCGCCTGGGCATCTTCCGCGGAGAGGGCCGTCGTGACTCCGGCCGCGCCTGCCAGCATCAGCGCCAGGATCAGGCCGCAGAATATCTTCACACCGTATTTTTTCATCGCTTTTCTCCTAAATGGCAATCGTCGCATGTTCTCGCTGCGAAGGGAGGATGCTCGTTGTTCTTGAACAATTTGGGGTCCTTCGAACCGTGCAGGTCGTGGCAGGTCCTGCAATCCATAACCGCCGCTTTGATGTTCACATGATCCTTCGTGAACGCGCTGCTTGCCAGATCGTGACAGTCGCCGCACAGCGCGGGGATGCGCCCGGTCAGCAGCGTGGAGAGATTCGAATTATGGGGCTGGTGGCACCGCAGGCAATCCCGCTGCGCCGGTGGATGGGGCGTTCCCGCCGCCATTCGCTCCTTGATGTTCTTGTGACAAGCCAGGCACAGATCGGGACCTTGTATCAGGAGAAGTTTTATCAGCTTCGATTTATGCGGACTGTGGCACTTGGTGCATTCGCCCGCTTTTACGGGAGCATGCTTGCTGCTCGCGGCGCTCAATTGCCGCTGTTCTTTCGTATGGCACTGGAAGCAGAGCTCGTCTTCTTTTGCCGTGAGCATTCCCTTGATGGCGCTCGCATGGGGGTTGTGGCACACAAGACACTGCTGTTCCTTGAACGGCGGATGGAGAGAGCCGCCCGCGGCTTCCTTCATCATCTCGCCGTGACATTGCGCGCAAAGCTTCGAGCCTGCGGTTTTGAGGAGTTTTCCTTCGCCCGACCCGTGGGGATTATGGCATGCCGAGCACTGGGCCTGGCTTACCGGCTTGTGGACATTGGCTTTTTGGAAGTCCGTCTCAGCGCTCGTATGGCACGAATAGCAGACCCTGTCCATGCGGTTCTTGAGCAGCGCGGCGGTATTCGCTCCATGAGGATCGTGACAGGACGTGCACATGTTGGCGGCAAAAGGAGGATGGACGTCTTTCGCCTTCTTCGCATCGCCGGTTTTCGCGTGGCAGGTAAAACAGAGGTCCCCGTCTTTCGCGCGCAGCAGTTTCTGGTTCTTGGCCGCATGCGGAGCATGGCACGACAGGCAGCCCTGCCCGCCCGTGACCGCGCCGTGGCTGAACGCCACCGCGCGTTCCTTGTCGGGATGACAGGTGAAGCAAAGCTTGTTGCTTTTCTCGATCAGCAGCTTCGGATTCTCCGAGCTGTGCTGGTCGTGGCACGAAAGACACATGCCTTCCTTGAACGGGGAATGTTCCACCGTGCCGCCGGCTTTCAGCGCTGAAGCGTCGTGGCACTGGTAGCAGAGCTCCGAGCCGGTGGCCGTTGTTTCAAAGGGTTTCGCCGACGCCGCGGGTTTATGACAGGCGTCGCAGGTCATGGAAACGAGCGGATTGTGCACGCTCGTTTTCAGGAGCTTCTGCTCCGACGAAGAATGGGGGTTGTGGCAGCGGGAGCAGTTTTTCCCGTCCACGGGATAGCCGCCGTGGGCCTTCTTGAACGCTGATGCTCCGCTGCCGTGGCAGCCGAGGCAGAGGCCCGGTTCCGCTTTCGTGAGCAGGTTGTCCTGATCGGAACTGTGCGGCACATGACAGGCCTTGCATCCGTCGGTCTTCAGAATCTTGTGGACGACCTTTTTTTCATAATTCGCTTTCTGATGGCACTGGGTGCAGCCCCCGATGCCTTCCTCCTTGAGCAGGGCGGCCGCCTGCGTGGCATGAGGATTATGGCAGCTCGTGCAGGACGCTTTCTTTACGGCAGTATGCGTTTTCGCCTTGTTCAGCCCTATTTTTTCCTTTGGATGGCAGGTAAAACAAAGCTCATTCCCGCTTTTCTTCAGCAGCAGTTTGGGAACCCTGCCGTGCCGCAGATGGCATTCATCGCATTTTTTTTCCTTTACCATGGAATGGACGGTTTTCATGCCCAGGTATTTGTCGGCGAATTTTTTGTGACAATCGAGACAGTCCTTCTTCTCGAAGCGCTGCTGGGCAAAGAGCGCGCCCGACGGCGCGGCAAGGACCGCTGCTCCGAAAAGAAGCAGTCCGATAATCAGCGCTGTTCTGTTTGGATGGTTGATCTGCATGGTTCTCCTCTATCGAATGTTATGGTTTTTCCGAATCGGACAGATATACTTTGATATCGGCAGCCTGCTTCAGCTTGCGGATCCAGTCCTCGATGGTCTGATTCAGTTTGGCATAATACGCTTTGGGGCCGAGCGTCGAGCGCACCTGTTCGAACGTCTGCTGCTGCGGAGGAATCAGCTCCTTGACGTAGAGAACGTGGTACTGGCCCTGCTTGCTTGCATAGAGCCGGACGTCTTCGGCCTTCGCGCCGGCAAGCGCCTCCTGGACGTCCTCCGGCAGGGACGAGAGCGGCACAGCCTGGTCTTCGAACGCGGGTTCCGCGGTTTCCCTGTTTTCGACCTGGCCGGGCGCATTGGCCCTCATCCAGCCCATATCGGCGCCTTTCTTCATTTTTTCGTGCGCCGCGACGGCATCGTCCTTCTTATCGAACACAAGGTTCTGTATCCTCAGGCGCGTTTCCGATTGGTATTCGCCGGTATGTTCCTTATAATACGCGCGCAGATCGTCGTCATTCATTTTCATGGCCGGCGTAACGACCTGTTGTACGAATTCCCCGAACATGATGTTCAGCTCGTAGTCTTTGAGCATATTCCGGTACGCCTCGGTTTTATCCATCCCCCGCCGGAGCGCTTCGCCGTATAAAAGCCGCTTCTGTACGAGCGCTTCCAGGACTTCCTGTTTGGCCTTCTTTTGTTTCTCGTCCGGAAGCTTGCTCGTCCCGTGGAAAAACTTATCCAGCATCGCATCGGCAAGCTGCGCCACCGTCACCGGCTCGGCATCCTTGAGCTCCACGAGAACCCGCTGGTCCTCGAGCAGAGTATCCACGCCCGGGCCTTTCGATCCAAAATCGATGCTTTCGAAAACCTTCCGGTTCAGCGTCGCGTATTGCCTGTTCAGGGATGCCACGAGCTCTCCGATCGCGGCGATGCGCTTGGCGGTCAGAACTTCGGTGCGGGCCTTCTCCCTGGCCGCCGCATCGTCGGGATACCGGTCTTCGTCATACCGGAAAATCACAACGTAGGGCTTATCCTTGAGCTTCACCTTGACAGGCGGGCTGACGGCCCCGATTTTCATGGTCGCAAGCGTTTTGGCGATCTCCGGCTCGACTTCCTTGAACTTGACGGGTTTGCCTGACTGGTCCGACCCCTTTGCGGTTCCAGCCTTCACCGCTTTCGCGATAAGGTCCTCTAATTTTTTCCCCTTTTTGATCGCCGCCGCGGCCTTCTTTGCCTGTCCTGCCTTCTCGAAGAAGACGGCCGTCGTTACCACCTAGCGTATTGCCTGCCGGTAATCCTTCTCGCTCTCAACATCGGTCGCCGTTACGTTCTTCCAGACCTCCTGCCGCAGCAGGTCCCGAAGCGTGACCTGGGAAAAAACGGACAGGGAATTCCTGACCTCGGGCAGTTGATCGAGGCCGATATTCCTCGCTTCCTGGGCGATCA
>Ga0184616_10000107_pt1 | contig 15036 bp, 16 predicted proteins | sample PLM4_90_coex_FD_133145 | JGI IMG/M metagenome (GOLD analysis project Ga0184616, IMG submission 133145) | Groundwater sediment microbial communities from an aquifer in East River, Colorado, USA - PLM4_90_coex | ecosystem: Environmental > Terrestrial > Soil > Riparian zone | place: USA: East...
TGATGTGCGAACCTGTAGGGTGTCGTCAGCACCAAGCGTGATCGTAAGAGGGAACGATCCTACGATGTCTGAACCCTCAATGGTTGCACCTGCACCAAAAACAGCGTTGGCAAGAACCGCTTCGAGTTCTACCGTCGTTGGACGGCCGATGTAGCGTTCCTGGCCACGAGGTTCCGTGGTCGGGTTGTATTGAGAGACTACCTCCAAGTCTTGAAGGTGGATTGGGCCTGGAAGATCGCCACGAATGACTCCGATACGCATGGTTAGGACTCCTAATCAGACTGCAAGCCGTCCTCGTGCCTGATCGATTTTCAAGTTCTGAAGGACAAGCCCATAATCAGTGAAAAACTTGGCGATTTGCTTGAGAAATTCGAGGTCATCAGTACGCCAAGCAAACTGAGCCCTCTTAACGTAAAGCCGCATACGAGCGAGGAGCTTGATGTAAAGAGGCGCCCGATCGAGCTGCTGAAATTCGTCGACCGCCTCTTCCAACCGATTGAGGCGCCCCTGGGCATCCTTGAGAAGGTTCCTCCGGTACGGATCCGGAATGAGGTCTTTGGGCTGCCACCTTCTGTCTGTGCGATAGAAGCTGGTGCCTTCGACTCGAACGATCTCTGGGAGTAGGGTAAACGCCACGTCACGTTACTTACACAAGGGTGAAAGTGTTGCTCGTATGTGCATTGGCTAGAACAGTTGCTGTATCGTTGGCGAGAAGGCCAGGGACCAGCAAAGTGTCGACCACGATGGCCGTGTCTGTGAACACACCACCAGCTCCGGCCAGAACTTGAGCCCTCGTAAGAGTGACATTACCAACACCGGCACCCGCAAAGGTGACCGTGTTAGCAGAACCGTCATCCGACAAGAAGCTCGTACCAGCCAACGTTACGTCGCCGGCTCCTGGAGCTCCCAAAGTGTCACCCGTAATAATCGGGCTGGCTCGCAGGATGAACGTGTTACTCGTTCGCCCATCGGCTCGAACAGTGATGGTGTCCCCATCAGCTAGGCCAGGGGCTAGAAGGGTATCGATGACGATGGAAGTACCAGTAAAGGCACCGCCTGCTCCTGCGAGAATTTGTGTTCTCGTGAGCGTCACGCTGCCGACACCAGCGCCACTTAGGGTCACAGTGCTGATGTCTGGAAGTACCGAAAGGAAGCCCGTGCCACTTAGGGTAAGGTCTCCAGAACCAGGAGTGCCCAGAGTCGCGGTAGCCACGACCGGAGTTGCCAAATCCGTGGGCAACAAGGAAACCACCGTGATGAGGCCAGCTTGCTGAAGCTTGTAGATCTTGCCCTTCCCAGCCGAAAGAAGAACCCGCTGGGTCTCACGGAGGTCAATATACCCGGCAATAGCCGGCTCATTGAGCTTTGTCCGTGGGATGTAGCAAGGTTGCTTAGGCTCATTCGCGTAACCATCACGCTTGTAAGCCTTCGGGTCACCCTCACTGCCAAGACGGTGATTAGCCTTGTTTGGCAGACCATCGTCGATATCGTCGACAAGGATGCGGCCCTGTCCTACCTGGTTGTGAATTAGCCTCAGCATGCGATACTCCTCAGTGGATCCGAAGCAATAAAAGAAACCTCAGTACTTAGTAGAGCCTCAGATCGGTAGATAGTTAGTGAACGAAGCGGAAAAACGAGTAGTCCCACCGGCCCCACGAACAATAAGGGAATCCAAGGGTCCGAAGAACATGGTCAATACCTCTTGAGGGCTGATCTGCTGCTCAGCACCACCAGGCAGTGAAGCCAAGTACAGATCTTGACCCCCTGTAGGATCCTCGTTCTTGATGTAAAGGTCCTGTGACGTAAAGGGTAGGTCCAATTGCAAGGAACCCGCCACTGATGCGGCTTGGGGAACATCTCCGGCAATGAGCACACGACTCATGCCATAATGTTCATAGTCCGTGATGACTAAGGCTGGATTACCAGGAGTTCCTGGGGCCCCTGCAAAGTCGATCGGCACGAACCTAAGCCAAAAGTGGTTGTCGTCCGTAATACCCGCAACACCAGTGAAAGTGTGGGGATTGAAGACGATCCGAATTTGGTCTTGATTCGGCACGGTATGCAAAACGTTGGGGTTAATGGCAGGGTCCAAGTATCCCGACGAGATGTCTGCCGTGATAATGGGTGTGAAAACGGCGTCAAAATTGGTAGCCGCTTCCAAACGATACCCTTGAACGCCCACCCGCTTCCGAGTGAGGATATCTACGATGTGGGGGCGTCGCCGAATGACGTTGAAATCCCTGGTAATCACGAGTTGCTCCGTTCTTTTGCAACGTGAGAGCTATATGTCTGAGCTGCCACAACACCTTGTGTGCTTCGAACATGGTCTTGGACATCAGCCCAACAGTGGGCTTCCTGACCCTTATAGTTCGGGACCAAACGAGACTTGAAGACATGGTCTTTTTCCCGCCTAGCCATCTGGGCGCTTCGTACCTGACGAAACCGATTTTCCTTATCGGCCTTAGAAGTCCACCCTCCCGATTCCCCATCCTTCATCACGAAACCCACTTGGCCTGGATTGAAAACAATCTCAAGGGCTTCGCCAGTCTCGTCCTCGATCACGTTCTCGCCGGACTTAACAGACTCATACTCCGTGAAGGTCAAGCGCTTGCTGATCTGAGTCCCATCTGACGGTTTTCTGAAGGTATATGTAGGCATTTTTACATTTTCTCTTGGAGCCAGATTTGCACCTTAGGTGGCACAGAAGCCCACTTTTGGGTAACACCTAAACGACCTAAGGCTCCAACTAGGTCGCGAGTCTTGTTCCAGAGTTTAGGCCACGAAGTACCCTCTCTCCGGAATTGAAATTCTGCGTAATCCGCCACATCACCCCGGGCCCGAATGTAGGCCGTTACTAGCCCATCTGGCGTGGCCCAATCCATCCTGAGCCCCTCCTGCCAATTGTCGGGATTGAGGGCTTCGGTGGCCCAAAGAAGCTGAATGGCACGCCTATCCATAGCAGCCCGCACAGCCCTACGTACTCGCATGGCCTTCTTCACGGCCTTCTGCATTTTGACCTTGGGGATCTCCCAATGCTTAGTGATAGCTAAAGCTGCTGCCACGTGTTTACAGACGCGATTATCCCGTTCAGGATCCCGGATATCGGGAGTCGAGGCTGTGCCATTTTGAGGCTTCAGCATGAACTTCTCGCTCTTGGCGTGGAACTCAGGTCCTAACCATTGCCAGGCAGGACACGAACAGGAAAGCTCCAAATCAAGGGTTGAGAACTTCTTGCTACGCCCCTTCGGAATGGCTCGAACCTTGACCGCCTTAGGGCCATGTCCACAATCCACACTGAAAATCCAACGAAGATTCTTGATGTCAGCACGCTTGACTTGAGCTGAGCATTTCTTGGCTCGTTCCTGAAACTTCTGATCGAGACCCGTCAAGATCTCTTCAACATTGGAGGCTACCTTGACCTGGATCGAACCGTTGATTACGGCTACTCGAGATCCCTCCAACTTCCACAGCTCAGCCAAAAAAGCGGCATTGTGTGCATTAGGGATCTCATCCCGGTAGGGGTACTTGGTCTTGTTTGGAGGGTCTGGTTTACCCAAACCGTTGTAGCTCGTACTCGAGTCCGCACTGTCCTCTCGTACCTCAATACGATCACGGTCCTTCAACATGTCATCCGGGCCGTCAATACGCCTGGGGGACGTGTCCGTGATTTGGGGCCTGCGAATATCATCCTCAGGCTTGGAGTACGTGGCTGCCCCCGGGATCCCCGAGTCAAGAGGTATACCCTTATCCGTAGGACCCCCAGAGGGTAGTTCGGCCACAGCCCTAGGGGTCCTCGCAGTGCCCTCTCCATAGGGCGGACGGGATACAAGAGGTGAACCCATTAGGCTTTCCAGGCCAAGATGTCTGCGGAGGCTGTTCGTTCATCGTCAGCGGCTGAGTCAAACTCACGTGAGGCCTTATCGGCCTTATCTCCAACGAGGATGGTCTTAGTGCGTGGGTAGTAGAAGATGTCCTCACCCTTCTTAAAAGGCGTCCCGTCTTGAGCTTTTCCGGGGTTTTTTGCCTTCATCCAGTAGGGATCACCCTTAGCGGCGCTCTTGAACTTGTCACCGTACTCGTCCGTATTGGACTTCCACTTCTTGGCGTCCTCAGGATCCATGTTTTCTGTGGGATCCGCTGGCTTTCCTTCCTCGAAACGAGAACGCTTGGCGTCATCTTCAGATGATGCCTTCTTACCCTCTTCTCGGAGATTCTTACCGACTTCACTCAACGTGAATCGCTCAGCCTTGGGCTTGAAAGTCTTGCCTGTGGTTGGAGACCGTAAAGTCGTTGTGAGGCGCTCAGGAAGGTAAAATTCGTTGTCATCTCCGTCAACGTACTTCCACAAGGAACCCTTAATCTTGACTTCATCCTCCTTGAGCTCCTTGCCAACTTCTCCCATGGTGGCCCTCTTAGCGTCGGCCGTAAAAGCCTTACCAGTGTAGGGCGATCGAATGGTACCGCGGCGTCTGGTGGACAGGTAAAAGTCCTTACCATCGTCATCTGTGTACAGCCAAAGAATAGAAGCCGCGACTCTCTGCAGAAGATTGTTGGCTCGCTCTTGAAGGACATTGGCCTTCAAGGTTCTTTCGGCAGCATCGACAATATTATCGTGCCAATCCTTATCACCCTTGAGGTCGTGTTCTAGTTGTGTGGTTAGCTCTGCAAGGGTATTTCGAGCGATGAAAATGACGGGATCCTTGTCCGAAGCCATCTTCATCATATCAGGTAGAACACGGTCCAACACTCGAAGGGATGTAGCGATAGACCATCCAGCATCCCTGAGATTCTTTAGTTGTGGAGCATACCTACCCGGATCCCTATTGTACGTATCCAAAGCATGACGCATCTCCTTAGCTTGTTCCTCGATGTTCGAAACGAGACGTTCAAGCTTATCAGTCGAAGCCGTCACAACAGCAGGTGCTACTTGCATGTTTGAAACGCTCTCCTCAGCTCTTGGGAGAAGTTCTCGTATCTCCCGCTTCAAAGCTTCCACCTTGACCGTGTCCATAGAACCCATGTTAACCAGAAGAGTCCCAATGGTATCGACCAAGAAGTAGATACTGTGTAAAGCAGGCTTCCAACGCTCACTCTTCGCCGCCTGCAAAGCCTTGAGGGCTAGAACTTTGATCTCATCAAAATTTAGGGTCAGGGTTTCCTTCGGCGTCAAAAATGATGCCGAATGCTTGTCCTTGACGACGTCCTTGTTAGCCTTCCACTGCTTGGCGATCTCATCTAAGTCGGCGTCCGAGATGTTCGGGTTCTCGGCCTTGAACTTTTCTTTGACCTCTTCGACGCTTGAGAGCTGGTCCAATTGACTCATCAGACCCTTGCTGGAGAGACGTACCAGTTCGTCGAAGTCGGACTCCATAGCCACCCTAGAAAGCAGGTTAGCTAGCTGAATGCGACTGGGCTTGTCCTTAGCAGTCTCCAAAGACTCAGCGATTTTGTCCAAAGCATCAGCAGCCGATACGGGCACCCCAGCCACACGGTTAGTATCAAGTTTACCCACAAGGGCGGCAATTTCGTGAATGGGAAGGCAGCCTTCTTCACGGGCAGTCTTGGCGAGAGTTCGTAACTGTGTGGCTACTTGCTTTGGCGTCATGGGAGTCTCCGAACGATGTTGGACCTGATGAATCCTAACCTCTTTGAGGACCTTTTCTAGCTCTTCGACCTTTTCAGGGCGCAACTCAAGCTTGAGCTCCTCGTAGTCAATGCGGTCTGCAGCAAGGGCTACCGCCTGAAGAGCTTTTTGAAGCTTAAAGGCCGTCTCAGGGATCCCTTGAAGCAGATGTCCTGCCACTTCAAAGAAGTGATCCCTATGATCGGACTTGTTGATGAGCTTGACTGCCTCGGCAATGTACCGAGTGAGCTGGTCACACCTCAACCGGGCGTCCCCAAGTTCCTCAACAAGATAAATCATTGCTGTCATACTTGAGTCCTAGCCTCTTGATTTTTAGCATACCTGAGTCTTTTCAGCTCACGCCGTCTAGCCCGTCTAGCAGCTTCTTCAGGTGAATAGAGGGCATCACGTTTTAGAGCAGCAGCTGCCTTAGTAGCACGCATACTTTCAGTGACTCTAGTTCTATAGACAGGATCTTCATGCAATAGATGCATGGCCTTGAGATGGTTTTCTCTCCAAGTGGTACTCTCGGAACGCTGACGAACCCCTTGAGCTTGCCGTTCTACGTATCTCGGATCGGTGTGAAGTGAGGCCAAGTGTCTCTTATGTCTAGCTTGCCACTCAGGGTCAGAGTGTAAGGCACTAAGCGCTTCACTGTTCTTTCTTTGCCACTCAGGATCGGTCAAACGTTTACGGGCACCAACGAACTGAGCTTTTCTCCAAGAATCCCTGGATGAAACTTCGCGAACAGCTTTAGCGTGCTTGTGTCGTATGACAGGGTCAGAAAAGTCAACACCTTCTCCACCCGGAGTTAGGTTGTACCCCTTAGGTGTCAAACAATCTTGTGCCTGAATACATCTGACTTCAGCTGCCAACAAGTCAGAGTAACGACCCTCTACTCTTTCGAGGCATTCAACAGTGAAACTGCCCTTACCATACTTTCGGATAGCTTGGTGTATGGCGTAAGTACTGCCTTTTTTAGCCGAACTCAAATGCTGAATCCATCGACGTTCCACAGAAGTGATTGTCTGGCCGACGTACTTCTTACGAGTCACCGTATTTGTGACAAGATAGACGAACCCCACAAGTTTTGGGGTTTGAGGGCTACCGCTATCTTGTCCGGACATAGGGGCCAATTTCTCCGAGGTTCACTCGAAGAAGGCCCATAAGTAGACTAGAGGGGTAATCTAGAGAGCTCGGACTCACAGCGCCGGCACCCGAACTCAAAGTAAGTTGGGTCAATTTCCGTACCCAAGCCCTTACGACCCAACTGGGCAGCGGCAAGGCACCCACTAAAAAGTCCCCCAAAAGGCTCCCACACCACGTCCTTCACATCCGTAGAAGCGTTGATGATCAGGGCCATTAGGTCCAACGGCTTCTGGTTCAAATGAATTGGCTTACCCTCGATCTTAACCCTCTCGCTACCCCTTAGGGTCGGGCGATGCCAGCAGTTGGTCACTCCATGAGGGCACTGAAACTTGGCCCGCATTCGCGTCCACTGGGCCTCTGTGACGGGTTTGATACGATCCAAGGAGTAGTAAGGCTTGCCTAGGTCATCCCCGTAGTAATTGGCGTAGGCACTGAGCTTCATCATGGCCTCTGTCGGCGGCATGTACCAAAGGTGCCCTTGGTCCAAGTATTTCCTGACCGCGGCATCCTTTACCCCACAAGCTTCATTGGCTCGCTTGAGAGCCAACCCCGCCCGAACCCATTCATCTCGAAGCCAACGCTTCAAGGGCGTCCCACGAACCGAAGCTTCGAAGACGTATTGTACACAAACCTCTGTAACCACCGGAAAGCGTCGAATCTTTTGCGTGTTAACGTTTCCGGCCACATGTCCAATTCCCTTGTCCCAGATGTTGGCATTGATGTAGCGCCAGCCATACCTCTCAAGGAGATCGTGCGTCGCAGCCCACCCAATCTCGGAGTTCCAGAACCACAAGGTAGTGTTTGGAGTCGCTCGCTTTGACCACCACTGTACGTGGGGTTCATACCAATCGACCAACCCTTGAGAACTCGAGGTGTCCCCCTCAAAACCCAGGATACCATAGGCTCCATCCGAAATGATAGCCGTAGGGGTCGCCCAACGATCATAGAAATCCAGGGCGTCCCCTAAATGCAGGGACACCCTGTTATCTGTGTGGCTGATGCGAGAACCAGGATCGTAAAGGGTTACCTTTTTTCCTCGACCAACCGTGCTAGGCGAAGGCATACAGCGTAGTACACCAAGGGTTCTACGCTTGAAGTCGACTTAACCCGTGAAAGCGTCTGGGAATTCTGTGACCAAGCGAGACTTAACCTCGCCATCCGTTTCGGCTGCAGCTACCGCTCGAATGACATCTGGACGGTCATCGAAGTCCGCCTGTAGACGGGCAATCTTCTTGCGAACAGGATCGTTGAAGTTGTAGTTGTCCGGAAAATCCGCACAAATAGATCGAGCAATGGTACGCCGTGGATCTGCGTCCCTTGGAGCAGCGGGCCTTGTAGCGGGCCTTATGGCTTCTCGCCTGGGTCCATTAGTGTTCGTGAGCTTAATGCCATCCACCTCAATCACTCGCACATCCGTTTGACCCGTAGTCCCACTCAGGTCTGCAACTGGGGTGCTGCCACGCGCCACAGAGTTGTTGATGGTAAAGCCACCACTCTCAATGGTCTTCGGTGCTGCAACACTACCAACGATCGAGTTGCCGTTGGCATCACGATCCCCACCAGGCTTCGAGGCACGACCAGCTTCGATTCTAACCAGATACTCTTCTCGATCCTCCGCAGACATCTCGGCCAAAACTTCGTCACGCGTCTTACCAACACCTGGTTGAATCTGGACGTTATGAGCTCGGCGAAGAATCTCACCAGCACTCTCGAATTCGAGGTTTGCGTCTTGCTTGGCAGGGGTCGATACAGTGCGAACCGGAATACCCTCTTGCTCATCCACTATCATGGCACCCCTTTGGACAGTGCCTTGAAAATGGTGGTTAGCATTACGCGTCCTCGTCTGTTGGGAGTGGCTGGCGACATGGCCAACCTCCTGCTCCTCAGCTGCCGCGGTCGTGACAATCGTTCGGGTCTGAACGTCCATAGGATTGCCACCGACAGCATTACGAACCCTAATCCCAGCGGACTTGGGCATGCTGGCTGAGGTATCTTCCGGATCGTAGATCTCGGTGGGGATGAGCCATCCCGCCTTACAGGCACCACGAAGCTGGAACATGTTGGTTGGTGGCCCACCGTTGTAGATTACGTTGGTTCCATCGAACAAAAGCTCCATTCCGGACTGAATAGAGATCCCAACTCCACCGAGGGAGAAGTCACGAGCGGCCGTGAATTTGATGTACTCCCCCTGTCTAAATTGAATCTGTGTGCTCATCTGAATCTCCTATGGGCTCCCGATAGGAAAAGAGGGGGCCTCATAGGAAAGGACTGATAAGTGGAATAGCGATAAGCGGTGTATGTATAGGCATGAAGTTCGAAGACGCCCTCCCCGCCATAAAGTCTGGCAGACTAGCCCGTAGAGCTGCCTGGCCTGCAGGAAAGTGTGTTGGTGCTTCCGAATACGGAATGCGCTCGGGAACCGCCTCGGACCTGAGTATATTCGACCACTACGATAGAGACGGTAGTAGCCGCGGCTTTTCCTATGTCGGAATCGAGAGAGACCTCCTAGAAACCGATTGGGAGCTCGTGCCCGAGATCGTTTCCGATGTGCCAAGGGTCTACTATCTTCAGCCAATTCTCAGTGAACTAGCCCTTAGACACGTAAACAACCATTCTAAAGGCGCCCAAGAGCCGAAGCTACTCGACCTAAATGAACGCTTTGGCAAAAGGGCTCTAGACGCCTACAAATCAGGCAGTGTTCAAGACTTACTCAAAGTCCTAGACACAGGAATCGAGTGGCTCATGAAGCTTCGCAGCGAGGCTAACCACAAAGACTAGTCCTTGTGCTTGAAGTACTCAATCTCTCGAAGTCGCTCCTCAGCCTTCTCTTTGGAGGGATAGCACCCTCCATTCCAATCGGGATTGTTAGGGGACCTAACACAGTACTCCCCTTTCTCCTTGCGGATAACAGCCCTCTTGTAGCGAGCCACAATGCGGCGAACAGAGCCAACAACCATTAATGTCCCCAACCCATAGCCGTCTCGTACTTGGGCTTTCCGTCCCAAATGGTGGCGTAGTGGCCGTCAATCTTCAAACCATTCGGTGTCGGTAGGACCTTGACTGCGGGCCCCGTGAAGTGATCCTTGGCGGCACTCACGTAGTCAGCACCCTTCTCCTCTTTGGTGGTCTTGGAAGCTATAGGACGGACTAGAACCATCTTCCCCTTGAGATCCGTCACCTGGTAGAAGTTGATATGAGTCTCGTCATACCCCCAAGAAGAGTAGAGGATATCCCCTTCATTGTAAGGGTGCTTGAACTCACGCCGTTCCTGCTGTTCTTTTTGCTTACGTTCCAACGTAAGCTTTCGTGAGTCTATGGTCTGCTTAACTCGGCGGTCCCGTTCAGCCTCGTTTCGGAAACTGAAGTGCCACAAGGGCTTATTGGATTTGGCCTGAAAGGCAATTCCGTAGGGCTTACCGTTTTCTTCCCAAAGCCAGATAGCTAGATCCGTGCCCTCAGGGACCATTGGATCCATGCCTCGAACTTGTGGAGGCAAGTACGCTGGCCTCGGTATAGTAACACTGGGGCTATAGGCTTCCTTGAAGCGGCGAACAAGGTTGCTGGCTTGGACCGAGGTCATCTTGCTTTAGGCGCTTCACAAATGAACTACAATGCCCAATTGACACCCTCACCCCCTAAAGCCGCATTAATCTTGGAGAATGGGCGGCTACCAAAAAATCCCTGATGGGCGGACATAGGCGAAGGGTGAGGGGACTCGAGGATATGATGGTGTTCAGGTATTAGGGGCGCCTTGGATCGAGCATACTTACCCCACAACACGAAGATGATGGGTTCCGAACGTTGACTAAGGACTTTGATGGTAGCGTCGGTGAAAGTCTCCCAACCCTTACCCTGATGAGAACCGGGTGAGTGAGCTCGGACCGTGAGCGTGGCATTGAGCAAGAAGACCCCCTGCTCAGCCCACGTTGCCAAATGCCCGTGCTTTGGAATCGGAACACCCAAATCCTCGTGGAGCTCCTTGAAGATGTTCTGAAGGCTGGGAGGAGGCTTTACTCCAGGGAGCACGGAGAAGCTCAAACCGTGGGCCTGCCCCGCATTGTGATACGGGTCCTGCCCTAAGATAACGACTCGGACCTTCTCGAGGGGTAGCTTGTAAGCGTTGAAAACATCTCCTGAAGCAGGAAACACGACCTGCTTCGAGCGTTCTTCCCGAACGAATTCTGCAAGATCCCTGAAGTAGGGCTTTTTGAACTCTTGGGACAGGAATGTCTTCCACGAGGAGTGCATAGAATGTTGTTACACCGGACGCCCAATTTTCCTCGGGTGAGAGATGCCGAGGGTCTTGAGACGACGATCAATCGTAGTCGGAGCTTGGCCTAGCTCTTGAGCCATACGCTTGATAGGAACACCTCTGGAAGCCATCTCTCGCAAGGTCATCTCAGGTAAGGCTTGCCTGACTTGGTAGTGCTTACCTTGAAACCCAAAGTTCAGCTTGTACTGCATACACTCGGGTATGTGGGGCTTGACCAAAGCAATGAAGAGATGTGCTTGGTCTTCTCCCTCAAAGATGAACTCGCCCGTATCACCTTTACGAACATACCATCTAGGATAAAGGCTAAACTTAGCCAGGATACAAAGAGCTTCTTCACGACTTGCGGAGTCTAAACCAAAGGTGATTTTGGGCCACCATTCAGCTGATCCATCATCCAAATACCAAATCGTCAAAGCTAGGGCATCTACCAGATCAAGGACTCGAGGAATGAGACGCTTAGGGCCTGTCTCCTCATAGAACAAATCATACCAATCATTGAGGCTTTGGTGGCAGACCGTATGAAATCGCCACCCAGGAAAGTTGCCCTCAGGTTTCTTCCAAAGTACAGGACGTATACCTGATTTGACCCAAAGACCCCATTCAGAGACTTTCCACTCCAAATAAGCACGCTGAGCATCCGAATGGTTTTCTTGATAGCGTGTTGTGTTTTGCGTCCTTGATAGCCGGCCATCGCCTAGCATCGAGCCTACAAGAATCGACCTAAGGCGTCCTTCGATTGGAGTAACTTCGTGACGTTCCGTACGGTTGATGGTCTCAACACCGAGTCTATGACGCCAGGCTCGAACACGTTTGACTGTGGCCCCATCACCCAAGCGATCGACAATTTGTTGGTCTGTAAGCTTCTCGACTTCGTAAAGCCTTCGAAGTTCTTCGGCTTGGATCTGACACTCTATTCGTCTCACATGGGTAGACATAGTACCTAATCGAAGACTTAGCAAGCAGATAAAATGGCCGAAGGCCACCAAGGTTTCCCAAGGTGGCCTTCGAATTTAGCCTTTTTAGGCTTGATCTGATTACACGCGGGTGACAACCAGACGGGTCTGAGCACGGGGGTTGAATGCCCCTATGCCCAAATTTTCAAAGCAAGAAAATCCTATCGTACGAGCCTTCGGGTCGTCCGCGGACAGAACCGTGAGTTCCGTACGAACCGGCATACGACCGAAGTTCTCCGGCTCGCCGCAAACGTACACGTAACCGGCTGGAACCAGACGGCTCGTGATAATTTGGGCGCCCCAGAGGGTTGCCTGAAGACCGGTCTTCAGCAACGTGGCCTGGCTCTCGATGTCGAGAATGTCGCGACCGAACTTACGAATGTCGGCGTAATCGACGGCATTCATGTAGATACGGGCAACACGCAAGTCGTGACGCTCGATCTCAGCAAAGGCGTCCGCGAGGACGGATGGGCTGATCGGAGCTACGACGGCGACGTCGGGGTTCAGCTGACCAGGGAGAGTGTCGAAGCCCGACATCGCGATCGAGTCGAGAACTGCAAACACACGCTCATCTTCGGCAGCCTGAATCTGGGCCTTTGCAAGGTCCTGGCTACGTTCGATGAGGTCGAAACGACGCTCCTTGATCTGCGTGAGGGGGATCTCGGGGTTCGAGGCGATCTCGAACAGCGGGAAGATGACCCTACGTGGCTTCTGGATGGCAAGGATGTTCTGACCCTCTTCGCCAACCACAAATGCGCTAACATCTGGATCTTTATCGTAAATTGGCAATGCGCCATCGGGCAATTGCTCGACTAAAAAGGTCTTACGGCCGACCGCAGTATAGTCTCTCCGCATGCGGAGCGGTTGAACCATCGAAGCAGCGAGCTTGGCACGACCAGCGGCGGTCTTGACGTACTCACTGATGATTTGTTGCTTCAGTTCATTTGAAACTTGGTGCATGACTGTGTTTTCCTTGCGGGGAATTCCCTAGTTTGAAGACGTGTCTTCTCCGCTCAGATGCGAAGGTCGAGCACCATGAGGGTGTTGTTGGCGTCAGGAGCGATCTTCACGATTCCAACAACTGTTACGAAGTCGGGATCGTTCTGAGCCGCAACGTTGTACTCGTATGCATCTTCAATACGGTTGGTGAGCAACCCATTGACGCTGGCGTAGAGCTTGTTACCTGCGGTGTACGTGAGAGCCGTAGCAGATGGGGTAATCTGCTGGAGGGTTTCCCACACACTGACGGCAACCGTGCCACGACCACAGAGGTAGGGGCCACGACCGGAGGCAACGCCGGGGGTGTTCTCGAAGGCATTTCCTAGGGAATCGTTGATGAAGAGGCCGAGGGGCTTCTGTCCCGCAACATAGGCGGCACCGACTTGAACCGGGCCACCATGATAGCCGTTACCGGCATCGGGACGAGTGAAAGCAACCGTACCTCCGAGCACACCCTTTTTGGTGATGCCCGAAAGTTGCGTGCTGATGGTGGTGGGTGGACCCACTACGGCGACAATCGCGGGATTGGACTGCGTGAAGGCATCGGCGGTAAGAATACCAACCGAGTTACGGATACCTTCGTGAAGAATCTGGACGCGTCCACTGGTTTCCCGGAAGTCACCCGAGCTCTGACCGGCTTGAAGAGGCATTGTTGTAGTCTCCTAATATCCTTGCTGGGGTAGACAATTTACATCTGATCTAGGGGCAAATTTGGGAGTGTTACTCAAGATCAGTCGAACACACTCGACACATCCGGAGCTGACTGCCAAAGCCCGGCTAGCTTGTCGACTTCACTTCGTGATCCGGAACTGGTGTTGCCACCGAGTTGCGAAACACCGGCACTCGGACGAGTACCAACAGTGCGAGTCGATGCCGTACGGGTCATTCCTACACTCGCCTGAACGGGGATACCCGTTTGGAGAGCTTGAGCTTGTGCAGCTTCACGAACCTCAGAGTGGCTGGCAAAGATGGCACTAAGGGCCTCGTCTTCGCTGCCCAGATGCACGCCAGTGTCAATCGATGGTCCTTCGAGTTGAATATCGAAAGACTCACTAGCTGTGAACTGTTGCTGCTGTGGGATCGTCTGCTGTTGGATCAATTGGTCCAACATCTGGTCGTCACTCATAACAGGAGCTGGTTGGCCCTGCAGCTGAGACTGCTGCTGTTGCAGCTGAGACTGCTGAACCAGTTGGGCGATTTGATCCTGGAGTTGCTGAGCCTGCTGTTGCAACTGAGAGATCTGATCCTGTTGGGCTTGCTTCTGTTGCTGGCCCTTATCGCCGTCATCCTGCTGTTGTTGGCCTTGAGCTTGCTTCTGTTGCTGGTCCTTGCCGTCGTCTTGCTGCTGTTGGCCTTGAGCTTGCTTCTGTTGCTGTTGCTGCTGGCCCTTGTCCTCGTCCTGCTGTTGCTGGCCCTGGGCCTGCTTCTGCTGCTGGCCCTTATCGCCGTCGTCTTGCTGCTGTTGGCCTTGGGCTTGCTTCTGTTGGCCCTTGTCTTCACCCTTGTCGTCCTTGGCCTCATCCTTCTTCTTCTGGATGTTCTCGAGGAACTGGGGTGGGATCTTGCCACCTTGCTTCTGCTGCTGATCCTTGTCGTCATCCTCTTCCTGCGAGGCCAAACGATTTACAGTCTCGATCAGAGCTGCATCGGGAAGGTGCATGAAGGCGAAAGCTTGGTCTTCGACGACTGATTCCGAAGCGGTCTTGGCGAGAACTCGTCGAGCTAGACCAAGGCAAACCTCAGCCTTCTTCTCAAGGAATTCGTCGTCATCCCCGTCATCATCGTCATCGTCGTCGGCAGCCGTCTTTTCCTTGTGGTTGAAGGTGTCGCCACGCATTTCGGGCAACCCGATCTCATTGCGCTTGACCTCATCACCTGAGTATTCGGCCTTCCAAGTACCGGTAGAGGGATGGACATCCTCGGCGAAAGAGGAAGGGTCGCCCGTTACGTACTTGTCAGCAGCTGGCTGCTGCTTGATGTGATCTTGATTCATTGCGGTCGGGTCTTCAGCGGTCCTAAGAGCGCTGGCCAACCGACAA
>Ga0184616_10000108_pt1 | contig 14997 bp, 14 predicted proteins | sample PLM4_90_coex_FD_133145 | JGI IMG/M metagenome (GOLD analysis project Ga0184616, IMG submission 133145) | Groundwater sediment microbial communities from an aquifer in East River, Colorado, USA - PLM4_90_coex | ecosystem: Environmental > Terrestrial > Soil > Riparian zone | place: USA: East...
AAGAGCGCGGACGATGTAGATAAAAAACCAGAAGAGGATCTGGAGCGAAAAGGGGACGAAGAAAAGACACCACGCATTTATCTATTATCGAGCGGTGAGATCACGCCGTTTACCGCCACCCTGCATACCGAGGGCGTAACGGATTATCAGATCAGCGGCACGGCTAATGGCGCGCTCAAGGTGATAAAGGCTCAGCATGATAAGAACGGCTAATCCAGTGCGCGCCGCGCGTGGCTTCACTCTGCTGGAGGTGATGGTGGCCCTGGCGGTGCTCGCCATCGCCCTGGCGGCGATGATGAAGGGTGTCGGCGCGCAGGTCTCCAACCAGAGTTATCTACGCGACCGCACCCTGGCGCACTGGGTCGCCATGAACAAGGCCGCCGAGTTGCAGATCGCCCGCAAATGGCCCGAGGCGGGTTCCGAAACCGGCAGCGCGCCGATGGGGCCGCACGAGTGGTACTGGAAAGTTACGGTGCAAAACACCCCCGACCCCGACGTGCGCCGCATGGATGTCGCGGTGAGCGCCAGCGAAGGCGGTGAGCCGGTCACCTCTCTCGTGGGTTATCTCCTTAAACCGAATGAGCTACCTTAGACATCATCCTCGCCGCCGGATAAGCGGCTTCACGTTGCTTGAACTGCTGGTGGCCCTGGCCATCTTCGGTGTGGTGGCGGCGATGGCCTATGGAGGCTTGCAGAGTGTGCTCAACACCCGCGCAGCCTCCGACAAGCAGGCGGCGGAGTTGGCGGCGTTGCAGTTGGGCTTTACTCGTATGGAGCGTGACATCGAACAGATTGTGGCGCGCAGCGTGCGCGACAGTCTGGGCGACCGCCAGCCGGCGCTGAGCGGCGAATCGGGCGGCGAGACCTTGTTGGAATTTACCCGCACGGGCTGGCGCAATCCGGCAGGCCTGGCGCGCAGCCACTTGCAGCGCGTTGCCTATCAGCTCAAGGAAGGTCAGTTGCTGCGGCTCAGTTGGAGTGCGCTCGATCAGGGACCGTCGGCTGAGCCGCAAGAGTCCGTGCTGCTGGATAATGTCACCGCGGTTGAGGTGCAGTTTCTGGACAAAAGTCTCGCCGAGCAAGCGCTGTGGCCCAAACCCGATGCGGCGGCGAATAATGAAAAAGACACCTTGCCTCGCGCCATACAAGTGAGCGTGGAAATCAAAGGCTGGGGGCGTATCAACCGGATATTCCGCGTAGTGGGTGAGGGTTGAAGATGCACAACACACTTTGTGCGCCGATGCACTCACGCGGTGTTGCGCTCATCACGGCCCTGCTGGTCGTGGCGCTGGTCACCATCATCGCCGTAGGCATGGCGGCGCGTCAGCAGGTGGATATCCGCCGCGCCGGAAATATCCTGGACGGCGATCAGGCCTATCTGTTCACGCTAGGGGTGGAGAGCTGGGCGCAGGGCGTGCTGGCGCAGGATTTCCGTGACGGCCAGACCAAGAACAAGGTGAGCGACACGCTGAACGAGGACTGGGCCACGGCGCTGCCGCCTATCGAGGTCGCGGGCGGCAAGGTGGCCGGCAAGATCGAAGATCTGCAGGGCCGTTTCAATCTCAACAATCTGTGGGTGAATAATGCCGTTAGTCAGCCTGATCTGCTGGTCTTTCAGCGCTTGCTCGCCAACCTGCATCTCGATCCGGATCTCGCCCATGCCGCGATAGACTGGATAGACGTGAACGTGGATCAACTACCCAGCGGGGCGGAAGATTTGGACTACCTCGACCGCAAGCCGCCCTATCGCACCGCCAACGCCCCTATGGTCAGCCCCAGCGAGCTCGCACTGGTGAAGGGCTTCACTCCTGAGATAGTAAAGGCCTTGGAACCCTACGTCACGGCGTTGCCGCTGCGCGCGGCCATCGGCACGGGCTCGCCGGTGCCGCTGCCTACCCCCATCAACGTCAATACCGCCCCTGCACCTGTGCTGGCGGCGCTGGTCGCCAATCTGGATACGGCCGGTGCGGCGCGGCTGCTCGATGTGCGCGAGGGCAAGGGATTTGAGACCATTACCCAGTTCACCGATATCGTGGGTGTGGACAAGATCACCGCGCGCGCCGACATCTCCAGTAATCATTTTTTGGTCACGGCCACTGGCGAGGCCGGGCGCGGACAGGTACAGTTACACACTTTGCTGTATCGGGACCCCACGGGTAAGGTGCAGGTACTGATGCGGGGCATAGGCGACTATTGATGCGTAACCGATTATTTATCCGTATTGATGACACAAGCGGCGCTGCGGCCGGCGAGTCTATGCTCGCCTTGAGCTGGCTGGCGATGGATGACGCGGGTGAGCCGCAAGGCGCCGTCGCGCATGGGCGCATCCAGGAAGCGCTAGCGCTTGCTCACGGCCGGCAGGTCATTGTTTTGGTGCCCGCCAGCGACGTGCTGCTGGCACGCGCCATCGTCCCCAATGTGGGCCGCCAGCGCCTCGCGCAGGCCATCCCCTATGCCCTGGAAGATCAGCTCGGTAGCGAGGTCGAGGATTTGCATTTTGCACTAGGCCGGCAGACCGATCAGGCCATTTCCGTTGCAGTGGTGGCGCGCGGCAAGATGGATGCCTGGCTGGGCTACTTGCGCGACGCCGGTTTCCAGCCCGATCTGCTGGTTCCCGCCATCCTTGGGCTGCCTTACGAGGAGGGGACGTGGACGGTGTTGCGCGAGGCTGGAGACGCCCTCTGCCGCAGCGGCGTGCAGGCGGGTTTTGCGGCCGATCACGACAATCTTGAAACCCTGCTCAGCCTGGCCATCACGGAGGCCGGCGACGCCGCTGACGTACAGGGACGTACTAATGTCGCGGGAGGCAGGACGCCGGGAGCGACCCCCGCGCGGCTGCGCATCCTGGACACCCCGGGCGCGCCTGCGCTGCATGCCGAAACTTGGCCTCAGACCTTGGGCGTGTCGGTGAGCCGTGAGGCGTCAGCCGAAGATGCCGTGACACTGCTCGCGCGCAATTTTAACGAAGATCTCGTCATCAATCTCTTGCAAGGCGACTATAGCCGGCGCGAGCAACTCGAAAAGCTGTGGCGTCCGTGGAAACCCGCCGCCGTGCTGCTGGCATTATGGTTGGTCGTGTATGTTGGGATGACCGTGAGCGAGGTGGAGAGCTTAAGCCGTCAGTCGCCGAAACTGCAAAAGCAGATCGAGCAGACGTATCTTCAGGCCTTTCCCGATGCCAGCAAGGTGGTTAACCCCAAGGTGCAGATGCAGCGGCGTCTGGACGCGCTGCGCGGCAACAAGGGAGCGGACGAGGGTCTTCTGGAATTGCTGGCGCAGGCCGGCGGTCCGCTTAAAGACACCCCCGATCTGGAACTGCGCACCATCACATTCAAGGAAGGTCAGTTGAATCTCGACCTCAGGGTTCAGGATCTTCAGGTGCTGGATCAACTCAAGCAGCGGCTCGTGGCGCAATCGAAGATGGAAGTGGAAATTCAATCGGCCAGCTCCCGCGATAACAAGGTGGAGAGCCGCCTGCAATTGCGGATCAAGAGAAGCTGACGCCATGGAAAAATTCAAGTCTTGGTATCTGCAATTACAGACGCGCGAGCAGCGCATGCTGGCTGCAGGCGCCGCCGCGCTGGTGTTATTGTTATTCTATGCCTTGGTATGGAGTCCGTTAACGACGCGCCAGCAGACCCTGCGCGAGATGGTCAAGGAGCAGCAAGCCACGGCGCAGTGGATGCAGCAGGCGGCGCGCGAGGCCGCTCAGTTGCGTGCAGGCAGGCCTAATGTGGGCAAAATCTCCCCCGGTCAGTCATTGCTCGCATTGGTGGATCAGTCTGCCAAAAACAGCCAGCTCGGGCCGGCTATGAAGCGCGTCGAGCCGGAGGGCCAGACCGGCGTGCGGGTGTGGTTCGAGCAGGCCAATTTCGATGATCTTGTGTTGTGGCTGGAGGCGCTGCAACGTGACTACGGCGTGCACATCGCCACCCTTGTGGTGGAGCGCCAGGAGACACTGGGGCAGGTCAACGCCCGGGTCGGCCTGGAAGAAGAGGGGACATGAGCACCGCAATACTGCGCTACCTCGGCGCCGTCCTCGTCGCCTACCTCGTCTTTCTGGTGGGTACTCTTCCCGCATCCCACGCCTATAGCCTGTTCAAGGGGGGGTTGGGAAACGTGCATTTATACGGCCTGGAAGGCAGCGTCTGGTCGGGGCGGGCGGCCCAGGCCGACTATGGACAGCACCGCCTTGGCTCGCTGCAGTGGGAACTGCTGGCCCGCAAACTGCTGTTGGGGCGTCTGGAGCTGAGCTGGCATTCGGACGGCGAGACTAGCAAGAGCTTCGGGACGATTGCCCGCAAACTCACCGGCGCGGTATGGGTGCGCGGAATAGAGGGCCATCTGCCCATAGCGGATCTGCCCAGCTTGCCCAATCTCGGTCCGCTCAAACCGCAAGGGGTATTGGGACTCGATCTTCAGGACATCAACATAAAGAATGGGATTATCACCAGCGGGCATGGCCGCATGGTCTGGCTTGGGGCAGGTTTTTCAGCCCCGCAGCCGGTCGCACTTGGTGACTTCGAAATGAACCTGAGCAGCGACGCGAGCGGCGTGAAAGGCGTGTTGCACGACACCGGCGGCCCGTTGCAGGCACAAGGCATGTTGCTGCTGAAACCGGACGGCGGTTATCAATTCACAGGCACGCTGGCCGCACGCAATCCCGAACTCGCTGAGGGTCTGAAATTTTTAGGTACGCCCGGCCCCAACGGGGCCATAAGCGTGGCCTGGTCGGGCATTTACGCGGGCAGCGCCAAGCCTCCTTAGCCTTACATCATCTGAAAGGGGGCATGAAAAGGCACGGTTCTTGCTAAAGCTTTTGAGAACTATTTCGAAGCGGGTTAAAGCTATGAACTTGAAGATGCTTAGGTACGCACTTGCCGTCATCGTGAGTTGTCTGATGATGTTCCCTGCGGTGACTCTGGCCGACGGTCTCACCGATGACGTACAGGGAAGTACTAATGTCACGGGAGGCAGGATGCCGGGAGCGACCAGTCCTCGGCTTTCGCCCAAGCTCAGCACCACCGACAGGCTGATCGTCAAGTTCCGCAGTCCGGCGGCGAACGGTAAGCAGAGCGCTCAAGCGGTACCGCTGTCCAGCGACAAACTAAAGGTGATGAGCCGCAAGGCCGGGGTTCAGCTCACCCATTTACGCGCTATGTCCGGCGGGGCGCATGTGCTGAAATTGCCACGGGCGATGAGCGAGACGGAGACGCAAGCCATCGTGCGTCGCTTGCGGGCCATGCCGGAGGTCGAATACGTCGAACCCGACCGCATCCAGCATCACATGCGCATCCCCAATGACTCGCAGTACGTCAATCAATGGCATTACAAGGCGAACAGTGACGAGGTCGGCGCGGTCAATCTGCCTGCGGCGTGGGATGTGACCACCGGCTCCGCCACTATCGCGGTGGCGGTGGTGGATACCGGGATCTTGCCGCATGAAGACCTGGCAGGGCGCACGCTGCCGGGTTATGACTTTGTCTCCGAAGACGCGCCGGGGATCTTTTTCAGCGCCAATGACGGGAGTGCCCGCGACAGCGATCCGACCGATCCGGGGGACTGGGTCACGGAGTATGAATACTTCGGCATCACCTCGCTGGGGTTTTTTACAGACTGTTACCCTACTGATAGCTCCTGGCACGGCACCCATGTCGCAGGCACCATCGGCGCTGCGACCAATAATGCGCGCGGCGTAGCGGGCGTCAACTGGATATCGAAGCTATTGCCAGTGCGCGTATTGGGCAAATGCGGCGGCCTCACCTCGGATATCGTTGACGGCATGCGTTGGGCGGCGGGCTTGCCGGTCGCTGGAGTGCCTAATAACCCCAATCCCGCCAGGGTGCTGAACCTGAGCCTCGGCGGTACGGAGCCTTGTGGCATGACGTATCAGAATGCTATCAACGAGATTGTCGCGGCCGGCGCGGTGGTGGTGGTTGCCGCCGGCAATGAGAACGACGATGTGGCAACCTCGAGCCCGGCGAATTGCAACGGCGTCATCGCTGTCGCGGCCACCAATCGTTCTGGTTCCCGAGCTTCGTACAGCAACTTCGGTTCATTGGTAAAAATCGCCGCGCCGGGTGGGGAGAAGACCTATTTCAGCGATCCCAACGGTGTGCTGTCCACGCTCAACAACGGCAAGGTGCTGGCGCAGAGTGATGACTACCAATATTACGACGGCACCAGCATGGCCACGCCCCACATCGCGGGCATTGTGTCGCTTATGCTGTCGGTCAACCCCGGCTTAAGTTCCGCACAGATACTGTCCATCATTCAATCCACCGCACGCGCCTTTCCCGCGGGATCGAGTTGCACCACGGCGCTGTGCGGTGCGGGTATCATCAATGCCGCCGCCGCCGTCACCCAGTCCTTGACCACCCCTGTGGTCATGGCCGGCTGGTGGTGGAATCCCGCCGAGAGCGGCCGCGGCTTCAGCATCGAGGTGCAAGGCAATAATTTATTCATGGCGGGTTATTTATACGCCGACGACGGCCGCGCCACCTGGCTTACCTCAGCCGGTGCGATGAGCAGCCCGACCGTGTACAACGGCGCGTTGCAATCGTTCGGCAACGGCCAGACGTTGACCGGTGTTTACCAGCCCGCCTCGCTGACTAACTCCAATGTGGGGGCGGTCAGCCTCCAGTTTAACGATCCCAGCCACGCCATTCTCACCTGGCCCGGCGGGACGATACCCATAGAGCGCTACCTCTACGGTTCAGGCACACCCGCCTTCCAGCCCGAGACCGGCTGGTGGTGGAACGCCGCAGAGAGCGGCCGCGGATTTACCATCGAGATTCAGGGGAATACCCTGTTCATGGCCGGGTACATGTATGATGCGAGCGGCAACCCCATCTGGTATGGCACGAGCGGTACGATGAGTTCCTCCATGCTCTACCAAGGAACCTGGCAGCAATACGCCAACGGACAAACCTTAACCGGTACGTATCATCCGCCCTCGAACCCTGGCAATGTAGGCGCTGTCACACTACAATTCACTAATGCCACCGAGGCTACACTCACCCTGCCCGATGGCAGGCAAATCCCGCTCACCCGCTACAGGTTCTAAAAATCCCTGACCGCGGCAATGCCCAAACCCCCGCAAATCCTCCGCACCCAGACCCTCGCCAAGACCCGCATCTTTCATGTAGAGCAGGTCGCCCTGCGCTTTCCCAACGGCGTCGAGGTTGAGTACGAACGGCTGCGTAGCGCGCCGCGCGGCGCGGTGCTGATCGTGCCCATGCTGGATAACGACACCGTGCTGCTGATTCGGGAATACGCTGCCGGAGTGGAACGTTACGAACTCGCCTTGCCCAAGGGGCGAGTCGAGAAGGACGAGGCGCTGCTCGACGCCGCCAACCGCGAGATCAAGGAAGAGGTCGGTTACGGCGCGCGCACCCTAAGCCACATCACCTCGCTCACCTTGGCACCAGGCTATCAGGGCCACGTCACGCACATCGTGCTTGCCCAAGACCTGTATCCCGATAAACAGCCCGGCGATGAACCGGAAGTGATCGAGGTTGTGCCGTGGAAGCTGAGCGAGCTTAAAGCGCTGTTGGCAGAGGACGAGTGCACCGAGGCGCGCAGCATCGCCGCACTGTTTATCGTGCGTGAGATGCTGCTGAAATGAGCAGTCACGACGACCCCAGCCAATTTATGGATGCGGTGATTGAAATCGCCGCAGAGGCCGGGCGCAAGATCATACAGGTCTACACCACCGACTTCGCCGTGACCCACAAAGACGACCTCACGCCGCTCACCCACGCCGACCTTGCCGCGCACCAGACGATTTGTGAAGGCCTGGGGCGGCTCACGCCCGATCTACCCATGCTATCGGAAGAATCTGCCCACATCCCGTTTAGCGAGCGTGCCGCGTGGCGGCGATATTGGCTGATAGATCCGCTCGACGGTACCCGCGAATTCGTCAAGCGCAACGGCGAGTTCACGGTGAACATCGCGCTCATTGATGAGCAATGCCCCGTGTTGGGTGTGGTGTATGCACCGGTGACCGGCCTCTGCTACTTTGCGAGCCGTGCCCACGGTGCCTATAAACAAGTTCCGGGTGCTGCACCCCAGGCCATACACACCAGGCGCTATGTAGGCGGGCGCTGTGTGGTAGCTGCCAGCCGCTCGCACAGCGGCGACAGCCTGCGCGGTTTTCTCGCCCGGCTCGGCGACCATAAAATCCTGAGCATCGGCAGCTCGCTCAAATCCTGTCTGGTGGCCGAGGGCCGGGCCGATGTTTATCCGCGCCTGGGCCCCACCTGCGAGTGGGACACTGCCGCCGCGCAGTGCATCGTCGAAGAGGCCGGTGGCCGGGTGACCGATACCCGCATGCAAATCCTGCGCTATAACACCAAATCCGATCTGCTCAATCCCCATTTTTTTGTATCCGGCGATCCCGAACGGGACTGGTCGCAATATCTTAAAGGTGCCGATACTTCTTGACTTATGGGCTGAGATGTAGTTCTTTGTTCAGGTCAGGAGAGGCTCGCGGTTGAAAAAATCCATGTATGGTTTTTTTCAACAACCTGTTAGGGGGTGAGCAGGGCATGCAGAGAATCCATGAAAGCGACATCCAACTCGGCCAACCGTTGCCGTGGGATTGCTTTGATCAACATGGCCTGTTGCTGCTGCGCAAGGGCGTGGTGGTGAACAGCAAAAAACAAGTACAGGGCCTCATCGAGCGCGGCCTGTTCATCGAGCAAACACCCCAAGAAGCCCCGCCGCCTTCGGCACCCTCACCGTTTCACATTCTGGAAGATATCCAGATCCGGCTAAAGGCAATCTTTCACGGCATCGTTTACCACCAAGGCGATGATCTGCCGGAGCGAATCGTCAAACTTTGCAAAGAACTGCAAGATCTCTGCGAGCTGGACTCCGACGCGGCGCTGGCGACCTTGCACACCGACGTAGAGGGACGCTACACCCTCACCCATCCGCTGGCGGTCGCCATACTTAGCGAACTCATCGCCAAGCGCAAAGGCGTCTCCCTGGAAGAACGTCTACCGATACTCGCCGCGGCGCTGACCGCCAACGTAGCGATGATAGACCTGCAGGAAACCTTGCAAAAACAGGAGACGCCCCTGACGGATGAACAAAGGGAGGCGATTCGGCTGCACCCCTTGCAGACCGTCGAATTACTCACCGAGGCGGGGGTTCAAAACCAGGAGTGGATCAAGGCCGTGTTGCACCATCACGAAAAGCTGGATGGCAGCGGCTATCTAGGCGCTCTGCGCGGCGAAGACATCCCGCTCAGCGTGCGCATCATCTCGTTGGCGGATTCATACAGCGCTATGATCACCCCGCGCGTCTACCGAAATCAAATCCTCGCCAAGGATGCGCTACGCGATATTTTTTTGAAGCGGGGGGAAGAATTGGACGCAGAGCTGGCGCAATTATTCATCAAGGAACTTGGGGTATTCCCACCCGGCGCCTTCGTGAGGCTGGCGAACGGCGAGATCGCTATTGTTACAAAGCGCGGCGCGGCGGGGAATTGTCCTGTCGTACAAAGCGTCATGGGGCCGCGCGGCGCACCGCTGCTTGCCCCGGTGCGGCGCGACACCACTCATGAAAATTATGCAATACGGGAAATGGTGGCGCGCGACAAGGTCGTCAACATTGATATGCACCGTTTGTGGGGCTACAAATAAAACGTTTCACCGCGGGGACGCACGGTGAAATTTATTCTCAGTGGTCTTGTCGCGGGGTATTTATTCCGCCGCTACCACGGCAACTCCTTGCCGTCGTAGGCGATAAAGCGGCCGGAGTCTTTTAACGCAAACTCCTCCATCACCTTGCGCATCCCGCGCACGCTGACCTCGGTGGTGATCTCGGCGTTCGGGCCGCCCATGTCGGTCTTGACCCAACCCGGATGCAACACCAGCGTGCCGATGCGGCGCGCCTTGAGGTCGCGGGCCAGACTCACCATGACGGCATTCAACGCCGCCTTGCTGGAGCGATACAAATAACTCCCACCGCTCCCGTTATCCGCCATGCTGCCCATCAGGCTGGATATGGCCGCGATCAAGCGTTTGTCGCTGTGCGCCACCTGCTCCGCAAAGACCTCGGCCATCTTCGCAGCGGCCATGGTGTTGATGCGAAACGCATGATTCCACGCCTGGTAATTCAGCGTGCCGAAACTCTCGTCACTATTTCCCGCATAAACGCCCGCGTTGTTGAGCACTATATCAATAGGCGTGTCGCACAACTTTTTGCCGAGCGCCTCAATCTGCTTGTGATCCGCCACATCCAGCTCGTGCACGCTGATGTTTTTATATTGTGCCGCTAACTGTTTCAGCTCGCGCGCCTTGTCCGGTTCCCTACAGCAGGCCTGCACCTGCCAGTTGTCCTTCGCATACTGGCGCACAAACTCCAGGCCTAAGCCACGATTCGTTCCGGTGATTAATAGGGTGGGCATGGCGGCACTCTCCTTCGCGGTGTAGAAAAGAGTTTTACCAGAGGCCGCAGCGGGAGACAAGCGGCAGGTGGTGATATGGTGGCCAGGGACGGAATCGACCGTTTTGCCGGGAGCAAAACGGGACGCGCGAAGCTCGCCCGAAGGGCGGCTGCCAGGAAGGCAGCCGTCAGCCCCGACACGATTTAAAGGCGTGAGATGCCGTCCATCGAATTTTGAATGGAACCGCTTCGTTAACGATGCTGAACAGTTAGATGGTGGCCAGGGACGGAATCGAACCGCCGACACGGGGATTTTCAGTCCCCTGCTCTACCAACTGAGCTACCTGGCCCTTAAATACAGAGAAAAGATAAAAGGGCAAAGGGTAAAGAGCCGTAGGTTCGGCAGATTAATACACACAGTGACCTATCGCAAAGGGCTGTGGTTGCCTTTTCTCTTGTATCTTTACTCTTTTATCCGCCGTCTCGAGCTACCTGGCCTTATGAAAAGGGAAAGGGGCGTATTGTACCGTGTCCGCCGCGTCCTGAGTCAAGGCAAATCGCGCCTTAGTGCATCAAGAAAGCGTGATCTCCGGGGTCGCCTCCGAGCGCGTGCCGGGCAGGGGGTGATTGTCGGCGGCGTGGTAGGTGAAGACTACCGAAAACTTGGTCTGTCCGGTTTGATTGCGGCCGGCCGCATGCACGGTGCGGCAGTGAAAGAACAGCACATCCCCCGCGGTAAGCAGCACCGGGACTTGGGTGGCGATGAGCGCCTGATTCTCGGCAAGGTCGGTGCGCAGAAACTGCGCCTCGTCCATGCGTGACGGCGCAAAGCTCATGATGTGAGTGCCCGGCAGCACGTAGAGGCCGCCGTTTTCAGGAGATTCCGGCCCCAGCGCCAGCCACGCGCTCACCAGTTCGGGGCGCTCGAAGGCCCAGTAACGGATGTCCTGATGCCAGAGCGTGTCACTGCTGTAGTGCGGCTGCTTGGTCATGATGCAGTTGTGATGGCCCTGCGACAAGACCAAGTCAGGACCCAACAGTTGCCGCAGTTTCTCAGCTACGGCAGGCTTCGTCGCCCAAGACTTAAACACCCCATCTCGCGCATACGCTTGCAGCAAGCGCCGCGCGGTGCGTCCACCGGGCGCGTCGCGTGAGGGCGGCGCGCCAGGGTAGTGCAGGTCCGCTTCATATTCCACTGGCGCCGTGTTTTCCGCCAGTGCCCGTTCTGCGATCGCCTTCATCTCGGCGACCTCAGAGGCGTTCGCCAGCGCGCGCACGATGATATAGCCGTCCTGGTGAAACCGCTCGAGTTCGATTTGAGTGAACATAGAGCGCGCATTTTACCGGTTATTTGCCCCACATGCCGGGTTCATGAGGCCCGCGGGCGATGTGTTAAAATTATCGTATGGATGTTTCCCACCTGCTCGATCCCTTAAACGACGCCCAACGTGAAGCGGTCACCGCACCGCCCGGCTCCTTGCTGATTCTCGCGGGCGCGGGGAGCGGCAAGACCCGGGTGCTCGTGCATCGCATCGCCTGGCTGATTGAGACCGGCCAGGCCTCGCCGTTCGGCATCCTCGCCGTGACCTTCACCAACAAGGCGGCGGCGGGGATGCGCGGGCGCATCGAACAGTTGCTGGGCGTCTCTGTCGGCGGGATGTGGGTCGGCACCTTCCACGGCCTGGCGCACCGTCTGCTGCGCGCCCACTGGCGCGAGGCGGGGCTGCCGCAGACCTTTCAGATCCTGGACGGTGAAGACCAATACCGCGCGATACGCCGGGTGCTGAAGGCCCTGAATCTGGACGAGGCGCAATGGGCGCCGCGGCAGGCGCAGTGGTTCATCAACGCGCGCAAGGACGAAGGTCAGCGCCCGCAGCACTTGGACGACAACGGCGATCCGCATCTGCGCCAGATGTTGCGCATCTACCGCGCTTATGAGGAGATGTGCGAGCGCTCGGGTCTGGTGGACTTCGCCGAACTGCTGTTGCGCGCCCACGATTTGTGGCGCACCCAGCCGGAGGTGCTGGCCCATTACCGGCAGCGTTTCCGCGCCGTTCTGGTGGATGAGTTTCAGGACACCAATGCCATTCAATATAGCTGGCTGCGCCTGCTGGCGGGTCATGAGAACAAGCTGTTCATGGTCGGCGATGACGATCAATCCATTTACGGCTGGCGCGGTGCGCGCATTGAGAACATCCAGCAGTTCAGCAAGGACTATCCCGACACCCGCGTTCTGCGCCTGGAGCAAAACTACCGCTCCACCGCCACTATCCTCAACGCCGCCAACGCCCTGATCGCCCATAACAGCGGGCGGCTCGGCAAAAATCTGTGGACGGCGGGTGAACAGGGGACGCCCATTTTGGTTTACTCCGCCTTCAATGATCTGGACGAAGCGCGTTTTATCGTGGAGCGCATCCGCCAGTGGGTGGCGCAAGGCGGTCGGCGCGTGGAGGCCGCCATCTTATACCGCTCCAACGCCCAGTCGCGGGTGCTCGAAGAGGCCCTGCTACAGGCCGCCATGCCCTATCGCGTCTACGGCGGCTTGCGCTTTTTTGAGCGCGCCGAGATCAAGGATGCGCTCGCCTACCTGCGGCTCATCGCCAACCGCGCCGACGACGCCTCTTTCGAACGGGTGGTGAATCTGCCCACCCGCGGCATCGGTGACAGCAGTCTGGAAATGATCCGCGCCGAGGCGCGCGCGCAGGGCATCACCTTGTGGCAGGCCGCGCATGGTTTGCTGGGACAATCATGCCTCCCGGCGCGCGCCGCCAATGCCGTGGCAGGCTTTCTCAATCTTATCGAGCGCTTGGCGCAGGAGACCACCGGTTTAGGCCTTGCCGAGCAGACTGAACATATCCTGCGGCATAGCGGACTGCTGGATCATCATGCCAAGGAAAAAGGCGAGAAGGGTCAGGCGCGGCTCGAAAACCTGGAAGAGCTGGTCAACGCCGCGCGTTACTTTCAGCCCGATACAATGGAAGGCCTCGACCCGCTGTCGGCCTTTCTGGCGCATGCCGCACTCGAGGCCGGCGAGGGCCAAGGTCAAGCCTGGGAAGACTGCGTGCAGCTCATGACCCTGCATTCGGCCAAGGGCCTGGAGTTTCCGCTAGTGTTTCTGACCGGCATGGAAGAGGGTCTGTTTCCCCACCGAATGTCGGCGGAAGAACCCGGTCGGCTCGAGGAGGAGCGCCGTTTGTGCTACGTAGGCATGACCCGCGCCCAGCACCATCTTTATCTCACCCACGCCGAGACCCGCCGTTTGCATGGCTCGGAGACCTATCCGCGCCCCTCGCGTTTTCTGCGCGAGGTCCCGGCGGAGCTGACGAACGAGGTGCGCCTCAGCGGGTCCGTTTCAGCCCGCCCCTCCGTAGGTTCGTCAGCCTCAAGCCCGTCGCCGGAGGGCTCGCTGCGGCTTGGCCAGCAGGTGCGCCATGCCAAATTCGGCGAGGGGGTGGTGCTGAACTATGAGGGTCAGGGTGAACAAGCTCGGGTGCAGATCAATTTTGGACGCGGCGGGAACAAGTGGCTGATGGTGGCCTACGCGAACTTGCAAACGGTTTAGCGGTCGAATTTCGGGCGGATGGTAAAGATCTTGCATACCATCTGTAATCTCGAGTGCCGGAGTCTCAGGCACTTGATCTTTAGGGCTAAGATCGTGAGATAATAACAAATCAGTCAGTTGCTGCCGGCATCGCCTGAGAGCAAACCCTGATTTTAATTTAAATTTAAACAGCACCTTAAGGAGAATGTAATGAAAAATAGTTGGTTGATGGGTGGCGCAGCCGCCGTCCTGTTGTTGGCTGGTCAGGCAAATGCTGCCCTGGATATGGAAGCCGGTAAGGCCCTGGCGAAGGAAAGCGGCTGTCTTGCTTGCCATTCTATCGAGCAGAAGCGCGTCGGTCCGGCTTGGAACGATGTCGGCGCCAAGTACAAGGGCAATGCCGGCGCCAAGGCTGACCTGGTTACTTGGGTGCATAAGGGCGGCACCGGCCGTTGGAAGATGGGTGTGATGCCGGCCTATTCTCCACGCGTTTCGGACGAGAACATTGACAAGCTGGTAGACTTTATTCTGTCTCTGGCGAAGTAACAAAAAAGTCCATCTGTCTGTACACAAAAGCCAGCTTTTAGCTGGCTTTTGTTTTTTTTAGCGTCGTCGATCAGTCCCGACTGTTTTCCCGTCCCTTATTCGGGGGCACTCGAAATAGAACACTCAAGCCTTAAGCAAAAAAAGTTGTTGAATTTATAAATGATAATAATTATCATTAGTATTAAGTGCATCCCGCACCTTGAAAGTTTAATGGAGAGTCTCATGAATGTGCTGTATCGCATGTCGTTAGGCGCCCTTTTACTGGGCAGTCTCATCCTGATCCCAACGGTCCAGGCCGCTGGGACGGTAGTGGTCTATTCGGCCCGTAACGAACAATTGATCAAGCCGCTGTTTGACGCTTACACCGAAGAAACCGGCGTTAAGGTCAAGTTTGTGACCGGGAAAGAGGGACCGTTGCTGGAGCGCCTCCAAGCTGAGGGCGACAAGACTCCGGCCGATATGTTGATCACCGTGGACGCCGGCAACCTGTGGCAGGCCGCGGAGCGCGGTGTGCT
>Ga0184616_10000109_pt1 | contig 14970 bp, 11 predicted proteins | sample PLM4_90_coex_FD_133145 | JGI IMG/M metagenome (GOLD analysis project Ga0184616, IMG submission 133145) | Groundwater sediment microbial communities from an aquifer in East River, Colorado, USA - PLM4_90_coex | ecosystem: Environmental > Terrestrial > Soil > Riparian zone | place: USA: East...
AATACGGCAGGGGCGAGGAGTTTTGGCGCAAAAAAGCCACAAGCCTTCGCATGAAACTTCGCGATCAGCAGGATGAATATGCGGCGGCGAAGAAAGAGCTGAATGATGCGGAACAGAAGCCGCAGAACTCGCATAGTGCGAAGAAAAAGAAGCGTTCGGGCCTCGACAAGAAGATGGCGAAACTCGAAAAGGACATGGCTAAAACAAGAAGAAGGCTGGAAGTCGATCTGCCGGAAGAAGCGCGAAAGGCCGACGCCTATCCCGGATGGATCCGGGAGTAGGCTGGTTTCCGAATAAAACGTATGCTGCCGGTCTGCCCTGCATGTCCGGGAGCAACCAAGGCAACGACTCGTCGTGACAGCACCGGAAGAACATCTGATGAAACAAGTCATAATTGCAGAAAGCGTTTTGCAGGCAGTCGGAAAGAGCCCCACCTTGTTCGGAAGAGGCGGCGTAACGATGTATCCTGTTCGTACTGCCGAGGAAATAATCACCCTTCACCGGGCTAACAGAGTGCATCTCATTATCTCCGATTTCGACCTGCCTCGGATGGGCGGTGTGCAGCTATGCTCCCTGATTCGCGGCGATGCCGCGCTCCGGGGTGTTTCCCTCATCATGGTCTGCAAAGCCGATCCTGCAGCAGTTGCTGAATGCAAACAAGCGGGAGTAAATGCCGTTCTTACGGAACCTGTCGATCCGGCGGAACTATTTTCCCGAATAGCTGAATTGCTCATTATCCCTCATCGCCAGGCCATTCGGTCGTTGCTGCGTGTATCCGTGGCAGGGCAGGAAAGCAAGGTTGTTTTTCCGGGCATCTCGCAGAACATAAGCATTTCCGGCATGCTCCTGGAGACGGAGCGGAAACTGTCGCCGGGAGATCGCCTCGCCTGTTCGTTCAGCATCGGCTCGCGGGAGATCGCCTCGGAAGTTGTTGTTATGCGGGAGGTTCGATCGGGGTCGGAAAGGTATCGGTATGGTGTCAAATTTATGAATCTCGATACGAAGTCTCTCATCATTATCGAGCAGTTTGTGAGCGGCCGCATTAAAGTTTGAATCATTCCTGAGGTCGCACTAACCTGCCCTTTCCTTGCGCGAAGTCGCAATTACTATTGCTCGTGGTTTCGGAGGATCTGTTTTGGAAGAACGGTATGATTTCAAAAAAGTGGAGGAGCGCTGGCAGCGTACCTGGCTGGACCGGAAAACCTTCAAGGTGACCGAGGACGCTTCGAAACCGAAATACTATTGCCTCGAGATGTTCCCCTATCCCTCGGGCAGAATTCATATGGGCCATGTGCGGAATTACGCCATCGGCGACGTAATCTCGCGGTACAAACGTATGCGTGGCTTTAATGTGCTCCATCCCATGGGCTGGGATTCCTTCGGGTTGCCGGCCGAGAACGCGGCCATCAAGCACGGCATCCCTCCCGCAAAGTGGACGCTCGAAAATATCGCCTTTATGCGCGACAGTCAGTTGAAGCGGCTCGGTTTATCCTACGACTGGGACCGCGAGGTAACGACTTGTCTCGAGGAGTACTACCGCTGGAACCAGTGGCTTTTCATCAAGATGTTCGAGAAGGGACTGGCATACAAGAAGCGTTCCTATGTCAACTGGTGCCCGTCGTGCAACACGGTGCTCGCGAACGAACAGGTGGAGGACGGGCTGTGCTGGCGGTGCAGTTCCGTGGTGACGCACAAGGAGCTTGAACAGTGGTTTTTTAAAATCACCGCCTATGCCGAGGAACTGCTGGCATATACGGACAAACTCACCGGCTGGCCCGAGCGTGTGCTCACGATGCAGCGAAACTGGATAGGGAAGTCCGTGGGTGTGGAAGCGGACTTCATTATCGAAGGAACCGGCGAGAAGCTTACCATCTTTACAACGCGCCAAGACACGCTTTTCGGCGTGACCTTCATGAGTATTGCGCCGGAACATCCCATGCTTGAATCCCTGATTAAGGGCAAACCCCAGGCCGATGCAGTGCGTGCGTTCTGTCAGCGTGTGATGCGGGAAGACAGAGCGGCGCGCACCGATGAAAAGCAGGAAAAAGAGGGCGTATTCACCGGCGCCTATGCAATCAATCCGTTAAACGGAGAGCGGGCGCCTATATGGGTCGGCAACTTCGTGCTCATGGAATACGGGACCGGCGCGATCATGTCCGTTCCGGCCCATGACCAGCGCGATTTTGAATTTGCCGGGAAATACGGTATCCCGATCCGGGTCGTGATCCAGAAGCCCGATAAGGGCCTCAGTGCGGAAAATCTGAAGCAGGCGTATACGGAAGACGGCATCATGGCGAATTCCGGCGCATTCGACGGGCTCACCAACTCCGAGGCAAAAGAGAAAATCGCCGATCATGTCGAATCGAACAAACTGGGCAAGCGGACGGTGAACTGGCGGCTTCGGGACTGGGGCATTTCTCGCCAGCGCTATTGGGGCACACCGATCCCGATTATTTATTGCGATGCATGCGGAGTTGTCCCTGTTGCGGAGAAGGACCTGCCGGTGCTGCTGCCGATGGATGTGGCGCTCACCGGCAAGGGCCGTTCACCGCTGGCGGAGTCCGAAGCATTTCGCGCGACGAGCTGCCCCCGGTGCGGCGGCAAGGCGCAACGCGAAACCGACACGATGGACACGTTTGTGGATTCGTCGTGGTATTTTCTGCGCTACTGTTCTCCCAGGGAGAACACGACTCCTTTTGATAAAAAGGCCGCCCGCTACTGGATGAGCGTGGATCAGTATATCGGCGGCATTGAGCACGCAGTCCTGCACCTGCTCTATGCGCGGTTTTTCACCAAAGTCATCCGGGACCTGGGGTTGTTTGACGGAGACGAGCCGTTCCTGAACCTGCTGACCCAGGGGATGGTGATCAAGGACGGCGCCAAGATGAGCAAATCCAAGGGCAATGTCGTGGACCCGGATTTTATTCTGAGCAAGTACGGCGCCGACACGGCGCGTCTGTTCTCGCTGTTCGCCGCTCCGCCGGAGCGCGATCTCGAGTGGAGCGATCAGGGAGTGGACGGCGCCTTTCGGTTCCTGCACCGCGTCTGGGCTATTGTGTACAAGCACAGCGGCGCGGTGAAATCCGTCAAACCGGCAGGCGCGGAGGCGCGCGGAGACCGGTTGTTCCGGAAAACCCACCTGACCATCAGGAAGGTAACGGAGGATATTGAACGTGAATTTCATTTCAACACCGCCATCGCCGCTTTGATGGAAATGGTGAACGAGATGTACGATTACACGTCCTCGGGCGTTTCCGAAAAACAGCTTCCTGTTCTTCGTTTGGCGATTGATGCGCTTACCCTTTTGATCGCTCCCTTTGCGCCCCATTTTGCCGAAGAACTCTGGGAAACGCTCGGGAACAAGGACAGCATCGCCGATGCTCCCTGGCCGCACCATGACCCGGATGCGATCACGGAAGCGGAGATCACCGTAGTCGTACAGGTGAACGGCAAGGTCAGAAGCAAGCTTGTACTTCCGGCCAATGCGTCCGATAAAGAGATTGAATCTGCTGCTCTGAACGATGCGAAAGTCAGGGAGTTCATTGCGGGTAAGCAGCCGAAAAAGGTGATCGTCGTGCAGGGCAAACTCGTGAACGTCGTGGTGTGAGAAAAATGCGGATTGGGGAAATCAGAAGTGTGAGCGCCAAAGCAGGAATCGTCGTGTGGACGGTATTGATGCTGGCGCTGTCCTCGTGCGGGTATCATTTTACACCGGTCGGCGGGATCGTGCCGGAAGGCGCCAAGACCATAGCGATTCCCGTGTTTATCAACGCAACCTACGAGCCCTATATCGACGTCGAGGTCACGAAAGCCGTGGTGGAGGAGTTCTTAACCGATGGACGGCTTGAAGTGACCAGCCTCGACACAGCCGATTTGATCCTGCATGGAAGCGTCACCAAATTCGAGATGACACCGGCCTCCTACACTGATAAGAATTACGTTGCTTCGTATAATGTCAGCATCGGTGTGAGTATAGGCATTGAAGACAGAAAAACAGGAAAGGTCCTCTCCCAGGATACAGGCGTCGGATCGGTGTTCATTTCCTCCTATAGCGTAGCCCTTGGCAATATTTCGTCGACAAAAATACAGAAAGAAACAGCTGTCAGAAATGCCTGCAGGGACCTCGCGTCATCGATCCGGAGCAGGGTACTGGAGGGTTTTTAGATTAGTTCAGCCTTCGGAGTTAAGAGTCCAAGGAAAAACCGTATCAGCAGATCGAGTGTACATCCTTGGGCGCGTGATTTTCCGTATAATTCCTTCAGAAAAAACAGCTAGTGATCCGCGTCATTATGAAGTATAACGAACTCATATCAAGCATCAAACAGCATAAAGTCCTTCCCCTGTACTTTCTCTTCGGCGAGGAAGAGTTCCTCATCCAAGAGGCCCTCGATCTCCTGATCGAGACTGCCGTGGACCCGGGCTCAAGTGATTTCAATTTCAATATCCTTTATTGCCGGGACACGTCTGCCGGCGATATCGTAAACATTTGTCAGACGCTGCCGTTCATGGCGGAAAAGCGGCTCGTGATCGCGAAGGAATTCGATGCGCTCAAGGCATCGGATCTTGATGAAATTACGCCTTACCTGAACGATCCCTCTCCGAGCACCTGCCTGGTGATGGTCTCGCACCAGGGAAAATACGAAAAAAAATCCGTTCTCTCCGCGGTGGAAGCTCATGGCGCCGTGGTGCGTTTTTATCCGCTCCTGGACCGCGAAATCGTGAGTTGGATCGAACAATGGGCAAAAACCCGGGGTCTTGCCATCCAGCGTGATGCGGCGCAGTTTCTCTGGCAGACCCTCGGCGGCGATCTGCAGAAAATCAGCAACGAACTTCAGAAAGTCGAGATTTACATCAAGGACAAAAAAACCATCGCCTTCGATGATGTCAAAACCGTTGTCGGAGATTTCCGGGAATATACCTCCTTCGATCTCGCGGCGGCTCTGGGCCAGAAAAACAGGGAAAAAGCCCTGCTGATCCTATCGCGGCTGATTCAGGAAGGGGAGGCGCCGGTCGGACTTCTGGGATCCATGGCCTGGAACTTCCGCAGGCTTCTGCAAGCCAAGGCAATGGAATCCGCGGGAATGGGACAGGATGAGATTATGAAGAAACTGAGAGTCATTTTCCACCAGACCGGACTCTTCAGGGAGCAGATGAAACGCTATACCCGGGATGAACTGCGCGGGGTTTTCGCCGTGCTGCTGTCCGCTGACCGGGAGCTGAAATCGAGCGGATTAAACGGCAGGTTGGTGCTGGAGCGAATGATTCTGAAGGTCTGCGGCGTGTAGGTGTGTACTAGAAAAAGAGGGCAATGTGCGCTCGTGAGCGCTGATGCAAGAACCGGGGCAGGTAATACCATCTCCCTGCCCCCGGGGCATTCAAAGCCGGATGCTATGCAACAGTGATTTTGCCGACCTTGACGGATAATCGGGAAATCTTGCGGGATGCGGTGCTCTTATGCAGGATGCCTTGTGAAGCTGCCTTGTCATAAGCTTTCATTGCTTTGACCAGGGCTTCTTTTGCAGCATCGGGTTTTTTCTCGGCAGCGGCCTGCTCGACTTTTTTCGCGATGGTTTTGAGCGACGATTTGACGGATTTATTGATGAGGTGCTTTTTGTCGGCTTGTTTCTGCCTTTTGATGACGGATTTGTGTATTGCCACTTCCTGCCTCCTTTGGGGTTAAAACAGCTTATTCTTTTAACATATGCGCTCCTGAGTGTCAAGAAAAAAAACCTTTTCATCCCCGCTGTTTTCTGATAAAGTTACGACTTATTTCCCCGCTGTTTCGAGGTCGATCAGCATGTCTGAAAAAGTCAAAGTCGCAAAAGCGGCGGGCATCGTCGGACTTGCCACACTTGCCAGCCGCATCATGGGCTATATCCGCGACATGGTCATGTCCTGGGCCTTCGGCACGGGACTGGCTGCTGATGCCTTCTATGTGGCTTACCGCGTCCCGAATCTGCTGCGGGAACTCCTGGCCGAAGGCTCCATGTCGGCGGCCTTTATTCCGGTGTTTACGGAAACCCTCACCAAGGAGTCCCGGGAGAGCGCCCATCGCCTTGCAAATGCCGTGTTCGCCCGCCTTCTCGTCATCCTGATCGTCTGCACCGGTTTGGGAATCATTTTCGCCCCCTATGTCGTCAAGTTTATCGCGCTGGGATGGGTTCAGCGGGCCGAGCACGACAAATATGTACTCGGCGTTACGCTGACGCGGCTCATGTTCCCCTATCTTCTGTTCATCGGCGTCGCGGCGCTCGCCATGGGCATGCTCAATTCTCTCCGCTCCTTTCTCGCGCCGGCGCTCTCTCCGGTCATGCTGAATGTGGTGCAGATTTCGGCGGTTGTCCTGAGTATCCGGTTTCTGCAGGAACCGATCATGGGCGTTGCGGTGGGTGTGGTGATCGGCGGCTTGTTCCAGTTCCTGATCCAGGTGCCGGGACTCAGGAAACAGAAGATGATGCTGAAGCCGCAGTTCAGCCCGAGCCACCCGCAGGTGATGAAGATCGCAAAGCTCGCGGCGCCTGTTTTTTTCAGCTCATCGGTCAATCAACTCAATATTTTCATCGGGACGATCTTCGCGTCTTTTCTCGCAACGGGCAGCATCACCTTTCTTTTCTACGGAATGCGGTTCATCCATTTTCCGCTCGGTATTTTCGGCATAGCCGTTGCCACGGCCGTGCTGCCTACCATGTCCGCCCAGGCCGCGCGTCAGGAAATGGAGGAATTCCGCGAAACCTTTTCCTTCGGTCTGCGGCTGGTGTTTTTCATCATGTTTCCCGCCATGGCCGGTTTGATCACCCTCCGTACGCCGATCGTAAGCCTGTTGCTCGAACATGGTCAATTCGACCGGCTCTCGACGCAGGGCACTGCCTCCGCTCTCCTCTATTACGCCGTGGGACTCTGGGCCATGGCCGGGGTGAGAATCGTGGCGCAGGCCTTTTATTCCCTTCAGGATACGCGTACACCCGTTAAAATCGGCGTTCTCGCCCTGACTGCCAATATCATTCTCAGCTCTCTCTTTGTTTTCTGGACACCCTTGGCGCACGGGGGCCTCGCTCTTGCCACCTCGCTGGCGGCAATGGTGAACATCAGCCTGCTTACGTGGAACCTCAGAAAGAAGATCGGCCGCATAGACGGCGGCCGGATATTGAAATCGCTGCTGAAGATCGTGCCTGCTTCCGTTGCCATGGGCGCAATCGGGTGGTGGATCAGCGGGAACCCGGTCTGGGACAAGGACGGCCATACGCTGGCGAAGGCTCAACTGCTTATCGGCGGCATGGCGGTGAGTATCGTTTTCTATCTTGTCGTAATGGTGATTCTGAGGAGCGAGGAACTTAAATTCCTCTGGAATATGGTAAGAAGAAGAGGGCGGGGAACGGCATAATGGTTTCCCTGGTCAGTCTGAATAGGCTGTTTTCACCATTCTGATAGTGTGCAGGAAAAAACTTATGATACTTACCCGACTCGTCGTAGGTCCGCTTCAGGTGAACTGTTTTATCCTCGCGGATGACAAGACCAAAGAGGCGGTCGTCATAGACCCCGGCGATGATGCGGTCGATATCCTGAAAATAATCCGGGAGAAGAGTCTCCTGGTCAAGTACATCGTGAACACCCACGCCCATTTTGATCATGTCGGCGCGAACGGAGCTGTCAAGGAAGCCACGGGGGCTCAATTACTCATGCACGAAGCCGAGGCGCCGGTGCTTGCCTCGATTGCGAACCAGTCGAAGTCTTTTGGGATGCGTGCCGTGACCTCTCCGTCCCCGGACCGGCTGTTGAAGCATGGCGATGTCATCAACGCCGGCGAAGTTTCCTTGAGAGTGCTGCACACCCCCGGCCATACGCCGGGCGGTATCAGTTTATTCGAGGAGGAAGGACTGGTTTTTACCGGCGATGCCCTGTTTGCAGGCTCCATCGGCAGGACGGATTTTCCCGGGGGAGACCTCCTCACGCTTCTTCGTTCCATCAAAACGCAGCTCATGACGCTGCCGGACGATACAAAAGTCTTTTCAGGCCATGGCCCGGCATCCACGATCGGCGATGAACGTCAGGAAAACCCCTTCCTGAACAGGGATTCAGGGTTCGAATAAACGGTTTATCTTGAGGTTTTGGTTTTACTGTGGTAAATTAACAAATTCCGGATGCACGATCCGGGAGGCTTACTTCCTATTCCATCGAACATTTTTGCATCGTGAATCATGCATTATTTCTTTCAACAACTAACCGCCTGAAGGAGAATGTACATGGTCGTTGGTCCGATTCGAGAAGGTCTTACCTTTGATGACGTTCTGTTGCTGCCGGCTAAGTCCGATATCCTGCCCAAGGACGTGGATGTCCGCACACAGCTCACGAAACGAATAAGCCTCAACATCCCGCTCGTGAGCGCCGCCATGGACACGGTTACCGAGGCAAAACTCGCTATTGCCCTGGCCCAGGAAGGCGGACTCGGATTTATTCACAAGGCCCTTCCCATCGACGTACAGGCCGAGGAAGTGGACAAGGTAAAGAAGTCGGAAAGCGGCATGATCATCGACCCCATCACCATCTCGCCTGATGCGAAGATATCCGATGCCCTGGAGGTCATGAAAAAGTACCGCATCTCCGGCGTGCCGGTCACGAAAGGGCATAAGCTCGTCGGCATCCTGACCAACCGGGACCTCCGGTTCGAAACCCGGTATAACCTGAAAGTTTCCGAGGTGATGACCAAGGACCATCTTGTGACCGCGCCGATCGGGACGACGCTCGATAAAGCCATGAAGATCCTGCAGAAGTACAAGATCGAGAAACTCCTGATCGTTGACAAGGACGACAGCCTGCGAGGGCTCATCACGATCAAGGACATCGAGAAAAAGATCAAATACCCCAATGCCTGCAAGGATAAACTGGGCAGGCTGCGCGTGGGCGCGGCGGTGGGGGTCAACGATTATATGGAGCGCATTCCGGAACTGCTGAAGGCAGGCGTGGATATCGTTGTCGTGGATTCGGCTCACGGTCATCATCTAAACGTGATCGATGCGGTCAAGGGAATCAAGAAAAAATTTCCCGAGCTGGACCTGGTGGCGGGCAATATTGCAACAGCGGAAGCGGCAAAGGACCTGATAAAAGCCGGCGCGGACTGCGTAAAAGTGGGAATGGGGCCGGGTTCGATCTGTACGACCCGGGTTGTCTCCGGGGCCGGGGTTCCGCAGATCACGGCGGTGATGGACTGCGTGAAGGAAGCGGACAAGGCCGGCATCCCGGTCATCGCGGACGGCGGCATCAAGTTCTCGGGCGATGTAACCAAAGCGCTTGCCGCGGGCGCGTCATGCGTCATGATCGGAAGCCTCTTCGCGGGAACGGAAGAGAGCCCCGGTGAGACCATTCTCTACCAGGGCAGAAGTTACAAACTCTATCGGGGAATGGGTTCCCTCGGCGTCATGGAACGGGGCGGGGGCAAGGATCGCTACTTCCAATCCCATGAAGAGGAAAGGGCAAAACTGGTGCCTGAAGGCATCGAAGGCCGCGTGCCGTACAAAGGGACCCTCGCGGCAAGCGTGCACCAGCTCATCGGCGGCGTGCGTTCCGGCATGGGTTACTGCGGGTGCGAGACACTCAAGGCATTGAGGGAGGGTGCGCAGTTCGTCCGTATAACGAGCGCCGGTCTTCGCGAGTCCCATGTTCATGATGTGGTGATCACGAAGGAAGCGCCGAATTATAGAATGGATTAGGAGACTGTTGAAAAAGTCATTTGGGTGGTTCGACAGGCTCACCACGAACGGATTAAACCAATGATTCAATATTCCCTCCGTTCTCCCTGAGCTTGTCGAAGGGTAAATAGAGGGTTTTCCAATAACCTGTTAGAAGACTGGAGTCGAGAATCAGAAGTCAGGTCGTGTCATTGATAGCCGATATGCGGTTTTCCTTAAATTTGAATCATGCGGAAAGTCAGCGACATTTCACAAGCTCGCAGCATCAGGAATGGGGATAATGTATCAGTCAAGGAGGCTGAGGGTTTCACCCCTTGCAGCCAGGATATGACCATCTGCGGAGACTGCGAAGGGAACCGGTCGAAGCAGAAGTGTCCCCGCCTGAAAGAGTGGCTCGCAAAAAAAGGCATCTGATCTCAGGTCCGTCTTGTCTAAGTGCTGTTGAATCGCCCTGGGTTGTCTGTACTCAGGGCGTTCGTATTTGAGCGATGGCTAATACAATCAAAATCGGCATCAGTTCCTGCCTTCTCGGCAGCAGCGTCCGGTACGACGGCGGACACCGGCTCGATCATTATTTGAAGAACACGCTCGGCCGGTTTATCGAATGGGTCCCGATCTGCCCCGAGGTCGAGTGCGGCCTGGCCGTGCCGAGGGAGCCGATGCGCCTGGTCGAGGACCACGGAGCGCTGCGGCTCATTACGATCAAGACAGAACAGGATAAAACCAGTGCTTTTTCGAGGTGGTCGCGAATCAGACTCAAGCAGCCGGCCTCGGCGGATATTTCCGGATTTGTGTTCAAGGCAAGGTCTCCCAGCTGCGGAGTATGCGATACGACGATCGTCGATCCTTCCGGCCGGGTGATCAAGAAGGGCGCGGGTCTGTTTGTTGCCGCGGTTTCCAATCACTGGCACTGTATTCCCCTGGAGGACGAAGGCAGGCTGCGGGACCCCGGGATCAGGGAAAATTTCATCGAGCGTGTATTTGTATATCAACGGTGGAGGAAGTTGCGGGCAACAGGGACCGATGCCGGAGACCTGGCCGGCTTCCATGCCCGGCACAAGCTCCTGTTGATGTCCCACAGCATCAAGCACCTGAGGCGTCTTGGCGCTTTTGTGGCGGATACGCGAAAAAAAACGCGCGCCGATTTGTTCGACGCTTATTTCCCGATCCTCATGGACGGTCTTCGTCTTCCCGCTACAGCAAAGAAACATACCAATGTGCTGCGGCATATGGCGGGCTATTTCAAGAAGCAACTGTCCGGCGATGAAAAAGGGGAGTTGCATGATCTTATCATGAACTATCACAACGGCCTGGTCCCGCTCATAGCGCCGCTCACGCTGATCAAACATTACGCGAACAAGCACCATGAGCCCTACCTGCAGCAACAGCTCTATCTGTCGCCCCATCCCCTTGAACTTATGCTCAGGAATCACGCCTGATGCGGCGGTTTTCTCCGTACCTCTTCGCAAACCAGCGCAGGGAGAGGCGCCTGTGAGTGATTGTAACAGCCCCGGGGAAAATTTTTCGTTTGATTTTATGGGCTTGTGATGCTATTATTTTCGATACCTTTCAAATCATAAGGATAGTACGAGGTCGCTCTTGCGAAAAAAGCAGTCAAAGATGAAAAAATGGTACAGGTTGAAAGTGAAGCACTTCAGGAAAATTTCCGCGCCTTTATGGGAAAGATTCAAGACTTTTTGGTTCACTGCCGCCGTGCCGTGGATCAAGAATTTAACTCCGAGGAAAGTCCTTGCGATGATCGGAATCGCGTTTGTCGCAGGTATTCTCCTTATTGCCTTGCTCTTTTTCATCCTTTCCTTTGGTCTTCCAACCGTTGAATCATTGAAGGACTATAAACCGAGTCCGGGTACGACCATTCTGGCCGAGGACGGCCGCGTACTGGGCCACATCAGGATCGAGAAGGGCGTTTATGTGCCCTACAAACGGGTGCCCAAGTTCCTGGTCAATGCGCTCCTGGCCACGGAGGACCCGCGGTTTTTCCAGCACAGCGGCATCGATTATCGCGGCATTCTGCGCGCGGCGGTAAAGGACATCATCTCGGTCCGGTTGAAGCAGGGCGGAAGCACCATCACGCAGCAGCTCACGAAAGTCGTGTTTCTCTCGCCGGAACGGAAGTTCACGCGGAAGATCAAGGAAATCATTCTTGCCCGGCGGCTTGAGAAAGAGCTGAACAAGGAAGAGATCCTCGAACTCTATCTGAACAAGATTTACTTCGGTCATGGCGCCTATGGCGTGCAGATGGCGGCAAAAACCTATTTCGGCAAGAACATCTGGGAGGTCAACCAGGCTGAGTCCGCGCTGCTGGCCGGACTTCCGCAGTCGCCCATGGGCTACTCGCCCTACGGCGACATAGAGCTGACCAAGATTCGGCAGTGGCATGTTCTGCGCAGAATGGTCGATGAAAGCTATATCAACCTCGCCCAGGCAACGCAGACATACAATCAACCCCTGAACCTCGAAAATCTGAGGTTCCAGGAGGACGTGGCGCCCCACGTCGTCGACTCCATCCGGAAGTATATTGAAAAGAAGTACGGCGCCGATAAATTATACCAGGGCGGGTTCAAGGTTTACACGACGATCGACTACGAGCTCCAGCGTACCGCCCTCCTGTCGCTCAGGGAAGGACTCCGTGCACTTGACAAGCGGCAGGGGTTCCGCGGCAAAGTGGGGTTCAAGAAGGTCAAATCTATTGCGGTCCAGTGGGGCACGCTCCATGTCCTGGTCAAACCCGGCGAAGGTTTCAATGCCCAGGTGCTGGCCGTGGGTGACAACTATATCACGGTCCAGGGACGGGGACTCGTGGGCTTTATCATGCCCGAGGATATGGCGTGGGCGCTGATCAAGAAGAAAAAGAACAAGGAAGATCCCGAAGAATTCAAAAAACCGCAGGAAATCGTCCAGCCCGGCGATATCATCAAGGTCAGACTCAAGGATTTCGACAAGAAAAAGCAGGTAGCGTCGTTTGTGCTCGACCAGACGCCCCTGGTCGAGGGCGCGGTCGTATCCATAGAACCGTTTACCGGCTATGTCCGCGTGATGGTGGGCGGGTATGATTTCGTGGAGGGCGGGTTCAACCACGCGACGGATGCAAAACGGCAGCCGGGATCTTCGTTTAAACCATTTGTGTACGGCGCGGCGCTCGAAAACGGTTTCACGCCCGCATCGATCCTGATGGACCTGCCGGTGATTCATGAAAAAAGCGAATTCGAGAAAAAAGGCTGGAAACCTGAAAACTACGACGACCGGTTTCTGGGGCCCATGCGCCTGCGCACGGCGCTTGCTCTTTCGCGCAATGCCGTGACCGTTGCCCTGCTTGAGAGCATCGGCCTCGATAAGGCCATCGATTTTGCGCGAAAGGCCGGCATCTCAAGCCAGATCAATTATGACTACACCACGGCCCTGGGCTCGTCCGTGGTCACGCCGCTCGAACTGACGTCGGCCTACGCCACGTTCGCCTCCCAGGGCATCCGCACCGAGCCCGTCGTGATCAAACGCATTACGGACAGCCGCGGCGTGGAACTGGAGAGCTTTAAATCGCAGCCTGTCGAGGCCATCAACCCGGCCACGGCTTACCTGGTTACGCATCTGTTAAAGAGCGTGGTTCAGGAGGGGACAGGCCGGGGCGCGCTGTCCCTGGGGAAGCCGCTTGCGGGCAAAACAGGCACGACGAACAACTACGTGGACGCCTGGTTCGTGGGTTACGCGCCGAGCATTGTTACGGGAGTCTGGGTCGGCTATGACAATGCGCAGGCTTCGCTCGGGGACAAGGAAACAGGCGCCCGCGCCGCGCTTCCCATCTGGGTTCCGGTCATGGCCAGGGCGCTCGCGGACAAGCCTGCCGAGGATTTTGTCCCCGCCGACGATGTTGTTTTCGTCAAGACCGATCCTGAAACCGGCCTCCTGGCACGTGAAGGGCAGACGGACGTGGTGCACGACGCGTTCCGCAGGGGAACGGAGCCGACCCAGGTTGCAGGCAAGTCGGCGCAGAAGACGGATAAATTCTATCTCTTTGACCAGGGCGGCGCTGAAGATTCGCCGAAAAAGAAATTACCCACCGATGAGGTTTCCGATTGATGGACTATAAAACAACGCTCAATTTGCCGAAGACCGACTTCCCCATGAAAGCCAATCTCAAGGACCTTGAGCCGCGGATCATTGCGAAGTGGCTGGAGGAAAAGATCTACGAACAGTGCCAGCAGCAGGCTGCGGGAAAACCGTCTTATATTCTCCATGACGGTCCTCCGTATGCGAACGGACATATCCACATCGGCCATGCCCTGAACAAAATCCTGAAAGACATCATCGTCAAGTTCAAGACCATGGAGGGTTTTCGGAGTCCCTATGTTCCGGGCTGGGATTGCCACGGTCTTCCCATCGAGCACCAGGTGCTGAAGAGCCTGGGACCGAAAAAAGAGGGCATGAGCCAGAGCGAGCTCCGCGCGCACTGCCGCGAGTACGCCGAAAAATTCATCGATATCCAGCGCGCGGAATTCAAGCGGCTCGGCGTGTTCGGGGATTGGGATAATCCCTATCTCACCATGAATTATGCCTATGAAGCGGCGATCGTGCGCGAACTGGCCAAGTTCGTGGGCGCCGGCAACGTGTATAAGGGAAAGAAGCCCGTATACTGGTGCGGTTTCGATGAAACAGCTCTGGCCGAGGCGGAAGTGGAATATGCCGACCATGAATCGCCGTCGGTGTATGTGCGGTTTGCCCTGCCTGATGCCGGGAAAGCGCTTTCGTCGCTCCAGGGCAGGGAAACATCCATCGTTATCTGGACCACCACACCCTGGACGCTCATCGCGAACCTGGCTGTTGCGCTTCATCCCGAATTCGATTACGTTGTTGTTGAGACCGGCGTTGGCGCACTCATCCTTGCTGAAGGACTTCTCACGCAATCGATGGAGAAGTTCGGCATCAAGGACTACCGTGTTCTCGAAAAATTCAAGGGCAGGAAGCTCGAAGGTCTCAAAGCGCGCCATCCCTTTATCGACCGGGATTCGCCCGTCATTCTGGGCGATCACGTTACCCTCGAAGCCGGGACCGGCGCCGTGCATACCGCGCCGGGGCATGGCCAGGAAGACTATGAGGCCGGTCTCCGCTACGGGCTCGATGTTTACGCGCCGGTCGATCATAAAGGCAGGTTCACGAAGGAGGCCGGTGAATTCGCGGGCCAGCAGGTGTTCAAGGCGAACAACGGCATCATCGAGCTGCTCAAGAATAAACATGCGCTCCTGGCCGAGGAGAAAATTTTCCATTCCTACCC
>Ga0184616_10000110_pt1 | contig 14836 bp, 29 predicted proteins | sample PLM4_90_coex_FD_133145 | JGI IMG/M metagenome (GOLD analysis project Ga0184616, IMG submission 133145) | Groundwater sediment microbial communities from an aquifer in East River, Colorado, USA - PLM4_90_coex | ecosystem: Environmental > Terrestrial > Soil > Riparian zone | place: USA: East...
AAATACCTCGGAGGATACCCACCCTCCAAAGTACTCCCCACCAAACCCCTCTCAATCAACCGCCTAAGCGCTTCCTTTACTTCGGCTCCCCGTTGCCCTCTCTCTAGGTCCTCGGCCGCGAATTGGGCCTCTAGGGCCTCGCAATAGCCCTTGTCCTCGTAGTTGTCGTTGGGCGGTTGAATACGCTCCAAATACACCCGGTTCGTCGAGTACCAATCCTCAGCCAAACCATCCTCCCCCACAGAGCTTACCAGAACCTGGCCCAATACCCACAGGTCTACCTCGTCAGCAAGTATCCCACGGTCCTTCACCTCTGCCGCCATCACTTCGCCCAATATCCTACGAACGTAGCCTATCTCTACGTCCGGACACATCGAACGAGGATTCTCAATCTTGCTCCAAATCAGCTTCAAGATGTCAGGAATTTGCATGGCTGTCGAATACACCAAAGAGCGCTCCCCCGGTGTATCTTCCTCATATGACACCAAAAGAAGCGGTCCAGGGGATCGAAAGTAGGCTCGAAGCACTTGAGGCGGGTTACAAACAGACCTTCGCGGCGGCTTCTACCATCGAAGAGCTTGATATTGCGAGGGTGGCTCTACTTGGGAGGGAGAGTCCTCTCACGGAGGCGCTCAAGTCGATGTTAAACGCCCCTCCGGATCGAAGGGTAAGTCTTGGAGAGCAAATCAACAGGATTCACCGGGAGATTGTAGAGAGCTACCGTTCTCGGTTAGCGGAGCTAAGTTCATGAAAGATCTGAAGGGACAGACAATCCGGGTAGGGGACAGTGGTGGAAGTGATTCCTAAGAGAAAGGACCCGACGAACCCTTCGGGTGTGGTCCCGTCGAAGTTGAAGGTTCTAGTTACGGCCTCATCGAAGTATGTTGGGGCGCGGCCTGGGAAGGTGATCACTCTTGGGAATGCCTTCCACCGGTCTTACGGGCCTGAGGCGTCGAGGTTGGACACCGTGTTTGTGTATGAGCGAGCTTAATATATTAGGCCCAAGGCTCACCAGTGATAGGTGAGCCTCTTCATGCCCAGGTGTCCTCCTCGCCTTCCCATCCGGGTTGGATCAGCTCTTGGGGGTCCTTGGACCAACCGAGCTGCTTGGCAATATCTTCGAGGGTGATGACACTCTTACGCCCAGCCCTCGTTATCCCCCTGGCAAACCGGCGAGCGATGAACTTCTCCCCACCCTCGACTTCAATCAGGGCAAAATAGATAAAGGTCCCATCATCAAGACGCCACTTCAAGGTCGCTTGGTCCACAAAGGCTCGGTAATGATACTCATTGGCCGCGTGACCTTCGGATTCCGCTTCGATTTCAACCCAGTCGGTACAATTGGGTACGACCGACCGGCACTTGAAGGTGTTCATAGCTAGTAATACGAACGAGACCAACTAAAACCTAAGGGTGTTCTCACCGAGTTCCTTGGTAAGGGCGATCCCGGGGACGTCCGTGGACGGAACACCTTTCGGAAGGGTAAACGGCCCAAACCATGAAACAACCCTACCCCAGCTAGAATGGCTTTTCTCCTTGAATTGAAGTAGAGACGGACTCGATACCCCGCGTTTTGCCACAATGTACCAACCCTCCTCAGAGGGTAACGCTCCTGTCTGCCACTGAACTTCCAAACCACCGCTCTTTTGGTCTACCAACATGTAATGCCTCCCAAAAAGGTCCGGTCAATCGTCAGAACTCATCGCTGGCGGCCGCCACTTGAGCTTGAGGGCCTTCTTCATCCACGGTTGAGTGTCAGCCTTGAGTAGCACATCTCCCACTCGCTCAATGGCCTTGCATGCGGATAGAGCCGTCTTGTAGTGCCGGGTACGTTTCCTTACGAGTGACCCGCCGTTGATTGAGTAGAAGTTCAGAAACCCTCGGTAGCCACGCTCAGACTTGTCGACGTACAGAGTGAGGCTTTGGGGCCAGGTGAGGATGGGGACGCTGCACCCAATAGGTCGATGGGTCAATGAGGGCGACTCCCACTTATACTTGGTGCCCTTCGGTGGCAGGTACTCAATGCGGTATTCGCGGCTCATTGGTAGGTTCCTACTCGTCGATCTCGGAGCAAAGCTTCTTGGACTGGGCACGGGCACGACGCTTATGAATACGGCGAATGGTGTCCTTGGCCCCATTGCGAAGAGCCTTGAAGGCACGTGCGGTGATGCTGTAGAAGTGGGTAGCTCGGCCGCCGTTGATACAGCCGACTACGTCGAGGTCGCCGGCTTCAATTCGGTTTAGTCCGTAGGGTTTCATGGCTTTGGGTCCTTCATTCGATGAGGTTCTGAGTCATGATAACCATTACGTACCTTCTTCCGCTTTTCTTAAGCCATTGTGTCAGTGACACCCAGAAGGCCCTCAGACGCTCGGGGTGTCCCAAGGCTAGAGACCCACCCCCTGTGGCCAAAACGTCGTCAGAGACCATCCTCGCTCATCCGAGGGACTATCCCAGGGTTCTCTGAACCTAAACTGTCACCGTGTAGGGCTAGACTGGATCTTGCAAATCCACTCCCACACGTCAGGTCCAAAGACTGCGGACATCGCCGCTTCGTAGACGTAATGCGGTAGGTCTGAATCCTCGTTCGTACCCTCGACGTACTCCTTGAGACGATCTTGACAGATTCGAAGAACCCCGGACCAGTCTGGGTTCTCAAGGGGCTTGGGCACATTTCGTAGCTGGCAAGCATCCACGACTTTCTGGCACCCAGCCAAGTCGAACATACCCATATGGCAATCGTCAGGGGATAGATTGAGGGCCTTGGCAAGCCAAGCGTAGGCGGCACCCCGGGACATGGACCCTTCTCTCCAGAGAGGGTCGAAGGCTGCATGGGCAGCCATCTTGGCCTTACGTAGGTCAGCATCGGCAAGACGCCCAAGAGGCGTCTCAGTGCCAGGATGACACCCTACGTAGGCCTTGCAGGGCGAACAATGCCAGAACTTCTTGTCGTAGAGATCCCCCCGGTGAGGGTAGATGACATCTCCACCAACAAGTTTCGCAGGGGCTCCGCAGTAGGGGCAAAGTAAGTCAGGCATGGTTTTCTATCGAATCAAAAAGTAGGTGGTGCCGGCGGGAACAAGGATTTGGAATGCGGGGTGGCTCCCAGGTGGGAGTGGTTTTTGGGTGATGGCCTCGACGGACTGGACGGACTGGACCGGCGAAGTATCATAGGACCCCCCTGTTCCTCGTGGAAGACAGGGCAATCCCCGTGGGTAGCGGTTAGGGTAGCAATGGCACGGGAGAGTTCGCTGGCTAGCATTGATCTGGGACATACACCAAGAACCCCCTTGAAGCTCTTTGCTCCCTCAAGGCTATAGACCCTCTTCGGTACGTAACCAAGGGGAGTAAGAAGTGATTGGGGCTTTTCTGGGAATTGAACAAAAATCTGTTCAAAAATCAGAGCTCTCAAGAGCTCCGTTTGCCCTCAAAACTTGCGAAGCCTACCCCAGGCCCACGGTTCGCCCTCTCCCTAGAATCAATGGGATAGGGCCGCCGGGGCGAATTCCAGCGTAGTTGGCAATACTCTGGAGAATTGGGCCAAGGGTCCTAATTTATCCCGGCCGACCGCCTTGTAGTTCTAACACCGCAAGCCGACCGCTAATTATGGGAGAGTGTGGGATGAGGCTGTGGGTGTTACACTCCTAGTGTGAAGGTACACGGTTCACACTTTTTGAAAAATACACTGTGTGATTTTCTGAAAAAATGGAGTGTGTGATCCGGAGAGGGTAAGGGCTTCGCCGAGGCCAGCTCGAAGTGGAAAACACATGGCATGCGAAGCCTGCCCGGCTTTATTGAAAGTGAGGGCCCCCGCTTGGCTACTCGATGGTTCCGAGGGAGAGGCTGAGGGGGGTCAGGACGATCCCCCTCGGGTGTGAGTAGACGGGAGCCCTCGAGAGCTACTCTACACCGGGGGGCGGTGGACGTAGATCTTTTTCTCGAGGGCCTCCACAAAATAGGGAGACCGCCCAGGTGGGGGGAATACCCGGACGGCCTCGAGTCTGACAGTGGGGATGTTTGCCTGACACTGACCATTACGGCCGGGCAAGGCGGGGCTTAAGGGCTTCTTCAAAAAAGAGTCAGCCTGAGATCCTTTTGGCGGCACGCCCCGACCAAGAATCGGCAATGCTGTGGACGCGGACGGTCACGGCAATCATCTCAGCGAGGGGCTTGCTCAGTAGGGTGTCCCGCAGAGTGGCATCCAAGAGAGTGTCGTGAAGGGCGAGGACGGCCTTGGCTTGGTAGGGGTAGACCACACGGCCCCGGATGAGTCTGGCACGCTTGGTGGCGGCTTCTAGCTCGGCGAGGAGGGCCTCGTGCTCGGGCTTGGGCGGCAGCATGAACGTTCCACTGGCTCTTGGTTCCCCTGTCATGGTCGTACCCCTTTGGTTGGCCCGGATAGATACGTGGGGAATGGACGATGCCTTAATGGGATTATATGAGGGGTCGGACGGTGGTCCTAATAGCAGGCAAGGCTTAAGGTTCGAGGTACTTTGGCCGTACTATATGTATGGACGAAGCAGATCTTACACCGGAAGAAGAGAGCCCAATGGTCAAGCTCCTGGAAACTACTTCCCACGTGTGTTGGGTTATAGCTCCAGAGGAAGAGGGCCTCTTGGCGGAGTTCGAAGACCGGGACGATTCTGAGGTCGTCGACAAGCGAACCTCAGAAAGGACTTAAGCTTTTCGAGGTCCGCCTCGTATCTATCTACAGAAAGCAGCGGGTCATATGGTCTCACTCGAGAGGACAACCCCGCTGGAATAGGGCCGCTTTGGAGGGGTCTGTCCCGTGATTTTTGGGGGAGTTGACAGATCTCCCCGAAGCCGGGCCTACTCCGCCGGGGGTCAGCACCTCTGTGGTGCGAGTTCCCGTCGCTTATAGGAGTAGTACGAGGGGAAGGGGCGGAAGATTAAGGGCTATTTCAAGCCGAACTTCAGGTAGATCCGGTTTGCTTCGTCGTAGGTATGGCTCAACTCTTTGATGGCCTCTTCCACGGCGTCGATGGCCTTTTCCAGGAACTCCCCTTGCTGTTCGGGGGCGTACTTGCTCATGCCCTCTAGCTGGGCCACGTCGGGGTCCTGAGCGGCCAGCTTCTTGATGGCTTCTATGGCTACCTTGGCCTGCCGAACCCGCTTCAGGTTGGAGTCTAGGGCATCTACGGCGGCCACAATCTTCATGAAGTGCGGACCATAGCCACCGCCGGCCGTCCTTGTTTGCTTGACCCTGGAGACCAACTTTTTGGCTGAAGCGCTCATATACCCTAGGGGTGGATATAAGAAGATTACTTCTTAGGTGGTTCGTTGGCGAGGGTAGTGACACGAGCCCAGCCGGCGGCGGTCAAGATGGCCTCACGGTACGGGCCGAAGAGAGTTTTCGTGCAGTGGAGGGTCAAGAAGGCTTGGCGTTCGAGTGCTTTGGCCGTGCGGAGCTCGCCCTTACGGATCTCCACACGCCTGTTGCCGGTGCCGGCAACAGTACCCGCGAGGGCTTTCAAGAGGGTTTCTTGGGGGTTGGTCAGCTTGGCCATGGGATTAGTACGAAGGGGAGGATCAGAAGATTAAGGTCCTTTTGGCTCTATTTTTGAGCGTTCTGCCTTACGACACCGACGTCCATCGCTACGATCATGATCGAATAGGGGGTGGGGACCTTTCGAACCTGGGGTATACCAGCCTTCGGTGCCACAATGGGGGCATTTCCAGCGTGTTTGATGGACCTTGCGGGTCATTTGAAGGCACTTCCGATGAGGAAACCGAGGACTCCGAACGCCCACATGACGATAACGAAGGCTATTCCGAGCCAGAAGGGCTTAGATCTGATCGTATTCGTAGCCTTTTTCGTCGCTTGTGACCGTGACATAGGGTAGGTCCTTGACCGTGAGGGTAATGCTCCGGCCGGGCTTGGCATCGAGGAAGGCTACGGCGCTCGCTACAGCGGCTTCTCGTGCCTTTGGGAGGGGTTTTTCGGCTCGCCACCGGTTCCAGTCGGCCTTGGGGATCTTTCGTCTCGCTGGCATGGTCGTCTTTCAGTGATGGGTTTGTGGGTCAGCCGTTGTCGGAAGCACTCCCTTCCGGCTTCAAGATCGCTCTCGAGTGCTCCACAGTGAGGGCAGATAGCACTGGTCATCTTTCAGAAGCTGTAGTCGTGATACTTGCGGCGAACGCCCACTTGGAAGCGGGAAGCTTCGGGGACGATCTTGGGGGCCTTTACGCGCCACTCGCCGTTCTTCCGAAGGGTGATGGTCAAGATCTTGCCGTTTGGGTCGGCTTCGTAGTCGTACGACTGGGTTTCGCTCATGCCGTTAGTATCGGTGCGGGTGGCCTTATCCTCTTGGATGCGGAGGGTTTTGGGGTTGATGACCTCAATCACCGTGTAGGGGTGGCGGTCGGTATAACCGAGGCCGGTGACGCCCACACCAACAACCGGGACGACAGTTTCTTCGTTTGGCATGGGGGTAGATACGGGGTGAAGGCGTGAGAAGTTAAGACCTTGGTTCGGGGAGGAAGTCCACTCGAAGGGTGAGGCAGCAATCGGAGCAAAGGGACGCCCACCTGGTGTTGTAGGAGCCTGGGAGGGCGGTTCGGTACCACTTGACGTAGTGAACGGCCTTTGCCGGTTCTTTACGGCAGCTCTGGCACGTCTTGGCGAGGGGTGGCTTACGCTTCTGAGGGGGAATGAAACGCCACTTCATGGGGTAGTTAGGGCTCGTCAGGATGTTTGACGGCTTCGGCTTCCCCTTCGGGCGTGGGAACCAAGATCAAAGTGAACTTGTCATCATTAGTGACCTTCACGAGGCCACGCTCAACGAGCTTCGTGGCCGGTTTATAGTTCGTAACGCAAGAGAACTTCCGAAACCCCTTGCGGTGGAGGTCAACGATCTCTTTGAGCGTTCGGACCTGGGCTGCAGTGAGCTTTGCCATGAAGATAGATACGTGGTTAGGAGTGGGGAAGTTAAGGGCTACTCACAGGTGTGATGACGGGGGAGAGCTCGCAGGTGTGAACGAGCTCGGCATCGACTTCTTCGTCGGTTATGTCGACCTCATCAACAATGACGACGGCCTCGGGGTCATCCCACACGCTTGGGTGTAGCACTATTTGGTTCATTGGCCGTATATACACCGGCTAGGCACGCGTCTGAGATGATTGCCTGAATAATTCTGCCTTAAACACCAATACTCTAACGGTTTTATGGCCTGCGGTCCGCCGACAGGTCGTACGTTTTTTCCCATCATCACTTTCTTCGCGCTTGGCAACCCCTTGTCGGATGAGACGTCTTTGGACTCTAGCTTGTGTATAGGATCCAATGCTTTTGAGGGCTATCCAGGCCAAGTCTGGAACGAGCCAAACCTCACCGTGTTTGGAGTCTAACCAACCCACATCAGATTTTCCGAGGTGACTTGACACATTCGCCAAAGTGATGACCCTTTGTGACAGCAACTTTCTGAGAGTTCGCACATAGATTTTCACAGGACTGGTTATGGGCCTCAGACTAGGTTGTCCGAAGGGGTAGAGGGCGGTTTTACCGAAGCGTTCGAAGGTCCGAATGTGTGCGTCCCACATAGGGCAATCACAGTCGTCTGGGTTGGGGCAGCCACAATCCTGGCTCCAAACCATGGGGACTCCTTCAATTTTGCCGCTGAAGGCTAGGCCGGGTTTACCGTCGTCGCGAATGAATCCTTTTTCCGTCCAACGTTCGACGTTTTGAGCGAATACTGGGGGTCTGCCGGGTATATGTAAGGTGCTCCGAAGCGAAGCGTTGAGGTTTTCATTTCGACTGATGGCGATCTTTTGGATTTTGGGAGCAAAGAGGCTTGCTTCCACCAAAGCGCTTCGACAGGCTTCGAAAAGATTCTCTGGTCTGACTTCTAGGCCGACCAGGATTCGTTTGTCGAAGGACATGCTGTCAAAAGAATGCTTCTGAGGGACATGCGGCTTCATCTTCAGGGCTTGTCTGATCTGCCAACTGATCGGGACGACAAACCATGTGGGTCTCTTTCCCGGGAGATGCACAACGATAGGCTGAGCACGCCAGATTTGAATACAGTTCACGAATCTAGAGGCTCTTTTGACCCGAAGGGTTCCTTCTTTGAGTGTGCATGTTGCTCTGGCGGTATCGATTGTAGCTGAGGGTAGCTGATCGGCCAGGGCTTGGAGGGTATTGACGTTCATACGCCTTAGAAGGTCCGACATGTTGGCCTTTACGGTTGCTACGTCTCAAGAGATAAGGCCATGGAATGTCCTTGCAGAAAGGGCCTAGGCCACGTCCGTCTGCCGGTGTGCCTTTTCTTGTTTCTCGCCCTTCTGTCGGGAGCGGCAAGCCGCGTAGCGTTCTTGGGTGCAGTCGGTCTCACGGCAGGCTTCGCACGCCTGAAGTTCTGGTGGGACGTCGGCTACGATGGCCAAGCGAACGGCTTTGAAGAACTGGGATACCCCATTGGACATAGGGGTAGTACGAGGTGTGAGCGTGCGAGGTTAAGAGGTTTCTATACCGGGAAACTAAGCTAGGGCTTCACGAGCTGGGCTTTGAGGGCAGAGAGCTGTGCTTCGAGCCTATTGATCTCCGTTTGAACGTGGGCGTTGGCGGCGTCGGCAGCCTCTTGCCTGGTCTTTCCGTAAGGGCAGTAGGACCATTTGTTCGGCCGCTCACTGAACTTTACGTTTCCAGGGGGATTGTTACGCCAGGCCCAATCCAATCTAGGGTCCGACTTCTTGAGCTCTCTGAAGGCCTTCTTATCTCCGAGGTAGATCCAAACGGTCTCTTCAGCAGCTTCTACTCGGAAGTCGTAGTTCACCATGGTTACCTACATCGTGGTATAAAAGGACTCTCCGACCCTCAAGATCTGGCTTTAAAGTGGATCCGAAAACGTGGCTTTTCGGACTTCGTTTCACGCACAAGGAATTTAGGTCTAGGTCTTAACCTCTAGCTCCCCCGTCTCGTACTAACCACATACTCCGATAACCAAGAAGCCGGGACCAAGCAACAAGGGCCCGGCTTCTTGGTTTAAGACATGAGGGCACATCAATCTCGCAGCACTTCGCGAGCTATGGCGTAAAGCTGAGGTAAGAGGCCCGCCTCTTCTACAACATCCAAGGCACCCTTCTTACTGTTCTTGGCTCGAACTACTGCACTAAAGCTGGTGCGTAGTCTCAGTTCCCGATAGATTTTGACCCAAGCTTCAGAGTAGGCAGATCCTCCGCCGTGTGTCAGGCCGTATTGGGCAACGCACTCGTTGAGAGATGCCCGTAGAGGCTTGTCCTTGGCTGACACAGTGGGTTCAGGTAAGGTTCGAAGGCCCTCCACTGCCCGGACTTCCAACGCTTTTCTAGAAGCTTCGGCGGCCTCTAACTGTTTGACGGAAGCTTGGACATCCCCGAGATCCCTTTGAACGGCATCGAGGCGTTGACGTTGGTCAAAGAGAGCTTGTGCTTGGGCAAGGATGAGGGCCTCGGGCGTCACTTGTTTGGTCAGGCATTTTGATAGTTCGTCGAAAGCCTCAATCAGCTGGAAGGTCAGTTCGTTTGCAATAGGACGTTCTGACTTGGAGATGAGGTAGAGCGCCTGCTTCCGAGTGTAGAGCGGGATCTCCCAAGTTCGAGTCGTTGCTCCAACCTTTTCCGTCATAGACACGGTGACTACGACGGCGGATTTATTGAGCATTTCCTTATGTCTGTCCGCTAGACGCTCTAATCCTTGGCGGTTGTCATACCCCAGCTTCGAGGCCAATAACTCGCTGGTGATTCTAGGTTCTTGATTTTGGTCAACGTGGAATTCAAAGCCATCTACGGGGATTATCTGGTTCATATCGGCCCGTACACCGAATAATCCGAAAGCAAACCTCGTTTTCGCCCTTAACCTTTCCGTCCTCCCCCTCGTACTATCCTCATGCTGATTGAAGCTCCCCTAACGTAAGAGGTTGATTCCTCAGAGGGAGCGTACCGAGGCCAGCGGACGATAGTAAAGTCTCAGAAGCAATGCCTTGGTGTTCGGGTTCGATTCCCGGTGGGAGTTTCAAGCAGCACCGACACCTCGGAAAGACGGGGAGTGTCCACTACCTCAGTGTGGAGGGATAGCAACGCCTAGTTGCCAGAAAACGTCCGAACCCGAGGCAAGACACCATGTCAAACACCGCCAAAAAGATTGCAGCCTGGAAGCACAACGAGGCTGGTTCGTTCAGCACACGGTCCTTCGCTCACGGTTATCGCTCCTACATGCCCAAGAGGGCTCAGAAGGCTAAGCGCAACGTTCGTCGCTTGGCGGACGTGAAAGAAGCTCGCCTGGCCTGGAAAGAAGTCTACTGACCATGCAACTCAAGACCGTCCCAGACTACGACAACAACCACCCAAGGTGCTTCGTGCTGGTCCAGGATGGTATGTACGGCCCTTGGAAGCTCCGAGACGAGCTAGGCATCATGACCTTCCCAACCCTAGCCAGAGTGTTCCTTACGCTCGGTGGGATGATTGAGTGGGGTCGCTGGTCGGAAGAGTCCCAAACGTGGATCAGAGACATGAACGAGGGGAAGGGGATTTAGCCCTTAACCCCCAAGTCAGCCGGACGTAAAGGAAATATGGACCAAGCTGTCACGTTCCCCCTAGGACACCTCGTCATGACCCCCGGGGCAGAGGCCACGTTCGACGAGAAGACGCGTACAAGGTGCCTCCAACGGCACTCAAAGGGCGATTGGGGTGAGGGTCTCGATCCCGAAGACGTAGCGACCAACAACGAAGCCGTTCGAAGCAACGGACGCCTTCTGTCTTGCTACAACATCGAGGACAAGGGGGATCTCTGGATCATAAGCGAGGCCGACCGTTCAGTTACAACCCTATTGCTCCCGAGCGAGTACTGAAAGAAGGCCCTTCGTGCAAGTCAAAAGTCACCCAGCATACCCCTTGGCTTGGCCCGAGGGCTGGAAGAGGACCCTTCCAAATAAACGGTCTAGAAATCTACGATACCGAATCTCCTTGAAGCAAGCTCTAAACGAGCTCCTAGAAGAGCTTCGTAAGATGGTTGGGAACTTGAAGTATGCTGTCATTAGCAGCAATATCCCTATAAAGAGAGATGGTAACCCCTATATCACAGGGCATTCCATTAAGCCCAAGGATCCTGGCGTAGCCGTCTACTGGTATGACGTCACTGCCAAGACGGAAAGGGTTATTGCGTGTGATGCTTGGGTAGAGGCCCGAGAGAACATTCGGGCCCTTGCTTTGGCCCTAAGGGCTCTAAGACAGCTCGAACGTTGTAAGGCCACAGAGATCCTTGATCGGGCCTTCTCGGGGTTTGCTGCCCTAACGGACGGGCAAGAACCCTGGTGGGTCGTGCTGGGTGTAGAGCAAGGATCTTCCCCAGCAGTTATCAAGGATACCTATCATATTTTGGCCAAGACTCATCATCCAGATGTTGGCGGAGACCATGTTCAAATGGTCAAAATCAGCAAAGCCTATCAAGAGGCCCTAGAAGGTAACCCTTAAGATTCGAGGGCTGGCCCTCGTACTATACATCAAGAGCACGAACTACCGGTCCTGGTCCTGGAACTGTTTAGCAGCCTGCACGTGTGAAGCGTAAGGGGATGGCCGGAGTGGTTCAGAGGTCGCAACTCTAAGTGCTCTTAACTTCCAACCCGCACCTAACGTACTATCAACATGGACACCGAAGACTCTTTCGCTCGTAGGATCCAACAGATTGCACAGCTTTTGGCCTACGGGCAGGACACTTCGAGCTTCGATCCCCTTGAGGTAGCCGCCGCCAGGATGTATCTGAAGGACCAAGAGCCTGAAATAACACCCCCCTCTTCGAGGAATCCCTCTTAAGTTCCTCGGTAATTGAAACGTACTATCACTATAAAGCGAGAGGCTAGGGCTCCGAAAGGCGGAGCCGGAACGCCCTCGGGAGGCCCACGGGTTCGGGGAGATCTGCCCACATTTTTGGGATTGTGTGGGCAGATCTCCCCGAAGCGTGCCTTCTCCGCCGGGGGTGTCCTCTCAGTGAGGCCATGGTACCCGTCGCTTATGTTAGTAGTACGGTGCGAGGGTCCTAAAGGTTAAGGGCCCTTCACACTAAATTTAGGTCTTGGAGGGAAGATACCTAAGGAGTTAGTTCTAGATCCCTAGTATCGACGATGATTCGAAAGCCGTCCGACTCCTCTACAACTACTTTGTGAGCTCCGTCCGTACCAACAATGGTGCCCTTTGCGGTTGAACGGCGGTAAGCTTGAACTTGGGCACCAATTACGAGGGTCGCTTCGTGGGCCACTAGAGCCTCATAGGCCCGCAATTCCCCTTGTTCTCCACCACCACCAAAAGCAGCGCTTGAGTATCGATTAGTCGTTGGCATGAAGACTAATACGAGGGGAGGGTACTAAAGGTTAATGGTTGTCCCTAAATTTCATGACTTGGTAGGAAAGGATGACGAAACCAATGCCCGCCTGAAAGGTTGCGGCCGTTTCCTCGATGTAAGCGATCGTGAGTTCTCCCTTGAGGGTCGCCCGGATGTAGTGGATGACGGCTTCGCGGGTGTTCATAGGGATAATACGGTCGGAACCCCGTGGATATTAAGGCCTTAAGATCCGGCCCTCCCCTTCCGTATCAAGCTCCATGGCAACACAGTACGCAACGTTCACGAAGGTCGGGTCGAATTGGGCCATCAAAGTTCCGGGAAAAACCAGCGTAGGATCTCGAGTTACGACCCGCAAGAGCTCCGGAGAGACCAAGGACGTTGTTGTGACCGACGTCATTTCGTGTTCGAACGGCGTGACCGTGTGCAGCTTCCGTGACGTCGACAGCCCGGCGCCCAAGGCAGCTACCAAGCAAGCGGCAACCGACAAGTCTCGCCAAGCCCAACGTAACACCCAAAACAGATATCCCAATCGACCCTCTACGCCCCGCAAGGGTGGCGTTCAGGAGGGCAAGTACCGCTCGGTAAGGGAAGGCAAGGGGGACGACGAGGTCGGCCGCGTATGCTTCCTCAAGCACCAAGGAAACCGTGTTCCCGTGACCGTCGTCGGTTGGCAGTGCGAGTATGTTCGAGACGACGGGCTCTCTTTTGGATTCCCGGCCGATGACGGCTGGTTCGTATCGAGTTACTACCGGGACGCTACGCCCGAAGAGGCCGAGGCCCTGATCACCAAGGACACGGCTCAGAAGACTGCACAGCAAGCCAAGATCGACGCCGCCAAGGCCGCCGAGCAAGTTGCCATGGGTACCGCCCGTGCCCCTCTCGAGGGCCTTGTCTCGTGTGACATGGTCGAGACCCCCGCCGGCAACCGTGAACGTGTCGGCCAGTACGGCGAGCGGCCCACCGTGACCGTCAGCCGAATCACCATGGAAGACGGGACCGTCGTCTACCTGCAAGAGTCCTACGCCTTCGACGACTATCGCAGCTGCATCTACGCCACGCCCGAGGTCATCAATCGGCTTCGTGAAGCTCGCTTGGTCAATAGCCCTACACTCACGAAGGAAGCGGCCGAAGAGTACCTGGCCAAGTACCGCGGGTGTGTCGGCACGCCCTTCTACGAGTGGTTGGCGGCTCGCTAGTCATCCAAGTCTAGATCTTCGAAGAACTTGGCATCCGAGTCCTCTTCATCGGAGCCGGGATCTTCGCTCGGACGCTCGGGAACTTCGTTCTCAAGCACACTATCCGCCGAGGGATCTGGCCTATCCTCTGCCTCATAGTTCAACGGCATTGGCACGACCACGTCAGGAGCACGCTCGGGAAGCTTCGGAGCCGGGAAGTTCCACGTCCCGTCAGCCTCGGCCGCGATACGCCGGTCCTCGGCCATGCTCGTGAGGTCGTTCGGAATGAACTCTGGTTCTTTGGCCTTGAGATCGCGCTCGAACTCTTCCCCAGCTTGCTCAATTCGTGCAACTAGGCCCGGAGGGTGATTATCAGTGCTCTCTTGTACCATTGGTGGTGAAGGGGGTAGAGTGTTACTGTTTGATACTGTTGGTGATGAGTTACCCTGTGTAGTAACGTTTAGTAATGTTGATGATGAAGGGGGTAGAGTGTTACTGTTTGGTACGTCACTGGTCACAACAGTAACAATAGTGAGGTATTGTGATAATGCGGCCTCGACCACATCAAACATTAAAACACCGTCCTGAAAGGCACGTAGGCGTAACGCTCTGTGTAGTTGGTCCGGAATGGTACCTTTGATGGCTTTACGGCCCTGGGGGGTGGAATGGGGCTTCTTGGACGGCTTGGTATCAGGCATTCCACGCCCATACACCGAAGTCCCCTTAAGGTTCGGCCCCTTCGGCCCGTATTGGTCTTGAGAGTTCGAGGTCCGAGAGGCCTCGGTAATTGAAACACCTACATGTTGATCGCCCAGATCCCAGAAGAAGAGGTCATCAGTTTGGACGACTTCTATCCCATCGTCCTGGGCATACAGTTGACGCCCACGCAGCCGAGCAAGAGCGGCCCATTTCGTGCCATTCTAGGCCCTGATTGGTGCTTCTCGCCTAGGTACACGCCCTATGAGGGGCAGGAGGGGGACCTCTGTGTGCTCGCCCTACAGGACCTTGAGGCCACACCTGGGGACAAGCTCACGTGGGCCCTCGTTGTGCGTAAGCTTGGCACACCCCTCAGCCTACACGGCTATGGCCCTACCCTACATGAGGCCATCGAGAGCATATGTGCTGACCTCGAGGACCTAGCTGATGCCACATCGTGGCTACAACTACACCTATTCACTTTGGCTAACGCACGTGTGTGAGGTGTGTATGCGCAACCTTAAGAACGACATGTATGATCGTGGTAGCCCATTCTTCTGGGCATCTAGATACAGTGTCCTATTCTGGGCGATAGTGAGCACACTCACTCTCATTGTGTGTCACATGTGTCAGACATA
>Ga0184616_10000111_pt1 | contig 14775 bp, 14 predicted proteins | sample PLM4_90_coex_FD_133145 | JGI IMG/M metagenome (GOLD analysis project Ga0184616, IMG submission 133145) | Groundwater sediment microbial communities from an aquifer in East River, Colorado, USA - PLM4_90_coex | ecosystem: Environmental > Terrestrial > Soil > Riparian zone | place: USA: East...
CCACGAAAAAGCTGCACCTCAAATCCATCATTCACGAGATACTGTGGTTCTTGAGCGGCGACACCAACGTCAAATATCTCAACGACAACGGCGTACGCATCTGGAATGAATGGGCGGACAAAAACGGCGACCTCGGCCCGGTGTACGGCGCGCAGTGGCGCGCTTGGAAAAGCGCCGATGGGCGCAGCATAGATCAGATTAGCGAACTGATTGAACAGATCAAGACCAACCCCAACTCGCGGCGTTTGATCGTTAGTGCTTGGAACGTCGGCGAACTCGAAAAAATGGCGCTGCCGCCCTGTCACGCCTTTTTTCAATTTTACGTGGCGGACAAAAAATTGTCCTGCCAACTGACCCAACGTTCCTGCGACGCCTTCCTCGGCGTACCGTTCAACATTGCGGAATATGCCCTGCTCACCCACATGATCGCGCAGCAGTGCGATTTAGGAGTAGGTGATTTCGTCTGGAACGGCGGTGACTGCCACATTTACCTGAACCATCTCGAACAGGTGGATTTACAACTCACGCGCACACCTTACCCGTTGCCTACACTACTCATTAGACGAAGACCCACCTCAATCTTTGATTACCAGTTTGAAGACTTCGAAATGTTAAATTACCAGACGCATCCATCCATCAAAGCACCGGTGGCCGTCTAGAAGAAGCTCAACCCATCTTCCATACATTGGCCAAATTTCCATCGCGCGCGCGGCGTCTGCGGCTGTCGTCCTGCGGCAGACCATCAATAGATTGACGGATGTCGGCATTGGGGAAACCGCTGAGGTAGTAGCTGTGATCCGCCAGGCCGCTGACGATGGGGGTGCAATCAATCTGCTGGATCTTGTTGTGCAGCAGTGCAGGATGGGCGGCGCCGCTGGCGCCCAGGCGTTCGGCGTTACCCTTGGTGTAGTCGGAAACCATCATCGCCATGTCGCCGCGGTTGTGATAAAGGCTGACAGTGCGTGCCAATTCCTGCACCCGGCCCAGCTTGTCGGGCTTTTCCAGGGCGTCGTCATCCACGTCGGGGGCGCACAAAAAGATCTGCTCAAAAAGGCGCGGCAAGGCATCGCCGGGGGTGTATTGATCAATGCGCTCTATCGCATGTTGCAGCAAGTAGTTGCCCATCGAGTGGCACAAGAGGTGAATATCTTGTCCACACAGCTCTGCGCCGCCTCGCGGCCGGTCGCGCAGGGCGCAGAGATAATCACGTAATTTCAATAACCCGCGCCCAAAGGCGCTGCCGGAACCGCGCGCCTCGGAGCGGTCTGACCGATATGAGGTAAAGGGTAAGGTCAGTCCGTCGGACGGCCAGGTAAACAGCACCACCACAAGATGTTGTTCGGGATCGGCGGCCTCGGTATGATTGAGCATCAACTGCAACGCCAGCGCAGCGCCCACCGCCTCATGCCAGCTTATATTGAAACCATGGATATAGACCAACACGTCGCTGTTATTTTCCATATCCGCCTTGAGATCAGCGAACATGGCGAGTGATCCCAATTTGATATTTTTTTGATGGGCATCTGATACGTTCGGATTTAGCTTTTCTTCATAGGCCTTGATCTTTGCTAATTCGGCGCACTCCGTCAGATAGCCGCTGAGCCTTACTCCGTCGCCCTTGCCGCACACCTTCATGTTTTTATTCAAATGTTTCTCAATGCTCGTTTGATCCGCCTCCAGCGTCAACCTGCCAAAGCGCAGATTCTCGACACCGTCCTGACTGAACTTACTTCCATAACCCTCCGGTTTCCAGCGGTCTTGCCCGAGATGATTGCGGTTGGTGGCGTAGTAGAGTGTCAGTGTGGTCATAAGGCTTTCCTATGGGCAGGGAATACGGGGTTTCATTTTCTAAAATAGAATAATAATATCAGATTGAAGACGCACCAGATTACGGAGGATGCTACACTGGAGGCGTGTTTGAAATCTAGGAGGATGTTTTTATTTAAAGGAGGATACTGACATGGCACACATCGTTATAGTCGGTGCAGGAACCGGCGGCATGCCCGCCGCGTATGAGTTACGTGAGGCACTCGGCAAAGAGCACCGCATCACCGTCATCAATACCTCAGAAAACTTTCAGTTTGTCCCCTCCAACCCTTGGCTCGCGCTGGGCTGGCGCAAGCTCGATCAGATCAGCTTCCCGATCCGGCCTTATCTCGAACGCAAGAACATTGCATTTATCGGCTCGGCCGTGACCAAGATCGAAGCCGACCACAATCGGCTCAGCACGGCAAACGGCCAGACGCTGAACTACGATTATTTGATCATTACCACCGGGCCGAAACTCGCATTTGACGAAGTGCCGGGCGCCGGCCCGCACGGCGGCTACACACAGTCCGTGTGTACCGCGGAGCATGCCGAACTTGCCCATACAGCCTATATGAAATTCCTCGAACAGCCGGGGCCGATCATCGCCGGCGCGATGGCCGCGGCAAGCTGTTTCGGCCCCGCCTACGAATACGCCTTCATGCTGGATGCCGATCTGCGCAAACGCAAACTGCGCGACAAGGTGCCGATCACCTTTGTCACCAGCGAGCCTTACATCGGTCACCTGGGGCTGGGCGGGGTGGGCGACTCCAAGGGCATGCTGGAGCATGAACTGCGCGATCATCACATCAAGTGGATCACCAACGCCAAAATCACTCGCGTCGAGCCGGGCAAGATGTTTGTGGCGGAGCACGACGACAAGGGTGCGGTCGTCAAGGAGCATGAACTGCCGTTTAATTACTCCATGATGATCCCTGCCTTCAAGGGCGTGGATGCGGTGGCCGCGGTCGAAGGGCTGTGCAATCCGCGCGGTTTTGTGATGGTGGATGAGCATCAGCGCAGTAAAAAATACCGCAACATCTTCTCCGCGGGTGTGTGCATCGCCATCCCGCCGGTGGAACAGACAGCGGTGCCTACGGGTGCGCCCAAGACAGGCTATATGATCGAATCCATGGTGACCGCCATCGTGCACAATATCCAGGCTGAGCTGGAGGGCAAACAGCCGCACGCCAAGGCGACATGGAACGCCATTTGTCTCGCCGACATGGGCGACACCGGCATCGCGTTTGTCGCGTTGCCGCAGATCCCGCCGCGCAACGTGAGCTGGATGAAAAAGGGCAAGTGGGTGCACCTCGCCAAGGTCGCGTTTGAAAAATATTTCCTGCGCAAGATGAAGAAGGGCACTTCGGAACCGGTGTACGAGAAATATATCCTGAAGGCGTTGGGTATCGAGCGTCTGTCTGGGAACTGATTTGAAATTTAACCGCGGAGGGCGCGGAGAAAAACTAAGTCGAGTTCAGAATATAGACCTCTGCGTCCTCTGCGGTGAGAGATAAAATAACGGCCATGAGAATTTCGTTGATTGCAGCCCTCGACAACAATCGCGTCATCGGCAAGGGCAACGCCATGCCGTGGCACCTGCCTGCGGACTTGAAGTATTTCAAGCGCATTACCCTTGGCAAGCCCATCATCATGGGCCGCAAGACCTTCGACTCCATCGGCCGCCCGCTGCCCGGCCGCACCAGCATCATCGTCACACGCGACCCGGATTACCACGCCGATGGCTGCGTGACCGTCAGCTCCGTTGACGCCGCCCTGCAGGCCGCCAAGGGTGCTGAAGAGGTCATGGTGATAGGCGGGGCGGAGCTTTTCAAACAGATTCTAGGCCGCGCCGATCGGCTTTATTTGACCGAAATCCATGCAGATTTTGCTGGCGATGCCCACTTTCCAGCACTCGACAAAGCAGAGTGGCAGGAGGTGGAGCGGCAGGACCATACCGCCGATACTTATAATCCTTACCCCTATAGCTTTGTGGTCCTGGATAAGGTCAAACCTGATCACCAGGCTGCGCTTGGCAAAAGTGCTGCATGAGACTATTCTTAACACTCACTTTATTCACCCGTTGGGGTGGCGCGGTCACGCCCTAGCGGGGCGTTTTAAACTCGGACCGTCAAAGGAGGTGGCTTATGAAGGCGAATATGGGAAACACCGAACGGGTCATCCGCATCATCGCCGGGCTGGCCCTGTTATCCCTGTTATTCATTTTGGAAGGGAATGTCAAATACGTGGGTCTGATCGGTCTGATCCTGCTGGCCACGGCAGCGGTAAGCTGGTGTCCTATGTGGGCGCTGCTCGGCATCAATACCTGTTCGACTGAAACGCATAAACCCGTCATGTAGCGGGCTATTCCTCGCCTCCTGATATTCCAGGAGGCGAGGATGAGAGCCCGTAGTTACGTATCATTATTATTTCATGTAGCAGGAAAGCGAATGTTGAAACGGCTTGTAATACCCCTCATTTTGGTTGGCCTCATCGCTGCGCTGAGCGCGCAGGCCCAGGCCAACGGAACCATACCCTCCGAAGAGATGATGGGGCAGGTGGATGTGCACAACTGGATCGCGGACTCGTTCAGGGAAAGCCCAGATGGCCGTCGTTACGCCTATGTCACACAGATGGGCAAGAAAAATCAGCAGGCGGTAGTGGTGGACGGCAAGCGCGGCAAGATCTACGACGCCATCGGCGCGCATACCCCGTTTTTCAGCCCTGACAGCAAGCATGTCGCCTACCTCGCGCGGAGCAAGGACCAATGGCACATTGTCCAGGACGGCGTGGAGGGGAAGGCCTATGGCGGCCTCTCGGGGCCGGTGTTCAGCCCGGACAGCAAGCAGCTCGCCTACAAGGCAAAGCGCGGCGATAAGGCGGTGGTGGTCCTTAACGGCAAGGAGGGTCCGCCGTTCGATAGTCTCGGCGAACGCGAACACGCGCTGGTGTTCAGCCCCGACGGCAAGCATATCGCCTACATGGTGCGCGAAGGTGGCCAGCAACGGGTGGTGGTGGACAGTGCCAAGGATGATGCATATGAAATGATCGGCGCCGGAACACTGGTGTTCAGCCCCGACAGCCGACATTACGCCTACCGGGCGTATGGCGACGGGAATGAGTTCGCGGTGCTGGACGGCAAGCCGCAGCGAGCGTATCACGGCATAGGTTCGATTGTCCCGGTGTTCAGCCCCGATAGCCAAAGGCTTGCTTATGTGGCGGAGAGCGATGGTCAGCAATTCCTGGTCGTCAACGGGGAAGAAGGTAAGCGCTACGACGACATTATCAGCGTGACGCCGCAATTCAGCCGCGACGGGCTGCATATCGTCTTCAGCGCACGCTCAAAATTCGCCAATAAGGAATTATCCGACAGCAGGGAATTCGTCGTAGTGGATGGGCACGAGGGTAAATTTTATACGAGCATCAAGACCTTCAACCCGGCATTCAGTCCTGACGGCCAACATATCGCCTATATCGCCGAGCTCGACGGCAAGCAGTTTCTGGTCGTAGATGACAAGGAACAAGAACGTTACGATGACCTTGGCGCCTACGCTCCTTTCTTCAGCCCGGACAGCAAGCAGGTGGCCTATCGCGCCAGCATCGGCGAGCAGTTATTCGTTGTCATGAACGGCGAAGAACATACCAAATACGAGGGTATCGGTCGTGGCAATCCGCTGTTCAGTCCCGATAGCAACCACATCGCTTACCGGGCCATGCGCGATAACAAACACTTCGTGGTCTTCGACCGCCAGGAAGGCAAACCCTATGACCTCATCTTGCCGGAGATCCGCTTCAACTCCACCAGCCTGATGAGTTATCTTGCGATCAAGGACAACAAGATCTACCGGGTGAAGGCCGGCTGGTAAGGCATTCAGTCAGGCTCGGAAAATTGTGGGCAGGGGAGGCGATACCAGCGCGGTTCTCCATCCAATCTCAGCGCGGTCAAGCTCCCACCCCACACGCAACCGGTGTCGAGCGGATAAGCTCCTGCATCGGCACGTTCACCGAGCGTGGACCAGTGGCCGAAAATAATATTCAGCCCTGCGCTGCGCCGCCCCGGCGCCGCGAACCAGGGCAGATAGCCATCCGTCTGGCTGCCCGGCGCGCCTTTTTCTTCCAGCGCAAGCCGCCCATCCTTATCGCAATAGCGCAGGCGCGTAAAGCAATTGGTGATAAAACGCTGCCGCTCCCAACCCGTGAGATCGTCCGACCAGAGTTCGGGTTGATTTCCGTACATATGCTCGAAATACTCGCCATAGCGTCGCCCCCTCAGCACCGCCTCCACCTCTGCGGCGCATGCCTCGGCCTGCGCCAAATCCCACTGCGGGGGCAAACCGGCGTGTATCAGGGTATAACCCAGCTTGGCATCATGATGCAGCAACGGCCGGTGCCGCAACCAATCCAACAACTCATCGCCATCCGGCGCATTCAGCACATCATCAAAGGTGTCGTTGTAGCGGTAACGGTCACCCCCTTCCGCCACCGCGAGCAGATGCAGATCGTGGTTACCCAGTACCGTCACGGCATCACCCGCCAGACCTTTTACAAAGCGCAGTACCTGTAACGACTTTGGACCTCGATTAACCAAATCACCCGTGAACCATAGATGATCGCGCCCAGGGTGAAAATCGATCTGCTTCAGCAGCGCCTGCAGCTCGTCAAAACAACCCTGCACATCGCCGATTGCGTAAATCGTCATAGGGATTCCTCATTTACAATTTCATTACACCCATGCGCAGCGAAAAAATTCAGGCAAATGGAACTCGCATAATGCGCCGTTATCTAAAGAAACGAATGTAGTACTACATGGAATTGTTTAACCACTTCATTCAGGAGGTACATTATGAAAGGAAAAATTCTGACCGCTGCGAGTTGGGTACTCGCTTCCGGGGTGGCATTCGCAGGGGCATCTCAAAAGGAGTTCCAACTGCTGGACGCCGACAAAAATGGCTTTCTCAGCACCGAAGAGTATCAAAAGATAAACACTCTGCATAAGGACATTGTCCAAGCCGACAAGGATGGCGACGGTAAACTCAGCGTGCAGGAGTACAAGCAATCCTCAGTGGTTAGTGACGACCCGGTGCACCTTGGTAAGGATATGGATGTGCAGGGAATGCTCCACAATGACGTGGAAAAGCAGTCCTTCCATAACCCCGGTTAAGTACGGCGTAGTACGGGCAGCCATGCAGGGACGCGGGTTGCCCTCTTTCATTCTCGCATCTCATTGCGGGAGATGCGCAACAACAGACTATCCAATAGCCGTTGCGGCAACAGCCGCTTGAGCAGGGCGAACAACTGGCTGGGAAAGCCTACATAGTAGCGGATGCGCGGGCGGGGACTCTCCAGGGCGTGAATCACCTTGCGTAACACCGCTTCGGGCGGGGAGGTAAAGGGCGCGGCCGGGCCTGCCTTGATAAGACGCCGCTCCAGTCCGACATAGCGCTCGCGATGCGCGCTCTGTTCGGGATGGATATTTTTTTTGTACGCTGTATAGGCGTTGACGCGAAACTTGCTCCTGGTCGGTCCGGGCTCGACCAGCGATACGGAAATCCCGCTGCCAGCGAGCTCTAAACGCAAGGTATCGGTAAGCCCTTCCAGGGCGTATTTAGAGGCATTGTAGGCGCCGCGATAGGGCATGGCGACATAACCCAGCAGCGAGCCGATGACGATGATACGTCCGTGACCGTGCACGCGCATCAATGGAATGACTTGGTTGGTTAGTTCCAGCAAGCCAAACAGATTGGTCTCAAACTGCGCCCGCAGCACATCACGCCGCAAATCCTCGACCGCGCCAGGCTGGCCGTACGCCGCGTTATTGATGAGCGCATCGAGCCGCCCGCCGCTGCGCTGCCCGATCTCCGTGACGGCCGCGAGAATGGACGCAGAGTCGTCGAGATCCAATTGCAGACTCTCCAAGCCGCGCTCCGCCAGAGCCGCGACATCCTCCGGCTTGCGTGCCGTAGCGAACACACGATAACCGCGCGCCCGCAAACCTTCCGCCAGACACAGACCAATGCCACTGGAGCAACCGGTGATGAGCACGGTTTTCACGCGAGCAACACCGCGACGAGACCAGTGAGAAAGATGCCGTCGAAGCTGCCCGCGCCGCCGATGGAGGCGATGGGCGAGCCCATTTTGCGGATGCTGTCGAGTCGCAGCAGATCGGCGCCGATCAACACGCCCAAAGTGCCGGAAATGTACGCCAACGGCGCGCTGTGCCCGGAGTCGAGTAGCAACGCGGTCACCGCTGCGGTGACGGGCGCGATGAAGACCGGCAGGGTCATGCCGAGTCCGGGCACGGGTCTGCTGAGGGCGCGGCACACGGCGGTAACGATCAGCGTGGCGATCAGCACGTCCAGGATGCCGACCGGAGTGTTCCGCATAAGGTAATACGAAAAACTCAACGGGATAAGGCAGCCGCCCACGTTGACGGCGATCAGGGTCTTGCCCTTGAAGCGGCGCAGATTATCACGCACCAGTTCACGGAACAGTTCAGGCACTAATTGAGGATCGAGGGGCTCAGATTTGACACTGAACAGCGGCAGATTGACGGCGCTGCCGATGAGGGAGGCGAACAACAACAGAAAGGCCGAGGCTTGCGACAAGCCCAGCTTGTCGAATGCGATGGTCAGTACGCTGATCTGCACAAAGCTCAACAGAAAGCCGATCAGGAAGATGACTAACAGCAGACGCGAGGGCGAAAGGGACGGGGGGCGCATGTCGTTCAGAGGGCAGAAGACTGATGGCTGAGGACCAAGGTCAGAGGAAAGATAGTAAAGGTTAGAAATCATAGCAAGGATAGCGGCGCGGTAATACCGTGATCCTCTTCTGTCTTCTGTCCTCTGTCCTCCGATTCCTGAAGCGCCCACATGTGGGTGTAGATCTGGCCCCTGGCAAGAAGCTCGCGGTGAGTGCCGCGCTCGACGATGCGGCCGTGCTCCATCACCAGGATCTGATCGGCGTCAATGATGGTGGACAGGCGATGCGCGATCGCCAGCGTGGTGTGATCGCTGGCGACCTCGGCGAGCGCGCCGAGTATCGCCTGTTCGGATTTTGAATCGAGCGCCGAGGTCGCCTCGTCGAAGATCAGAATCCTGGGGTTTTTGAGGATGGTGCGGGCAATCGCCACGCGCTGTTTTTCACCGCCGGAGAGTTTGAGGCCGCGCTCGCCGACCATGGTGTCATAACCGTTGGGCAGGGATTCGATAAATTCATGAATGTGCGCGAGCTTTGCGGCGCGTAGGATTTCCTCGCGCGAGGCATCGGGCGAGGCGTAGGCGATGTTGTAATAAATGCTGTCGTTGAATAGCACCGTATCCTGCGGAACGATGCCGATGGCGGCGCGCAGGCTCTGTTGGGTCACTGCACGAATGTCCTGGCCATTGATGGTGATGCGTCCCCCGGTCACATCGTAGAAACGGAACAACAGCCTCGCGAGGGTGGACTTGCCCGCCCCGCTGGGGCCGACCACCGCGATCTTCCGGCCGGGTGGAATGACAAAGTCCACGTCATAGAGAATCTGCCGGTTGTCGTCATAACCGAAACTCACGTGTTCAAAGCGCAACTCTCCTGTTCCAACATCCAACGGTTTGGCGTCGGGGTTGTCTTTGACCTCGGTGTGTTTTGTAAGCAGGCTGAACATCCGCTCCATGTCGGCGAGCGAGTTTTTGATCTCGCGGTAGACAAACCCCAGGAAATTAAGCGGGATGAACATCTGAATCAGAAAGGCGTTGATGAGCACCAGATCCCCCAGGGTAAGCTGGCCGTTTGCGACTTCCTGGCTCGCCAGGATCATGAGCAAGGTCACGCCCACCGCAATGATAGCGCTTTGGCCGAAATTGAGCGCCGCCAGCGAGGTCTGATTTTTCACCGAGACGCGCTCCCACACCGCAAGATTTTCATCATAGCGGCGCGCTTCATAGTCCTCGTTGCCGAAGTACTTGACCGTCTCGTAGTTGATGAGACTGTCTATCGCTCGCGTATTGGCCTTGGAATCTATCTCGTTCTTGGCGCGCACAAAGGCCATGCGCCACTCGGTGATGACCAGCGTGAAGATGACATAGACGATGAGCGTGACGAAGGTGACGATGGCGTACCAGACCGAATATTTGCCGAGCAGGATGGCCGCTACCATGACGATTTCCAGCAGCGTGGGAATAATATTGAACAGCATGAAGCTCAGTAAAAAGCTGATGCCGCGCGTGCCACGCTCGATATCGCGCGACAGGCCGCCGGTCTGCCGCTCCAGGTGAAATCTCAAGGCCAGAGCGTGCAGGTGACGGAACACCCGCAGGGCGACACGGCGGATCGCGCGCTGGGTAACCTTGGCGAATACCGCGTCGCGCAGTTCGCCGAACAGTGAACTGGAGAGTCGCAACAGTCCGTAGCCCAGCAGCAGCGTCAGCGGCAGGGTCAGCAGCGCATGCTGGCTGGCGTCCAGCGCGTCCACGATTTCTTTGAGCAGCAAGGGCACGCCAACATTGGCGGCCTTGGCCAGAATAAGTAGAATCATGGCGAGCAGGGCGCGCCCGCGAAACTCCCAAAGGTATGGCAGCAGGCTGCGGATGGTATTCCAGTCGCCACGCGGGCCATCGGTGTGAGGGGTGGTTGAGGGGCGCATAGTTGGCTTTGTGCTTGTCAGTGGGTCTTGTTCGGGCGCAACTCTTGAACTCTTGAGCCATTTTAACCCTTTAAGGGTATAATACGCGGTTAATTTTGTGGGTTTTTGTAGTCTGGTATTTATCCATCATGCCTATTTATGAGTATCAATGCCCGGCCTGCGGTCATCAATTAGAAGCCCTGCAGAAGATCAGCGACGCGCCACTCGTTCAGTGCCCCGCGTGCAATGAGTCCGTGCTACAGAAGATGATCTCCGCGACCTCTTTTCAACTGAAGGGCAGCGGCTGGTACCAGTCCGACTTCAAAGGCGGCGCGAAGAAGCCGGCCGAAACCGACAAACCCGCTTCCGGCGCCGAGCCAGAGGCCAAGGCCTCCTCCAATAAAGAGCCGGTGGCCGAAAGCAAAGAAAGCAAGCCCAAGGAAACAAAGCCCGTGGAAAGTAAACCCAAGGCGGCGACCCCCGATGCCGCCTGATAGTGCGAGTTTTTTTATTCCGCCGTTTATATTAAAGCCATGATCCCTCTGTCCACCATCCGCCGTTATCTCATCGCCGGCCTTCTGGTCTGGCTGCCGCTCAGCGTCACGCTGCTGGTCATCAAGCTGCTTGTAGACCTGATGGACAACACGCTGCTGTTGCTCCCCGAGGCCTACCGCCCCGACACCCTGCTCGGCTTCCATCTTCCGGGGCTCGGCGTCGTGCTTTCGATCACCATCTTATTTGTGACCGGCATCGTCGCGGCCAATTTTTTCGGGCGTCGCCTGGTCGAGGTGTGGGAAAGGCTGCTGGCCCGCATCCCGCTGGTGCGCTCGATCTATTCCGGCACCAAGCAGGTCTCCGAGACGCTGTTTGCCCCGGGCGGGCAGTCGTTTCGTAAGGTGTTGCTAATTGAATACCCGCGGCGCGGCCTGTGGACCGTGGCATTTCAAACCGGCGTGACTGCGGGCGAGGCGCAGGCGAAAACGGCTGACGAGGTCATCAACGTCTACATGCCCACCACACCCAATCCGACCTCCGGGTTTTTTCTGATGGTGCCAAAACGCGATGTGATCGAGCTGGACATGAGCGTGGACGAGGGGCTCAAGATGATTATCTCGATGGGCGTGTTTGTCCCGACGTGGCGCAACAAGGATTCGAGCAAACCCCCTACACTTAGCCCCAATCTTTAAGTTCATATTTTCTAGGAATTGATAACCATGCGCAGCCATTATTGCGGCCATCTCAACACCTCTCTGGAAGGCAGCCAGGTAACCCTGTGCGGCTGGGCGCACCGCAGGCGCGATCACGGCGGCGTGATCTTCATAGATCTGCGCGACCGCCAAGGCTTGGTGCAATTGGTGTTTGACCCCGCCAACCGCGACACGTTTGCTGTCGCCGAGCGAGTCCGCAACGAGTACGTGCTGCGCATCACAGGCCGGGTGCGCCACCGTCCCGAGGGCACGGAAAATCCGCATCTCGCCACCGGTCAGGTCGAGGTGTTGGGCGAGCAACTGGAAATATTGAACAGCGCGCAACCGCTCCCCTTCCAGCTCGACGAAGAGAACGTCAATGAAGAAACACGGCTGCGCTATCGTTATATAGATCTGCGCCGCGATGAGATGCAGGCGCGTTTTCGCCTGCGCGCACGCATCACACATACCCTGCGCGAATTTCTCAACCGGCACGGTTTTCTGGATATTGAAACCCCCTGCCTGACCAAGGCCACACCTGAAGGCGCGCGTGATTATCTGGTGCCTTCGCGCACCCACCCGGGCAGTTTCTTTGCTCTGCCGCAGTCTCCGCAATTGTTCAAACAATTACTGATGATGTCCGGCATGGAACGCTATTATCAATTTGCCCGTTGCTTCCGCGACGAAGACCTGCGCGCCGACCGCCAGCCGGAGTTCACCCAGCTCGATATCGAGACATCGTTCATGGATGAGACCGGGATCACCGCTCTTATGGAAGAGATGATCCGCGACCTGTTTGCAACTACGCTGGAGGTCGCGCTCCCCAACCCCTTCCCGCGCATGACCCATGCCGAGGCGCTACGGCGTTTCGGGGTGGACAAACCCGATCTGCGCATTAAATTGGAGATCACCGATGTCGGCGACTTGATGCGCGGCGTGGAATTCAAGGTGTTCTCCGCGCCCGCCAACGATCCCAACGGCCGCGTCGCGGCGCTATGTCTGCCGGGCGGCGGGACGCTTACACGCAAGGAAATAGACGATTACACGCAATTCGTGACCATTTACGGCGCCAAGGGTCTGGCCTATATCAAGGTGAACGACGCTGCGCTTGGGCGCGAAGGATTACAGTCGCCCATCCTCAAGTTTCTGCCCGATGACGTGATCGCCGAAATCCTCCGGCGCACCGCGGCGCAGAGCGGCGACCTGATCTTCTTCGGCGCGGACACCGCAAAGATTGTCAACGAATCGCTTGGCGCGCTGCGCGTCAAGCTCGGCCATGACCGTGGTCTCGTCGAGCACGGCTTTCAACCGCTGTGGGTCACAGACTTCCCGATGTTTGAACGGGATGAGCAGGGTCAGCGTTGGCAGGCGTTGCATCACCCCTTCACCGCGCCCAAGGCAGACTCCACAGAAAAGCTTGAAGCTGATCCCGGTAACTGTTTGTCGCGCGCCTACGACATCGTGTTGAACGGCACGGAACTCGGCGGCGGTTCGATACGTATCCACAAACCCGAGATGCAGAGCGCGGTGTTCCGTCTACTCGGCATCAGCGACACGGAGGCCGAAGAAAAATTCGGCTTTTTGCTGGAGGCGCTGAAATACGGTTGCCCCCCGCACGGCGGCATCGCCTTCGGGCTGGATCGCTTGGTCATGCTCATGACCGGCAGCCAGTCCATCCGCGAGGTCATCGCCTTCCCCAAGACCCAGACCGCCGCCTGCCCGCTCACCGGCGCACCGACACCGACCGGCGAACAGCAGTTGCGTGAACTCGGCATCCGGCTTAAACAACAGGCCACTAAAGCCTCCGCGAATTAGCATTTTTCCCGCGTTAGTGGGTCTAATCTAACACCATGACAACACTGCCGCTGCACAACGATCCGTACTACCACGACGACCGCGTCTCCGGCAAGCGCACCCGTGAGACGGAGGTGACATGGACTGGGGCGCCTGCGCTCAGTTACCGTGACGAGAATTTCACCGACGAGGTGGCCGAGGCGACGCAACCGGTCTGGGAAAAGATTCACGACCTGGTGCCCGACGTGGAGTGGCTGCTCAAGGCGCCGCTGGTGCATAAAATTAACCGGCTCAAGCGCGAGCGGCGCGCGATCATTCTCGCGCACAATTATCAATCGCCCGAGATCTTTTACGGTGTTGCCGATTTCACCGGCGACTCGCTGGAGTTGGCGCGCCGCGCGGCGGCCCTGAACAAGGATGAGGCGCCGATCATCGTCATGTGCGGCGTGCACTTCATGGCCGAGACGGTTAAGGTGCTTGCCCCCGACCGCACCGTGCTGATTCCGGACGTCAACGCAGGCTGTTCATTGGCGGAGAGCATCACCGCCGCCGACGTGCGCCTGCTTAAGGAGCGTTACCCCGGCGCGCCGGTGGTCACCTACGTAAACACCTCCGCCGAGGTCAAGGCCGAGTCGGACATCTGCTGCACCTCGGCCAACGCCTTGGATATCGTGGAAGCCGCGGCGAGTGAGTTCAAATCCAACCGTGTGATCTTTTTGCCCGATCACTACCTCGCCATGAACGTCGCCGCGCAGACTCCAATCGAAATCATCGCCTGGCGCGGCACCTGCATGGTGCATGAACGCTTCACGCCCGAACAAGTACAGAGCTTGCGCGAGCAATTTCCCGGCGTGCGCGTGCTGGTGCACCCCGAGGCCCCGCCCGAGGTGTGCGCCGTGGCCGATTTTGTCGGCTCTACCTCGGGCATGATTAAAGACGTGGGGCTATCGCACGCCAATAAAGTGGTCATGGTCACCGAATGCTCGATGGCCGACAACGTCGCCGCCGCAAACCCGGGCGTGCAGTTCGTGCGCCCCTGCGTACTGTGCCCACACATGCAGCGCATCACGCTGCAAAAGATTCTCAACTGCCTTGAGACCTTGCAACCCGAAGTTAAGATTACACCCGAAATCGCCACCCGCGCCCGCCGTCCCATCGAGCGGATGCTTGATCTCAGCACCCGGTTCAAGTCCAAAGCCGCCAAGGCGACGCTGGACTGAGTAACCCTGCGGCTCGCCCATGGTTCAGATAGTTATACAATGAACATGAGGTATCCCCAGTTTCACGGACACCCAGATAGGCACATAATGCCAGAAGGAGGATGTCCGATGAAGAAGCGTCCGTTGTTTACCAAGGAATTCAAGCTTGAAGCGGTGCGATTATTGGAGC
>Ga0184616_10000112_pt1 | contig 14766 bp, 14 predicted proteins | sample PLM4_90_coex_FD_133145 | JGI IMG/M metagenome (GOLD analysis project Ga0184616, IMG submission 133145) | Groundwater sediment microbial communities from an aquifer in East River, Colorado, USA - PLM4_90_coex | ecosystem: Environmental > Terrestrial > Soil > Riparian zone | place: USA: East...
CGTAGCCGGAGGGCCGGATGTTTTGTCGGAGTCCGCGCGGTAGCGCGGGCGGAGACAAAACATAAGGCAACCGAACCGGCGTAAAGTCATTGTGGAAGCCAGGGTGCACCGCGAAGTGGTGCGCCCTGGCGGACGCAGGACGAGCGCGGGCCGCCGAAGGCAATACCCGTCGTCCATTTTTAGCTCCCGAAATCGGATGGATCCATTTCGGGTTTCGCGAAAAATGGCGACGCAATCGCACGCTTGCGGTTGCCTCCGCTTGCGTTTCTCCCTTGGCATCGGGGCGACAGGTTCCCACGTTCCTCAATGAAACCTGTTGCCAGTTCACGCCGCCTTCATGCCGGATGCCGATTGGGCAGTCAGCAGTGCTTCTCCCAACCTGATCCCGGTGTTGTTCATTCGCACCGGCTTTGACATCGTCTAAGGTCTTTCGACACTTCATCAGTGGTTTGACCTTGCCCCGGTTTCACGTACATCAGATTGTTGTTAAATTGCTGATGAACGGAGGGCAATATGAGCAAGAAGGAGTTGGTTGAGAATCGGCAGTACACCGATGAGTTCAAGGTAGAGGCGGTGAGGCTGGGCGAATCGATCGGAGGGAACAAGGCGGCCAAGCGATTGGGCATTCCGGAGTCGAGCCTGTGGAATTGGATCAGGCTCAGCCGTGCCGGCAAGCTCAAGGCAGCTGACGGTGCTGCGGTACCGGTGAAGCGATCAGTCGTGGAAGTTGAGGCGGAGAACGCCCGATTACGCCGAGAGCTGTCGAGCACCAAGCTCGATCTGGAAATCGTAAAAAAAGCGGCGGCGTATTTCGCGAAGGAGTCGCGGTGAAGTACGCCTGGATCGAAGAGCACCGCGACCAGTTCAGCGTGACGCGGATGTGCCGCCAGCTCGACGTGTCGCGTACGGGGTATTGCCAGTGGAGAACGCGACCGCCAAGTGATCGCTCGATGGCCAATGCGGCGCTCGATGCGCACGTGGCGGCGATTCACGCGGGCAGTAAGCGCAGCTACGGCCGGCCACGCATCGTGCGAGGGCTGCGCGAGCAGGGTGTGCAGGTCAGCCACGAACGGGTGCGCAATAGCCTCAAGCGGCAGGGCCTGCGCCCGGTGTACAAGCGACCCTATCGCGTGACGACCGATTCTGCCCATCACAAACCGATTGCTCCCCACGTGCTGGATCGGCGCTTCGATGGCTGGCGAGTCAACCAGGCCTGGGTGGCCGACATCACCTATATCGCCACGGGCGAAGGCTGGCTGTATCTGGCCTGCGTCATGGATCTGGCCAGCCGCAGAATCGTGGGCTGGTCGATGAGTGATCGGATCAAGGCCGAGCTGGTCTGCCAGGCGTTGAAGTCGGCGTACTGGCAGCGCAAACCGACTGCGGGACTGATCATGCATTCGGACCGCGGCAGCCAGTACGCCAGCGACAGCCACCGGCAGCTGATCAAAGACTACCGGATGATTCAATCGATGAGCAGGAGAGCCAATTGCTGGGACAACGCGGCGATGGAGAGCTTCTTCAAGACACTGAAGGTCGAGCGCACCCATCTGCTTCGCTACGACACCCGCGCGCTTGCCAAGCTCGACATCGTCGACTGGATCGAAGGCTTCTATAATCACAGGCGTATGCATTCGTCGATCGGCTACAAGACACCGGTCGATGTTGAATCCAGCCTCATGGCTGCGTAAAGTGGTGTACGTCGAATCGAGGCAAGGTCAGTTCACTTGCGTTCGTCTCCTGACACCTTACCTGACAGGGTCGAGCCCTGCCTTTTAACCTCAACGCTCACCACCCGAGCTCTTAACTCGCGCAGCTTGAGGCGGTTTGAAGCCTGCTCCTGCAAGCCGGCTCCGAGGGGCCTGCCCTCATCTTCACTGAAGCACCGCACGCTTAACTTCTACTCCACGGTGTGCGTTCGTGGCACACATGAACTTGAACCCTTTGCTCCTTAGCTATGCGCGTTTTGCTTCATCTAGAGACTTCGCAAGAAGACTCAGAAACCCGATATATTCCAGTGCCTTCTCAGGATCATCTTCAATAATATTGTGCGCCCTAGGATTGCGGAAAGCTAACATCGCCCCCGCATAAAGAAACATCATTCCCTGTTGTTCGCTTTGGTCTGTTGGTGTCTTAAGCTCATTAAACTTTAGGGTTGGATTCTTGGGACTGAATACGGTCTGCATAAGTTCTGTCCCGCTGAGGTTATGCTTGCCACTTCGGATTTTGACCAGGCCATCTAAGACCTTGCATGCGTCTTCAACGGCATTCGCGTAGTGTCCGTCTCGAAACAATTTTCCCGCAGCCCGCTCAATTTCTGGATGAAGCTCTAATTCCCCAAGTGCTTTTAGAGCCCTACCGGCAGGTGTTACTCCAAGGTCGCCTACCTCTTCTTCAAAGAGTTCTATTACGGTTCTGAGGTTTGATATTGCCTGTTCTACGCCACGTTTGTAGCCCTCTCTAACTTCGTGGAGCGGCGTTTCGTGTAAGTAGTTCATCGAAGCCGTGTCTAACATTCCGATACGGAATCTTTTATACTCAACCGTATCGTTACCAAAGATGTCCACCAATGTTGAATCGATTTTCTGTTCCAGAGCATCAAATCTGGGTTCGCCGCGGGTTTGAATAGTATTGACATCCACCGCTTCAAGCTCAGCGATTCGTCGCTGTAACTTTGGAATCGCAGCTTTCATCTGCTCAGGTGACAGAATCGCTGGTCTTGGTGTTTCGGGCTTCGAGCGCTTCACCATGTGTATACTTCTCCTAGCCGCCGACGCGCATAAGTAGAAGTAGTCATCAAAAACGCCTTATATTCTGGTACACACGCCGTATAATCTCGGACATTAATTGCCAACCTTTGTATTTATTGCATTTATTACAACTAGTATGGCGTCTTCATTCAATAAACCTGGCGAAGCAACTCAGCCCTCTGTGAAACTGCTGGATCAGGTGTGCGCCCGGGTCCGCTATAAACATTACAGCATACGTACCGAGCGAACCTATGTCGAGTCTGGTAGGGTGGGCAGACAGGGCTTTCGTCTGCCCACGCTGTTTTGAATCCGCATGGGCACAAAAACGTGCCCTACCTGACTTACCAATGCGCTGTGTAATTATGGCCACAGTTGTTGCACAGATCCGACCCGTATGTCGCCGTGTAACCCTTACAAGGGCACCCGGACACCGAACAAGCGCCGGGGCCCATATGCCACTTATGCCGCTGCAGAAAATCTTCGTCGTGTATTTTTATCCGGGGATCACATCCAACATCGCTGAGTCTCACACTACTTGAACGGAAAGAACACCCATTAACAGTTCGCAGCATATCCACCTCCTTACGAGATCATTTTTATCCACCGCGTTGAAGTATATACACCCACCCGCTACGCGCTGCCTAACGATCCGTTTGGACGGCGCGCCTCGACCAACAAGTAGAAATAGACACCCTGACTGGGCATTATTTTACGCCTTCCCCAATAGATCAAGTCATTTTAGGCTGGGGTGATGAATAGCGCGTCGCCATAGCTGAAAAAGCGATAGCCTTGTTCTATTGCATGGCGATAGGCCGCGAGGACATGTTCTCTTCCCGCAAAGGCGCATACCAGCATCAGCAGCGTGGATTCGGGCAGGTGAAAGTTGGTGATCAGGGCGTCTACCGTTTTGAACACATAGCCGGGATAGATGAAGATGTCTGTCTCGCCGTGCAAGGGTTCGATCTGTCCGTTGCGGCTCGCCGATTCCAGGGCACGCACGCTGGTGGTGCCGACCGCAATGACTCGCCCCCCCCTCTGCTGCGCCGCGCGCACCTGGGCGCACACCTGTTCAGAGACTTCCGCATATTCGCTGTGCATGCGGTGCGCGGTAATGTCCTCGACACGCACCGGCTGAAAGGTGCCGGCGCCTACGTGCAGGGTCACAAAGGCGCTTTCCACGCCCATTTTGGCGAGCCGGTCGAGCAGCGGCCGATCAAAGTGCAGACCGGCGGTGGGTGCGGCGACCGCGCCCAGCCTTTCGGCGTAGACAGTCTGATAGCGTTCTTGATCGAGAGGTTCATCGGCGCGGGCGATGTAGGGGGGCAGCGGCTGATGTCCAACCGCATCGAGTATCTCCAATACCGGGCGCGGATCGTCAAACCGCAGTTCGTAGAGATCATCGCGCCGCGCAAGCACTACGGCCGTTACGGAGTGATCGCCGCGTTGCAGAATGATCCGGCTATCAGGCTTGGGCGGCTTGCTGGCGCGGATCTGCGCCAGGATTCGCTGGCCGTCCAATAGCCGCTCAACCAAAACCTCGACCTTGCCGCCACTTTGCTTGAAGCCGAGCAGGCGCGCCGGGATCACTCGGGTATTGTTAAAGACCAGCAAATCGCCGCTGTGGAGCTGCTCAGGGAGATCTGCAAAGAGCCGGTCGTCCACGGCGCCGCTGCGGCCGTCCAGGCACAACAAGCGGCTTTGGCTGCGTTGCGGTGCGGGGTATTGGGCGATGAGGCCGTCAGGAAGCTCAAAATAAAAGTCGCTGCGCCGCATTATCGCAAATTGTAGCAGGGCACCTCTAAAAATAGTGGATTTTGTCTTTAGGCAAGGCGGAATTCTGCGAGAAAGCGGAGTGTACACGCCAGTACATGAGCATTTCGAGTAGAATTCCAACGCAGCATAAAGACAAAAGACGCATTTTTAGAGGTGCCCAGCAAATAATCGGCTCTCCTGCCTTGTGGAAGGACCTCGTTTTTTCTTATACTTGGCGATTGTGCCGGGGTGGCGGAACTGGTAGACGCGCTGGACTCAAAATCCAGTGGTGGTGACACCGTGTCGGTTCGATTCCGACCCTCGGTACCATTTAATCAGATACAAGATACAAGGAAAAAGGTACAAGTAAAGAACGTACTTGCGTCTTCCACGTGTACCTGCATTCCTGCAGAGGTCTCTCAGACCCGACATGGACAAAACTCTGCGCCTCATGGTGGGTGGGGACGTGATGCTGGGTCGCATCGTGGCTGAGCGGATCAAGAGCCACGGTCCCGATTATCCCCTCGGCCGCATCGCCCCGCTGATGCGCGCCGCTGATCTTACCCTCGTCAATCTGGAATGCGCCGTCACCGCCTCTCAGCAACTCTGGCAGGGCGCATCCAAGGCCTTTTATTTCGGCGCACCGCCGGAGGCCACACGATCACTGGCCGATGCGGGGGTTGATCTCGTCAGCCTTGCCAACAATCACACCCTCGATTTCGACATAACGGGATTAACGGATACGCTGAGCAACCTGCACGCGCACGGCATCGGTTACAGTGGCGCCGGCAGAGATCTGAATGAGGCCCGCGCCCCGGTTTATATCGAACGTGACGGCATCAAATTCGGTATGGTAGCCTTTTGCGACCACCAGGAGGACTTCGCCGCGGGCGTGTCCAGGCCGGGCATCGCCTATCTTGATCTAGATGACGGAAAGACCACCCTCGCCCAGTTCCGGGCGAGTTGCCACGCCATGCAGCAGGCCGGCGTAGACTGGCCGATCCTGTCGCTGCATTGGGGATCGAACTGGGCCGAGCGCCCCTCGGATTATTTCGTCACCCTGGCCCGCGCGGCCATAGACATGGGCTATGGAATTCTATTTGGTCACAGCGCTCATCTATTTCAGGGCATTGAGATCTATCGCGGCCGCCCCATCCTCTATGCGACCGGCGATCTGGTGGATGATTACTACGTGGATCCCGAATTTAGAAACGACTTGCAGTTGCTCTTTGAACTTGAGCTGAGCCGCACTAAGCTTCACCGGATCAATCTTCATCCCGTCTTCATCGAAAACTGCCGCAGCGTACCCGCCACCGGGGATGAGTTCGAATATATCGCCAACCGGATCACGGCACTCAGCGCCGAATTGGGAGTGAAAGTTCAGCGCAAGGAAAGCCACCTTTGGATAGGCGGCGATTCACTTTCTACCGACCAGCACCCCGCGGCAAAATAGTCCGATACCGCAAACGCCTCACTCCGTCAGGTGATGCTTGCCCATGGTGACTGTTCTGGCCTGCGGACCTTCATGTCCTTGCTCCTCCACAAACACCACCTCCGTACCCGTCTTGAGGCGTTCGAATTCAGGATGCGCCACGCTGTTGCGATGGAAGTAGATCTGGCGCCCGTCCGGTGTCTCGATAAAGCCGTAACCCTCTTCAGGAAACAGCTTCGCCACATGGCCGTGGGGAGGAGCCTCGTGAACCTTCACGTCACCTCGCTGGTGGCGCGCATAATCTTCCAACTGACGGCCGGCGGCGGCAAAGGCATCACGCAGGGCAACATAAATGTCTTCGTGTGGATGACGATTCACCACCAGCTCGCCGCCGGGTACGGTGATATCTATGCGCACATTAAAAAGTTTGCCTTGGTGGTGGTGTTTCTGGGGCACCTCGATCACGACCCGGCAACCCATGATCCTGTCATAATATGATTCTAGCTTCTCCGCCTTTTTGCGGATACGCGCCTCAACGGCGGGGGAGGGAGGAATATCTCGGAAGGTAATTTGAAGGGGAAGCTGCATGACGGTTAACTCCTTTTATGTAAGACTCTCACTAGGCAGCTACAACTTTAAACATCATGCAACCCTCTGTCCAGAGAATAATAGTCCGCCCCATCAACACAAAAGTTTTGACACTGGGGTTTGAATCGCATGCTTGAAATAGAAGGCTCATACGGCGAAGGCGGCGGCCAGCTCGTGAGAACGGCCGTGGCGTTGGCGGCCATGACCGGGAAGGCGATTTTAATACGTAATATCCGCGCCAAACGCCCTAAATCCGGACTGGCCGCTCAACACCTGACCGCGGTGCGGGCGGTGGCAACCTTGTGCAGCGCCGAGGTAAGCGGCCTGGAGATCGGCTCAGGTGAGATCGTATTCCGCCCCCGTCAGCTCCATGGCGGTGATTTCACCTTCGATGTAGGTACGGCGGGAAGTGTGACTCTGGTGCTGCAGGCCGTTCTCCCCGCCGCCATCGCCTGCAGTGAACCCAGTCGCCTGTCTCTTACCGGCGGCACCGATGTCAAGGCGGCGCCGCCGTTAGATTACTTCCGTTACGTGTTGCTGCCGCTGTTGAACCGTATGACTCTGCAGGCTTCCGTAACCGTGCAACGGCGCGGTTACTATCCGCGCGGCGGGGGTATGATCGAGGTGAACATAAACCCCACGCAGCCTCTGCGACCGCTCTGTTTGGAAACCCCAGGCGCACTGGAAGAGATCAACGGAATCGTGCACATCGCCAACCTACCCGCCCATATCCTGGAGCGCATGAGACAAACGGCGCTCAACACCCTCTCCGGTTTCCCCAAGGTTCACATCGCGGCACAGGCGCTGGGTGGAAACGATGCCATCGGTCAGGGCGGGGCCATCGCATTATGGGCGCGCACACAACACACCCTGCTCGGCGCAGCCACCACTGCGGAACGCGGGGTCACGGCCGAACGCATCGGAGGCGAAACGGCACAGGCCTTGCGGGATGATATCACTGCCGGTGTAACACTGGATATCCATGCCTCCGACCAAATCCTTATTTATCTGGCGATGGCGCAAGGGCCCTCTCGCTTTTTAGTCCGCACCCTTAGCTCTCATGCACACACCACGATGTGGCTGCTACAACAGTTTCTCCCGGTCCGCTTCCATTCTACCCAGATAGGGGGGCTCATCCATCTCGATGTGTTCCCATCATAATGGGCCTAACCGAGTTGAATTCTACAGTTGCCACCCTTATGCCGCTTTATTACAATGCAAGTAAGCTTATCTATTCAGGAGATATTTGAGACTGTATGTAACAAATTGGAGTGCCGGAACGCCGGTCGTTCATAGTTATGCAGAGATGAATAACCAAAGGAGACTGTACCCATGAAAAAAGAAAAAGCCGTAGCGTTCAATATGCCGGCTGTCACTGGGGGCATGCCGGTCCCCGATTTCACGGAAACGTCAGCGGGGGTCTCTCCCCTGGAACGCTGGCTCGCCCGCAAGACGCTCTCCCTCCTTGGCGATCCGCCGTTGCAGATGGTGCTGTGGAACGGTGAAGAGATCACAACCTCTTCCGCGCGGCCGGCAGCCCGCATTGCGCTCCGTCGCCGTTCTGCGCTGTATAAGCTGCTCAGCAATCCAAACCTGCAATTCGGCGATCTTTACAGCGTCGGGAGCGTTGAAGTCGAAGGGGATCTCGTAAAGTTTCTGGAAATCGCCTACGGCACAAGCGCGGTCAAATTTGAATTCTTGAGAAAATTTCAGTCGCATGTGCTCAATCGTCCGCGCGCCAACACCTTGGCGGGCTCGTCGAGCAACATCCATCATCACTACGATCTCAGCAATGACTTCTATCAGCTTTGGCTCGATCAGGAGATGCAATACACCTGCGCCTATTTCCCCTCTCCCTCGATGACGCTTGAAGAGGCCCAGATCGCAAAGCTGGATCACGTGTGCCGCAAGCTGCAACTGCGGCCGGGCGACCGTGTCGTCGAGGCCGGTTCCGGGTGGGGCGGACTGGCGCGGCACATGGCGCGGCACTACGGCGCAAAGGTGCGCTCATTCAACATCTCCCGCGAACAGATTCGCTACGCCCGCGAACGCGCGGCGGCGGAAGGCTTGAGCGGTATCGAATACATCGAGGACGACTACCGCAACATCACCGGCCAGTATGATGCCTTCGTCTCGGTCGGGATGCTGGAACATGTCGGCTTGGATCATTACCGTGAACTCGGCGAGGTGATACACCGCTGTTTAACCCCCGACGGACGCGGCCTGATACACTCCATCGGCCGCAACAAACCGGAACCGATGAACGCCTGGATCGAGAAGCGCATCTTCCCCGGCGCCTACCCGCCGACACTGCGCGAGATGATGGAGATCTTCGAGCCGCGCGCATTCTCCGTACTTGATGTAGAGAATCTGCGGCTCCACTACGCGAAGACACTGGAGCACTGGCTCGTGCGCTTCGAACGGCATGCAGACACCGTACAAACGATGTTCAACGAGAACTTTGTCCGAGCCTGGCGGCTCTATCTCGCGGGCTCGCTGGCGGGCTTCACTTCCGGCAGCTTGCAGCTTTTCCAGGTCGTCTTCGCCCGCGGCGACAACAACACCCTGCCCTGGTCGCGCGCGCATCTCTACGATGCCTGACGAGTCCGTCATCCCCGTCAGTCGCCGTCGTACCTTGGCTAACAGGTTGTTGAAAAAGCCCGTCCATGGGCTTTTCCAACTCGCAAAGCAAAAAGTGCGATTTTTGCGTTGCTCCATTTTTCAAGCACCTACACCGTGCTTGAAAAATGGCGGCGCATCCGTGCACCGCACGCAGGCTGTTTCTCAACAGCCTGCTAACGCACCAGACATTCCTCTACGTCGGCTGACAAGGCCTGTCTGAATTCGGCAAATTCCGCATCGGAGTAAGTTTCCCTGCGGGTGAATTCAGGATCTAACACCTTGGCGGGCAGGAATTTTTGCAAGGCGTAGCGCTTGGCGCCTTTGATTAATTTTCCTATCTTGAGAATATCTTCCTTGTTGAGTTGCGATTTAACCACGGTGGTGCGGAATTCGCAGGCCATGCCGGAATTCATGACGAGTCTGATGCTCTCGCCAATCTTATTGACATCAATCTTCACATTGATAACGGTTTGATATTTTTCCAACGGCGCCTTGATATCCATGGCGATATAATCCACCGCCTTTTGCTCAATAATTTTTTTGAGCAGCTCCGGATTGAAGCCGTTGGTGTCAAGCTTGACGAGAAAGCCCAGTTTTTTAACCTTCCCAATAAATTCCAGCAAATCAGGTTGCAGGGTAGGCTCACCACCGGTGATGACGACGGCATCTAATTTGCCACGGCGCGTCTGTACAAAATCCAGAATCTCTTTTTCAGGAATCAACTCTGGATAGCGCTCAGGCAGCACCAGCTCTGCGTTGTAACAGTAACCGCATCTGAAATCGCAACCGCGCGTAAATACGATGGCGCTGATCTTGTCAGGATAGTCTATGAGTGAAAAACGCTGAAACCCGCCGATATCCATGATTCAAAGCTTGTAGGTTTTCCTGAGCCTGAATTCTTCTTCTTTTCCCTCGTTCCACTGGTCAGTGGGGCGTAAATAACCCACGATACGGGAATAGACCTCACAGTCCGCTCCGCAGACCGGGCAATTCGGATGTTTGCCCGCCACATAGCCGTGCGAGGGACAAACGCTAAAAGTGGGGGTTACGGTAAAATAGGGCAGACGATAATTTTCGCAAATCTTACGCACGAGATTTTTGATGGCACCCGGCGACTTGATCTCCTCCCCGACAAAGATGTGCAAAACCGTGCCGCCCGTATATTTGGTCTGTAACTCATCTTGCAGGTCAAAGGCCTCAAACACGTCATCGGTATAATTGACGGGCAGGTGTGTCGAGTTGGTATAAAAAGGCTCTGCGCCGTTCTTGTACTGTTCCTCATTGGCGCAAATAATTTCTGGATATTTTTCCTTGTCCCTGCGGGCAAGCCGGTACGCCGTCGCCTCGGCGGGCGTGGCCTCGAGATTGTAGTTGTTGCCAGTCTCTTCCTGAAACTCGATCAGTTTGCCGCGCATGAAATCGAGTACTCTTACCGCAAAGGCATGCCCCTTGCGACTGGCAATGTTTTCTCCAAACAGATTCAAACAAGCCTCGTTCATGCCGACCAGACCGATGGTGGAGAAGTGATTCTTCCAGTATTCGCCAAAGCGGTTTTTGATGTCTCTGAGATAATATTTGACGTAAGGATAAAGCGCTCTTTCTGTAAGACGCTCCAGGGTCTTTCTTTTAATCTCCAGGCTGTTTTTGGCCAAGCGCATGAGCCTTTCCAGCCGCTCAGTAAACTCTTCTTCGCTTTTTGACAAATAGCCCAGCCGCGGCATGTTGATGGTCACAACGCCGATAGAGCCGGTGAGTGGACTGGCGCCGAAGAACCCTCCACCTCTGCGCTCCAAAGTGCGCGTGTCAATACGCAACCTGCAACACATGGAACGGGCGTCTTCCGGCTTCATGTCGGAATTCACAAAGTTGGAAAAATACGGTATGCCGTACTTGGCCGTCATCCGCCATAAGCCTTCTAAATTCGGGTTATCCCAATCAAAATCCTTGGTGATGTTGTAAGTCGGTATTGGAAAGGTAAACACCCTGCCGTTCGCATCCCCTTCCTGCATGACCTCAAATAGCGCCCGGTTGAACAGATTGATCTCTTCCTGAAAGTCCTTGTAGGGTTTGTCCTGCATGACGCCGCCGATAATCACGCCCTGCCCGGCGAGATAGCTGGGAGGCTGCAAGTCTATAGTGACATTGGTAAACGGCGTCTGGAAACCTACCCGCGTGGGGACGTTGATATTGAAGATAAATTCCTGCATGGCCTGTTTGACCTCGGTATACCCCAGGCCATCGTAGCGGATGAAGGGCGCGAGCAGCGTGTCGAAATTGGAGAAGGCCTGGGCGCCTGCCGCCTCGCCCTGCAGGGTATAAAAGAAATTGACCACCTGACCGAGCGCGCTGCGGAAATGCCTGGCCGGCCTGCTTTCGATCTTGGCGGGCGCGCCTCTGAACCCCTGTATGAGCAGGTCGGTGAGGTCCCAACCTACACAGTAAACCGAAACGGCGTTGAGGTCATGGATGTGAAAATCGCCGCTGAGATAAGCCTCTCTGATCTCGGGCGGATAGATTTTATTGAGCCAGTAAACCTTGCTGATTTCAGAAGAGATGTAATTATTGAGCCCCTGCAGGGAATAGGTCATGTTGCTGTTTTCTTTGACCTGCCAGTCGAGCTGTTCCAGATACTGATCCACCAGATCCACATCGGCCTTGGCGACGATCTCGCGTATTCCCGCGTGCTGGGCCCGATAGAGAATGTAGGATTTGGCGGTCTTGTGATAAGGGGAGGAGAGCAATACCGCTTCGGCGATGTCCTGTATTTCTTCAACGGTAGGAATCTTTTCCGTGAGAGTTTCTTCTGCAACTCTTAAAACTTTGAGCGCCAGCTCTGCGGCGACCGACTCGCTGAACTCGCCCGTGACTTCGCCGGCCTTGGCGATGGCGCGCTTAATCTTGTCCGACTCGAACGGGACAAGGGCGCCGCCCCGTTTCTTGATAAATTTAAATTGGCCTCCTACGTCATTGATTACCATAAGTTGCTGTTCACAATCTCGGTCTACCCTCTTGGACGTAGCTCTTTTCGTACTGCTGCTGACAAACGTAACAACGTTTGGCCGTCGGATACGCAACTAGCCGTTCATAGCCAATGTCATCGCCACAATCAGTGCAGACCCCATAGCTGAAATCGCCGATACGCAGTCTTGCGGCCTCGAGATCGCGGATTTCCCGGATTTGCCTATCTACGATAGCGGCATCCATATCCACGAGCATGTCCGCCACGGATTCGTCACCGACATCCGTTACCCTGCCGGCAAGGTCAACATAGTGCTGATCGTCGGAGCGTATCAGCTCTTGACGGACCTCCTCGAGAAGCGCCGTAAACCGGTTATTTATCATTTGTTTAAGTTCCTTGATCTGGGAACTCGTCAGGTTTGCCATAGCTGTCCTCCTTTTAACGTTAGCTCAAGATACCCAATTGCAGGTCCGTTGGATTTGATATAGATCAATCTCTTCGTTATTTATGCATGACATATTATATCCGGTGGAAGTATGCTTTACTTACAAACGTTATCATCTACCCAGGAGGCCGCATGTCACACATTTTGAAGGTCATTGAGGTGCTCGCCGAATCGGATAAAAGCTGGGAAGATGCGGCGGCCCAAGCGGTGACCCGCGCAGCCAAGACGCTACACGGGATTAAGTCTATTTACATCAAGAATTTTGAGGCCAAGGTGGAGAACAACAAGATCACCGCGTATCGCATTAACGCCAATATCACTTTCCTGCTGGATTAGTCTTGTTGAACAGAGTGGGTGCCGCTGCGGCCGCGGCTCACCGGGGGACGGAAGGGCCCCTTATCACAGCGGACCGGTTGCATGCCCATGTTGCGGCCCTGGCCGGAGAGATTGGCGAACGTAACGTGTACCGCCCACAGGCCCTCGCCGCAGCGGCTCGTTACATTACCCAAAATTGGCGACGTCACGGATATCAGGTGAATGTACGAACCTACTCGGTGCAGGGTGTTCGGGGCGCGAATCTGGAGATCACCCGCCTGGGCAGGGTCTTTCCTAAACAAATTATCCTGATTGGTGCTCACTATGACTCCGTGATCGGCAGCCCCGGCGCCAATGACAATGGAAGCGGTGTTGCCGCACTCTTGGAGCTTGCCCGGCTGCTGGCTGACAAGGAACCGGCGAGAACCTTGCGTCTGGTAGCCTTCACGAACGAAGAGCCGCCGTTTTTCTTTTGGAATAGCATGGGAAGCCTGGTGTATGCCAAAGAGGCGCGTAGGCGAGGCGACGACATACGCCTGATGGTTTCGCTGGAGACAATAGGCTACTACAAAGACGACCCGAACAGTCAGCGCTATCCGCCCTTGTTTAGATTTTTTTATCCTGACCGCGCCAACTTTATCGCCTTCGTATCGAATTTCAGTTCACGCAAATTGATGCTGAAGGCCGCGGCGGCGTTTCGTGCGCATTCCGATTTTCCCATCGAACACACGGCCACTTTTGCCTGGCTGCCCGGCGTCGCCTGGAGCGATCATCATTCTTTCTGGAGGCAAGGATACCGAGCATTGATGGTAACCGACACGGCATTTTACCGTTATCCTTATTATCACACTGAGCAAGATACGCCTGATAAACTCGACTACCCGCGTCTTGCACGTGCAACAGAAGGGTTATATTGGGCCTTCGTTTCGCTCGCCAATCAAGAACATCTTTAGGGAAGCTCTGAAAAATATATCGCCAACCGCCAAGGCGCCAAGGTCACCAAGAAAAAAGGCTTGAATTGTAAGTAAAAATCTTGGCATTCTTGGCGTCTTGGCGGTTCAGCATGAATAAATCAGCGATTCCTTAGCTCAATGGCCCTTGGTTTTATTTACTTGACCGCCGGTGCACCCTTGCTCTCGCGCAGAACGGCAATCACCTCATCATCGTCCACCTGTGGAAAATCCATATAAAACTGGCCTACGGCCTGGAAATATTCCGGCGCATGCAGGCACACCAACTCGTCCGCATAGGGCTTCACCTTGCGCAAAGCCTCCGGGGAGGCCACCGGCACAGCAGCAATCAGTTTTCCAGGCTGCTTGGCGCGCAAGGCGTGTAGGGCCGATATCATGGTGGCGCCGGTGGCAAGTCCGTCGTCCACGACGATTACAATGCGGCCCTTTGGATCCACCGGCGGGTGCACGGGCGTGTATTGGGCGCGCCTAGTGCGCATGGTATCCATCTGCGCCCGTTTTTCGGCCTCTATATAGCTCTCGCTTGCACCCACGCCGGCGGCATAGTCCGCCACATAGGTCCAACCCGTCTCATCCACCGAACCGATGGCGAACTCAGGATTCCCCGGCGCGCGCAGTTTTCTCACCAATACGACGTCCAACTCGCCGCCCAACTCAGCGGCGATCAGTTTTCCCATGGGCACCGCCCCGCGCGGGATGGCCAGTATCAGAGGATTTTTACCACGGTATTGCGTGAGCTTTTCCGACAACAATTGCGCGGCTTCGTCACGATTCTGAAACAGCATGATTGCCTCCCTTATCTTTGGCTAAACAGGTCATTAAGTCCTTTACAACGCCTCTGCAAGCCGGTGTGCGATGGACACCACGCGGCCGCCGGGCGGAACGTGTGGGGCCAATGTGTCGCCGACCAAAATCTTATTGATGGGGGCGGA
>Ga0184616_10000113_pt1 | contig 14609 bp, 13 predicted proteins | sample PLM4_90_coex_FD_133145 | JGI IMG/M metagenome (GOLD analysis project Ga0184616, IMG submission 133145) | Groundwater sediment microbial communities from an aquifer in East River, Colorado, USA - PLM4_90_coex | ecosystem: Environmental > Terrestrial > Soil > Riparian zone | place: USA: East...
ATAGGGTCTCCTAGTCCACGTGTCTATACACCACCAAGCGGCCTAGCCTCTCTGCCTCGAGAATTACCGAAGGTAGACTTTCCAAGGTGAACCAGCCGTCTCCTTTCGTACCGCCGGTAAAGTTCGGATCATCGTAGTGAGCCGTGAGACAGATTCCCGAGTCAATGATGGCAAGGGTCCTTTCAGCACAAACGCACTCGAACCGACGGTGATTGAGCCTAAACCTGACGACCATTTCACCACGATTGACAGAGCGACGGTGATCCAGATACTCGGCCCCGCCAATGGCCAAAGCCGCCCGTGCCGCAGTGCCAAAGTCTTGGGCAGCCAGAGCCCTTCGCCCTCGGCCGTCTCCCAGTTGCTTGATCAGCTCCTGGCGACGCTCTTCTCTCTGCCGGGCCTCTTCCTCTTCCCGAAGCCTACGTTCCTCTTCTAGGCGGCGTCTCTCGGCCTCGACTCTCTGGTAGGTCTCCAGCCTGAAAGCAGCGTCTAGAGCCGGTACAACGCCAGGAATGTGGCTTACGGATGGTTTCTGGTCCAAGAAGGCTTCCAGGACCGCTTCCTCGGGCCCCAAAGGCATCTCTAGAGCATCGTAGATCAGGGGTCCGTCGTCAAAGATCCGGCCAGCGGATATTCTAACGAATCGATCGAGACCGTCCTCCAAGATGTGGACCGGCTCAGAAAAGGTAGCAATGGTCTGGGGATCCGGGTCAACACGAACACCGTCCGAAATGAAGCGGTCTCCCACAAGGTAACCCAAAACTTTGAATCCCAAAGGCTGAGGCTCCGCAGGAGACGTATAGCGAGCCTTACGTCCTGAAACCTTGAAAGTACACCAACCGTACTCCCTAGGAAGTCGGCCCTCAACGGTCAAGCGCCTATCATCGGATCCCCTAAGAGTCCGTCCACCCGTCCACGGGTAGCTCAGGGTTTCATCAACCGCCTGGAGTAGGTCGCGCCAAGACATGTGGTGTATATACACCTAAAAAGTAATGAAGCAAAGGGTCGGTCACGTTTTACGCAACCGACCCCTCAAACTTCGATTTATGCCGCCCAAGCCGGCTTCGTCAGTAGAGGCGTCTTAAGGATCACGTCTACCAACGTTTCACGCTGCTGGATCCTGGCCGGAGCACGTCCCACAGGAGTTGCCGCAATCAAGTTGCGAATAGTCCGAGGGATAGCGTACGGGTCTTCAAAGGTGTTCTGGTCCACCATGATGCAAGGGATCCCCAGAGCCTGGGCCGTATCCCTAACAGCAGAGTAGCCATTAACCCTTACCTTGATGAAGGCGAAGGCTACCGGATTGATACCAGACATCCTCACATCCTGAGCAAAGGGGGCAGCCTCCTCGTCACCAATGAAGAAGAACAGGGCGTCTTCTTCAGCCTTAGGCTTGTGTGTATGGAGAGCCATAACACCTGCACCGTAGCTAGTTCCACCGCTGGCCTTGATACCACGGAAGGCATTCTCGACCCCAGCCGCCGTAGCATGCTTGAGGGCAATCTCCCGACCAGAGGTATTGAAGACTGAAACGTGGATCTTGTCGAGCGGGAAACCCGGCAAGAACTTGGTGATGTTGACCTTGGCCTGCTCAATGGCGTTTTCCATCGAGCCCGAGATGTCTACGATGAAGTAGACCCTCATACCTCGGATTACCTCTTCAACAGCCTTTTGCATAGCCGTGTCTGCGGCACCCTGCAGCAGTTCCTTGGTCTCCTTTCCCTTGACTCGAGTAGCTACGTTAGCAGCCCTCTGGTCTTCGGCAGCCTTAAGAGCCAACTGCCACTTCCCGTGAATAGCTGGAACCTTGAGCAGACCAAGCTCTTCCAGCGTCGGCGTGTAAAGGATCAAGTCCTTATCCGAAAGTGAACCAGCCTCGATCGCAGCTGCCATAACAGCACGAGAAAGTCCGACAGCTTCCGGCAAAAGGCCAACAATCCTCTTGAAGTTCATCTTGGACTGAACAATTCTCTCGCAGATTTGCTCTTCACGTAGATCCGCCCAAGTCTCGGCGGCACTCACAGCCTCGCCAATGGCAAGCCCACGGTGACCGTCCTTGGCCTGGACCTGCTTCCAACGCAAATCCTTGAAGAACTTCGGCGTGGTTGGCTTGTATCGAACGGTTGTAGCCAGTCTCTTCAACGAGCTCCTTTGACCGCTCTTAATCAAGCCCTTCAGCAACTGAGGGTTCTCTTCTCGATACCGAAGCCACTTCTCAGCAACCTTCGGGAACCGGCCCAAGAACTTACTACGTGCCGAGTTACCAAATCCAAGCTCTCGCACGATCGCCGCAACCTCAGGAAGCTCTAGCACCCCCAGAATCCTAAGGATCATCTTTAGATCCAGGTACTTAGCCCCATTCTGCAAGATCATGGCTTCGCCAACATCACGGTAGTCCTCATCAAGGAAAGCTACCTTACCCCCATCCAATACGGGGTCACCCTTACGGGTCTGAACCAGCATGAACGAAGCCAGAATAACCTTGAGGTCTCGATGATCCTCAGCATAGGCGTGAGATGCCCAACGAGCAGCAAACTCGTTGTCCAACTTCCAGATCTCAGCGACCTGACGGAACATCCAAGTAGCAACTTCCTTGAAGATGCCAGGTGAACGATATTCACCAATCTTTCGGCCACGAGGATCCTTGATGGTGATGCCGTCGGCGTCAAGGACACCAAAAGCCGTGCCCTTGATCTTCAAGGACTTGCCCTCAGCAATCTCGACCTTTGTCACTGGACCCTTCTCACGAAGAGCATAGACCGTCTTGACGCCGGCATTCTCGACATAGGTGGCAAACTGCCACTTGGCACCTGTCGCCAGTGTGGTGTCCGGCGTAACGATACCCGGACGCCCATGAAAAAGGTGATCCGTGTAAGTCAGTAGTGAGTTGATGATTCGCTCAGCAGGCCCTAGGTTCTCTACATTTGGCATTTAAGCCTCCCATACACCACGGATAGCTCACCTTCATTGATGAGCGAGATGTAGTGTTTTTGGTGGTATTGGAAGTGGGAGTCGAACCCACTAACGAGGCCTTATGAAGACCTTGCTCGGCCGACGAGCGTTTCCAATATGGCGGCTTCGACGGGATTCGAACCCGCATGCTAAGTGCAAAGAGATGAGGTAAACGCGCTTCCCTGCTGTGGCGACTCCCGCCCACCCCCAACCGTTACCAGTTGAGGCACAGCCCGGTGCATCCGCAAATCCTCAACCAATTCGAATCTGTAGAGGTTGACCCGAGCAGCACCCTGTCAACGTGTGCAGATCCTACTTCACTAAGCCCTCTTCTCGAGGAGCAGTTTCCGTTTGACTGTGCCTTTCCTTTCGGCCTCGAAGCCATTGGTTGCAGGTGGGGGAATTGAACCCTCTTCGCCTAGGGCGCCGGGTTATGAGCCCGGTAAGATGACCGTCTCTCGGTACCTGCGGCGTCCCTAGCTGGACTCGAACCAGCATAAACGAGCTTCGGAGGCTCGTGCCCATCCTTTGGACCATAGGGACATTCACGATTCAAATTCAAGAGCTCGAAGCTCCCCCAATTCTTCAGCAGGCGGCTGGGCTATGAGCTTCAGTAACTAAGTGGCTTTCAGCCTCTGTGAATGTCTTGGCGAAAGCCCTTCTCTCAGCCTCGTCCTTCTCGTAGTGCTGTCTTAAAGCATCTTCATACTCTTCGGACCACTCATCATTTGGCGCCAGAGGAGTAGGTTTGGCAATATGCTTTTCAAACCAAGAGAGGGCTATTTCCGCGGTGCTGCCAGGAGCTATCTTGACATACGCCCAGATGTACTTCTCGAGAGGACTTAACCAAACAAGCGTGTCGTACTCATTATCCGTGGGGCTGAGATCCTTGAGAAAAATCTCAGCCATGAGTTCTCGTAATTGGCCAATTTCGATGTCCGGGCAACTGCACCCAGGGACGTTGACTTTGGACCAGAGCTCCTGAAAAGCCTCGAGAACGTTCATGTGGACCAATACACCAGGAAATTAGCGGAGGGAGGAAGAGTCGAACTTCTCACCTTGCAGTGAAGACCGGGTAGCAACCGGCTGGGTATCCACACACCCGTCACCCTCCAAAGTCAAAACCATAGGCTCGCTGGATCCATAAAGTCCGTAGCTAAACGACCTTGTCTTCTTTGTCTGGAATCCTGTAAGCACAACCGTATACTACGTAGACTAACAGCATCCCGACGGACGTAATAAACCTTCTCTGTCTGAGGACAATAAATTGCCCAACCGTCCAACAGGCTCAAGTTTATAGGAACACGTCTCCCGTTAACCACAGAGTCCAAAGACACAAAAAGCACATGATCTCTAGCAGAAGGTTCTCTATACTTAACCTGAATCCTGCGAAGTGTCATTGCATCATTAGCAGCAATAAGGTCTACAGGACATGCATCAGAGATCGGTGTGAATACTTCGAATCCACGTGTTACAAGATCCGCGGTCACCTTAACCAAACCTATAACACCCTTCTGATTCACGTTGGCCATTAGCGGAAGACAGAGTACTCGAAACCCAGTCCCTTTCACGGGACCCATCGGTTTTCAAAACCGCGTCCGTACCTAACGGATTTGTCTTCCATAACAGACCTCGAAAGGACATGAACCTTCATGAGTAGATTGAGGCACTACCGTCCTACTTAGACGACAAGGTCTGGCGGATAGCGGAAGTCTCGATCTCCAACCCCTTTCACAGGGTCCACTCGCTTTCGAAACGAGGTCGCAACCTATGCGATTCACTATCCATTAAATTAGGTGGACCCGGGAAACTAGCCTGTCCCCAGGTCCGTGTAGGTTCGCATGGTTAGTGCGTTCTGTCTGACTAACTACGGCGTTTAAGATTGCCCATCAGCTCTAAAGCCCACGCGCCTTGCCATTAGGCCACCCCCCAGCAATGCCCATGAAGTGGGCCCTGATGAGCATTGCTGGGGAGATCGGATTCGAACCAACATTCGTGGAAATTGCAGGCAACCGATAGAGAAGTTAGCAACAGAATTCAGCTTAAGCTTAGTCCCAAGATTCAGTCTTAGTTGGCGCTGGAGTGCCTCTTGCCATCATTGGACTACACCCCGGTGAGTTACCGACTTACGTCGGAGTCGGGGCGGTTGGATTCGAACCAACACAGGGACTTTCGTCCCAAACCAGAGCACCAGTAACAATGAGCTTCAGATTAAGCTTGGGGGTCCTTTACAGGTCAGAGAACAGGTAGCCAAAAATGGCGTTCCCGGCTTCGACCTTTGGCACGGTGATGGTGTTTGCCTTTTCACGGGCGAACTTCACCGCTGCCTGTAGCTTTTCAATTCGTTCCCGCAGGTCTTGTGCCTGCTGGCGAGGAATGGCGCCCGAATACTTCACGGTCGACCAATACCCTACGATCTTGTCCTCGTGAACCAACTCAACCTTAGCAGGATGTTCTTTGGTTGCCGGGGATAATTCGAGAGGACGAGGTATTTTCTTCGTCCTAGACGTCTCGACAACGGGCGTCTTGTAAGCGGCCTGAGTTGGGTCTGGTTCCCAAGACTCAGTCTGGGGAAGCACCGGCAGCTTGACGATCACCGTGTGAAGATCCGTCAACTGCTTCTCCAACCACAAGAGATATGTGGCGGGGGCATCCTTCAATAGGATCTTGCCGTCAATCTCAACGTCGGCACGAGTGCCTTGGTTAGCCGAGTCCTTCTGGATAGTGAGATCGTAGAGTGGCGTCATCACACGAGCCACCTCTCGAAGAACTTCCTTGACCCGCACCTGAACCTGGTTGCCTTCTGGAGGCAGACGCTCACCGGCATCCTCCAATGGCTGGTAGGTGCGAGCAACACCGTTGAGAAGAGGCTCCTTCTGCAGAAGCTGGTACTGAGCAGTGATTTGCTCGTTGGAAGAAGACTTGGTCTGTCCTTCAACGGACAGTAATTGAGCTAATGTGGTCATAGGGGGAATCCGTCAGTTTGAGGTGTGAATCTGATCACCAGATACACCAGGCACAACGGGTCCCCGAAGTATTTTTGAAAATTGTCACAACCCTATGATTTGTCAGAGATATGGGGATCGAACCCATCGGAGCTTGGTCCCGAACCAAGTGCCCCACCCTGAGGCTTATCTCTGGTCAGGGTGGCGGGGATCGAACCCGCCAGCGCTTGTCCCCCAGACAAGTGGCCCACCTTGAGCCTTCACCCTGTTTTGAACTTCATTTTAAGCAACGCCGCCTTCAAGTTCCGAGCATCCTCCTGAATAGTGGGGAAGAAGTAGTACGTACCCAATAGGCGGTTCAGAGAAATGCCCACCCTAGTTTCGGAGAGTTGATCGGCTAAGTTGTCTTCCGAGAAAGGGAGAGTATCTTCCCAAACCTCGAAGTTTGTCGGGAGTCCTCTCACCCAAACCTCGAAAGCTTCGTAACTCCCTTCATCCCCTGGCTTGTGTTCGAAGTCAGGCAAAACCCTGCGAACGCGATCCAAAGCAGCCTTATACGGCTCAACGTCAATATCCTTGAGCCGAGCAAGATCATCGTCCGTGAAATTCTCCGGAAGATCCATGATGCGATCAATGACCTTATCCCGGTTAAACCCCTTCAAGGTCTTGTACAGCTGGGAGTCTTCAATGTAACCCCAAAGGTCGTCGTCGTTGAACCCACCCATGTTGTCCACACGACACCAAGGATTGAGGGCCTTAGATAGAGCAGCCTTGACCTCCGGAAGTGACTCCGGTGACAAGTTTAACATCTTCGGGGCGTACTCGGTGACGAGGGCAGCGTGCTTACCCTTCAAGTCCGAAACGAAAGCAAGCTTATTTTGCAAGGGCGAGGGCCCTACAGCCTCGGACAACAAGGTTAGATTGCTCTCGAGGTAGTCAAACGTCCACTCTGAGAACTTGGACCAAAAGTGCTGCAAGTCTCGATATCTCAAAGAGGACTTGTACCGTTCGACTACGTTAGCCACTAGAGAAGGCATCACCCTAATACTACCAAAAGTCGATTAGTACGGGATGTGCGATTCATCCCCATGAATGGGGCCATCAAGTTGATGGAACAGGGATCGAACCTGCGACCTGAGCCTTGTAAGGGCCCCGCTACTACCAGCTGAGCTATCCATCAGCACCCCTGAGAGGAATCGAACCTCATTCACCCGGTTTCGTAGACCAGGCACTGGTTCCACCAGCAGGGGTATTAGAGGCGTAGGAGAGAATCGAACTCTCGATTTGTACAGATTTGCAGTCTGTTGCCTTACCACTCGACCACTACGCCAAATGTTCTGTTTGTGCGGGCCGGGAGAATCGAACTCCCCTGATCTAGCTTGTCATGCTAGTGCCTTCCCAGAAGACTAGCCCCGCATAGTGCCCAAGGAGAGACTTGAACTCTCACGTCATGAAGACCACCGGTTCTGAGCCGGCGCTGTATGCCATTCCAGCACTTGGGCAAACCCCTCATAAAGGGCGGTTGTCTCAGGTTACAACACCTGAGTAAGCCAATTTTTCATTCGGATCAAACCAAATTGGTTGCCAAACCAGATAAGTAGCATATTGAGCAAGACTTCCTACAAAAGGGGTTAGTCTACCCCTACCCGGCAACTCACATCCAAGTCGCTTTCGAGCGTCAAAGTCACTTTTCAACACTGAATCTGCCCCACGAAACTTCCTAGCTTCGTTAATCTCCACTAAGAGTAGCTCTTCCCCGTGTTTAGCTAGGTACTCGCTAAAGTAGTTTTCTAGGTACTCGTGATTATCGTGGTAAGGCATATAAACCAAGTACACCAATAGTGGAGCTGTCGGGAGTTGAACCCGAATGTACAACTTTGCAAAAGTTGACCTCATCCCGATGAACAGTCCCGTTAGGGTAGAGGTTGGGTTGCACCCCAACACCGACAGGTACTATTATTCCCCCTTCTCTGACATTTAAGATACCCTACCCAGTGCCGACGAGAGGGATCGAACCTCCACGAGGATTAAACCTCACTAGCACCTCAAGCTAGCGCGTTTGCCAGTTACGCCACGTCGGCATTATTGTGAAGCATCCGAGATGAAAGTACGACGTTTTTAGCAACAGGATTTGAACCTGTATGGATACCTTGGAAGGGTATTGTCCTACCGTTAGACAATGCGTGTGTGTACTTTCTGATGGGATGCCTCCCAGTCGGGGTGGTGAGAATTGAACTCACCTGATGTCCTGGTCCCAAACCAGGCGGCCCGCCTTGAGCCCGCACCCCGATAACGGCTTAGAACAACTTCGGCCGAAGCTATCCTAAACCTGGGTCCTCATGTGGATTCGAACCACTTCGACGTCTATTCCTACCTGGAAACGAGGACCTTGTACTGATGGAGAGATTCGAACTCTCACGGGGGTTAACCCCGGTTGGGTTTGAGCCAACTGCGTCTGCCGTTCCGCCACACCAGCATAGTTAGAGTACCCGAGTTGCTAGATCGATGTGATGCTAATCACGGTTTGGATAACCATTGCCTTTACCATTCGGCTACTCCTGCATGTTGGGTTTTCACCCTAGAGCAGGAGGCGGGACTCGAACCCACAAATGCTTGTTTGATCTATCGTAGGGGGTACTCAGTGCTCCACCAGAGAATCGAACTCTGCATTACAAGTTTATCAGACTTGCCTCGTCTACCAGCTGAGTCGTGGAGCATTCTGGCAGGTCATGAAGGAATTGAACCCTCTCAATCGGATTTGGAATCCAATCCGCTACCATCGCGTATGACCTATGAGTGGAGAATGTCGGAATCGAACCGACGACCTTCTGCATGCCATGCAGACGCTCTCCCAACTGAGCTAAGACCCCGTAGTTACCAGTCAAGCTTGGCGGCGCTACCCTCGCTCTTACCAGCTCTCCGTACAGAAGAGGCGACCTTCTTGACCGATAGTGGAACCAGTCGGACTCGAACCGACCACCTACACGCTGCCAGCGTGCCGCTCTCCCAGATGAGCTATGGCCCCATGAGTGGAACTGAAGGGATTCGAACCCTCTACCTCTGCTGTGCGAAAGCAGCGCTCTCCCAAGTGAGCTACAGCCCCATTACGTTCTTCTCACACCCAGGCCAGTGCTTTGGGATATCCCCTTCATACCACCAACCAGGACAACTCGTGCAAGGAATAACCGACTTGGGTTCCTCTTTCGAAGACTCTAAGTGTTGATCTTTGGTATCGTGTTGTGGAACCATCATTTAGTACAAGGCACAAGAGCTTTAGGGCGATCGGTGAGAATCGAACTCACGAATAGGAGGACCACAACCTCCCGCCTTACCACTTGGCTACGACCGCAGCGCCCCTGATGGGAGTCGAACCCACCTCGACCTAGCGTGACAAGCTAGCGTCCACCCAGTGGACTTCAAGGGCATGAATCAATGAGCACTCCCAGCTGGACTCGAACCAGCATGAACAGGCTTAGGAAGCCCGTGCCTATCCTTTAGACTATGGGAGCATAGCAGTGACCCCAGTGGGACTCGAACCCGACATTTACGGCTTGAAAGGCCGTTCACTTAGCCTTTGGTGGATGGGGCCGTGAGCTCGAAGAGTTCCCCTTCGGAGCCTCAAGCTGGTCTACATTGAGGTCTCTTCGCTCCGGCTATCGTTATTTAGGAACAAGCTATTAGCAAGCCCCGACCTACGATAGTTGAGCGAGCTACGGGAATCGAACCCGTCTGGGCCTGCTTGGAAGGCAGGTGCCACGCCATTGTGGCTTAGCTCGCATAAGAGAACACCCGAGGTTGAAAGCGAACGGCCTTGCTGCCCACCACCGGGCTTTCCCCCATGATCGGACCGAAGTCCTAGAGGAGGAATTGGGAATCGAACCCAAAGTGCTTGTTTGCTTACAATGAGGGGGGTGCCCTCGGTGGCTAAGGTCGGGATCGAACCAACTACGCACAGATTTTCAGTCTGTCGCTCTACCATTTGAGCTACTCAGCCATGAGTGCCTAACGCTCCCCAAGTCACCGTCGTCAATCCCAAGGGTTAGGCTCCCTAGGAAAGCTCTTTGGCAGTGACCAGGTCCTCTCTCTTTTAGAGGCTGCTGATAAGTCAGCATTGTGGGTCCTTACGGAATCGAACCGTATTGGCTGGCTTTTCAGACCAGTGCAATCACCAGACTTGCTCAAGACCCATAACGAAGGACAGAGGGATCGAGCCTCGAACTCCTTTCACAGAGTCCCGGCGCTCTACGTCGCCGCCAACACCCTTGTTGGTCTACCCTTCAGCGGAAGACAGAGTACTCGAAACTCAGTCCCTTTTTACAGGACCCATTCGCTTTCCAAGCGACGCCAGCACCTAGCATGGTTTATCTTCCAATCTGGAGCCCCATCCGGGAGTCGAACCCGGATCTCGTTCTTACCAAGAACGCGCTTTGACCACCTAAGCTAGAGGGGCAAACTTGTAGGCCGTGGAGGAATCGAACCCCTGATCCACCCGTTAATAGGACGGGCGCCCGTATACCACCAGGCTTAGGTCACAGCCCGTATTGTGCTCAGAGAGGGACTCGAACCCTCACGCCCACAAGGGACACTGGTTTCTAAAACCAGGGCGTCTGCCATTCCGCCACCCGAGCATAAAGCACCGCAACTGGAGTTATCCAGCAAACCAGAGCTCGCCTCTATCCTGCTAGCAGGGGGGTCTACGACGAGATGCCCGGGGATACGCGGTCGTCACCCGGAGATGATCGGCCCGTCGTCCCCATTCATGGGGCCATCCGACGGATTCGAATTGCCGATTTTAGTTGCAGGAAGAGGATTTGAACCTCTGACCTTCGGGTTATGAGCCCAACGAGCTACCAGGCTGCTCCATCCTGCGGAGCCCTTACCGAGAATCGAACTCGGCCCGACCGCTTACGAGGCGGTTGCTCGACCTTCGAGCTGTAAGGGCATTCAAACGTCTTTTCTCACGAGTACCTCCTCACCCTAAGGCGGGGTATCAAAGCATTGTGGCGGGGAACCTTGGAGTCGAACCAAGTGTGCTTGTAGGCCAAGTAGAGAGGCTCCTTGCAGAGCCGAGAAACTAGGCAGTGATGCTTTTGGCATCCAGATTAACCGTCTGGCGAGGCGCCGTGCCTCATGTTCCCCAGTACCCCTGGCAGGATTCGAACCCGCGAGAACTCCGCTTAGAAGGCGGACGCCTTTCCTCTAGACTACAGGGGCGTAAAAGTCAAGGGCACCCGAGTTGTAAAGCGGAGAATCTCTTTCGAGACGGATTTTCAATTTCCGCTGCTCTACCATTGAGCGACTTCCCCGTAGATCGGACCTAAGTCCTAGTGGGGAAGGTTGGAGTCGAACCAACAAAGGCTTGTATGCTTCACGTAGGGGGTGCCCTAGAGCGGGTAACCGGGATCGAACCGGCCAAATCCACGTTGGCAACGTGGCACCTCACCGTTGAGGAGTTACCCGCATTGATTACCAGCAACTGTAGTCTGTGATGTTGTGTTCAACCTTGCAGATCGAACATTTGACGTGATGGGCATCAGCAATGCCCGTGATAACCCGTTTGAACAACCATCTCGAAGAGAGTTTGCCCTCGGGTTCCTTACATAATTTTCCATGCTCTAACGCCCAGGCAAAGAACTTCGCTTGGGCTATGCCGTTGCATTCAGTGTCTAGAAAACCAAGACCCGGCTCAAAGACGTTCTCTTGCGGCATGATCTCGATTACACCAAACAGCTCCAGGGGCAGGATTCGAACCCGCGATGTTTTCACGCTCGGTTAACAGCCGAGTGCCTTACCACTAGGCTACCCTGGAATAGCTGTAGAGAAGGGAATCGAACCCCCAGTCACGCCGTTAACAGCGGCGCTGCTTACCAAATTTGCATACTCTACAGTGACCCTACCGGGATTCGAACCCGGATTTCTAGCTTGAGAAGCTAGCTGCCTAAACCGTTAGCAAGATAGGGCCTAAAACGGGCGACAAGACGCTGGAGGTTACCCCTTATGAGGGACCTTTAACTACCTATCGCCCACACGAACAAGTCAGGATCGAACCATACGCCTTCCAAGAGTTGGTGCCCTTGCCGGTTTCCGACTACACCTCGAGAGGTTTAGCCTTACTCCACGGACCACCCAGTCAGGGCCGACGCCGTTGTCGGGTATAAAGGGTGCGTTTCTCCCGTCCACAACAGACGGGTGGGTAATGGACTCGCGTCCTGTCGGATTGTCAATGAACGTAAGAAGCGCTTGCTTCTATGTCCGGTTCCGGGAGTTGGGATCGAACCAACATTCACGGCTTCAGAGGCCGTTTTCCTGCCAATTGGAAGATCCCGGAATGTGTTTGGTGCCCCAGAAAGGGTTCGAACCTTCGATCGTCGGATTAAGAATCCGCTGCACTACCTACTGTGCTACTGAGGCGTTATTTGTACTAGTGAGTCACCCCGGAATTGAACCGAGAACCTCTAGATTAAAAGTCTAGCACTCTACCTGTTGAGTTAGTGACCCTCACTTTATGGTTGGCCCGCTCTCACGGGCGTGTGTTTGGACATGTGTCTTTCTACTCAGTTGGAAATATTCCAGATTTTTCTGGGAAGTAGAAGTCCTTCCAACGGTCACCTACTTGAGTTTCCAACGAAATCAGATCATCCTGTTGGATCTTACCTGAATGAGCTAACCTGTGACAATTTGGGCAAAGGTAGGTCAAGTTTCGATGATTGTTGGCGTCTGGGATTTTACGGCCACCAATGTGGTGTAAGTCACCTGCAGCCTCACTCCATCCACAACAAGAACAACCAATCTCAAGTCTCCTTAGTATCTTACATAGTGTGCGTGTGCTCAGGTCAAATAATGAAGTTGGCGGCTTGCGTACCAAGTTTAAAGAAGCTTTCCCGCTAGCTATTTGGGCTTCCCTAAAAACTTCAGGGTGCTGTTTACGGGAATCGTTCAAACATAAAGCCAACCTAGCCTTCACCTCTGGGTGTTCACGATAGTAAAGCTTCAGAGAAGCGGAAGTTCGGCTTTTGTGCTCATCTGTTACAACCCTACCTGGTGAACCTTTCGCTGCCATACCGTCTGTTTTGTAGTGGTGCCGTGAAGAGTTGGACTTCCTAGTCGTTAGACCCGTGGTTTACAGCCACAGTCGCTTCCCGGAGCGAATCCCGACACCCTAGTTGGTTGGTCTAGCTGTGGTTATGCGTTGATAACGGTCGGTAACGCCCATGATTTCTTCCTTGTTGAGGCCCAAAACGACTAAGGGCCGCTCGGTGTTCCGGCGGCCCTTGGATCCCTTATCGGGGGTGAGATCCTTTGCCGCCTACGTGCCCACCTCTGGATTTCCTGCAAACGAAATGGCTGAGGGGGCCGCCTGATAGCTATCCAAACCGACGAGTTCAACTGTCCTCAGACTAAGGGCACACCAAGCCATCGGGGATTTTCTCCCTTGGCGCTTGGTATGTATAGTCGAGGAATGAGTAGACACTTGTAGATCCTTGGGCACGTTGTGCCCTTGAGAGGCTCAAGCTAGCTCAAGCGAAATCAGGATGCAAGGAAAAAGTACGAACAAAAATTCAACCAGTAGCAACGGAATCTGACGCTCCGACCGAATCCGCCAAGGTGCGTCCGTAGCTCATGTAGGCAACCATCGAATCCGAGGCCACTGCCGTATCAGCCATGCTACGATCTACTTGCTTTGTGCCACTTACGGCATCTGAAGTCACCGCCGTATCGGCAAGGGCCACGGCGTAGACGGTGGATGTACGCACCGTTTCGGACACAACAATCGTATCTGAAGCAACCACATCAAACGTGTACACAGGTGGATCTGTGCGGTTGCCTTCAGTCATCGAAATCACATCCGACGCGAAGCAGTCCAAAATGTGGGTGCTCGACAAGGACGCCCCAATGCCGATACTTCCACCAGAGGCTTCGTTGGAAATCTGGATCGCTAGAATCTGCCCATTGAACGGGGGTAGGAGACTGGTACTAAAACCAAGGCCTGCCACAGTAGGCATGAAAGACGCCCAGACTGCCACAGGACTAGTCAACCAGTCACCTGAAGGAATATCTCCCGACTGCACCGTAAGCTTGGCGAAACGGGTCCCTTCTATGGCTTGCGTTGAATCCCATGAGAGGATCACCGTAGTTATCACGCCTTCGGGGATAGAAACATATGAGGCCATGGTCGTGGCCACAACGACCCCTAGGGCGTTCTGAATCGTGACTATCGGGCGGTTCAAACCATCCAGATCCAACGTGATCCTAGGGCTTATTAGGGCAGTGCTGTTAGTGAGAACAGCAAGTCCTCTCGAGAGTCCTGGTGGACCAGCCACGAAAGTCAGAGAGATCGTCCCCCTAATGCCCGAGATCTTGTTCTCGAGATCGAACCAGCCTACCCCTCCCGATTGGATGAATTGAGAATTTCTCAACGAAACCGAGACGTTAGGATAACCAATGGATGCACCGTTAGTCCAGTAAGGGGCATTCCAGTTGCCCGATACCGTAGGAACCGCTTCATTGATTTCAACTAAAAGACCTGAGCTATTGAGTAGGCGCATGGGGGTCCCTCTTACCTAGCAAAATGATAAAAGGTCTTTTGCCCCACCTAGTGTGATGACCCGGTCAATTCCCGACGACGTAATGCAGATGCTCAACAGGGCTTCTGGCCGCACTGTATGCACGGCTTCCGTGGCTCCGAAGTTCAAGTGCAGTTTCCTTAGTCCC
>Ga0184616_10000114_pt1 | contig 14541 bp, 11 predicted proteins | sample PLM4_90_coex_FD_133145 | JGI IMG/M metagenome (GOLD analysis project Ga0184616, IMG submission 133145) | Groundwater sediment microbial communities from an aquifer in East River, Colorado, USA - PLM4_90_coex | ecosystem: Environmental > Terrestrial > Soil > Riparian zone | place: USA: East...
CTGCCCCTTGGCCTGCAACTGCTCTTGCCACTTGTAGAGCTGGTTGCGTCGAATCCCGAGTTCGCGGGCGAGATCGGAAGCCGGCTTATCGCCGCGCTCCAATAATCGCACCGCTTCAAGCTTAAATTCCTTGGTAAACAACGGGCGCTTCTTCATCGGACATCCTCCTTCTGGCATTATGTGCCTATCTGGGTGTCCGTGAAACTGGGGATACCTCATAGCGTCCCCTTTTTCCTAAAGTTAAGGGGCTGCCGCGCTTTTAGCGGCAGTCCCGCTTGAACGCCGGGTTGGGCGTCGTGGTAAATGCTTTAAAAGTTCATTGGTTAGCTCTCCGAGAACCGCATAGGGATGCTGGCCATTGGCGGCGGTCTTTGACCAGTTAGCCATGAACCCCATGTACTTTGATATCTCTGAATTTTGCATAACTCGCAAAATGTAGTACTGAGCTGGTTTCACGTCTTCAGTAGTCAACAGGCCACCTTCCCATGACAGAGCAAGATTCGCAAAATGGCGCAACAACTTGTCAATTTCACGTTCTTGCTGTGACTTATGAAAGTTCTGGTCATATTTGAATTCGTCGTATTCGATTACGTAGAACGCTCGTTGAATATCTTCATCATCTGCGAAGTCTTTCAAGCATGAGGCGACCAATGTTGCGCGAGCCTGCGCATTTGTACGGCGAGACTGAGCAATGTTTAGAATAAGGGCAGCTGCCGCAAAAATTGCACTCAGTGCTGGAACTACAACGAGTGCTATTTGCAACCAAGGGGGAAGTGATTGGAGTATCGGTAGCATGTTTTCCTATGAGGTAGATGCCCAACTGTTATGTGAACAGATCATCATTCCGTTTATCTCTTCCCGCAATAGGTCTGGTCGTACCCAGGAAGCCCTTTTCGAACAGCATATTACCTCGGGCGCTTTCCGTCTATCAAAATCTGGATGAACGGATCCGTCTATCCTTCATGACTTCATTCGTCGAACCTGCGGTCTTTCCCCACAGGAGGACCTGCCCATGCAACCGACCACCCCCATGCAACCCCGCTTTCTCGACCAAGAGCGTCTCGTGTTTGAAGAACGAAGAAAAGCAAAAATCACATTTCTTGCTTTTTGCCGGGCAGGACGCCCCAATGGGCGCGCACTTCGTCACGATGCAGAGCCAGCCATTGCAGTGCGATGATAGGGCTGGCAGAGCGGATTCTGCCTTGCGTGACGGCGCGCAACGCTTCCTGCAGCGGCAGCACGTGCACCATGATGTCTTCCCCCTCCTCGTGAACGCCGTGCACGCCGTTCACCGTGGTGCTGTCCACGCGCCCGCAGAACAGGCTGATGCGCTCGCTGGTGCCGCCTGGGCTGACCAGAAACTCGCAGATCGGCTGTAGCTCCTGGAGCACGCAGCCCGCCTCTTCCACCGCTTCGCGCCGCACCAGGCTCTCCTCACCCTCGCCCGCTTCCATCACCCCGGCCACGATCTCCAGCAGCCACGGGCCATGCGCGTCGTCGAGCGCGCCGATACGAAACTGCTCAATCAGCACTACCGCATCTCGTTCAGGGTCGTAGGGCAGCACGGCGGCGGCGTGGCCGCGCTCGAACAGCTCGCGCGTAAGCACACGGCTCATCTCTCCGGAAAACAATTCATGACGCAAACGGTAGCGCTCCAGGCGAAAGAAACCCTGATAGCGTACCTCGTGCTCGATAATTTCATATTTCCGCGTCATAGAGGTCGCGCCTAATCTTCCAGATAGGTGTAACCGCTCAAACCCTCTTGCAACTCCTGCAAGCAGCCCTCTCGTTGCGCCGCGTTTAATGTCGAGGCGGCGATCTTGGCGCGGAAGGTCTGCAACAACTCCTCGGCATTGAAATTCACGTAGCGCAGCACGGTGTCCACGGTGTCGCCGCGCAGCGGCTGCACCAACTCATAGCCGCCGTCAGGGCGCAGCTCGACATGCACCGAATCGGTGTCGCCGAACAGATTGTGCATGTCGCCGAGGATTTCCTGATAGGCACCGAGTAAAAAGAAGCCCAGCAGATAGGGCTCACCGGCGCGCAGCGGATGCAGCGGTAGACTGGTCTCCACACCTTCGCCATCCACGTAGAGATCAATGCGCCCGTCCGAGTCGCAGGTCATGTCTTGCAGCGTGACGCGGCGCGTGGGGCGCTCGCCCAGGCGATGCAGCGGCATTATCGGAAAGATTTGATCTATCGCCCAGGCATCCGGCATGGACTGAAACAGGGAGAAATTGCAGAAATATTTGTCGGCGAGTTTTTCGTTCAATTCATCCAGCACCTCTTGTCCCGCGCGCGGGCCGTTCTGCAAGAGTTCGCGCACCTTCCAGCAGATCGCCGAATAGATCTGCTCGGCGCGTGCGCGTTGCTCCAGACTCAGCACGCCGTGCGTGAACATCTCATTGGCCTCCGTGAGCCCGTGCACGGCGTCGTGGTAGACCTCTACCGCGGAGCGGCTCGACAGGCTGCACAAACCCTCCCACAAATCGCGGATGATGCGTGGCTCATCCTCGCGTACAGCCGTCACTGAATTTTCGCCTGGGGCGCGCTCCACGTCTATGATATTGGTGATGAGCATTGCGTGATGGGCGGTCATTGCGCGCCCCGCCTCGGTGATGATGTGCGGATGGGGCAGATTACGCACCGCGCAGATCTCATACAAGGCATGCACCACGTTGTTGGCGTACTCCTGCACGCTGTAATTCATGGAACAAAAGCTGCGCGAACGCGTGCCGTCGTAATCTATGCCTAAACCGCCGCCCACGTCCACGCATTGCAGCGCCACGCCTTGCGCGTGCAGTTCTGCATAGTAACGTGCGCACTCGTGCATGCCGAGCTGAATGTCGCGGACATTGGCGATCTGCGAGCCCATGTGGAAGTGCAGCAGTTGCAGGGTATCGAGCATACCGGCCTCGCGCAGCCGCTGCACCACGCGAAGTACCTGCGCGGCGGACAAACCGAATTTGGACTTCTCGCCGCCGGTGTTCTGCCACTTGCCCGCGCCGATGGATGCGAGCCGAACGCGCACGCCCAGCAGCGGTTTGATATCCAGCGCACGCGCCTCCTCGATCACCAGCTCCAACTCCGCGAGGCGCTCAATCACGATGTACACGCGGTGGCCAAGTTTTCTACCGATGAGGGCAAGGCGCAAATACTCGCGGTCTTTATATCCGTTGCAGACCACCACCCCGCCGCTTTGGTCAGACAGGGCCAGAACAGCCAGCAACTCGGGCTTGCTGCCGGCCTCCAGGCCTACGCGCGACCCGCCGTGCTTGAGTATCTCCTCGACGACGTGGCGTTGCTGATTGACCTTGATGGGGTACACGGCCGTATAACCACTCTGGTAGGCTTTCTCCTGCATGGCACGCGCAAAGGCTTCACACAAGGTGTCCACGCGCTGATGCAGAATATCCGAAAAGCGTACCAGCACCGGCAGCTTCAGCCCCGCCGCGGCGATCTCCCCGCTGAGCTTATAGAGATCAATATCCCCTTGCGCCGCGCGGCCGGGGCGCGCGATGAGACGCCCCTTTTCGTTGATATCGAAATAACCGCCGCCCCAATGCTTAAGGTTGTATGCCTCGCGGGCCTGCTCTATCGTCCAATCAGCCATAGTGCCTGGTATCCTGCCACACTCTCAAAAACAATTCTGCTATTATCGCCGTTCCTGGCGAGTTCACCAAATGGGAATAAACATGACGTTAGACAACACCTGGTTCACCGAGCAATGGGAAGGGCAAGGCTCGGCGATTTCACTCAAAATCAAGTCCAAGCTGCACGATGAGCAGTCGCCCTATCAGCGCATCGAGATCTACGAGACCGAAGCCTTCGGCCGGCTCATGACCCTGGACGGGCTGGTGATGGTGACCGATCGCGATAACTTCATCTACCACGAGATGATGTCCCACCCCGCCCTGTTCACGCATGCTGACCCGAAGGACGTGCTCATCATCGGCGGCGGTGACTGCGGCACCCTGCATGAAGTGTTGAAGCACCCGGTGGAGCGCGTCACCCAGGTTGAGCTGGACGAGCGCGTCACCCGAGTGGCCGAGCAATTCTTTCCCGAATTATGCGTCTCGAACAAAGACCCGCGCGCGCAACTCCGGTTCAGCGATGGTATTGCCTGGGTTAAAGATGCCCCGGCGGAGAGTTATGATGTCATTATCGTGGACGGCACCGATCCGATCGGCCCCGCAGCGGGCTTATTTTCCGAAGTCTTTTACCGGGATTGCTGGAGGGTATTAAAGCCGGGCGGGATTATTGTGGGGCAGAGCGAGTCGCCATTGTTTCACGCCGATTTAATTATCGCCATGCACCGCGCCCTGCGCGCGGTGGGCTTTGCCGATGTGCGCACCTTGCACTTTCCGCAATGTACTTATCCATCAGGCTGGTGGAGCGCGACCTTGGCTGGGAAAAACGGCGGTGTAGTCAATTTCCGTGAGCAGGCGACGAGCAGTAAATCTTTCCGTACGCGTTATTACAATGCCGCCTTACATAAAGGCGCGCTGGCACTGCCGGAGTTCTTGATCAATAACATGTAGGTCGGTTCAAGCGCACAGCGCGGAACCGACTTTATGTCGGATCCGCTACGCTCGATCCGACCTACCCCTGTTTCAAACCAGCACCAAATTATCCCGGTGTATCAGCTCTGGCTCATCCACATAGCCTAGCAATTCTTCAATCCTGTCACTCGGCTGGCGCATGATCTTGCGCGCCTCTTCGGCGCTGTAGTTGACTAGGCCGCGCGCGATCTCTTTGCCTTCGGCGCTCATACATGCCACCACTTCGCCGCGCACAAAGTCGCCTTCTACTACCGTCACCCCAACCGGCAACAGACTTTTCCCCGCTTCGCGCAACACTCTGACGGCGCCGGCGTCGAGGGTCAAACGTCCGCGCACCTGCAACTGAGCGGACAGCCACTGCTTGCGCGCCGCCATCGGCTCCTGACCAGGCAGTAGCAGGGTCCCGATCTGTTCGCCTTGCGCGATGCCCATCAGCACTTCAGGCTCGCGTCCGGATGCGATCAGGGTGGCGCAGCCGGAGCGCGCGGCGCGGGCTGCGGCTTGAATCTTGGTGAGCATGCCTCCGCGGCCTAATGCCCCGGCGGCACCCCCCGCCATGATTTCCAATTGGGGATCCCCGGCGGGGGCTTCTTGAATCAATTTGGCGCTCGGATTTTGGCGCGGATCGCTCTCGTACATGCCCGCCTGGTCGGTGAGGATGACCAGCAATTCGGCCTCGACCAGGTTGGCGACCAGGGCCGCCAGGTTGTCGTTGTCGCCCAGGCGGATCTCGTCGGTGGCAACCGTGTCGTTTTCGTTGATGACCGGAATGACGCCGAGCTTAATCAAAGTATGCAGCGTGCTGCGTGCATTGAGATAGCGGTTACGGTTGGAAAGGTCCTCGTGCGTCAGCAGGATTTGCGCGGTGTGGATGGCGTGGGTCTGAAAGTGTGACTCATAGGCCTGTACCAGGCCCATTTGCCCGACCGCCGCGGCGGCCTGAAGGTCATGCAGGGCGACGGGGCGTTTCGTCCAGCCGAGGCGTTTCATGCCCTCGGCCACCGCGCCGGATGAGACCAGCACCAGCTCTGTACCACGCTCGCGCAGCCGCACCATCTGCTCCACCCAACCGCTTATGGCGGCAGTGTCGAGGCCCCGCCCGTCGGCGGTCAGCAGTGCGCTGCCGATCTTGATGACCCAGCGGCGTGATTTTCCAAGTTGCTGTCTCTTTGTCATTTAAATAAAAGAAGGTAGGGTGGGCACGCCTTATGTGCCCACCGTCATGTGGGCACATAAGGCGTGCCCACCCTACACTGCTTTTTCCAGATACTCCATAATATCGAAGGTCAATTTACGGCATCCCTCGCCATTGATGGCGGACACCGCGTAGGCCGGGGCACGCCACTTGAGCCGCTTGATGATGTCGCGCATGCGCGCCGCGCGTTCGTTCTCAGGCACCCTATCCATCTTGTTCAGCACCAGCCAGCGCTCGCGCGTCGCAAGGTCGGGGCTGAACTTTTTAAGCTCGGCGGCCACCTTGCGCACCGCCTCCACCGGATCACTGTCGTCATCGGGCGCGGCATCTACGAGATGCAGTAACAACCGGGTGCGCGCCAGATGCTTCAGGAATTGCACGCCCAGACCCGCCCCCTCCGCTGCGCCCTCTATGATGCCGGGGATATCGGCGATCACAAAACTGCGATGATTCTCCACACTCACCACCCCCAGGTGTGGATGGAGGGTCGTAAAGGGATAATCGGCGACCTTGGGCCGCGCCGCAGACACCGCGCGGATGAAGGTGGATTTGCCCGCGTTGGGCATGCCGAGCAGGCCCGCATCGGCCAGTAGCTTTAACTCCAAGCGCAGGTTGCGCGTCTCGCCCGGCGTGCCGGGGGTGAATTGGCGCGGCGACCGGTTGGTGCTGCTCTTGAAGCGCGCGTTGCCCAAACCATGAAAGCCGCCTCGCGCGACCAGCAGGGTTTGGCCGGGATGGGTCAAATCGCCCATCAGCTCGCCGGTGTCGGCATCCATGACCAGGGTGCCGACCGGAACTTTGATCCAGACATCCTCAGCGCTCCTTCCGGTGCAATCGCTGCCCATGCCTTTCTGGCCGTTCACGGCACGGAACTGCCGCTGATAACGGAAGTCCACCAGGGTATTCAGCTCGGGAGCGGCGATCAGATGCACGCTGCCGCCGTCACCGCCGTCGCCGCCGTTGGGACCGCCGTAGGGAATGAACTTCTCGCGACGAAAGCTCACGCAGCCGGCCCCGCCGCTCCCTCCCTCTACCCGGATTAAGGCCTCATCAATAAACTTCATAGTCTGTTACCGTCAAGAGTGAGAAATGTAAGCCGGGGAGGGCAGCCTTAGCAAAAAAAAAGCGGCCTAAGCCGCTTAATTTTACATCATCTTTCTAATGACCTCGTCATTATTACCGCTTCTTATGGCGGCATGTTCAGCAGTATCCCCGAATTACTTCTTGGCCTTCTTGGGGGCTGCCTTTTTCTTGGCTGCTACCTTCTTCTTCGGTGCTGCCTTCTTGACAACCTTCTTGGGGGCTGCCTTCTTCTTAGCTACGGCCTTTTTAGGGGCTGCCTTCTTCTTTGTTGCTGCTTTCTTAATTGCCATTTTTACGGTCTCCTTCTTAGTAGTTGTCTTCGTCTTTTTTACTACCAGCTTCTTGGATGCTGCCTTCTTCTTTATGGCCATCTTTTTGGCCCCCTTCTTGGATGCTGCCTTTTTTATTGCCTTCCTTGGAGCTGCCTGCTTGGTTGCTGCTTTCTTCCGTGGTAAGACTTTTCCGCCGGTCTTCTTGGCCACAGCCTTCTTGGCGGCGGGCTGCTTTGCGGCCAGCGGTTGGGCGCCGGCTTTAGCAGCGGCGGGCTTAGGCGCGGCATGCACGGCAGACTTCGCCGGGGCCACTGCAGGAGCCGGAGCCGCCGCAGTCGCGGGCTGCTTGTCCACTTCATCCGCCAATTTAGAAGCCGCCCGGTTAATATCGGCAATTTCGCCAACACCTTGAACGGTGCGCAGCTTGCCCTGCTTGCGGTAATAGGAAAGCAACGGAGTGGTCTGCGCCTCATACACCCGCAGCCGGCTGCCTATGGTTTCTTCGTTGTCGTCGGCCCGATGACGCAGGTTGCCGCCGCACTTGTCGCATTTGTCGTCCAGTCTGGAGGGAGAGGTATAGATGTTGTAGGTCTGGCCGCAGGATTCGCAGGTGCGCCGGCCGGTGAGGCGCTGCATCAGGATGTCAACGTCAACCTCGATGAGCAGCGCCATATGCAGTGGCTGGCCCAGCCTTTCCAGCAGGCTGTCCAGCGCCTCGGCCTGCTGGATATTGCGCGGGAAACCATCGAGGATAAAGCCCTTGCGGGCGTCGGGCGCGGCCAGGCGATCTTGTATCATCCCCAACACGATTTCGTCGGAGACCAATTGGCCGGCATCCATGGTGACCTTTGCCAGCCGTCCCAGCGGCGTGCCGGCGGCGACGGCGGCACGCAGCAAATCCCCGGTGGAGATTTGCGGAATCTTATATTTTTCGGCCAGCAACTTGGCCTGTGTACCCTTACCCGATCCGGGTGCCCCTAACAGAATTATTCTCATAAGGCCTTCCCCTTTCTTGCAGTGGTCATTTTTGATCTCAGTTCACCTTCTCCTACGGGTAATTATGAGTAATTTTTCATAGCCTTCATCCACGGCACGCGCTAAGCTACTCTTAGATTCATATAGAAGTCAACGAACTCCGTGAAAAAATTTTTGATCTGGAGTATCCTTGGGCAAATTTATAAGCCGGGTATTTAACCGTGTTCGTCCAGAGTAAGGAGTTAAAAGATCAAAGAACAGCGCGCCGCACACGGAGCATCTGCAATGCAAAGTGATTATCCACTGTATGCCTGCTAGTCCGAGCGCGAATATCCAAATACCTTTTTGTTGACCTTACGTTGAGAACCTCTATGCCAAAGAAGAATGCCTTTTACGCTCAATCCGGCGGCGTCACCGCTGTCATCAACGCCAGTGCCTGTGGAGTCATCGAGGCCGCGCGCAAGCACAAGGACAAGATCGGCAAGGTCTATGCCGGGCGCAACGGTATTATCGGCGCGCTCACCGAAGATTTGATAGACACAAGCAAAGAATCCGCCAAGGCCATCGCCGCGCTGCGCTACACCCCCTCCGGCGCGTTCGGCTCGTGCCGCTTCAAGCTCAAAGGGCTGGAGCAAAGCCGCGCCGAGTATGAGCGCCTCATTGAAGTATTCAAGGCGCACAACATCGGCTATTTCTTTTATAACGGCGGCGGCGACTCCGCCGACACCTGCCTCAAAGTGTCGCAGCTTTCAGAAAAGCTGGGTTACCCGCTACAGGCCATCCACGTACCCAAGACCGTGGACAACGATCTCCCCATCACCGACACCTGTCCCGGCTTCGGCTCGGTGGCGAAATACATCGCCGTCTCCACGCGCGAGGCAAGCTTCGACGTGGCCAGCATGTCCAAGACCTCGACCAAGGTGTTCATCATCGAGGTGATGGGCCGTCACGCCGGTTGGATCGCGGCGGCGGGTGGGCTGGCCTCAAGCAAGGACTGCGAAATCCCCATCGTCATCTTGTTCCCGGAAGTGAGCTTCGATAAATCCAAGTTCCTCGCCAAGGTGGATACCCTGGTGAAGAAATTCGGCTACTGCTCGGTGGTGGTGTCGGAGGGCGTGCACGGCGCGGACGGCAAATTCCTCGCCGATCAGGGCCTGCGCGACGCCTTCGGCCATGCCCAGCTCGGCGGCGCCGCACCGGTGGTGGCGGGCATGATTAAAGAGGGCCTGGGGCTCAAGTATCATTGGGCGGTGGCGGATTATTTGCAGCGTGCGGCACGCCATATCGCCTCCAAGACCGACGTGGCCCAGGCCTACGCCATGGGCAAGGCAGCGGTAGAATTCGCCCTCAAGGGCCATAATGCGGTGATGCCCACGGTGGAGCGCGTCTCCAGCAAGCCTTATAAGTGGAAAGTAGGCATGGCCCAGCTTGCCAAGGTCGCCAACGTGGAAAAAATGATGCCCAAGGACTTCATCACGCCGGACGGCTTCGGCATTACCGACAAGTGCCGCGTCTACCTGGAGCCGCTTATCTCAGGCGAAGACTACCCGCCGTATAAAAACGGCCTACCGCAATACGTCCGGCTCAAGAACACGGCGGTGCCGAAAAAACTCAAAACAAGTTTTGAAGTGAAGAAGTGATCTTTGTATACCATCGTTTGATAACTTAAACCAAGGGAGAAAACGTAATGTCAGCAGCTCTCATCATCAGTCTTGCCTGCGCCGTCGCCGCAATCATCTACGGCGTGGTGTCCATGCGCTGGATACTTGCCAAGTCCGACGGCAACGACGCCATGCGTAAAATCGCTGCCGCAATCCAGGAAGGCGCCATGGCCTACCTGAATCGCCAGTACAGCACTATCGCCCTGGTCGGCGTGGTGTTGTTCCTGGTCATCGGCTTTGTCCCCGCCCTGGGCTGGAAGACCGCCATCGGCTTTGCCCTCGGCGCCATCCTCTCCGGCGCGGCGGGCTACATCGGCATGTACATCTCAGTACGCGCCAACGTGCGCACCGCTGAGGCCGCACGTAACGGCATCAATGCCGCCCTGCAGGTCGCATTCCGCGGCGGCGCCATCACCGGCATGCTGGTGGTAGGCTTAGGGCTGCTCGGCGTGGCCGGTTATTACGCGCTCGCCCCGCTGTTCGGCGCGACGCAGGACGAGACCCTGCACGGCCTGGTCGGCTTCGCCTTCGGCGGCTCGCTGATCTCCATCTTCGCCCGTCTCGGCGGCGGCATCTTCACCAAGGGCGCGGACGTGGGTGCCGACTTGGTGGGTAAGGTCGAGGCCGGCATCCCGGAAGACGATGCGCGTAACCCGGCGGTGATCGCCGACAACGTGGGCGACAACGTGGGCGACTGCGCCGGTATGGCCGCCGACCTGTTCGAGACCTACGCGGTGACCATCATCGCCACCATGCTGCTGGGCAGCCTGGTGCTCACCAACGCGGGCGCGAACGCCGTGCTCTATCCCTTGATGCTGGGCGCGGTGTCCATCATCGCCTCCATCGTTGGCACCTTCTTCGTCAGCGCACGCGAGGGCGGCAAGATCATGAACGCGCTGTATCGCGGCCTGATCGTCGCCGGCGTGCTGTCGGCGATTGCCTTTTATTTTGTCACCCAGTGGCTGATGGCGGATAACGGCAGCTACAGCGTGATTAACCTCTACGGCGCCGCCATCATCGGTCTGCTGGTCACCGCCGCGCTGGTGGTCATCACCGAGTACTACACCGCGACCGAGTACGCCCCGGTGCGTTACGTCGCCGAGGCCTCCACCACCGGGCACGCTACCAACATCATTTCCGGTCTGGCCATTTCCATGAAGTCCACCGCACTGCCGGTGATCGTAATCTGCCTGGGGATTTGGGGCTCCTACCAACTCGCCGAGCTGTACGGCATTGCCGTCGCTGTGACCTCCATGCTGTCCATGGCGGGCATCATCGTGGCGCTCGACGCCTACGGCCCGATCACCGACAACGCGGGCGGCATCGCGCAGATGGCGGGCCTGCCCAAAGAGGTGCGCGACATCACCGATCCGCTGGACGCGGTGGGCAATACCACCAAGGCGGTCACCAAGGGCTACGCCATCGGCTCAGCCGGTCTCGCGGCGCTGGTGCTGTTCGCCGACTACACCCACGCCCTCAAGTCACACCTGGGCAGCGAGCAGACGTTTGACCTCTCCAATCATATGGTCATTATCGGTCTCTTGATCGGCGGCATGGTCCCTTACCTCTTCGGTGCGCTCGCCATGCAGGCCGTAGGCCGTGCGGCTGCCTCGGTGGTGGTCGAGGTGCGGCGTCAGTTCAAGGAAATCCCCGGCATCATGGCGGGCACCGCCAAGCCCGATTATTCGCGCGCGGTGGACTTGCTCACCAAGGCGGCGATTAAAGAGATGATCGTGCCGTCATTGCTGCCGGTCCTGGTGCCGGTCGCCGTCGGCCTGATACTCGGCCCGCAGGCGCTGGGTGGCGTGCTGCTCGGCACCATCGTCACCGGCTTGTTCGTGGCCATCTCCATGACCACCGGCGGCGGCGCCTGGGACAACGCCAAGAAATACATCGAGGAAGGCCACTTCGGCGGCAAAGGCTCGGAGGCCCATAAAGCCGCCGTCACCGGCGACACTGTAGGCGACCCCTACAAAGACACCGCCGGCCCCGCGGTCAACCCGATGATCAAGATCATCAACATCGTGGCCTTGTTAATCGTCCCTCTCTTATAAGAGACTTTCATCAATTCCCCCCTCTCCCGCGAAAGCGGGAGAGGGATGGGGAGAGGGTTCCTTCGGCTCTTCTCCCACCATAACGGAGGCGGACTTATGCCTAGTGGTTGGCTGCGCGAACTTCGTTATGTCTTAGGGCTCGCCTTCGCCGCCTTGATCCTGGGACTGATCGCCGGTCATCTCATCCTGGCCGGGTCGCTGACCCTGCTCGCCTACCTCATCTCGCACCTGGTGAATATTTATCGCCTGCTGCACTGGCTCAAGAACGAAGAAAAATTTTTCCCCCTGTTCTCCGTAGGAGTATGGGAGGATATTTCCACCGAGATATACCGTCTGGAGGCGCGCACCCGCAAGCAAAAGCGCAAGCTGGCAAGCGCCGTGGATCGTTTCGAGGAGGCGGCCGCCGCCTTGCCGGACGGGATCGTGGTGTTGGGGCCTCACGGCGAGATCGAATGGTTCAATGCCGCGACCGGCTACTTGCTGGGCCTGCGCTCCCCTCAAGATCTGGGGCAGCGTATCGTCAACCTGCTGCGCCACCCCGATTTTATCGGCCTTCTCAACTCGGCTGACCCCTCCAAAACAGCGGAGCTGCCCTCCTCCGCCAATAGCGAGATCATAGTGACTATCCAGATCGTCCCCTACGGCAAAAAGCGTCAGTTGCTGGTGGCTCGCGACAGTACGCACGTGCACCGTCTGGAACAGGTACGGCGCGATTTTGTGGCCAATGTCTCGCATGAATTACGCACGCCGCTGACGGTGTTGAACGGTTATCTGGAAACTCTGACGGAGGCCTACGATGAGTGTCCCCCTCATTTGCTGCGTTCCCTGGAACTGATGCAGCATCAGGCCGAGCGTATGCAACACCTCGTCACCGACCTGCTGATGCTGTCGCGGCTGGAGATGAATCATAGAATCCATAATGAACAGATCGTCGCTGTCCCCGACGTGCTGGCGACCATCGTCCAGGATGCGCGCGAACTCAGCAAGGAGCGCGGTCATTCCATCACGCTCGATGCAGACCCAACGCTAAACGTCTACGGCAACGAGGAAGAGTTGCGGAGCGCCTTCTCAAACCTAGTATTTAATGCCGTGCAATACACGCCAGCACACGGCGAGATCGCGGTTCGCTGGTTCCGCGACGCGCAGGGGGCCCACATGGCGGTGCGAGACAATGGAGTGGGTATCGCCCCGCACCATATCCCGCGTCTTACCGAGAGATTTTACAGGGTGGATGCGGGGCGTTCACGCGAAAGCGGCGGCACCGGGCTTGGGTTGGCCATCGTCAAGCACGTGCTGAACCGCCACGCCGCGCAACTCCGTATCGAAAGCGAACCCGGCAAAGGCAGCACGTTCAGTTGTGATTTTCCCCATTCAGCGATTGCAGGTCCTGCCGAGGCCCCGGAATACTGAAGGCCAACCTGTACCGCAGAGCACGCGGCGGTGTATCAACGTATTTTGATTTTATTCCTCTGCGTCCTCTGCGGTAAATTAGTGACTGGCTTTAATTGGCTTAACTAGCAACTTATCGGTATAGGCCAAGATCAGCGCCGAGATCACAAAGGTAATATGGATGATCACCTGCCACTTTATGGTCGCCTCAGCCATCTCGGCGGCATTAATGAACGTCTTGAGCAGGTGAATGGAGGAGATACCGACCAGTGCCATCGCCAGCTTGACCTTGAGCGTTCCCGCGCTCACATGGGAAAGCCACTCAGGGTTGTCGGGATGATCATGCAGATCCAGCCGCGAGACAAAGGTCTCGTAGCCGCCGATGATTACCATAATCATAAGATTGGCGATCATCACCACATCAATCAGCCCCAGCACTATGAGCATGATCTCGGCTTCGGTTAAGCTGGTGGTCTTCGCAACCAGGTGGCCCACCTCCACCGCAAAGTGGTAGACATAGACGCCCTGGGCGATAATCAAGCCCACATAGAGCGGCGCCTGCAGCCAGCGGCTCCAAAAGATAAACTTCTCAAGCAGGTTAATGGTCTTGCTCATGCATCGCCCCTTGGTTCTAAAGTGAGCGCCAATGATACCAAAATAGACTGACTATTTTATGGGCACCTCTAAAAATGCGTCTTTTGTCTTTATGCGGCGTTGGAATTCTGCTCGAAATGCTCATGTACTACCGTGTACACTCCGCTTTCTCGCAGAATTCCGCCTTGCCTAAAGCCAAAATCCACTATTTTTAGAGGCGCCCTTATCTTTTGCATTTACCGTCCCGCCCCTATCCCCTAGAATAGACCGACTTTATCCAACTCGGGTCTACTCATGATTTTTGGCTATTTGTTATTAATGCTGCTCGTGATACTGGTCGCGGCGGAGATATTCTGCAATGCCCTTGAGCACCTGGGTGAACGGCTGAAAATCTCGGAGGGCGTGACCGGCTCTTTATTCGCCGCAGTGGGGACGGCGCTGCCGGAAACTATGGTGCCGATCTTGGCGCTCTTTGCCGGCACTGAAAACGTGACTGTGAATCAGGAGATTAGCGTCGGCGCGATTCTGGGCGCGCCGTTGATGTTGTCCACCCTCTCTCTTTCCTTGTTAACCTTGGTTACCCTGAAGAGCCGCGGCGCCAGAGGCCGATTCACACCCGAAAAGACAGGCATCACCCGTGACTTGAATTTCTTCTTGTTCGCGTTCTCGCTTGCCGCGGTCGCCTTGTTCATCCCGCCGGCGTTTAGTAGCGCACGCACCGGGGTCGGGTTTGCTTTAGTACTGATCTACTTTATC
>Ga0184616_10000116_pt1 | contig 14448 bp, 13 predicted proteins | sample PLM4_90_coex_FD_133145 | JGI IMG/M metagenome (GOLD analysis project Ga0184616, IMG submission 133145) | Groundwater sediment microbial communities from an aquifer in East River, Colorado, USA - PLM4_90_coex | ecosystem: Environmental > Terrestrial > Soil > Riparian zone | place: USA: East...
CGCCTGTCACTCCGTATGACCGGGCCTCGGCCCCCGGGGCGTTGCGTCAGGCGAACGAATGGTCCCGGACTGCGTCCACGAAGTCGTGTCGACAGTAGGGACAGAATTTCCAGTGCGGAGAGACCATCTTCCGGCACGACGGGCAATTCGAGACGAGGGAGTGGCCGCACCCCGGGCAGAGCACGAAGTCGGCCCCCAGCGACGTTCCGCAGTGCGGGCAGCCGGCGCCGAACTCCTCCTCGGTTTCCACGACCCGGTACAGCTCCGAAAGGGTCGTCACGCCGGCCTTCACCTTGTCGAGCGCCGCCTGGCCGAGCGTCTTCATTCCCTTGGCCACGGAGAGCTGGCGGATGTCGGTCTCCGAACCCTTGGCCATCACGAGGTCGCGCAGTTGCTGGTGGAACGGCAGGATCTCGTAAATCCCCGTCCGGCCGCGGTATCCCGTCCCTCCGCACGCAGGACACCCCTCTCCCCGATAGAAGGTAACTTCCTCTTTTTTCGCCTTCGCGAGGCCGACCCGCTGGAGGTCTTTTTTGGACGGCTCTTCCCGGACGCGGCACTTCGGGCAGATGACCCGCACTAGCCGCTGGGCGACGATGCCGATGATGGTGGAGGCGATGAGATAGGAGGGGACTCCGAGGTTTCGCAGCCGGGTGATGGTCGCCGACGCGCTGTTGGTGTGAATCGTCGAGAGGACCAGATGTCCCGTCAGCGCCGCCTGCATCGCGATCGTGGTCGTATCGAGGTCGCGCATCTCCCCGAGCATGATGACGTCGGGGTCTTGCCGGAGCATCGAGCGCAGGGTCGACGAGAAGGTGAGGCCGATCTTCTCCTGGACCGCCACCTGGTTGATCCCGGGGTTCTCGTATTCGATCGGATCCTCGATCGTCGAGATGTTCCGCTCCACGGATTTGATCTTATTGAGCGCCGCGTAGAGGGTCGTCGTCTTGCCGGACCCGGTCGGCCCCGTAACGAGGAGGATCCCCTGCGGACGGAGGACCAGCTCCTCCACCTGACGGAGTTCGCCCTCGGCCATTCCCATCGACTCGAGAGAGATGCTCGCGGTGAGCGAGTCGAGGATCCGGATGACCACTTTTTCACCGTATGCCATGGGCATCGTGGACACGCGCAGGTCGAGGCTCTTCGATCCCACACGGATCCCGATCCTGCCGTCCTGGGGAAGCCTTTTCTCCGCGATGTCCATCTTCGCCATGATCTTGATCCGCGAGATGACCGCCCCCTGCACCCACTTCGGCAACTCGAGGGACTTCCGGAGGCCCCCGTCGACCCGGTTGCGGATTTGCAGGGTCGTCTTGGTCGGCTCCACATGGATGTCCGAGGCCCCCTGGTCGACCGCTTCCGCGACGAAGAGGTTCACCATCCGGATGATCGGGGCCGCCTCGCTCTTCTTCCGGAGGTCGTCGGCGTCCTTCGCGTCGGTCTCCTTGCTGTCCTGAACGATCTCGACCTTGCGCTCATCGGCGATGTCCTGGACGATGGTGCTCAGGGATGACCCCAGGTGGTAATGCTGGTCGATCGCCCAGAGGATGTCCGAGCGGGTGGCGATTCCGGTCTTGATGGTGTAGCCGGAGGCGAATCGGACGTCCTCGAACGCCTCGAAGCTCAGCGGATCCGCCATCGCGACGTGGAGGTCGCGCGCATCGATCGTGATCGGCACGATCAGATGCTTCCGGGCGACCTTCTCGGGGATCAGTTCGATCGCCTCGGGCTCGACGGGCGTGTTGGCGAGGTCGACTAGCGGGATCCCGAGCTGGAGGGAGAGGGCCTGGGCGATCTCCTCTTCGGTGGCCATCCCCAGGGCGACGATGACGTCTCCCAGTTTCTGACGCCGGGAGCGCTGCTCGGACAGGGCGCGCGTCAGGTTCTCCTCGGACAGAAGTCCGGTTTCCACAAGCAGTTCGCCGAGACGTTTCCGAACGGGTGCCAAGGTTCCTCCTTCACCGGGGTTTCCGGCCCCCTTATACCAGGACATATCGGAAGATCCCCTGCGGGACTTGCGTGTGAAACCGCCTCTCCCCGGGGGCATCAAAAAGTCGTCGAAAGGAGCGAACGATGATGCGTCGTCAAGGATATCGATGCCCCCGCTGCAATGGGGCGATGGTATACGAGCGGTTCCAGGACATGCTGGACCTCTTTTACGCCTGGAGGTGCCTCAACTGCGGCGAAATCGTGGACCCGGTGGTGGCACGGAACCGGGAGACGGAAAAGGAGCACAAGAAGAGGGCCGCTGGGTGAGATCCTCCTCTTTTCCGGATTTCCCTAACCGTTATCAATAAGATGGGTCCGACACGTTGACACCGTTCCCGGGCATATGGTACGGTACCCACCTACTTTTCAGGCAGGGGAGTCGATGGGAGAGGTGCGCGAGCGATTCACATTCTCCGTGCGGTTCGGTCCCGAGGGGCGGTCCCGGGAATTCCGGATCGGCCGCACGGGACTCATCGCGACCGCCGCAGTTCTCGGCCTGTTTTTCGTTCTCATGACGCAACTTATCTATGATTACAGGGAGACTCTTTCGAAGGCGAGGGAGCTTCGGAGCCTCAGGCAACGGGTGAGCGAGCAGAACCTGACTCTCTACAACCTCTACGCGAAATTCGAGAGCCTGGAGACCGAGGTCGAACGGATCCGGACCCTCGACGCCCGTGTCCGGTCGCTCGTCCGGATCAACGAGGAGATGCGACCCGGCGGGAGGAAGGACGGCGGGGGCCCGGGGATCGGAGGCGCGGAAACGCCCGAGTCCAGCGCATCGAACCGGCTGGACAGCCTCCTCGATCTGCGGTGCGACAAGCTGAAGGAGAGCATCCTGGTGGACGGGAAGAACCTCGAGGTCCTCTGCGAGAAACTCGACGCCCGTCGGACCTTCCTCGAGAGCCTTCCCTCCCTCTGGCCGGCCCGGGGATTGCTCGCGTCGGGGTTCGGCGTCCGGCTTTCGCCGTTCACCGACACCAAGGTCTTCCATCACGGACTCGACATCGACGCCCCGGCGGGGAGCCCGGTCAAGGCGGCCGGGGGGGGCAAGGTGGTCCGGTGCGGATTCGAGTCTCTTTACGGAAACATCGTGGGGATCGACCACGGGAACGGCTATCGGACGTTTTACGCTCACCTTTCGGAGCGTTTGGTCGAGGCGGGCGACACCGTGCAGAAGGGGGACGTGATCGGCAAGGTGGGGGATTCGGGGCGCACGACCGGCCCGCACCTCCACTATGAGGTACACGTGAACGACCTTCCCGTGAACCCGATCCGCTTCCTGAATTAGCAGGGAAAGGGCGCAGTCGAGAAGTGCTCCCGGGGCGCCTCCCCGTCGGGGCGTTTTTTTTTGGGACAAGGCAGGGGAACGGAAGGACCTCGTCGATGCTGGCAAATCTATTCAAAAAGATGTTCGGCACGCACAACGAGCGCGTGCTGGACCGGATCCGGTCGACCGTCGACCGGATCAACTCCCTCGAGCCCTCGGTGACGGGCCTTCCGGACGACCGTCTCGCGGCGCGCACGGCGGAGTTCCGTCAGCGGCTGGAGAAAGGAGAACCCCTGGAGGATCTCCTCCCCGAGGTTTTCGCCACCGTCCGCGAGGTGGGCAGGCGCGTGCTCGCCATGCGGCACTTCGACGTCCAGCTCGTGGGCGGCGTGGTGCTGCACGAGGGGAAGATCGCCGAGATGCGGACCGGCGAGGGGAAGACGCTGGCCGCCACCCTTCCCATCGTTCTGAACGCCCTGACGGGGCGCGGCGTGCATCTCGTCACCGTGAACGACTATCTGGCGAAGCGGGACGCGGAGTGGATGGGGGCGATCTACCGGTTCCTCGGTCTGTCCGTGGGGGTGATCGTACACGGGATGGACGACCACGAGCGCCAGGCCGCCTACCGGTGCGACGTCACCTACGGGACGAACAACGAGTTCGGCTTCGACTACCTGCGCGACAACATGAAGTTTCGCGTGGAGGAGATGGCCCAGCGGGAACTTCACTACGCGATCGTGGACGAGGTCGACTCGATCCTGGTCGACGAGGCCCGGACCCCCCTCATCATCTCCGGACCGGCCGAGGAGTCGACGGACAAGTATGCCCGGATCAACTCGATCATCGGCTTCCTGAAGAAGGAGGAGGACTACAATATCGACGAGAAGGCGCGCAGCGTCATGATGACCGAGGACGCGGGGATCCCCAAGATCGAGCGCCTCCTTTCCGTGGACAACCTCTACGATCCGCGCAACATCGAGATCCTCCACCACGTGAACCAGGCCCTGAAGGCCCACGTCCTCTTCAAGCGCGACGTCGACTACATGGTGAAGGACGGCCAGGTGGTCATCGTCGACGAGTTCACGGGGCGGCTGATGCCGGGGCGCCGCTGGTCGGACGGTCTGCACCAGGCCGTCGAGGCCAAAGAGGGCGTCAAGATCGAGAACGAGAACCAGACCCTCGCCACGATCACCTTCCAGAACTACTTCCGGATGTTCGAGAAGCTCGCGGGGATGACCGGCACTGCCGACACGGAGGCTGTGGAGTTCAAGCAGATCTACGACCTCGACGTGGTGGTCATCCCCACGAACCAGCCGATGGTCCGGGACGACCTCCGGGACCAGATCTACCGCACCGAGAAAGAGAAGTTCCAGGCCGTCCATGAGGAAATCCGGGCCCTTCACGAGGCGGATCGTCCGGTCCTCGTCGGGACGGTCTCCATCGAGAAGTCGGAGCGGCTGTCCGGCATCCTCAACCGTCACGGCATCCCCCACAACGTCCTGAACGCCAAGCACCACGAGCGCGAGGCGCAGATCATCGCCGAGGCGGGCCAGCCCGGCAAGGTGACGATCGCCACGAACATGGCCGGGCGCGGCGTGGACATCAAGCTCGGCGAAGGCGTGGTGGGGAAGGGCGGTCTCCACATCATCGGCACCGAGCGGCACGAGTCCCGGCGGGTGGACAACCAGCTCCGCGGACGCGCGGGGCGCCAGGGGGACCCCGGGTCGTCCCGTTTCTACCTGTCCCTCGAGGACGACCTCCTCCGGATCTTCGGTTCGGACCGGATCTCTCCCCTCATGGAGAAGCTCGGGATGGAGGAGGGGGAGCCGATCGAGCACAACCTCGTCAACAAGGCGGTCGAAAACGCGCAGAAGAAGGTCGAGGCCCACAACTTCGACATCCGGAAGCACCTCCTCGAATACGACGATGTGATGAACAAGCAGCGCACGGTCATTTACGACATGCGCCGGGAGGTATTGTCGGGGGAATCGCAGCGGGACACGGTGATGGAGATGGCGGGAGAGGTCGCCGAGGACCTCGCCGACCGTTTTGCGGAGGAGAAGGCGCATCCGGAGGAGTGGGACCTCTCCGCCCTTCGGGACGCCGCCTACTCCCAGTTCGGATTCCGGCTCGAATTCCCGGAAAGCGAGGTGCAGGGGCTGACCCGGGAGAAGCTCGCGTCCCGGATCGAGGAGGGGGCCCATTCCGCCTACCGGAAGAAGGAGGAGGAGTACGGCGAGGATGCGATGCGCTACCTCGAGCGGATGTTCCTCCTTTCGACGATCGATGCGCTGTGGAAAGACCACCTCCTCTCGATGGATCACCTCAAGGAGGGGATCGGCCTCCGGGGCTACGCGCAGAAGGACCCGCTGAAGGAATACCAGCGGGAAGGATTCGACATGTTTTCCGACCTCGTCTTCCGGATCAAGGCGGAGTCGCTCAAGCGGCTCTACCACGTGAAGGTCCAGCGGGAAGAGGAGCCCCAGAAGATCGCCCGGCAGGCGCCCGCGCCCGCCCGAAGGGTGAACCTCTCCCGCGGCGAAATCTCCCGGGCGGGGGTGACCACCCAGCGCCATGCCTCCCGGAAGATCGGGCGCAACGAGCCGTGTCCCTGCGGATCGGGGAAAAAATACAAGAAGTGCTGCGGAATGGGGGCGTGACGGGATGCGCCCCGTGAGGGAGATGATCGTCCCCGGCTTCCGGGCGGGTGGCGTCTGGTGCGGGATCAAGAAGGGGGGGAAAGCCGATCTCGCGATCGTGGCGAGCGACCGGCCGTGCACCTCCGACGTTCTCTTCACGCGGAACCGGATGGCCGCGGCGCCGGTCGAGTGGGGGAGGGGCCTTCGGTCCCGGTCGGCCCTGCGCGGCGTGGTCGCCAACAGCGGGAACGCCAACGCATGCACGGGCAAGCAGGGAAGGGAAGCGGTCCGGAGGATATCCGCGGGGGCATGCAGGGCGCTCGGCCTTCGGGACGGATCCCTTCTCGTCTCTTCCACGGGAGTGATCGGGGTGCCGCTGCCCACGGGAAAGATCACCGCGGCGATCCCCGGGCTTTGCTCCTCGCTCTCGCCCGGGGGCATTCCCCGGGCGGGGGAGGCGATCCTCACGACCGACGCCTACCCGAAGCGGGGCGTGCGCAAGGTCCGGGTTCGCGGGGGGACCGTCACCCTGGGAGGAATCGCGAAGGGGGCGGGCATGATCGCCCCCGGCATGGGAACGATGCTCGCCTACGTGTTCACGGACGCCGCCCTGCGCTCCTCCGACCTGCGATCGGTCTTCCGGGAGGCCGTGGCCCTTTCCTTCAACCGGATCGTGGTGGACGGGGACATGAGCACCAACGACACCGCCGCGATCTTCGCCAACGGCGCCTGCGGGCTCCCTCCGCTGGAGGGAAAGGATCTCTCCGCCTTCGCCGGGGCCCTGAGCCGGCTTCTGCTCGACCTGGCGCTCATGATCGTGCGCGACGGGGAGGGGGCGACACGGGTCGTGCGGATATCCGTGTCCGGGGCGAGGAGCGAACGGGACGCGGAAGCGGCGGCCCGCGCGGTGGCGACGTCCCCGCTGGTCAAGACCGCGGTGTTCGGGGCGGACCTCAACTGGGGGCGCGTGGTCGCCGCCGTCGGGCGCTCCGGGGCTACCCTTACGCCGGAGCGGGTCGAAGTGTCCCTCGCGGGGGAGAAGGTGGTGCGCCGGGGGATGGAGGTCGACCGCAAGGCCGAGCGCAGGGCGGCCCCGAAGATCCGGAAGGAGGCGTACGGCATCGACGTGGACCTGGGCCTCGGGAAGGGGAGTTATTTCGTCTACTTCTCCGACCTGGGGCACGAATACGTCCGGATCAACGCGGGATACCGGACGTGATGGGCGTCCTTTATGGCTTGAGAATCCCGAATCGTTTGTGATACATATAGCAGATTAGCCGTTCATCTCTCACGGGCGGGATTCTCCCCGGGGTGCCCCGGATCGGCCGGGGTGGATGGGGAGAGGTGGAACGCCCGGAGGAACAACCCCGAAGCGAGGAGGAAAGGAAGGCATGGCAAACGGACAAGGTTCGGTCATCACGATGAAGCAGTTGCTGGAGGCGGGGGTCCACTTCGGTCACCAGACGAAGAGGTGGAACCCGAAGATGAAGAGGTACATCTTCACCGCGCGGAACGGGATCTACATCATCGACCTCCAGCAGACGGTGAAGATGTTCCGCACCGCCTACGATTTCGTCCGGGAACTGGCATCGGAAGGGAAGACGATCCTGTTCGTGGGCACGAAGAAGCAGGCCCAGGAGGCCGTCGAGGAGGAGGCGAGGCGCGCGGGCGCCCCGTTCGTGAACGTCCGGTGGCTAGGCGGCATGCTCACCAACTTCCAGACGATCCGGAAGAGCCTCGACCGGCTCCAGAAGCTTACCGACATGACCACGGACGGCACGGTCGAGAAACTCCCCAAGAAGGAAGTGCTCCGGCTCGCCAAGGAGCGATCCCGGCTGGAGAAGGTGCTGGGTGGCATCAAGGACCTGCGCCGCGTTCCCGAAGCCATCTTCGTCGTCGACCCGTCGCGCGAGGAAATCGCGGTCCTGGAGGCGCGGCGGCTCGCGGTTCCGATCATCGCCATCGTCGACACCAACTGCGACCCGGACCTGATCGATTATATCATCCCGGGAAACGACGACGCCATCCGGGCGATCAAGCTGTTCCTCGGGAAGATCGCGGACGCGATCCTCGAGGGGAAGGCGGCATACCAGGAGAGGACGGCTTCGGCGGGGGACAAGGAGACCGAGGCTCCGGAGGTCATGATGGCGCTGATCTCCACCGAGGAGGAGACCCCGGAAGAGGGCGCAGCCGGAGAGATTCCCGCCGCCGCGGAGGAATAGCCTCCGCAAGTCCGACATTCGGCCAGGAGAGGACGAGGATGCAGATATCGGCGGAGTTGGTGCGCGAACTGCGCGATAAGACCGGCGCGGGGATGATGGACTGCAAGAAGGCCCTCACCGAATCGGGGGGGGACATGGAAGCCGCGGTGGACGTTCTGCGCAAGAAAGGCCTGGCGGCCGCCGCGAAGAAGGCGTCGAGGGTCGCCTCCGAAGGGGTCGTCGCGGCCCACATCGCCGCGGGATCCGCGGCGCTCGTCGAGGTGAACTGCGAAACCGACTTCGTTGCCAAGACCCCGGAGTTTAAGGAGTTAACGGTACGGGTCGCCGAGACGGTGAACGGGAAGGATCCGAAGGACGTCGCGGAGGCGCTGCTCCTCCCCGGAGAAGGGGGGATTCCTTTGGGCGAGATGCTGAACGAGAAGGTGGCGAAGATCGGAGAGAAGATCTCCTTCCGGCGCTTCGCGCGTTTCGCCCTGCCGGCGGGCGCCCGGGGGGTGCTCGTCCCCTATATCCACGCGGGAGGGAAGATCGGGGTCCTGGTGGAGCTCCTGGGCGCGGGGGCGGACGACCCGGAATTCGCCGCGCTCGCCAAGGACATGGCGATGCAGGTCGCCGCGGCGAACCCGCTGTATATTTCCCGGCAGGACGTGCCGGCGGATGTGATCGAGCGGGAGAAGTCGATCTATCGGGAGCAGGCGCTTGCTTCGGGCAAACCGGAGAAGATCCTGGACCGTATTGCCGAGGGGAAGCTCGGGAAATACTATGAGGATTTCTGCCTGGTGGAGCAAGCGTTCATCAAGGATCCCGACCGCCGGGTAATGGACCTGCTGAAGGAGACGGCCGCGCAAAGGGGGATCGAGGTCCGCATCGCGCGGTTCGCCCGGTTCCAGGTGGGGGAGGGGCTTGCGAAGCGCTCCGACGACCTGGCGGCGGAAGTCGCGAAGCAGCTCAACCGGGGGTAATTCCCCCCGCGGAGGTTCCGTGGGAAAACCGGCGTACCGACGCATCCTTCTGAAGCTGTCGGGGGAGGCCCTGATGGGGAAGCAGGCGTACGGGATCGACAACGGGATCCTCGGGGGCCTTTCCGAGGAGATCCGGGAAGTGGCGTCCCTGGGGGTCCAGATCGCCCTCGTCGTCGGGGGCGGGAACATCTTCCGCGGCATCCAGACCACACGGAAGTACGGAATCGACCGCGTCTCCGCCGACTACATGGGGATGCTTGCGACCGTCATCAACAGCCTGGCGCTGCAGGAGAGGCTGGAGCGTGACGGCGTGATGACGCGTGTCCTTTCCGCCATCGAGATGCGGGCGATCGCCGAGCCGTACATCCGGCGTCGCGCCGTGCGCCACCTCGAGAAAGGCAGGGTGGTCATCTTCGCCGCGGGTACCGGCAACCCGTATTTCACGACGGACACCGCCGCCGCACTGCGGGCGATGGAGATCGGCTCGGACGCCATCTTGAAGGCCACCCGGGTCGACGGCGTCTACGACAAGGACCCGCTGATCGACAAGAAAGCCAGGAAGTTCAAGGAAGTGACCTACATCGACGTTCTGAAGAGAAACCTCAAGGTGATGGACGCCACGGCGATCTCCCTGTGCATGGACAACAACCTCCCGATCGTCGTCTTCAACCTGACGAAGAGAGGGAACATCCGGAAGGTGGTCCTGGGGGAGCAGATCGGCACCGTGGTCCGGGGAGGTCGGTAGTGGAAGCCCTTTTCAAGGACACGGGCGGAAAGATGGCGAGAAGCATCGAGGCCTTCAAGAAGGACCTGGGGAAGATCCGGACGGGGAGAGCGTCCTTTGCCCTCCTGGACGGGATCAAGGTGGACTATTACGGGACGCCCACCCCCCTCCCGCAGGTGGGAACCCTGTCGGTCCCGGAAAGCCGGATGATCACGGTCACGCCCTGGGACACCAAGATGGTGGGCCCGATCGAGAAGGCGATCCAGGCGAGCGGCCTGGGACTGAACCCCTCGAACGACGGGAAGATGGTGCGCATTCCCATCCCCCCCCTGACCGAGGAGCGGCGCAAGGACCTCGTCAAGGTGGTGAAGAAGATGGCCGAGGACGCGCGAATCGCGGTCCGGAACATCCGGCGCGAGTCCCTGGAGAAGGTCAAGGAAAGGGAAAAGAAGAAGGAGATTTCCGAGGACGAGATGAAACGGTGGCAGGACCGTGTCCAGAAGGAGACGGACAGCTACGTGAAGAAGATCGACGAGATCCTGAAGGCGAAGGAACAGGAGATCATGGAGGTCTGACGCCTGCGTCCGGCCGCAACCGCCAACCACGGAACGAAGGAGGAAAAGCATCATGGCTGTCGTAATCAATGACGAATGCACCGCCTGCGGAACCTGTCTGGACACCTGCCCCGTTGGGGCGATCGCCGAGGGCGAGAAATACCGGGTGACCGATGCATGCACCGATTGCCTTGCCTGCGTCGATTCCTGCCCTACCGGAGCGATCGTCCAGAACTAGGACGTTCCCGACGGGGCACAAAGACAAGCCCACATGAAAAGCGGCGGACCCCCTTCCTCCGCCCTCCCGCGCCACGTGGCCATCATCATGGATGGAAACGGGCGTTGGGCCAGACTTCGCGGCCTTCCGCGCGTCGAAGGGCACCGGATGGGCATCCGTTCCGTCCGGGCGGTCGTCGAATGCGCGCGGGAAATCGGCATTCCCTGTCTCACGCTGTACGCGTTCTCCTCGGAAAACTGGGGGCGGCCCCGGACCGAGGTGACCACCCTGATGGGGCTCCTCCGGGAGTTCCTGGTCCGGGAACTCCCGGATCTCAACAAGCACGGGATCCGGCTGAAGGTCATCGGGGAGGCATGGCAGCTCCCCCTCTCCGTGCGGGAGGTGCTCGACCGGACGCTGGCGATGACCGCGGGGAACAGCGACATGACACTGATCCTGGCGCTGTCCTACGCCGGCAGGGACGAGATCGTGCGGGCGGCCAGGAAACTGGCCGCGGACGCGGCGGCGGGGAAGATCGCCCCCGAGGCGATTACCCCCGAGGAGTTCGCCGGCAGGCTGGACACGGCCGGGATCCCCGATCCGGACCTGGTGATCCGGACCAGCGGGGAAGTACGGGTCAGCAATTTCCTCCTGTGGCAGGCGGCGTACGCGGAGTTCGTCTTCACCGACGTCCTATGGCCCGATTTCGGGAAGCCGGAGTTTCTTGCCGCTCTCGAGGAATATTCGCGTCGCGACCGCCGTTTCGGACTGACGGGGGAGCAGGGGCAGAGCTCCCCCGGCAACTCGTGACCGTGCTCGGGAAACGGGTCCTCACCGCGGTCGTTCTGTTGCCCCCCCTGGTGGCGGCGGTGATGTTCGGAAAGGGGTGGCCCTTCCTCCTGGTGGTGGGGACGGTGACCCTCCTGTGCGCCGCCGAGTATTTCGGGCTGTTTTTCCCCGGCGCCCGGGACCGGTGGTCCGGCGTGGCGGTGACCGGCCTGGTCTACGCAAGCGCGGTCCTCCTTCCGTTCCGCACGGCGTGGGCAGCCGTGCTGTGCTGCGTCGCGCTGGCCGCGTTCCCCTTCCTCGCGGGCGGTCAACCTCCTTCGGAGAAAGCGCGGGGTGCCGCGCTCGCGGCGCTCGGCGCGGTCTACATCGGGGGATTCCTCTCCGCGTATCCCCGAACCCTCGCGCTTCCCGCCGGAGAACACTGGATCTTCCTGGGCCTCGTGGCGGTCTTCGCGGGGGACATCTTCGCCTATTTCGTCGGGAAGGCATGGGGAAGGAGGCGCCTCTCCCCGACGATCTCTCCGAACAAGACGGTCGAGGGCTCCTTCGGGGGGCTGACGGCGAGCATCGTCTTCGGCACCGGCTACGGGGTTCTGTTCCTCCCGGGGGTTCCCCCCTGGTTCCTTTGCCTTGCCTCCGCGGTCGTAGGGGTCGCAGGGCAGGCGGGGGATCTCTTCGAGTCGCTCCTCAAGCGCGCCGCGGGGGTGAAGGACAGCGGGGCGCTTTTGCCCGGGCACGGCGGGATGTTCGACCGCGCGGACGCCGTCATCTCCGCGGGGCCGGTGCTGTACCTGCTCGCGCAGCTCGCTCCGCTATGGGGGGGGAGGGGATGAGGAAGGTCAAAGGCGTCGCCATCTTCGGGTCCACCGGCTCGGTGGGCCGCAACGCCCTCGACGTGATCGCGAGGTTTCCCAAGAGGTTCCGGGTAACGGCCCTTTGCGCCGGGAAGAACGCGACGGAGCTCCTCGCGCAGGCGCGCCGTTTCCGTCCCCGCATCGTGTGCCTCTCCGAGGAGGTGGACCTCTCCCGGCGGGATCGTCTCCCTTCCGGGACGCGCATCGTGTTCGGGGAGGAGGGGCTGACCGAGGCAGCCTGTTCCCGGGAGACGGACATCGTTGTGGCCGCCGCCTCCGGGGTGACGTCCCTCCGTCCCGCCATCGCGGCCGCCCGGAAGGGGAAGAGGATCGCCCTGGCGAACAAGGAACTGCTCGTGATGGCGGGGAAGTTCCTCGTGGAGGCCGCGAGGGCCGGAGGGGGCGTGATCCTCCCCGTCGACAGCGAGCATTCCGGAGTCTTCCAGGCGATCGAGGGCCACCGGAAGGAGGACATCTCCCGGATCATTCTCACCGCCTCGGGGGGACCTTTCCGGAACCGGACCTTCCGGCAGATGCGCGACGCGACCGTTACGGAGGCGCTCGGGCACCCGACGTGGCGGATGGGCGCGAAGATCTCGATCGATTCCGCCACCCTGATGAACAAGGGGTTCGAGGTGCTCGAGGCGATGTGGCTGTTCGGCCTCCCGCCGGGGCGGATCGACATCCTCATCCACCCCCAGTCGATCGTGCACTCGATGGTGGAGTACCGGGACGGCAGCCTGATCGCGCAGTTGGGCGTTCCCGACATGAGGATTCCCATCGGCTACGCCCTGTCGTATCCCGAGCGGCTTCCTCTGGAACTGCCCCGTCTGCTTCCGCATCGAATGGACGGCTGGGTGTTCGAGCCGCCCGACAGGAAGAATTTTCCGGCCCTCGCCGTAGGGTATGAAGCGGCGGCGGCCGGGGGGACGGCGCCCGCTGCACTCAACGCCGCGAACGAGGTCGCGGTCGAAGCGTTTCTCGCCGGGCGGATCCGCTTCACCGGCATCATCTCGGTGGGGAAGACCCTGATGTCGTCCTGGCGCAAGGGGAGCAGGCTTGTTACCCTGAAGGACGTGCTCGACGCGGACGCGGAAGCAAGAAAAGAGGCGTCCCGCATCATATCCCGCATGAGGAGGCCACACCGGCCGTGATCTATTTCCTGTCCTTCCTTGTCGTCCTGGGCATTCTCATCTTCGTGCACGAGTTCGGCCACTTCATCGTCGCCCGCCGGCTCGGCGTGGGGGTGACGAAATTCTCCTTCGGGTTCGGACCGAAGCTCGCGGGGATTACGAGGGGGGAAACCGAGTACCTGATTTCCGCCATCCCGCTGGGAGGATACGTCAAGCTTGTCGGGGAAAACGACGCGGAGGAGATCCCGCCGGAGCAGAAGGAGAAGGCGTTTTACCACAAGCCGGTCTGGGTAAAGATGGCGGTCGTGGCCGCCGGGCCGATCGGGAATCTCCTCTTCGCGTTTTTCGTGTTCTGGGGGATCTTCATGGGCGGGGTCCCCACCCTGACCCCGAAGATCGGGGACGTGATGCCGGATACGCCGGCTGCCCGGGCGGGTTTGCAAGCGGGCGACACGGTCGTCCAAATCGGGGAGAGAAAAGTCACGACATGGGACGAGCTCGCCGCCGGGATCCGGGAATCGGGGGCCGGAAAGGAGCTTCCCTTGATCGTTCGCCGGGGGGAGGAGGAGATCCGGGTGATCGTCACGCCGGAAATCCGCGAGGGGCGCACCATTTTCGGGGAGAAGGTCGACGGGCCCAAGATCGGGGTGGTGGCCAGCAAGGAGATCATCCAGCGGAGGGTCAATCCCGTCGCCGCCATCGGGCGCGCGGCGCAAGAGACGTGGAGGATCATCCACCTGACCGTGCTCACCGTGGTGAAGCTCCTCATGCGGGTCCTTCCCTCCGATACGCTCGGAGGACCCATCCTCATCGCCCAGATGGCGGGGGACCAGGCTCGGGAGGGAATCACCAACTTTCTGTACTTCCTCGCGCTGTTGAGCGTGAACCTGGGCATCCTGAACCTCTTGCCCATCCCGATTCTCGACGGGGGGCATCTCGTCTTCTTCTCGATCGAGGCGCTGCGTCGCAAACCGCTCTCCCCGCAGTCCCGGATGATGGCGCAACAGGTGGGGCTGGCCCTGATCCTCATGCTGACCGCGCTCGTGTTCTACAACGACATCGCACGCCTGATCGCCGGATAACCGCTTGATCCTGGCC
>Ga0184616_10000117_pt1 | contig 14397 bp, 20 predicted proteins | sample PLM4_90_coex_FD_133145 | JGI IMG/M metagenome (GOLD analysis project Ga0184616, IMG submission 133145) | Groundwater sediment microbial communities from an aquifer in East River, Colorado, USA - PLM4_90_coex | ecosystem: Environmental > Terrestrial > Soil > Riparian zone | place: USA: East...
AAGAACTGACGGACCCCCGAGACAACCAGCCCCATTCTTTTGGGTGGGAGGTCTCGGCCCTTCTCTTCGCCGCGGATCGTCTGGACCACGTCCAGAAAGAGATTCTTCCAGCCCTAGAGAAGGGCCACTGGGTTGTTTCAGACCGCTATCTGTTCTCCAGCCTTACCTACCAGTCTTTGACAGCAGGGGTGACTCGAGGGGAGGCCTTGGAGTGGATCCAAGTACTCAACTGTCGGGCGCTCGTTCCCGATCTGACGATCATCATCAACGCCTCAGCGGATGTGGCCGCTAGCCGTCGAGCCAAACGGGGCGGGGCCAAAGAACTCTACGAAGAGGACGATCTTCAACGAGCCCTTGCCGAAGCCTACAGTAATCCTCGTGATTACCTCCTACACAAGAATTACGCCCTTGTGGATGGGAACACTGATGATCCTCACGAGGTGTTCAAGAGTGTTTGGGCCCTTATTCAAAAGGCACAAACAGACGGGTTTCCCGACGCCCGATTCGGGTTGAGCCCGGCCCTGAAGCAGCAGATGATCACCAATGCTATTGAAATGTCCCGTAACCCGGGGCGCCGTCTTCTTGGCGGAAGTGGCCCCATTTTAGGCTACACGGAAATAGCCCGAAGATTGTTTCCTATCGAGCCTATGCCTCAAGGAGCGCTGCCTATTTATGACAGAGACCCAGGAGGGCCAGAGCCTCTAAGGGTTGTCTTCCCCCTATTTGAAGAACCAGCTTCGTCAAAAGATGAAGCTGGTTCAGAGGCAGGGCCTGTTACTCGACAAGAAGCAGCGATTGCTGGCCTCAAGTTGATATACGGTGGAGGAGCTGACACGACCGTTGAGGAAGCTCCTGGGGCCACCCCACCAGAGGGTGATGACGATCCTGACGTAGCTTGATGGCCAAGTGTAAGTATTGTGGTCGTGCCAATTGCCGACCTGGTCGGCCAAGGTGCCCTATGCAACGCAAAGTCAACTCCAAGTGGGAGTTGTGTAATTGCGGGGCGTACCATTACACCCACCGTAAGGGATCAGGTATCTGTTACCATGCGAAGGATGCCGAGAAGAAGCAGTGGGAGAAGATCACAGGCACTTCTTGGGACACTGGCAAGCCAATCACATAGAGAAACCTTGCAGCTCTAACAGCCACAAGTCAAAGTCATCGGGGATTGAATCCTTCGACCGCGGCCCCATGGCATCAGACCCTGTATGTAGTGTCGGGAGCCTCGGACCTTGGTAGAAAAATCCCAATGGTATGAGTCGAGAAACGTAGACAGTTTCACCCTTTAGGACCCCGTAGAGTCCCTCCTGACGCTTTCCTAGGTTTTCTTCGGGGGTGAACCCAGGAGACAGATGGACTTGCACGAAGTCCACAGGATTGACGGTGAAAGGACCTTTTCGGTGGGCTAACGAGTGTTCTACCTCGGCGATAGTGGCCGGCAAGTGGCTGGGATCTTCAGGACATAGTTCCTCCCACATGCAAATTTCTTCGTCCGTGGCTTCACGCTTCTCATCTTCAGCGTTGTTGTGTGGGACTAGGGTACGGCACTCTACATCAATGTAGAAGTGAAGACGATGCCGGGATCCTATTCGTCGTAGGTTACCTTCTCGAAGTTCCATCTCAAGGTCATGCTCCCTTTGGGTTCAACTGCCGAATAGATCTACGAAGGTTGACTTTGGCTCGTCGTTCGTAGACCCCTCCGCGCATCTCTGGTGACCAGAACACAGGGCCTTGATTGAACCGTTTCAAGATGTTGGCCCGAGCATGACGAAAGTCTTCGAGACTCACATGCTGTTGGTATTCGCTCCAAATACCGTTCTCGTAGTGATCAAATTCTTCCGAGGTCGCACCGAGAATCGCTAGATCAATGTCCAGAAGTATCTCAGCTTCTCGTGACTTCGGAGGGGTTTTATGTTCCGAATCACGGATCAGTAACGCAATCTTGGTTGAGTCCTGTTCGGATAGGCCCAACCCTCGCAATGCCCTGTCTTCGGCAACGAAGGCGCTTTTGACCTCGTTGTCGTGTAGCTTCGGATCGTAGACGAAGTCGTGATACCAAAAGGCCAAATCGATCAGGCCAATGTTTGGCTCTTTCGAGGGAAACACTTCATCTAAGACTTGAAAGCCAAATCGCAGGTGTTCAGTAGTGTGGTAATGACGAGTCTCTTCTGAGTACCGACGCAAGACTTCGTCAAAGGGCCTTGCCCCTAAGGATGGCTTAGTCTGAAGCCGTGTTAGAGTAAGACGCCAACGTTGTTGTAGGTAGTCCCTCGTGGACTGTTTGCTGTCGATGGCCATAAACTGTGTGTTCATACACCAATCAGGGCTTCCAATCCTTCGGCGGCGTCCAACCTGCAGCGAGGGCAGTAATGGCCCAATCAGGCATAGGTTTATCGTGCCAACCAAGGTTCAGCGCAATGTTAGCCTGCCGCAAAGCAGCAACAGCATCTGTCCGACGCTCGAAGTACCACACACCAGATTTATGGCCTTGCGTTACTTGGTCAGGATCGAGACCTTTGGCGAAGGCATCCACGGCCATAGTAGCCGTGTAGCAAGACCAGCTGTCCTCGGTCTTAGGGACGAAGTTCTTCGGGTACTTTTCATCACCGAGGCAACCGCCCATATCGGCGTCTTCTACGAGGTACCAGGCTATGAAGTAGCCGTAAGGCTGTTGGTGGCCGTTGGACTCGAAGATGTCGAGATACTCTCCCTCAGGAGCGACATAACGCTTAACCTTCGACGTCTTGGTTTTCGACGGGGTGGGCTTTTTGGTTGTATTCGACACGATGTAACGTCTCCAAAATGTACGGGGTGAATCCAACGTCAACTATGTTCAAGATCTCCCAAAGACCCTGCCAATCAATAGGGCCGTTCTCAAGGATGTCCTGTCCATCATCGCTAAGTAACGGGAATCCAACCAACTTCAAGATTTCTGCTTGAGCTAAGCTCAAGTTCGTAATCCGAAACCCTTCATGCAGAGTCCAAGAACCCTTAGGGTAGGTCGGAGATCCGAGAAATACCTTCACGGGCGTCGAGCCTTCTCAAGGCTACCAACGCCACGAGCCTTCAGAGCTTTTGCTACAGCCAGAGCTACACGTTGCTCCGACAAGACCGTGTTGATCTTGGGGTTGGCTAAATGTTCGGCTTCGCTCCAAGCGAGAGGTCTCTTGGACCTCCACCAAGTTAGGGCCGCTTTCTCTACGGGGCTGGCATCTCGAATGTGCATGATATGTACCTAATACGTTCTGGGTCCTGAGAAGTTAAGGTCTTCCAAATCGTACAGACTTTGGCTACTCGTCCGGCTTCTCATTTTTAGTAGTGCCTTTCGCCGGGTTCGGTGTATATACATCTACTCGAAGGTTCCCTAAGGAGACCCCCACATGAAAAGTCATTCAAAGTTCCTGGTTTTCGTTGCAGACCCCCAAGACGGCCTTTTGCCCAGTAGCCTTTGTGCCACCGTTGAGCAAGAAGTGAAGAGCAAGGGTCTAGCGCCCAAGTCGATTGGTGTCGAGTACTTGGAGGGCCGCCAGAAGGTCGTCCTAAGCTTGGGTTACAACGAGCTAGAAACCGGGTATCCAATCAAGCTGCAAGCCATCCGCTTGGGCAAATTGGGTCTGGATCCTCAGGCTATTGCGTCCGCCATGGAAACTGCAGCGGCGAAGGTCAACGGTGTTATCTGCCACGAGTTCTACGTCCTTGGAGACGAGGAGTATGTCTTGGTTGTGATGACCTTGGCTTGAGTCTGGCTTCACAGTTAAGGGCCAGAACTACTGTGTTTCTGGCCCTAACTACCCTGACGGTTGGTCGTATAAAGGCGCATGACAGCTAGTCAGGTAGTCCGGGGCACGAGCATTTCTAAACGTGTGGCCGACTTGATCATTAGTGCTTTGGTTGACTTAGGTATCGACACATTCTTTGGGGATCCCTTCTGAGAGGATTCTGCACCCGGGAGATATCACAGCAGCTTTGGTTGACCTGCTCACGGCAGAAGGACCTGCTATTTTGGACATCCGGATTGACAAAGATCTTCGAATGGCCGGCGGGGGACGTAATGAGGCCCTCCAGCAAATGAGCCTTACTCAGACTTAACTTCTTTGGTTCGAAGGCCGTATAACTGCCATGAACCATTTACCTGAGAACCATAGCGGAGCGTACACTGACGACCAGCTCGTGGATTTGTGGCTCTCAGGGAGGCCGGTTTCAACCCAGACGGTCTATCGTCCCGTTGTGGTAGAGTTCTTGAAGTCGCTGAACAAGGGCCTTCAAGAGGCCACTGTAGCCGACGTGGTCGCCTGGACTGAAAGCCTTACAGGCTCGCCGGCCACCAAATGTCGCAAGGTATCGACGATCAAGAGCCTACTCTCCTACGCCCACCGAACGGGCTACAATGTGTTCAATGTAGGGCTTTGCCTTCGAGTTCAACGGCCCACGAGCGACCTTCATGAGCGCATCATCGAAGCTGAACAAGTCCCCTTGATTCTTGATGAGGCCGCCGCCGGACGTGACCGGATCCTTCTGAAGTTCCTTTATGCCTCAGGCGCCCGTATCAGCGAAGCCTGTTCGATCCGTTTCGCTGACCTCCGGGGGAATCGTGTGACCCTTCAAGGTAAGGGCCAGAAGACCCGCACGGTTTTGATTCCTGAGACCGTGGCTCAAGAGCTTCGATCCCTCCGTTGGGTATCAGACACCGAGCAAAGCCCCATCTTCAAGTCCTACCGGGGCCGTGCTCTCAACGTCCGAAACGCTCGGACCCTTGTGTCCCAAGCGGCCCACGAAGCCGGCGTCGAGATGAGCCCCCACTGGTTCCGCCACGCTCATGCCTCTCACGCCCTAGACAACGGAGCCCCCATCCACCTGGTTTCCCAATGTTTGGGCCACCAGAATGTCGCGACGACCTCGAAGTACCTTCACGCTCGCCCGACGGATGGCGCCAGTAGATATCTCTCGATCCCCCAGGGGTGAGTTTTGGTGTAGCAAAGATCCATGACTATTGAAGAGAACCTGACGGTAGCCATACGAGTCGCCACGGAGTACCGCTTACGTATTTGGGAGAAATTCCTCAAGGAGCATCAGAATCACGCAACCTTCAGGGCTCTGAGCTGTCCCATGACCCTTCAATACGGATTTTCTTGCGCTTGCTCAGGGGTCCGAGAGGACTTCAATATAACCGTCAGGACCCTTGCTCAAACCCTTCCTGAGGCTCAGGACTTCTTCTTCCGAAGATTCCGAGCAGTTGAGGGTAGGGGCCGAAAGAAAGTGAAAAAAGACGCTAAATTGGCTCTGACACGTTCTAAGGCCTTGTTGCATCGGTACCTGACGGCGGAGCAGCGGCGAGAATTGAAGGGCACCAAGTCTCTCACTCTACAAGCCCGAGACGGTAGAACCTACCTCCTCAAAGCGGGCTTGATTGACCTTTTGGGAGAGGACTCCAAACCAACACACCACTTGTGCGTGGTGGCCAAAGGGCACGGTCACATACCCGTTTACGACCTCATGCTGTCACATAAGTTGATGCTTGAGTGCTCGCCCGAGGACCTCTGGAAGATCGCTGTAGTCACGAAAGTGTCTGATCGTGAACTGGTTTTGAATGGGCCCCCACCACCTTTGAACCCCATTGAGGTGATTCCCGTTGAGGTCCTCGACAATCCAGTGGAGTGGGTTGAACAACGACTGCAGTGTGTGGAAACATAAAAAGTGATCGTCGTCTGGCTGTTAGTACGGATTTGTGCTTGCACTAATTAAGAGGCTGCGATAGAAACTGAGGACTAGGAGCTCCTCACACACTTTCTCGAGGAGTAGATAAACATGAGCAAGACATCCAAGAAGACGTCCAAGACCACCGTCAAGTCCGCACCTAAGGCGAAAGCCACCAAGGCGCCAAGGATCGCCAAGAAGGTTGCGAAGAAGGCCGCCAAGAAGGTTGCAAAGAAGACCGCCAAGAAGGCCACCAAGGCCGCCAAGCAAGCAGCCTAGTCCAGATGGGGTCATCGTGATTGTGGGGCTCGTCGATTCAATTAGCGAGCCCTCTCACGACCCTCTCAGAAAGTTGCTCGGGGGTCAGGGCAACAAAGTAGCTACCTACATAAGTCGTTGTAATCATTAGGTATTGACGTTATTTAGGTTCCTAACCTGAGCCTTTTCTGGCGGATCTTTGTTTCAAGTTCCTCTAAGGAGGGCTGAGAACTTCGCGGTGAGGTATTTCCGAGTCCTCGGTGTATAGGAGATACGGAGGAATCCTCCGGAGTTAAGAATCATGGGAAATCGACTGTATGTTGGCAATCTCTCTTACCATACAACGACTGAAGAACTTCGAGCTGAGTTCGCATCTTGTGGCACGGTGATCGACGCCAAAGTCGTGGTGGATCAAGAGACTGGCCAGAACCGAGGTTTTGGTTTCGTCGAATTTGGCACAGAAGCTGAAGCCACCAAGGCCATTCAAGAGTTCGACGGGTATGCGTTTGGGGGTCGCCAGTTGCGGGTGAGGATTGCTGAACCGAAGCCCCCACGGGGTTCGGGCGGACCGCGAAACTTTGGAGGGGCACCCCAGGGCACACGACCCAGTGGCACCCAGGGACGCAGCTTTGGTGGTCCCCCAGCGGCTCCATCACAAGACTTCTCGAACAACCGTGGTGGTGGTGGCGGTGGTGGGAAACGTCGTGGTGGTGGCGGCAGCCGTAGACGCAACGACGACTCGGACTGGAGTTAAACCATGGGCGTTCTAAAGGATGCTGCGGCTGAGTTGGAAGAGCTCTGTGCGGACTTCATCAAGGTTTTCAAGAACGACGACCCCAAAAAGAAGCTTGAAGAGACGGTAGCTCTTCTACGTAGGTTGACCGAGGATGACAACTCCGAGGATGTTCAACTCAGGGCTTTGATGGTGTACCTGGCGATAGTCAAGCACACTAAAGCCGGCGGCTCCGTGAAATTCGTGGGCAATGGTCCCGACAGAACACTAAAGGTTCGACTCCGTTAGGATTAAATGGGTTCGGGCCCCTAATACCTTTCGGCGTCAGGGGCCCGAAGTCCGTTCAGGCGAGACTACTTCTTCTTGCCGAAGACGTCTATTTGCTCGTCTTCTCCCGTCTGAAAAGCTTTCTTGGTGCGAGCACTTGTGACAATGGGGTAGTCGAGAACGGTAAGCTTGCCGTCGCCATCGAGGTCTTTCGGAGGGGCGACATCACCCTTGACCTCTCGAGGGAACCCGTAGTGGCTAGCCAGTATACCACCCCACCACCCCTCGACCTTGTTGGTGTACACACGCTGGCGATCCGTCAGCATGTCTTGGGACCGTTTGAAGTCGTCCCGACCTGACTCGATGACGTCTTGAACCTTGCGGTAGAGAGATGCGTCGAAGTTGATGTTGCGATCCTTGAACCACTGGAAGGTAGCTTTCGATCCTTCGGCGCCGAACTTGGCTTGGGTTTCTGCAACGAGCAACTCTTTGAAGTCGTCCTTATATTGTGACGGTACTTGAGCTACCTCTTGGACTTTCTTCCAGAAGGCATCGTAGGTGTTCTGGTTGCTCTTCCATTGTGCTTTGACGCCGTTTTCGGCTGCAACGGCACCGTCGTACCAACCAGTCATGCTCAGGAAGACGGTGAGCCCGATGATAGCCGCACCGATACCAAGTGCTAACAATACCTTATTCTTCACGACCACATTCTCCTTTGGCGTTCTTCGCCGAAAACATCCTTTTTGTGCATCAAAATGGTGAGTCCTATGCTGACGAGCAGCTGAATGATGACGAGCAGAGCTAGTGTTCCCCCTGTAGGTTGAGCAGCGTCCATCAGGTAAGCAAATTCGCTCATAGGGGTCCTGTGAAATTCTTGAGCAATACCCTGGCGAATGATGTCTAACACTTTGGGATCGCTGAGATCCAGTGTCTGGAGGTTGTCCCGGAGATGTATCTTCAGATCCTCTACTCGAGAAATGGTGACAACTCGGACCCACTTGATGGCCTGCCCCTCAACCCCTATCACGAGGGTGATTGAATTCTTGGGGCCGTACAGCCACTTGGCCTCGAGAGCTTGGGCGTAGGTGGGATCGTTGATAGTGGTTAGGACCACGGTCACGTCAACCTGTTTGGTCGCGCCGAAGTCAGCATTAAGCTCGCGGAAGAAGTCTTGCCACCCAGCGGGCACCGGAACGTCCAAGCCTATGACATGGTTCACTTTGTAAAGATTGTAGATCTTGGGGTACTTGGGGATAGACCCTAAAAACTTGCCCATATCCTTGTGGACGAAGAGACTCTCGGGATCTGCAAGAAGGAAATTCTGGTAGATGTGAGAGACGGCAGCGGGTTCCCCGACTCTAGCCTGGGCCCAAACATCGGGCGTGCTGTCCCAACCACTGCAATCCTCAACGTCTATGGTTCCTACACTGGTCTTCAAGTTCCAGTAGTAGTCCGTCGTATGACTACACTCCTCGTGAGATAGGGTACACTTACCATCCTTGTCCTTAGCATCGCACTCATCGTGACAATGGCAGCACTTTTGGGTACCATGGACCTTCTGGGTGATGCGACCGTTCAAGTGCTCTATGTCGCTGACGGCAGCGTATTTGGCTATGAACCACGAGGCAACTACGACAATCACCCCCACCGATATCTGAAGGAGAAACTCCTTGGTCGTTATCGTGGCTTTCAGTAAAAAGAAGGCCACGATACTAACAACGACTGGAATGAGGATCAGGAGCAGGAAGTTCACGAGGACCTATACGGTGGGGGCTGCTAACAACTTAAGTGCCAGCCGGTTTTTGCGTATATACACCGCAGGCCTTGAGGCTTGCTAGGCTTGGCTGTGAGTTGGTGTAAATAGACCCATGCACGACAACTCAGAGACTAAGCTACAGCGGGAACGAGCCTCAGCTAACCTACGAGAGTTGTTGAAAGAAAACCCCACGCTTCAAACCCAGATTGGTACAAGCAAAGAAGCCCTGATAGCCTTAGGCAAGCAGCTCTGGCCTCTCACGTACAAGGGGACAGATTCCGATAGCCAAGCCTTTACACGATTCTGCGTGGCTCTCGAAATGGGCAAGGGCCTGTTATTCCACCCTACTTTCGCAGACGCCATGCAATACTTGCCGATGGAACAGCTGGCCAGTATCTGGTCAGCTGGATGGGCCGACCAAGCTTTCCCTGTTCTAGCCATGGGTCACAAGTACGCAGCTTCCTTGATGGCCACGTCGATCCCGTCCGAGTATGCCGCGGAGATCATCCCCCCGTTCAAAGCCTTCATGATTGAAATCCCTAACGGTTTGATCGACGTCCGGGATGATCAGGGAGTTTCTTGGAATGTACGTTATGCCTTGGTTCAATTTCTGGAGAACATTCCCGGTGTTTTCGTTTGGAACTACGTGCTGATCACTGAGGGTTCAATCACCTTGTGGCGCCATGGCGTTCCGACAAACCTGCTAACTGAAGCCAAGCCAGAACACGTAACTTCTTGGGAAGATTACTCTTTTTCTCTTAAGATCGATTCTCACGATGACCGAGTGAATGTGGTCATCGGGCGCTTGATTCTTGGTGCCTGTTTGGCCCTTTCCAGCAAGGACAGTTCCAAGCCAATAGGTAAGAGCCACAGCTGTCCTTCGGGCAGCCTCAGAACGTCTCCAGAGCCGCTCGTGAGGGTGTTTCAGCTGGGACGCCCAATTGTCGTTGATTGCCGGCAAACCATTAAGGACTACTTGTCCGGCGAGAAGCACTCGGCCCCTTCCGTGCAAAAACTCGTTAGAGGGCATTGGCAGCGGCAGCCCTATGGAGCTCAAAGCTCTCTACGTAAGTGGATTCAGAAGGAACCTTACTGGAGAGGCCCTGAAGGTGCTCCAATTCTTCAGAGAGCTATGCGCCTGAAGGGTGTATAATCAGGAGTGTTTTGTCTTGCCTGGTTAACTGACATCCATTTGAACTTCATCCGCTTACCTGAAGCCCCTAAGGTTTTTGGGCAGTACTTAGCCGAAGAGATCGATTGTGATGCAGCGGTCATTTCTGGGGACATCTCCGAAAGTCCTACGCTGAAGCTTCACCTAGAAGGCTTCGCGGAAGGTTTGGGTAAACCGGTACACTTCGTGATGGGTAACCACGACTTCTATGGGAGCTCCATTCACAGCACTCTGAAGAAGGCTGCCAAGCTAGCCAACTGGTTGACTCGAGAGGGTGTTGTCGAACTGACTTCGGAGACGGCCCTAATCGGCCATGAAGGTTGGTACGACGCTATTCTAGGAATGCCCTACTCCGACTTCGGTATGTCAGATTGGGATTGCATCAAAGAGTTTCGACGACAGGCCCGACGTTATGATCGGGGTGGGATCATACGTTTAGCCCAAGACTTGAGTCTCACAGCTGTGCGTGAAATTCAACCAATCTTGGAAAGGGCCCTCGAACGCTACCCTCTCGTTATTATGGCCACACACATACCGCCGTTCGAACAGTCTTCACGGTATGACCTTAGATTTGCCCCTCCAAAAACACTCCCTTGGTACACATCGAAGATGATGGGGGATATGCTACTCGAGGTGATGTACAAGAGACCTCATCGAAAACTGCTTGTTCTGTGTGGTCACTCACACAGTTCAGCTAATTATCGTCCTTTGAAGAATCTCCAAGTGCTGACTGGAAGGGCTACGTACTACGCCCCCGACTTGGCCGGATTTCTTAGAATCAACGATAGTCATATTGAGATTCGGATGCGGACCGAAACCGGTTGGACCAACCTGAGGCCCTTCAGATGATGTTGCAGCAATCACGCTTTGATACCAGCTACAATCGGTGGAAGCACAAGACTCTAGGTTACAAGGTCAAAGTTGTGGACATTCGTCACAACAGTCGCCCTGACGGAAGCCTCTATTCTGTGGTGATTGTAGAGGGCACACACTTGAGTAAGAAGCAGAAAAGAACGTGGCCCGCTAGTACATTCAGAGATACTTTCACGCCAATTGGTGCTAAGAATAAGGATCGAACAGTTTTGGATTACATTCTTACTGGCGAGGATCTGGATGAGGATCCCAAAGCACCAACCTAGGTAAAGTGCCTGAGGTAGTTTCAATGTTTCTTTCTTTGCTATTGGGTTGCAGCAGCATGCTGTTCACCAATGCCTCCATACGAGCTCACGACGCTATTCCAGCCTGCCGCTACCGTGAGCTTCAAGGACTTCGAAACAAGACCCAGACGTACACGGGGTTGTCCGTGGCCTTGGGTCTAGCTCCCTTGTGGTGGCCGCCGTTAGGGATCCCGGTTACGTTGGTGTCGATTGGCTATATGGCCTATAAGCGTTTGGCTTAAGTTCTATTCCAACCGGCCGTAATGGAGATATGCTCCCTAAGTCTGAATTTGACCGAATTCTGATGAGCCCACAAGTTCGATCTATGCTCGAAGAGCTTCTGATCGACGGGGAGCTGCAGAGGACTTTCCCCGAAGTTCATGCCATGGTTGGCTTTGGTGGCGGGGAACAAGGTCACAAGGACCTTTGGGGGCACACCAAGCAGGTCGTTTACCAGTGCCCATACGACCTCACCATTCGATGGGCGGCCTTATTCCACGACGTGGGCAAGATTCGATGCTTCGTACGAAACAACGACGGAGTGTCTTTCCACGGACATGAGATTGCAGGTGCTAGGCTATTTAGTAATGCCGCTTCACGCACCCGACTCTTCAAGGCTCAAGAAATAGGGGATATCTACCTTCTCATTGGAACCTTAGGCTACGTTGAGTCCTATGAATCCGAGTGGACGGATAGTGCCGTACGACGACTGAGAAACTCAGTTGCAGACTGCTTCGACAGTCTTTTGAGTCTGTCCCGAGCGGACATTACCACGCGGCATGATCACAAGCGAGTTGCTCACCACGCGAGAATTCAAGAGTTGAAGGACCGAGCCGACGCTATTCTAAAGGCAGATTCGGCTACTCCGATGCTTCCCAGGGATTTGGGTACCGCCCTTCAAAAGGACCTGGGTATAGCACCCTCACCTCTTCTTGGGAAAATCGTAGCTGCAATCAAAGCCGCTGTAGCAGCGGGGGATTTGCCTTGGCCCCCCACGATCGAACAAGCTGTCGAACACGCAAAAACCGTATGTATACCCCAAATATCCGCACCACCCACAACCCCCGAAACATTGCCGCCTACGGAGGATCTTACGACCCGGTGACCTTAGGCCACCTGATGGTGGTAACGCACCTTCTGCTCAATGAACTTAACGTGGACTACATTCACGTGATTCCTTGTTTCCAGCAGACGGGTAAGAATCTTCAGCCTTTCGGGGTGAGAATGACTATGTGCCGGGCGGCTTTTGCCCATCTTCCTAGGACATACGTAGACCCTATCGAAGAAGAGCTAGGCGGCGAAAGCTTGACTATCAATCTGGTTCGAGCCTTGAAGCACCGTTACCCTCACGACAACTTACGATTCGTTATGGGGGCAGACTTGCTGGAGTCTGCTCCCACATGGCAAGGCTGGGAGGAGATCAATCGATTGGCACCACCCCTCATCATTGGGCGTGCTGGTATCACCCCCGTCAGTGGTGAGAGCCCAAGCCCTATTTCGCCGCTCGTCAGTGCCTCTATCGTACGTAAGGCTCTCGAGGCCCGAAACTACGAACTCGCCGAACGCTACATACCCTCGCCAGCCCTGCAAATCATTCAGGATCATCACTTGTACACGACTCAAGTCCCTTAGTCGAAGGGAGAGTCGTCATCAAGGACACGATCAAGCACAGTCTTACGCTCAAGAACTTTGGCACCCCAAAAATCCTTAATGTCTATCTGTTTGGAGCCGCCCTCATTCTTCAACTTGATCTCGCGTATACCAATGTCTTGAAGCTCACCCCAATTCTCTTGGTCTGGGCCATACGTGTACTCGAGGCCAACCTTCCACGTACTACGCTCTTGGTTGGCGTCGTGTTCTAGCTGAAATTCATCAAGAGTAGCCACATAGTGGTTATCCTTGATGGTGAATTTTACCGCCGTAATGTCTTGGCGTTCCTCAACACTTAGAACGGAGCTGTAACACCCCTCATCACGGTTGTACCAGTGTTCCCCTTGCTTCGGCACAGATCTCAAGGGATTTGGGTTGTTTCTGGCCCCTGTAGGGACGCTACTCGAATTGGAAAGGTCGTACGTCAGAATGCGCTTAAACTTCTCACGTAGTCCCACCTCGTTGAACTTTGTAACCAAACTTGGGTCTGTTGGGTTGGTACATAGTATGTCTCCGTCAAACTTGGGGATCCTAGCGACACGTATGATGTGTGTTGGATCCGCACGGCTCTGCCATAAGGTGCCCAGGCGTAGCTTCTGATGCAGAATATCGCGTTCTTCAGGGCTAAGACTGGGCGTGCCTAGAAGCATCAAGACACCCTGACCATACTTCGCATCGAACGATGTTCGTGTCTCTATCGAAGTACCTTGTGTGACTTGGGTGAGAATGTTGTTGATGAGGGGTACGTCTGTAGCCGGCCTTAGTATGTCAGATCCCAAAAAGGCAGTGATGTCTGTGCATTCCTTTGCAATCAACAGATGCAAGGCCTGGGTGAGCCCCTGTCCTAATGCTTCATGATCCAGATCTCTATTTGATGGGTTTATGAGGGTTTGGATCAACAGTGGCACGAAAACACTTTGGCACGAGCAGGAAGAGACTATACAGCCTTCGACGAGTCCCCAAATCTTGTCCCGTACCGAAGCAGGGGTCTTACACACTGGGCATTGGCCAAACAAGTCCTTTACGAGTTTGGGATCTTCAGACAGGTTATCACCTGGAAAGTACACAGGTTGATGCTTCGGCGCGTGCTCTTCACAGTAGTTTGCCTTGTCCAAACCAATGACTAAGGCTTGGTTGGTACAGGGTTCTTGACTTACGTGCGAACAAGTCTTGTTGAGTGCGGGAGCCGAAAACTTCCACATCAACTTGAGGGACTGTTCTGTGATGTGCGTGACCTGTCGGCTACGACTCAGAATACGATACCCTGAAGTTCCATGGCGAGCTGATAGAACCGCTGTCACAGTAGTGTTAGTGCCGTTGTTTGTCGTCCAAACTTCACCGATTTGAGGATTGTCCTGTGGCATGTGGTGTAAAGGTCCAGAGTGAAAGTTCTTGTTTTCGGTTCTCGTAACTGGCTCAATCAGAAGGCCATAGAGAAGGTCCTTCGAGGATTGCCCCCTGGCACGGTTGTGGTCGAAGGGGATGCCAGAGGTGCCGATCGTATCGCGGGCTTCGTAGCACGTCTTCTAGGGCTTACTGTGCGGGTCTATCCGGCCCTTGCCAACAACCGTACTTGGCCCTCGGCGGGTCCTTTACGGAATCAGGAGATACTGGATTGTGAGCATCCTTCTGAGGACGGTACCTTCATTGACAGGGCGTTCTGTTTTCATGAGGACCCCAACTTAGGTAAGGGATCTCGTGATATGGTGGC
>Ga0184616_10000118_pt1 | contig 14384 bp, 11 predicted proteins | sample PLM4_90_coex_FD_133145 | JGI IMG/M metagenome (GOLD analysis project Ga0184616, IMG submission 133145) | Groundwater sediment microbial communities from an aquifer in East River, Colorado, USA - PLM4_90_coex | ecosystem: Environmental > Terrestrial > Soil > Riparian zone | place: USA: East...
CTCGAAGAACCTTGAGAATGCCTGCATCAAGGCGCGTCGCTATAAACTCGCGGCAAAGCGACTGGTCCTGTTCCTCCGTCAGCAGGATTTTCAAAGCCAGGGCGTGGAGCTCAAACTCACCAGGCCGACGGCCTATCCCGTGGAGCTTTTCGACGCGCTGCGGGAAGGTTTTCAGCAGCTCTATCGTCCCCGTACGCTCTATCGCCAGACCGGCGTGGTCCTCTGCGGGCTCGTGCCCGAAGCCGGCCTCCAGTTCAGCCTTTTTGACGATACGGCGAAGATCGGTAAATTATCGAAAATCTACGACGTTGTTGACAAGCTCTCGGCAAAATTCGGCAAGCATACGCTTCAGCATGGCGCGAGCATGCCGGCGCAGCTCCAGGCGCAGCATGAGGGAGACCGGGGAGATGTTCCTACCAGGAGGGCTGACTTGTTCAAAGGCGAGAACAAACGGCAGCGGCTGGGGCTTCCGATGATTCAGGTGAAGGTGTAACAGCGCGATCTTGCCGTTCCACCCGCCCGATCCGCAGCTCTCCTTTTACCCATAAACGCTTCGTGTCCTTATAATTTGACTGTCACCCGCAGTTCTGATACGCTTCACCTATGGCATTCCCGCATAACATAAAATCCCGGTATCTTTCGTGGACAGCGGCCGTGCTGTGTGTTTTCTCCATCGGACTCATGTTCGTGTCCAGAGCAGCGGGCGACGATGAACATGTGCTCGTTTCCGCCCAACCGGGCATTCAGGCGCTTCAGCCCGGCGAGACGCTGACGTACGACGTCAGCTGGTCCAGGATGCTCACGGCAGGGACCGCGGTCCTGGAGATCAAGGAGGAAAGGCTGCCGGACGGGAAACCGGGGCTGAAGTTCCTCGTGATTGGCCGCTCTGTGGGCATTGTGGACGCGGTTTATCCGGTGTACGACACGGTCCAGAGCATTTTTGACCCGCAGATTATGAAAAGCCTGTCCTATAGCATGCATCAGAACTATAACAAGAAAAAGAGGAACCTGGACGTAATCTTCGACCATCAGCGCAAGATAGCGATAAGCACCTTGAATGAAGACGCGCCAAAGACGCTGGACACCCCGGAACAGGTGCAGGATGGACTGTCGTTCCTCTACTATCTCCGCACCGTCGATGAGTTCACCATCGGCAAGGTCATTGCCATCAACGTTCTTGACGTTGACAAAATATGGTCCATCGAGGTCCAGACCCTTGGCCGGGAAACGGTGAAGACGCAGGCCGGGAAATTCTCCACAATCAAGGTCAAGACTCGTCCTTTGCACAAAGGCGTCTTTCAGAACAAGGGGGAGGTCTTTATCTGGATAACCGACGACAGCCGGAGAGTGCCGGTTCTCATGAAAAGCAAGCTCGCCATCGGATCGTTCGTCTTCAGTCTCAGGACCATGGAACCGCAAACTCAGAAGTAACCTCGTAACCGCAGAAGTTCCATCACCGGGAGAAATATCATGGCAGATCTTCAAAAACTCGAAAAGCTCGCGAAACTGATACGCTATTACAGCCTGGTTGCCACCACCGAGGCCGGTTCCGGTCATCCCTCATCGTCCCTCTCGGCAGCGGACCTTCTGACCGTATTGATGTTCGGCGGCATGTTCCGGTTTGATGCCGACAATCCCGAACACCCCGACAACGACCGGCTCATCTTTTCCAAGGGTCACGCTTCCCCCCTGTTCTACTCCCTCTGGCTCGCGGCAGGAAAAGTAACGGAGCAGGAGATGATGACCTTGCGGAAATTCGGCAGCCCCCTGGAGGGACACCCGACCCCGGCCTTCGCCTATACCGAGGCGGCCACGGGTTCGCTGGGCCAGGGTCTCTCCATCGGACTCGGAATGGCACTGAATGCTGAGTATATCGACGAACTCCCCTACCGCACCTATGTGCTCCTGGGCGACAGCGAGATGGCTGAAGGCTCTGTCTGGGAAGCCATGGAAATCGCCGCATTCTACAAGCTGGACAATCTTGTGGGCATCATCGATGTGAACCGCCTCGGCCAGCGCGGCGAAACCATGTATGGTCACGAACTCAGTGCCTATGAGAAAAAAGCGGCTGCCTTTGGCTGGGAGCCGATCGTCGTTGACGGGCACAACCTGGCGCAGATCTATTCAGCCTATGAACAGGCGGCACAGGTGCGGGACAAACCGGTCATGGTGATCGCGAAGACCGAGAAGGGCAAAGGCGTGTCGTTCATTGAAGGGAAGAACGGATGGCACGGCAAGGCGCTCAAGAAAGAGGAGCTTGTCAAAGCCCTTGCCGAACTGGGGCCCATAGACAAAACGCTCCGGGGGGTTATGCGGAAACCCGATGACAGCAAACCGGCCCGCAGAGCAGCCGGAGAAGCGGCAAAACTTTCCTATTCACCTGGCAAGGCTGTCTCCACACGACATGCCTACGGCGCGGCGCTTGCGCGCATCTATCCCGCGTATCCGGACATCGTGGTGCTTGACGCCGAGGTGGGCAATTCAACCTATGCCGAGCTCTTCAAACATGCGCACCCGGACCGGTTTTTCGAAATGTATATTGCCGAGCAGAACATGGTCGGCGCTGCCCTTGGCCTGTCCATCCGCGGCAGGACCCCTTTTGTCTCGACCTTTGCGGCCTTTTTCACCCGCGCCCTTGATCAGATCCGGATGAGCCGGTACTCTAATGCCAACATTAAATTCTGCGGCTCCCACGCCGGGGTATCGATCGGCGTTGACGGATCATCGCAGATGGGGCTTGAAGATATCGCCATGTTCCGGACCATTCTGGACAGTGTTGTGCTCTATCCCTCCGACGCGGTCTGCGCTGAAAAACTGGTGGAAGAGGCGGCAAAACACAAAGGGCTCGTGTACCTGCGCATGACACGGGAAGACACCGCCGTGATCTATGGGAACGACGAGATGTTCAAGATCGGCGGCAGCAAAATTCTGAAACAGAGCGCCCAGGACAGGATCACTGTGGTCGCCGCGGGTATTACGCTTCATGAGGCCCTTGCGGCGTATGAAGAACTGAAACAAGAAAATATCTTCATCACCGTTGTCGACCTCTACAGCATCAAGCCGATCGATGTCCAGACGCTTACGGAAGCCGCACAAACCACGAAAACAATCCTCACTGTGGAAGACCATTATGCCGAAGGCGGCATAGGCGAGGCGGTCAGAAGCGCGCTGTCAACGGTCCCCGTCTCCATTCATTCCCTGGCAGTGCGAAAGATGCCGAGGAGCGGGCAGTTAAAAGAGCTTCTGGATTATGAAGAGATATCGAGAAAAGCCATCGTGAAAAAAGTAAAGGAACTGTTATGAGATGGTTTGCAAATGGAAAGACGTAAGGAGTGTGGAGGAAACAGTAAGTCATCAGGGTCACATATTGCATTTTGATATATATACCCGATAGCAAGATACAAGACGCGACCTTGTAGGTTCCGTCTTATTCGGACATCTCGCTGAAATGTTTTTTGCCGACCCCGCAAAGCGGGCACTTCCAATCTTCCGACAAATCCTTGAAACTGGTGCCCGGTGATATCTTCCCTTTCCTGTCTCCTTTTTCTGAATTATAAATATACCCGCAATTTGATGCCTGACACTGCCACATATATACCTCCCTGTGTTGTTAGAAACAAATAGCCCGAAAAATTGTTATTGCAAATGCTGATTACCCGATACCCAACATCTCATTTAGTTGGTTTGGCTCAGATTGCCTTGTATCATCAAATAGAGAATACGGAATTATCTCTATTTGCGGTATGATATTGGTCATACGAAGCAGATTTTGAGAAAATATGGCAGAGGGGTCACACCTAAACGAATACAGGTTGTTGCTTTATGTGTTGCAAAGAACGGCGACCACGCGAAATCGACGAAATAAGGTTTCGCTGTTGTTTCGACGCGGCACCGTCTATTTTCTCACTCTTTCTTGTTTAACCTTTTCCGCTTCCCTGATGGCCTGCTGTACGAAAGGCTCGATTCTCCCGGAGATAATTCGATAACCCTCGGCATTCGGATGGATGCCGTCGCCCGGTTCAGTACCGGATCGCCGGCCACGCCTTCAAGAAAAAAGGGCATCAAGATGAGACCGTGTTTTTTAGCCACAGCGGGATAGAGCGCGCCAAAGGCATTCGTATAGGTCCTGCCCATGTTTTTGAACATCCTCATCCCCGCCAGGATCACCACGACATTGTTCTGCTTCAGGATACGGACCGTCTCATCGATGTTCTTCTTTGTAACAGCCGGGTCGATCCCCCGCATCCCGTCGTTCGCTCCGGTCTCAAGGATGACGATGTCGGGCTTGAGTTTCAGCACCCAGTTGATGCGCTGGAGCATGCCGCTGCTCGTCTCTCCGCTGATGCCCGCATTGATCACCTCCCAGTTGTAGCCCGCTTCTCTGAGCTTCCTCTCCACTTGCGCCGGAAAAGCGTCCTTCTCGTTGACTCCCAATCCCGCTGTCAGGCTGTCGCCTGCGGCAACGATGGTCCCGGTATAAGCATGTTGTTGTTGAGCTGCTGATGCGGGCTTGCCCTGTTGTTCGCAGCCGGCAAGAAGGCTCAGAAGGGTCAGAACCGTTCCCGCCAGAAAATTCGTCATGTGGTTTTTCATAAGTATTTGTTCTCCTGATTCGGACAAGCCGAAACAAAACACCTGAGAGTATCGAGAGCAGTGTCGATTTACCGCTGCCGCTCTCGTCCTGAATAACAAGGAACTCGCCGCTGGACTCAGCAAAAGATACCTGATCGAGAACGGGGCTCTTTCTGCCCCCGGCCGCATAGGTTTTGGATATGCCGCGCGCTTCGAGAATCGTCATGCCTACTTCCTGAGCATATCAGTGTGGCTTAGGTGAAGGGGGGTGATTTACAGCGTATCGATGTCTGAGGAATATTAGCACGTCAAAGCTATGCAGTCAAATTGATCAAGGGACGCATTTTATTACATTGTTTACAGTAGCCGGGTCTGTAGTCGTACGTAACACAAGTTCCGGAACCTTGCCATTATTGCAGGGACGAGTCGGCCGGATGCATCTGTGCGGGAAAGGGCGAACAGGGCGATGCGTTCCTGGTACTTGAACATCTCATGCACATTCGCTATACTACGTTAAGTAAATGTATCCTGTCAATTCCTCACTGGAGCGTGGCATGGAAATTCATAAAACCTATGAAGTGATCATCGTGGGAGGCGGGCCGGCAGGGCTCTCCGCCGGACTCTATTGCATGAGATCGGGACTCAAGACGGTGCTGATCGAGAAGGGACTGCTCGGCGGACAGGTTTCCATGTCCAAAGAGGTGGACAACTACCCCGGCCTGGAGGGCGTGACCGGCTTCGAGCTCGGCGAGAAGATGGCCCATCATGCCCGGTCTTTCGGTTTGACCGTTCTGCAGGAAGAGGTCGCCTCGGTGACCGCCGGGGCCGGCCTGCATTCAGTCAGGCTTGCCGGTAACGATTTGTACCAGACTGTTTGCCTGATCCTTGCCCTGGGCGGAACGGCCCGCAAACTCGGCGTGCCGGGCGAGGCGAAATACTTCGGCCGCGGCGTTTCGTACTGCGCCACCTGCGACGGTTTCTTCTTCCGGGACAAGATTGTTGCGGTCGTCGGCGGAGGAGACAGCGCGGTTGAGGAGGCGATCCATCTCTCCCGCCTGGCGCGGAAAGTGTTCCTTCTGAACCGGTCAAAGGACCTCCGGGCCGGCAGGATGCTCCAGCAGCGCCTCGCTGACGAGCCCAAAATCGAGGTGATAGGGAACACGGTTGTGAATGAAATCAAGGGCAAGGACGGTTCGGTCAACGCGGTCTCCCTCGAGAATAATAAAATAGGGGGGAAAAGCGAACTGCCGACGGAGGGCGTCTTTATTCGCATCGGCTTCTCTCCCAACAATCAGCTGATTCCCCCCGAGATCCGCATGAACGACCGGGGCTTTGTTATTACCGATGAGAAGTGCGAATCGAGCGTTCCGGGCATTTTCGCCGTCGGGGACCTGCGCCAGAAGTACGCCAACCAGATCGTGGTCGCGGCCGCCGACGGATGCGTCGCCGCGCTGGCCGCGGCGCACTACGTGGAGGAGAAGAAGGCGGGACCTGCGTAGTTCTACGAAATCATCGTCTCGACACGGTTTCTGCCGTTGATTTTCGCTTTATACATGGCGGCATCCGCCCGTTTGAGAAGGGTGTCGTCCGTATCTCCTTCTTTGTACTGGGTCACCCCGAAACTGACGGTCAGGTTCCCTACTCCGTGAGAAGATGACGCCTCTATGGCTTTCCGTATCCTCTCCGCCAAAAACGTGGCATGTTCCAGGTCTGCTTCCAGAGCCACGATCATAAACTCCTCGCCGCCCCATCTGAAAAGGTGGTCCACTTGCCGTTTATGCTCTCTGACGATGTCAGCGACGTCCTTCAATACCTGGTCGCCGATAGAGTGCCCGTATCTGTCATTCACTTCCTTAAAATGGTCTATATCAAACATGATAAGGGAGAGAGGCCTGCCGAATCTTCCGCTCCTTGCCAATTCTTTAGCGATGATATCTTCATATTTCATTCTATTATACGTCCCGGTCAGGCTGTCGGTTTCGGCAAGCCGTTCGAGTTCCTGATGCAATTCTTTGATTTCGGTAATGTCGGACGACATATGAACGACCATCACGACATCGCCGTTCTTGTCCTTTATGGGGCTTGTCGAAACCTTCACATATTTCTTTTTGCCGTCCTTTGTATAATGTACATGCTCCGCGTCGGCGTACTCGCCGGTTTCCACTGTTTCGTAGATGGGGCATGATTCGTCAGGCTGCACGCAGGGAGTTGACCTCTGATGCGTTATCTCGTGGCACGTCTTCCCGATCACATCCTCTTCTTTAAAACCGAGCCCCTTGAGAAAAACATCATTGCAGCTCAATATCCGGAAATCCTTCACATCGATAACGGAGACGGCGTCTTTCATGCTGTTCAGCGTGGCCCGGGAAAGACTCGCTGCCTGCGATTCAACATCTCGCATCAACTTAATACAATAGACGATGATGATCGAAACCAGCAAGGAAACAACGCAGCTGGTAATTAAATAGTCGTAAGTTATTTTACCTCGCAGCAGTACGCTCATAAGAGCGGTAAGAAGTTCCGACGCCACGAGCGCGATCCAGACGAAATGCCATAAGCTCGCGGACAGGACGAGTCGGGTAACCTTGCTATGCATAACATGTTTCACGCGTATTCACCTCTGTGATCCGGCCCCTGGCATCGATATTTCATGAAGGACCGGGAGCTTGCAGGGAATCGATAGAAAATTGTAGCCCAGCTGAAGAGCAAAGTCAAGTAAAATTAGCAATTCCAAAATAAAATGGTACTTGCCGATGGTCCCCTTATCGCATCCGCATATGGGCCGTCTGGATCCTGTGGGCCGTGGAGACGTTGTTGGAGTTGCGTCGTGGATTTCTACTGGAAACTGCGAGGCTGACGAGAACTTAAAAGTCGTATGCGTCAAAATCAGATATTGCTATTTTTGTTGCACTCACGTGCTGCGGATCATAGTAAAACCAGCCGAATGAGCGTTCCAATCCATAGGACCACTCAATGTGCAGGGCCCCGGCCTGCACGGTCGTTTGTTTACCGGATTTTTTCTGAAGTGCAGTGCCTGCCGCGTGTTCCATGCGGGCCTCATTTTCAAATACGCTTCCTTCCCCGGAAGTCACCTGCTTCTCGCCATTGGCCTGGTAGCGCCACTTGTAGGTGGACTTCCCTCCTGCCCTGTTTCCGAAACGGCTGAACATCACAACGGCCTGGCCCTGTTCCGACCGGATGAGCAGGCACTCGCCCAGCAGTAATTTAATGGTTTCGGCTGACGCACTATCCGTCGCCTCCGCCATTCCCGCGCGCAATGCATCATAGGCTTTCTTCTGGCCTGTCTCGCTTGGCAGGGTAAGCTCGGCTATCTTCTCGTTCTCCGCATTCAGCTGCGATCCGGACAGCACGTTCCACGGCATGTTCGTGCCGGCCTTTTCCAGCGTGTACTTCTGATATTCAGACGCGGTATTCTTCAACTCAACATGTATTGTCACGTTCAAGGGATAGGTTAACGCGCCTCCCGGATAATCCAGCATTGCCCTGGACCGTGCGACGGTCCCGTTCGGTGTTGATGGCAGCAGGCTCTCGTTCATCATGAAGCCGAAAAACGCGCTTGCCTCCTCCATGATGGCCATGGTTTGCTTTACCTCTTCCGGGTTTGCCGTCAATGCCGTTTGCCCATCGGTGATAACGATCGTTTCATGAGTAACGGCATCTACGCGATCGGCAAAGATCAGCAATAGAACGGTCAGGGCGCAGGCAATCCTTATCATGCTCATTTACCTCCGGTCCGACGTTAGTTGGGAAGAGAAATCATTCTCTTAGGGAAAAGGTGGTTTCGATTATAGAGATATTACGAGGATTGTCAAGACTTTCGAATGGGTATTTTAAGGGTATGCCGATGAAAAAGTACTGCGCTTTTTTTCGTATTTGCGAGCCCCTGTTTTCAGGACATCCAACAGCAATGCAGCGCAAATTCAATGTGTTACCATCGCGCATTCATGGTTTCTGTCTTGTCATCGCACATGCAGAGGCACCTGCCGCAGCAGCGCGTTGCATTAACCGGCAGGGAAAGTCTATGGAGCGGAACGGCAGACCTGCATAGTTACAAAACGTCCGATTATTCGCCACTTGGCTATGATGGTGATCATATAAGAAAAGGCGGCCTTTTGGCCGCCTTTTTCGTTAGGGGATGACTTTGTTCAGCGGGTACTCCACGATGCCGGTGGCGCCGCGGCGCTTGAGGCGCGGGATCAAGTCCCTGGCCACCTTTTCATCGAGCATGACCTCCAGGCTTACCCAGGCCGGATCGGTCTGGTGCGAGATCGTCGGAGAATGCATTGACGGGAGAATGCCGCAGATCTCCTTGAGCGTATTCTTCGGCACGTTCATCTTGAGGCCGACCTTTTCCTCGGCAGCGAGGGCGCCCTGAAGCAGCATGGCCATACTCTCGATCTTTTTCCGCTTCCAGGGGTCGTTCCAGGCCTTTTTATTCGCGATGAGCCGTGTGGTGGATTCGAGCATCACATCGATGATACGGAGCTTGTTCGCCCTGAGCGAGCTGCCGGTCTCGGTCAGTTCCACGATCGCATCGGCGAGCTTCGGCGGTTTTACTTCCGTTGCGCCCCAGGAGAATTCGATCTCGGCCGTTACTCCCTTTGACTTGAGATAGCGCGTGGTATAGCCCACGAGTTCGGTCGCTATGCGTTTTCCCTTCAGGTCCTTGAGCGTTTTTATTTTCGAATCCTCAGGCACCGCCACAACCCAGCGCACCGGGTTCAGGCCGCCCTTGGCGTACCGGAGCTCGGCCACTTCGATCACATCGGCATTTTGTTCGAGGATCCAGTCCTTGCCTGTTAAGCCGACGTCAAAGATGCCGATATCTACATAGCGCGCCATTTCCTGGGCCCGGACGAGCGTACAGTCGATGTTCGCATCGTCAATGGTCGGGTAGTAGCTCCGTGAACTGACCTGTACGCGGTATCCGGCTTTGCCGAAGAGCTTGAAAGTGGATTCCTGCAGGCTCCCCTTGGGCAGGCCGAGTTTGAGCTTTTGTTCCGCGGTAGCAGTCTTTACTGGGGGTTTTTTCGTCTTTTTTACCGGCATAGTATCTCCTTATGTGTTTCGAGAAGTCAGGAGCCGGAAGAAGTGCAGAAAATATATTTACTCCTGGCTTCTGGATTCTGACTCCTGCTTTTCTACTTCCTCGCCATCCTCACCCTGATGGTATTCCCATGGGCATCAAGGCCTTCGACGTCGGCGATCTGCATCACTGCCTCGCCGACCTTGTCCAGCCCTTCCCTGGTGTAGAAGATGAGGCTGGACTTTTTCATGAAACTGTCCGTGGACAGGGGCGAGAAGAACCGCGCCGTACCGCCGGTCGGCAGCACATGGTTCGGTCCGGCAATGTAATCGCCCACGGACTCGGGGGTGTAGTGTCCGAGGAAGATGGCGCCCGCATTCTTGATCAGGGCGAGCAAATCGAAGGGCTTCTCCACGGCAAGCTCCAGATGTTCCGGCGCGATCGAATTGGAAACCTCGGCGGCCTCGTGAAGATCTTTTACGATCATAATCGCGCCGAACCGGTCAAGGGCTTTGCGGGCGATCTCTTTCCTGCTCAGGTTCGCAAGCTGTCGCACCACTTCAGCAGCCACTTTTTCGGCAAGGCCGCGCGAGGTCGTGATGAGGATCGACGACGCAAGCTCGTCGTGCTCCGCCTGGGACAGCAGGTCTGAAGCGATAAATTCAGGGTCCGCGCTCTCGTCGGCAATAACCAGGATCTCGCTGGGTCCCGCGATCATGTCGATGTCCACCTGGCCGAAAACGTATCGCTTGGCGGTTGCAACGTAAATATTTCCCGGTCCCACGATCTTGTCGACCTTGGGGATCGTGGCAGTCCCGTAGGCCATGGCCGCGATGGCCTGCGCTCCGCCGATCTTGTAGATCTCGCTCACCCCGGCGATGTCGGCGGCAACGAGGATGTAGGGGTTCAGAGAACCGCCAGGGACCGGAGAGCACATCACCAGTTGTTCAACACCGGCCACTACGGCGGGAATGACATTCATCAGAACGGTAGAGGGGTAGCATGCCTTGCCGCCGGGCACATACACGCCGACGCTCCGGATCGGCCGGGCGAGCTGGCCGAGGATCACCCCGTCGGACTCCTGGTTAACCCAGGTGCTGATCTTCTGTTTCTCGTGAAAGGCGCGGATATTCCGTGCCGCGAGTGTGAGGGCGTCCACCTTGTTCTGCTCGACCTGGGTATAGGCTTCCCTGATCTCTTCGGGAGTAACCCTGAGGTTTTTCAGCGTGAGCGTCACGCGGTCGAACTTCTCCGTGTATTCGAGCACTGCCGGATCGCCCTCTTTGCGGACGCGGTCAACAACTTCTTTCACGGTCACGGCCACTTCTTCCGAAGCCGCTTCACCGCGGTTGATAATGCGCTTGAGTTCCGCGCCGATGTCCTGATGTTGTGAATCGATAATCTTCATGCAAACCCTTTCAATTTTGGATTTTAGATTGAAGATTTTGGATTTATTAAATCCGCATTCCGCAATCCGCATTCCGCAATCGCTAAACTCTTTTTATGTCCGCGCCGAGGGCCGAGAGCTTCTGCTCGATGTTCTCATACCCCCGGTCGAGGTGGTAAATGCGCGATATCACCGTTTGCCCCTCGGCTGCGAGGCCGGCGAGGATGAGCGATGCGCTTGCGCGAAGGTCCGTTGCCATCACCGGAGCGGCTGAAAGCTTCGGCACGCCTTTGATGATCGCTGTCCGGCCTTCCGTCTGGATGTCCGCTCCCATTCTCCTCAGTTCCGCCACATGGGTAAAGCGGTTCTCAAAGATGGTCTCGTTGATGACGCTCGTGCCGTCGGCCAGTGCCATCAGGCTCATGATCTGCGCCTGCATGTCCGTGGGAAAGCCGGGATACTCCAGCGTTTTGATGTTCAGGGGTTTGATCGCGCGTTGTCCAGTCACCTGGATCGTCCTGTCCGCGGTCGTTACCACCGCGCCTGCCTCGGTCACTTTCGAGAGGACCGCTTCAAGGTGGGCGGGAAAACAGTTTTTGATCAGGACCGATCCGCTGGTTATCGCCGCCGCGATCACGAAGGTCCCGGTCTCGATCCGGTCCGGCATGACGGTATAATCCATGGGCTTCAGGTTATCGACGCCCTGGATCCTGATGATGTCCGTGCCGGCGCCCTCGATTTTTGCGCCCATCTGGATCAGGGCATTCGCCAGGTCCGTGATCTCGGGCTCCCGCGCGGCGTTCTCGAGGACCGTTTCTCCCTCGGCGAGAACCGCGGCCATCATGAGGTTCTCCGTGCCCGTCACGGTCACGGTATCGAAATAGATGTGGGCCCCGCGAAGTCTTTTTGCGCTCGCCACCACGTACCCGTGCTCGATTGAGACCGATGCGCCGAGCTTTTCGAGCCCCATCAAGTGCAGATTGATGGGTCGAGCGCCGATGGCGCACCCGCCGGGCAGCGACACGCGCGCGCGGCCCATGCGCGCCACGAGGGGCCCGAGTACGAGCACCGACGCACGCATGGTACGCACGAGGTCGTACGGCGCTTCGGGATTCACAAGGCCCGTCGAATCGATCAGCATGCCGCTGTCCCGCCGTTCGAAGGTGACGCCCATATTCTGGAGGATCCTGCCGAAGGTCGTCACATCGGCCAGGCAGGGAACATTCGATACGCGGTGCTTCCCTGCGCACAAAAGCGAGGCCGCAAGGATCGGGAGCGCCGCGTTCTTGGCCCCGCTGATCGTAACCTCGCCGTTCAGTTTTTTACCGCCGTTGATGTATATTGATTTCATGAATGCAGTAATCAGAAGCCAGGAGTCAGTAGTCAGAAAAAAGCCTGTTGCCTTTTCTTCCGGCTTCTGGATACTTGCTCCTGACTCCTATGCCTTTCTTACAACAAAAACCCGCTCTATTCCCGCCAGGTCTTTTATAATCTCCGGCACGGCATAGGCGCCGGTTTTTCCGGCTATGTTTCGAAGCGCTTCCGCCTGGCCCAGTCCCATCTCCATGATGAGCGCGCCGTTCTTTTTCAGATATTTTGGCGCGGACTTGATTATTCTTTCGGCGAGTTCCGTGCCCTCGGGGCCGGCAAGGAGCGCCATTTCAGGTTCAAACTCCCTGACCTCCGGCTGGAGCGTAGTGAGTTCGCCTGTTCGTACATAGGGCGGGTTCGATACAATCAGGTCCGCCTGGTCGGTCATATCGTGCTTTTCCAGCGGCTCAAACAGGTCGCCCTGAAAAAAGCTGATGCGGTCCGATACGCCATGGTTCGCAGCGTTCTGCTGCGCGATAATAAGAGCTTGTGCCGATTTGTCGGCTGCGAGGACATGGGCGCCGGGGAGCTCTTTTGCCAGACTTATGGCAATACACCCTGAGCCGGTGCAGAGATCGATGATCCTGACCGGCCTGGTTCGGTCCTCTCTGATCGCAAGCGCCGCTTCGATGATGAATTCCGTCTCCGGCCTCGGGATAAGCACCGCAGGGGTAACCATGAACTCAAGGCCCCAGAACTCCTGGCTGCCGATGATATACTGGAGCGGTTCACGCTTTGCTCTGCGCTCTAACGCGCTTCTGAACATCGCGCTGCTCGGGTCATCGAGCCTGTCGTCTCTATGGGTGATGAGCCAGACGCGATTTTTTTTGAGCACGTAGGAAAGCAGCACTTCAGCATCGAGCCGGGCGTTGGCTATTCCGGCCGCTGATAATTGAATTGTAGCGCTGTTTACAGCCTCAGCAAGAGACAGGGTGAAGGAATTGCGGCTTTCGATCGGCGCCTTTGGCTCTAAAATCCGCGATCCGCAGCCCGAAATCCGATAGGGCTTCATAGGTTCTGCAGCCGTTCGGCATTCGCCGCCGAGGTCAGGCCGTCGATGAACTCATCGAGATCTCCGTCCATCACCGCGTCAAGCCGGTACAAGGACACCCCGATGCGGTGGTCCGTCACCCTGCTCTGCGGAAAATTATAGGTCCTGATCTTCTCGCTCCGCTCGCCGGAACCGACCTGGGACCGCCGGTCCTGGGCCGTTTCCGCATCCTGTTTTGCCCGCTCCTTCTCCAGCAGCCGGGACTTCAGGATCTTCATGGCCTTGATCCGGTTCTTGAGCTGAGAACGCTCGTCCTGGCACGCGACCACCTCGCCCGTGGGGATGTGCGTGATCCTGACAGCGGAGTAGGTGGTGTTCACGCACTGACCGCCGGGACCCGATGAACAGTAGGTGTCGATGCGCAGGTCCTTTTGCTCTATGTTCACCTCAACATCGTCGACTTCGGGCAGCACAGCCACGGTGACCGTCGAGGTGTGGATCCTGCCGCTCGCTTCGGTGGCGGGCACGCGCTGGACGCGGTGCACGCCGCTCTCGTACTTGAGCCTGCTGAACACGCCCTTGCCCGTGATCTGGGCGATGACTTCCTTTGCGCCGCCGACGCCCGTGGTGCTCATGTCGAGGAGCGTGACCTGCCAGCGTTTTTTCTCGGCATAGCGCGAATACATGCGGAAGAGTTCGGCCGCAAAGAGCCCTGCTTCGTCGCCCCCTGCGCCGGCGCGGATTTCGAGGAAAACGTTCCTGTCATCCCGCGGGTCCTTGGGCACGAGCATGAGCCGGAGTTCCTGCTCCAGCCGCGCGATTTTCGGCGCCAGCTCCTTGAGCTCCGCTTCAGCCATGGCGCGCAGTTCGGGGTCGGACTGCTTGTCCCCGGTGATCTCGTTTGCTTCGCTGATCTGCTTTTCCAGGTCCTTGTAGGCGCGGTAGTGGTTCACCACATCTTCAATATCCGACCGCTCCCGGGAGTACTTCTGGTACTGCTGGTGGTCGGATGCGAC
>Ga0184616_10000120_pt1 | contig 14355 bp, 13 predicted proteins | sample PLM4_90_coex_FD_133145 | JGI IMG/M metagenome (GOLD analysis project Ga0184616, IMG submission 133145) | Groundwater sediment microbial communities from an aquifer in East River, Colorado, USA - PLM4_90_coex | ecosystem: Environmental > Terrestrial > Soil > Riparian zone | place: USA: East...
AGATAATCCTCGGCCGTCTGCCTCATCTTCTGCAGGATCATGGCGGAAACCTCGGCAGGGCTGTACACCTTGCCCCGGATCTCCACATGGGCGTCGCCGTTGTCGGCCTTCACGATCTTGTAGGGCAGGTGCTTCTTTGCCTCGCTGACTTCCGTCGTATCGTACTTTCTGCCGATAAGACGCTTGATCGAAAATATCGTGTTGTCCGGGTTCGTAATCGACTGCCGCTTTGCGATCTGGCCCACGAGCCGTTCGCCGCTCTCGGTAATGGCGACGACGGACGGGGTGGTCCGGCTCCCTTCAGAATTAGGGATCACGACCGGCTCGCCGCCTTCCATGATCGCTACGCACGAATTGGTCGTACCCAGGTCAATTCCTATAACTTTTGCCATACTAGCCTCCTTAGTAATATCACCGTTGAATAATTTCGATACAACGGTGGATCAATAAACGGGGAGAGAGCCTGCTATGCTGCTCTCCATGCTCCGTTACTCATCCGCCGGCATATCAGTGCTTTCCTCTTTGTTCTCCACATCCGGTTGCTTTGAAACACTCACCTTCGCGTGACGCAAAACCTTCTCGTGATACAGATAGCCGTCCTGCATCACCTGCACCACCGTGTTCTCCGCAACCTCGTCGGTGGCTACCTGCATCATCGCATCATGCTGGGCCGGGTTAAAGGGCTCTCCCGCGGCGGAGAATTGCTTCACGCCGAACTTCTCAAGGACGTCGCGGAGCTGCTTATAGACAAGCACCACACCTTGCTGCATACCCTGTCCGGCATCTCCCGACTCCTCCCCGGCATGCTTGAGCGCGAGCCCCAGATGGTCGACGACCGGGAGAAGCTCCAGCGCAAACTGCTCATTGGCATACTTGCGGAATTCGGCAAGATCACGCTGCATCCGCTTGCGGTAATTCTCGAAATCAGCATAGGTCCGGAGGTACTTCTCATTGGCCTCCGCAGCCTCTTTGGTCTTTTGATCGAGCTCCCGCGAAAGCGTCTCAATCCGGGCGTTTATCACCGCGGGCTGATCTCCCTGCCCCTCGTCATCAGGGGGGATTACATCCCGTACATCGTCAAACTCACTCGTCATCGTTCAAGGCCCCTCTTAAACCGCTCTCCCAGAAGCTTGGTGAGCAGCTTTGATGTATAGTCAACCACTTGAATAACCTGTTTGTACTGCATTCTCGTGGGGCCGATCACCCCGATCGTACCCACAACATTCGAGCCCGCTTTATAGTTTCTCACCACCATGCTGCAGCCCTGCATCTCGAAGTAGGGGTTCTCGGACCCGATGAAAACCTTGATTCCCTCTGCCGCTACGCTCCGGTCAAGGAGTTTCAGCAGTTTGTACCTGTCCTCAAAAGTCTTGAACAGCGCCCTCATCTTATCAACGGTGCCAAACTCGGGATTTTCGAGCATCTGGGAAGCGCCGCCGATATACACTTTTTCGTTTTCCCGCTCCTGGACCTCAAGACTGGCCCGGCAGGTCTCGTCCATAAGCTGCGCGAAGACGAGCTTCTCTTCCTGCATCTTCTCGATCAACCGCTGGCGCACTTCCGTCAGCGTCCAGTCTCTCAACTCTTCCACGAGATAGGCGCTGAACTGGTTCAAATCCTGCTGCCGGATGCTTTCATCGAGTTCGATGAGCTTGTTCTGGACGATCCCCGAGGCGGTCACGAAGATAATCAGCACCTGGGTTCCGCGGAGGCGCAGAAACTCGATATGCTTGTACTTTGCCTCGGGTTCCGACGGCGCAACCACCACCCCGGCGCAGTGCGAGAGCGATGCCAGGAACCGGCTCGCTTCCTCCATAAGTTCATGAAGATCATCGCCATGAAGCGGAGGCGCCTGACGGAGCTGGTCTCCGAATTCGTCCGCATCGTTCTCAACGCTGATCAGGCTGTCAATATAGTAACGGTACCCGAGGTCCGTGGGAATCCTGCCGGCAGAGGTGTGCGGATGGGTCAGATACCCCAACTCCTCAAGCTCTGCCATGATATTTCGCAGCGTGGCGGAACTTACACCGAAATCGTATTTCTTGACCAGCACCGTTGAGCCGATCGGCGCACCGCTGGCGATATAACTGTCAATAACAGCCTGCAAAACCCTTTTATTTCTATCGTGCAACTCCACAGTTTTACCTTTTCATACTGCCCCAAACCAGTTAGCACTCGCCACAATAGAGTGCTAACAATTTAACACAAGGTCCGTTTTGTGTCAAGCGGTTATTTTTTTCTCTTTTTTTGCCCTGCTATTCAAGTCTGCCGCAGATCTGACCTGGACATAACGGTTTCTCGATAAATATCCTGCGCCCGCGGTCGCGATGAGCAACAGACTTCAAGATGGCATATTTCAGCATGAGCAAAAAATCCCGCTCCACACAACGGGATTCAAGCTCTGACACAGGAAATGGACAGGCCAAACAATCCTTCCTTCCACAACTTAGGCCGCTTTCTTTTCCTCTGAGTCGGTCATCCTTTTTTCTTCCGTTGAAGTCTCGATCTCTATCTTCCGGGCTTTGGATAATGCCGGCGCCGGCATCGTGATTTCGAGGATGCCATTTACGAATTTCGCCTTCAACTCGTCGCTCTTTACACCCTCGGGCAGTACAAAACGCCTTTCAAAGGACCCATATACGATCTCCCGGCAGGAATAACTCTCCTCACTTGCGCCTTTCTCTTCTTTCCGCTCACCCCTGATGACGAGTTCCCGGTCAGCGATGCTTACATCAAGATCCTTCGGGTCCACACCGGGCAGCTCTGCCTTAAAAACGAGTTGTCCTTCTTTGGTATAGCTTTCTACCGACGGCATCCAAAGGCCAGTACGTTCTCCCGGCGCCCCCAGTCCAAGAAACCACCCAAACAGCCTGTCCATATCATGCTGCATCGTCCGGAATTCCTCAAAGGGATCCCATTTTCTCACAGCTCTAAAGGGCTCTAACCGTATCAGACTTCTCATACGAGATCACTCCTCTCTTTTCTTTATATCTAATCAGCAATAATAATATATCACCTGATTAGCACTCTGTCAAATTGAGTGCTAGATATCATAACGCATTGTATTTATGGTAAATAATCGAGGGATGTTCATTTATTACGATGATCGAATGGCAAAAGAGGGTTATTCTTTAAGAAAGGTTAAGCAGTAACTATTCTGTTGTTTTTGGCCTGTCCCACTTGGAGTCTTCGCCTTAATTTTTCTCCCTGCAAAGTGCCAGGTTTTCACAGGCTACAGGACTTCCCGATCCTTTGGAACAGCGGTTGTTCTGCGGTAATCCGCAATTACGGGCGCCAAAATGCGGCGTTTCAAAAGAGAAGATGCAACACCTTATCTGGTCCCGGGAAGCATCATGGACCGTGCAGCACTCCTGTGCCTGCCCGCAGTCTTCAAAAGCTCCGGATTCGGCCTGTTCATTCTGGCGGCAGGCATTCTGACACGTGCCTCCCAGCTGAGCGCAGTTCTCCCCTCCAAAAACAGGAGACGCTAAATATGGAATGAGGATCGTCAGCGCGATCAGCAAAATGTATTTCACGGCATGTCCTTCCTGGTAGGTTTCAAAAAGCAGTGCCCAACGTCCCAAAGCCGGCGCAGTCCGGATCACGTTCAATCCGTCCTGCGCCCAACTGAGACAATGTTACTGCACTGTAATCGCTCCGATCATGGAAGGATGAGGCGTGCAGAAGTAGGGATAGGAGCCTGATGTTGTAAACTTCAAACAATAAGTCTGGCTCGGTGTTATGCTTCCAGAATCAAATTTTCCATCTGGAGTGCCCGTTGTTCCGGTCGAGCTTCCGCTCGTAACCGTATGTGTTGTTGAGGCGGCGGCGTTCGTCCATTTCACGATATCATTTACACTAATGGTCACCGCGGCTGGAGAGAAGCTAAAGTTTTGTATCGTTACACTGGTAGTCGTAACTGCAGTTGCGCAATCCACAACCTGAACGGACGATGTAGACACAGCGGTAAAATCAACGTTTGTAATATTTGCGCTGCTCACCGTTTTGGAACTGCTCGGCGGCGTGAAGGTATAGCCTGTTTTGCTCGGCGTGATTGTGTAGGTCCCGTTTGCAAGGCCGCTTATCGTATAGTTCCCACTCCCGTCGGTATTCACGGCCGTGCCTGCGCTCGGCGTGATTGCGACGCCTGCCAGTCCGATTCCGCCCGACAATACTTGTCCAGAGATGGCATAGGTTGCCGCACTGCCGCTATCGCTGCCTCCGCCCCCGCATGCCGCCAATCCCAGGCTGACAAGCACCATAAGCGCCGAAACAAGAAACAACGATTTGATACCTGTCTCACTCATAATAATATTTTTCATACCATTCTCCCTCCTTCAGATTGAACGTTATCCATAAGTGTAACAAAATCATCGGCACCATTTTCACCCTCCCTGTGTCCGATTCAGGGCCGGTGCGAAGACTTCTGTATGGCAGGAAGAGCAGGACGGCGCACTGCCGCTCAGATAAACAGAGCCACCCTTGAGGTCCGTTCCGTGACAGGTTGTGCATCCAGACGCAAAATCCCGTCCATAGGGGCCGTGCATAGCACCGTCAGACCAGACGGATGAGTGCCCCAGGCTCCCGTCAGGGCCATTGTGGCACCCGTAACAACTTACGGCGGCAATTCCGCCGTCAAGCTTTTCCCCATGGCACTGCTTGCACAAGTCGGTGTCGAAGGAACCTGCCAGAGGCTGCGGTTCTCCTGCCAGAGACGGGAGATATCCGGCGATGCTCTGGCGTTCGCTCTGACTCAGACCAGCATGTCCCTCCATCACCGGAATGTTTTGAATGGCATAATCGATGAGCGAAAGGGTTGCGGACTGGATATTGGGACCGATTTTCCCCGATCCGTCGTTGCCATGACAGGGTGCGCAATGAAAGACAAAGAGTGTCGCGCCTGCCGCGGCCGGGGCAACCGTTTTAATGAAGGTGCCGTGGAAATCCTCCGTGCCAATGGAAACATGGCTGGCCCAGGCCCCGGGATGTCCTTTTCCGGGAACAAACGCCTTTCCGGAATCAGACTCGCGGCCGCACCCGGCGGAAAAAAACAGGAGAGCTCCAAGAATAAGTATAGTTTTCAGCGATGACATCGGAGACACACCTTATTGTTCCGCGTTCCATGACAACGGTAACAGCTCGTCGGATCGAGCCTGCCGTCGATTCTGTGCTGAAACAGGTAGTCCCCGCGGTGGGGAAGCCACCGTTCGGGCGATCCCGGATATTTCTCGCTCGGCTTCAGTTCGTCATCGTATGCGTGGCAATCGGCGCAAAACGACGGTTTGTGGCAGGCATTGCATAATACGTAGGTCTGCGAGGCGTAAAAACGATGGCCGCCGATGAAATCAGCGCTGTGATTGAACGTTGCGATCGGTTTCAGCGCAACGCCCGTGTCGTCGGGATGGCATTCAATGCAAAGCGGCATTCCCGCGACCTCGACAGGATGGCTTGCCGGTATTTTTCGTTCTAATGAGAACACAGGTCCTTGCCATGCCGCCATGAGAGCCAGGACAGCCACAAGCATGATAAACGATCGTCTTCCCCTGTTCCGGACCATGATTATTCCCCGCCTTTAAAATTGTATACCAAGGTCAGCAGCGCCGTGGTAGTGTAGTCAAACTCGGGAGTTTTGCCGTAATCCACGCTGCAGGCTGCCGAAAGCGACGGGCTGATGGCATATCGGATGGCGCCGTTCAGCCAATAGGCGTCGCCGATGCCGTTGACCGGAAGATCATAATGAAGGTTTAAGGCATCAAGAGAAAACCTCCACGCTTCACCGTCCTTAACCCCGTATATCCGGCTTTCCGTGTAGCGCAGTTTTTCCACAGCGCCGTTCATCCGGTGAAGAGATATGCCCGAGGAAATCCCGGCAATTGATCGCGATACCTTTCCGCCAAAGTAATCCGCCGCTCCCATGGTATTATAGGAATAGTTGACGTAGTCCAGAACGCCGCTCGCGTCAGCGCCGAACCGGTACTCTATGGATCCGCCCTTTTTGGTCAATTGCTCGTCTTTGCCGAGAAATTCCGGTGAAAATACCGAGAGTGTGTGCGCGGAAAACGCGTCGCCGTAGTTCGTCCGTGAGTAAGAACCGGAAAGAACGACCGTTTCAGCAGGGAACAAGCGAAGCGTATAGGCGTGCTCGCCCCAGCCTTCCGTAATGGTATTATAGTAAGAATGGCCCTTGATTTCCGCGCTTTTTATCGGCAGCGCCCAGAGATCCACCCCGGCTTCCTGCCGATACCGCGACCGGTTGTTGTCTTCGTTAAAGAAAGAAAACCCGATCTCGGCTTTCCGGAGAATCCTCTGATAAATTCTTCCCCCGTATGTGGAATCGCCTTTCCGGTTGTCGAATTCCGTCTCGACCGGAACGCCTCCGAACAGCGAGACCCCTCGTTCCGGCGTAATTTCCCAGCGTCCTGACAGGCCGTCGATCTTCTCCGCGGCGACGCCTTCGAAGACATAATGCCTTCCCGCGGTCAGAACCAGCTTTCTATTCTGGTACGGAGAAATCGACACAAAAGCGTTCGTCAGGTCGTCGCGGGTCCTCTTGTCATCCTGCACAGTGGAGAAATCCCGTCCCCACCACCCTGAGAGGTAAAAATTCCAGAGCCCCTGCTGCCGGTCCCTGCTTTGAAGCTCCAGGTACTCGTAAAGAGGGGCATATTTTTCGTCCCATGCATCGGTGTAAAATTTCAAATAGGTTTTGGAGGAAACATCCGTTTCCGCAGAAGAGATGCGTGGAATAAGGAGAAATTGGGCATATATGATGAGAAGTATCGCTGCACGGGCTGTTGAAATCATTCTGTCATTCCTTAGCAGAATTACGCAACCCAGGCTATCTGCATGTAGCGCGCAAAACAGGGGCCGGTTTTTCACGCCTCAATAATTTACTGCCACAGAGCTTTAATAACTATATCAGGTCTACTATGATTGTCAAGAAATGAGAAGCAACCCAAGCTCAGCAAGCTGAAGGGAAGAACGTACAGGGCCGATGACAACTGTCCCCGTCAAAAGAGCTTTTTCAACTCCCCGGCCAGTTCCTCCGGCAAATTGAATATCAATTCCGTCTGCAGCAGCTTTTGCAGAAAGTAATCGTCATTCCTGTAGTTCGGATAAAGGTTCTGGCGGCTGATGATCTTGAATACGCAACGATGACCTTCGCCCCCTGCCCGTTGCCGGACGGAATAGAGCGAATAGTTGAAACTCATATGACCGAGACGTTCGTACAGAAGAAGGACCTTGGAGATGCCGACGGCAAGGCCGTGCAGATCCCGCTCTGAAAGCATATCAAAGTCGGCCTCCTTGTCATGGATTGCCGTGAATTCATTATTTCCCATGGGTGAAAAGGAGGCCAGCCAATGCCAGCGGCCGTGCCCGACAACGTAGCGCTCGCCGATTCGCTTCTCTTCACGCACCAGGTCGTCGTAATAGGAAGTTCCCTGGCGCTCGTGGTAGCGGCGGCCGGCGTCCAGCATCCGTGCATGATAGGAATAGGCCAGGGGCGTGATAAGCATCTGCAGATGGGGATGCACCAAACTTGCGCCTGCGGGAAAGAGATAGTTCGCGCAAACCGCTGTAAAGACCGCGGCCTCGTCCCTGCGGTAGACGTAGCGCAGAAATTCCTGCGCTGCTCCAAAACCGTCGGCGATCTTCTGGGGAGTAAATTCCGGGAGCTTCAAAAAGTGCGCGCTGCTGAGAGCGATCACGGGATGATATGCGCCCGCTGAAAAAAGGTTCGAAAACAAAACAGCCTCGCCTTTTCGTATCCGTCCCTCGGGAACGATGTCGGAAGGATATTTAGCAGTCTTGGTTAAAACGTTCTCTTTGCAGAAAATGCAGGCGCCGGCGCTTTCCCGTACCAGGTTATCTATCAATACCGGGTCGTTCTGGCCGAAAAATGCCCGTGCTTTGTCCTTCAGAAAAGGGTTGTGAACGCTCGTGTCTCCCAGGAGGGGGTCCTTTCTCACCTCCACCCGATGCTCTTCAGGAGCAAAGCTATTGAGGGGATTCAGGATCGTGAATACAGACGATATCTTCTCAAAAGGTATGGCGCCCATGCCGCCCTCCCGTGAATTAGATTGGTTTCCCTCCATATGCACGTACCGGAGGCCCCGCTCTCCGTATTTGCCTGTCGTCCGCTCATACACGGCAGAGAAGACCAGGACCGCTGCCGCGTCTTTCACTGACGATTGTCCCGGCACGAACCGGCTAACTCCCTGCGTGTATCGCCGGGAGCGGTCCTGATGAGCTCATGGCTGCGGGCTTGATAGGAATAAGAGTCCCGCGACATTTCCGGCAACGACATGGACCTCCAAAAGAATAAAAGAGGATAGGCACGCTTCACGAGTATCGCCTCCGTTTGCCGGTGATGAGAGGATGGCCCCCAACTGTCCCCTGTTGCCAATCGTTGCAAACTGCAGAACGAGCCGACCAGTCCTCTGTTACCAAGTATAGCCGGAATTCCGCGGGGTTTCAAAGAGCGTTGGATCTCCTCTTTGCCGCTCAAACAGCTGTTTCCGCGAATAGAGTACTCTTCTCCGGACTGTTCACCTCACAGGACACAGCGGAATTTCGGGAACGTGCATACGCTTTTTGCGGATAGTGACAGTAACTAGTCACGAGCCGGCCCCCTCAAGGACGGCTTGAGCGGAAAATCCCTTCTCACGTAACAGTCTTTTGCAAATAAGAGCTCCCGAATATTCCGTACCAGCACGGTTAATGAGAACGACCTGCACAGCAAGATAAAGGGCGCTTCCTCGGATGCATTTTGTCGACGGTTTCCCGCGTGATTTGTATCACAGTCTCGCATTTTCTTTCTCCTGTGACTTGCATCACCGTACAAAGCCGGGCATTCGTCTAACATGCACCCTGATGAAATTCGGCTCTGCCTCGTGCCGGCTCGTATGACCGGCACGACCCGAGAACACCAGATAATCCGACGGCCGAAACGGAATGACGGAGCCGGCGATACAAGAAAAGGAGAAATATGCTTACTATTATGCTAACTGCCGTGAACAGGGCACGTTACGGACTGCTTCTGTTTTGCCTCACCCTGACGCTCTCTGCGGCCACCGCCCTGGCAGGCACGGCAACACTTGCGTGGAACGCTCCTTCGTCGAACACTGACGGCGGCCCCATCACGGACCTTGCAGGGTATAAAATATACTACGGAACATCACCGGCCAGTTACAGCGCATCGGTTGATGCCGGACTGGTAACGACATACCAGTTCAACAATCTTACTGATGGCCTTACGTATTACTTTAGCGTGACAGCATATAATGCATCACGCAGTGAAAGCGGCTTTTCCAATGAGGCCAGCAAATCACTCCCGCCCCCCACATCATATGCCCTGACAACAAGCAGGACAGGGACCGGCGCGGGTTCAATAACGTCGTCACCAGCCGGGATATCCTGCGGATCCGTTTGTTCCGCAACGTTTACCGCAGGCGCGGCAGCAACGCTGACCGCTACAGCCAGTTCCGGTTCTCTGTTCGCCGGTTGGTCCGGCGCCTGCACAGGCACCGGGACCTGTACCCTGACCATGAATGCCGCGAAAACGGCCACAGCCGCTTTTACGCCGCGAACATACACCTTATCAGCCACATCAGGCGCCAACGGCAGCATCTCGCCCGCAGCAGCTGTTTCCGTGAACTATGGAGCAAGCCAGACATACACGATCACACCCGCCACCGGATACCATGTCTCCGATGTGCTGGTTGACGGGGTATCGGCTGGAGCGGTCACTTCTTACAGCTTCACCAACGTAACTGCAACCCACACGATTTCCGCGAGCTTTGCGATCAACACTTCCACCATTACAGCCGGTATAAATGTAAATTACAACGGAAGCATATCACCGGCCGGTGCCGTTTCCGTGAACTATGGAGCAAGCCGGACATTCACGATAACACCAACGGCCGGGTTTTATATTTTCGATGTGGCCGTTGACAATGTTTCAGTTGGGGCCGTTGCCACCTACACGTTCACCAATGTAACGGCGAACCATACGATTGCGGCAACCATCTATAAATATTATGGCATTACTCCGTCTGCAGGGACCGGCGGCACGATCTCGCCAACGGCCCTCGTTTGGGTGCCCTCTGGCGGAACAAAGACGTTCACGATAACGCCGAACACCGGTTATGCCATCGCCAATGTCGTGGTGGATGGCGCATCAGTGGGCGCGGCGGCTACGTACACATTTACGAATCTGTCGGCGGCACAACACACCATCAGCGCCACGTTTTCGATCAAGACATACACCATTTCCCCGGTAGCGGGTGCAAATGGTTCCATCTCGCCTTCGAGCGCAACAACAGCACTCTATGGCGGAAACGGCATGTTCACGCTCACGCCCGACGCGGGGTATCATATATCCGATGTGGTTGTTGACGGCGCATCTGTCGGACCGGTTTCCTCCTATACGTTCTCCAACATCAGCGCGAACCATTCGATCGTCGCGAGCTTCGCGATCAATACCTACACGATCACCACCAATACTCAGGGAGGCGGCGCCATTTCTCCGGCAGGACCTGTTTCAGCGGTCCATGGAGGGAACGCGGTCTTTTCGATAGGCGCCGACGCGGGCAATGTGATCACCGACGTCCGTGTGGATGGCGTTTCCGTCGGGAGAAAGACATCGCATACCTTTACGAACATCACCGCGAACCATACTATTGAAGCTGTCATTACCGCGAACCTGTCCTGTCCTGATCCGGGCATACCCTGTGTTCAGCGTGTGGACGGTCAATCTGACGGGAATAATCTGGTGAACGGTTCGCCAAAGGTGGACGTGGAATTCGAGTTTCAGGCGACCGTTGCCGATGGCCGCGGCACGCCTCAGTATGTGCGGCTTGCTCTGGCCCGGAAAGCCGACCCGGTCGCAGCGGATTTTTCCCTGTACGACATGACCTGCAGCGGCGACTTCAGCACGGGCGCGCAGTGCACCTACCGAATGGAGCTTGCCCCGGCAGTGCAGCATACCTTCACGGTTGAAGCACTGTTGTCCGATGGATCGCTCGTCACGTTTTCGCAACAGGGTTACATCAACGGTCCGCAAACAGAACTGCTGACGGACGCCACGTTCACCGTTGCTTTGCAGCCGGGCTGGAACAGCATCACCAGCCCCTACCGGGAGAACATCGAACTGTCCGGCGTTCTGGTCCAGCAAGGCGCGGCACCGCCGGTGCCATGGCTGACTGCCGCGGCGAACAACTGGCTGACCAACTCTTTGTACGATTTTACGGAAACCGACCCAGGGAAGAGCCGCTTGTCCGAACATGGGGGAAGCATACCTGATGCCGTGCTCGTTCCCTGGAGGACCTACTGGGTATATCTGAACAGCACCGACGCCCCCTACGCCCTGATCCTCACGAAACCGCAGCCCAGGGCGACCGGGCAGTAATAGTTATCGTCATACAGCGGCCGCCTTGCTTCCCGGAACGCCGCTGACCTCACGAGTTGAGAACGACGGGTGCAGGCGGTCGGGGTGCGGAGCGATCTGGATTGCTTCAAAGATCATGATCCCGGCGCTTCCCCTTATGCGCTGAACGACATCAAGCATAACGACACTGGGATGTCCTGATCCACTGTTCACAACGTTTTCAACTCAAAGGAGCGGCCCGGGCCGCTGTTGGATATGAGGAGAAGCGAGGCTGCGCCAGCTGCGCCTTCAATGGACAGGGCATCGCGGAACCAGGGGAAAGCGAAGGCCGGCGAGAGCGCGGGCACGGGGTTCGGCGACTCGCGCTATTCTCCCGTGGTACGCGTAACGTTCGATTTTGAGAGCGTCCCGGTCCAGAAGACCCTGTTCAAGTATGAATGGCGGGAAACACTCTGCAAAAAAGGCATTCTCAGCTGCGGTCAGGAGAGGAAGAACAGGTTGTGGGATAGCGACGGGTATGCTCCCTATCCTCCGGGATACCCGAGGAGTTAAGGAGACGATCGATCGGGAAGAACAGCGACGGGCCTGGGATGCAATCCAGGCCTGTCGCGATTTTATTCGACAGGGCGGGTCGTAGCAGGCTGCTCCAGGCATGAGATCTGGTTCGGTCTTTTCCTGCATGCCGCGCCCAGGGTGCTGCTTATCCTCAAGAGGTCTTCTACTACGCGCGCCTGCGGCTGCGCGGAACGGCTGACCTGAATAGCTACGAAAAATCCAGACTAAATTTTTTCCGCCTTCTCCCGTTTCCTAAGTCCGCTCAGGTGGCTTGCGTTTCCTGAACTCGCTCATCGAAACGACCTGCTTCGCATCGCCATGTCCGGCATCCTTTTCCGGCGATGCCGCGGGCTCGCTGCCAACATCGCTTCTCAGGAACTGCACTCCTGCTTGTGTGGAGAACACGCCGAGCAGATCATCGTGATGAATGGTGATATCTTCCTTGCTGGCGCCGAAAGCGAGGACGCAGAAGAGATTCCCCTCTTCATCCCAGTCCAGCTTCGTATTGGTTTTATTATTAAAGGCGAGAACCAGCCCCCGCTTCATCTCTTCTTCCGTAAAGCCGCGCTTGCCGATGATTGTGTTGCCTGAATATTTCACGAGGAGATACACGGTTCCAAAATCATTCCAGATATCGTAAAACAGCCTCTGCAGGTACTCCACTTGTTTTTTCATCGAGATGGCGATCCTTAGAATAAATTTAAAAAGCCTGTGAGAGCAATCTCGCGCGACGTGATATTTGGGGATATCACGCACACGCATCAGTGTTTCGTGAAGGCCGCAGCGGTTTCCACGTCCCCCCCGTTATGGAACTCCTCATGTCCCGATTGAACCTACACTTTTTCTCCAGGCCGGAGAAAAAGCAATGCGGTGAGGATACCGGATTTGAGTAAAAACGACAAGAACATTTTTACATGCCGAGGTACGATCGAGCTCCTCCCATGCACTGGCAAGGTCGTTTTCCTTCAGGGGAAAGCACGATGCTATTGATTAGTTCTTCATACGCGTCATTACCGTTTTTCTCGGCATCGTGATATCAGGGATGTCTGATGGTTTTCCTGATCTTTTCCTCCCCCTGTGCCACCTCGATTACCAGGTACCCGCTTTTGCTTCGAACTTCTTTCAAGAACATTCTCACAACAGCACCGTCCCCGGCAAGGAAAACAATTTCTGCCGGCATCGGGCATTTCCTTAACCTCGCGATAACTCTGCAAAAGTGCCTACTATTTTCAGTCTGCAGCCGCATTTTCCCCGCCAAGGCGTTCTATCCTGCTCTTGCGAGGCGAGCTATAATGTATCCATATGAAACAGAATAAAAAATAAAAATATGCAACATCAAGCAGTTAATAAAGATGTTTCCTCCCGACACAAGAAATAAATACCCATGGATAAAATATGTATAGTACGGGAACACTCCCTGCGGATTAATCGAATCAAAATCAGCAAGTGCCCAATAAAACAAATCATTTCGCACGGGCATGAAACTTGTATCCACCGTTGTACGATTGCAGAGGCATTCTGGTTCGCCCGTCGATGATCAGATAGATCAGCAATGGTGTACGAAAATAATGCGCGTCCGATGCGCAGCCGATACAAAAACAGCATTCGAATTCCGCTTGTCCGCTTACGAGGAATTTCATGAAGAATCGATATCATATCTTTGAGGGAATGACGAAGATGAGGGCGTCAGCGGAGAATATAATCAAAAAAGCGCTGGTAGCTCTCGCGGGACTGCTGTTCGCGACGGCAGTGTTTGCCTCTGATTACATCATCGGGGAGGGGGACACCCTCTCGGTAAACGTCTGGGGTGAAAAGGACTTCAGCTTCACGGCCAAAGTCCGGCCTGACGGGAAGATCACCGTTCCCGCCATAGGCGAGCTGACCGCGGCAAACATGAGCGCCAGAAATCTGCAGGTACCTCTTACGGAAAAACTGAAAATCGCCGTAAAAAAACCGGTCGTGACCGTGGCAGTCGCCGAAATTACCAACAACAAGGTATATGTGTTCGGCGGAGGCGTGAAGTCCGGGGTGTATACGCTCAGCCAGCGGGTGACGCTCCTGCAGTTCCTGTGTCAGTTTGAGGATGTGCGCAAAGCGGATTTGCAGAATGCCTATGTGATACGGGGAAAAAAGAAAGTCCGGGAAGATTTCACCAAACTGTTCATTGCAGGAAATACCGATGACGATATCGTTATCGAGCCGAATGATACAATTTATATTCCCATGCGCGTTGAAAACACCATCTACGTGATGGGCGCCGTAACCACTCCGAAGCCCATCGAGTACCGGGAAGGCATTACGGTGATGGAAGCGATTCTGAGCGCCGGCGGATTCACGAAGTTTGCCAGTCCGAACGACACCTTCATTTACCGCAAATATAAAAACAAGGATGTCACCATCAATTCCAGGAT
>Ga0184616_10000122_pt1 | contig 14253 bp, 11 predicted proteins | sample PLM4_90_coex_FD_133145 | JGI IMG/M metagenome (GOLD analysis project Ga0184616, IMG submission 133145) | Groundwater sediment microbial communities from an aquifer in East River, Colorado, USA - PLM4_90_coex | ecosystem: Environmental > Terrestrial > Soil > Riparian zone | place: USA: East...
AGCCGATCGTCAGGTTGCGGCCTCTGGTCACTGTTCCTGCGTCTTGTTCCTGATGTCCAATCAGAACTTCCAATAGCGTGGTCTTCCCGCAGCCATTCGGCCCGACCAGACCGACCTTGTCGCCCTTCGCGACCTCGAGGTCGACGTCCGCGAATAGGAGGCGACCGCCATGCGACTTCGCGACGCCGATGGCCCTTACGACTCCCGGCGCCGATCCTCCCTTGCGGAACGAGAGGCGGAAGGCGCGCGCCGCGCTGGGTGCGAGCTCCGGCTCCTCGCGTTGCAGACGTTGGATCGCAAGCTTCCTTGACAGGACTTGGTTGTACACCTTCCGCGACTTGAACTCCTCGATGATCGCGAGCTGGCGCTGCATGTCCTCGAAGTGCCGCTTGCGCTGTGCTTCCCTTGCCCGCTGCAATGCGTCTCGCTGCATGCGGTATTCCGAGTAGTTGCCGCTGTACTCGAATATCCTGAAGTGGTCCACCTCGAGGACCTTCTCCGCGACCGCGTCGAGGAGGAACTTGTCGTGGCTCGCGAGGAGGACGGCGGCGTCTATCTCCAGGAGGTACTCCTCGATGAACTCGATCGTGTCGATGTCCATGTGGTTAGTAGGCTCGTCGAGGAAGAGGATGTCCTTCTCCTTCGCGTTCGCGAGGGCCCGCGCGGTGAGGACCTTGGACTTCTCCCCGCCGGAGAGAGAGCCGAAGCTCTGGTCGAGCAGCTCCTCTCCGACGCCCAGGTCGTTCAGGATCGGGTCGTTCACGATGTCGCTCCGGCTGCGGGCGACGCCGAGTTCCTGGTGTAGCGCCTCGTAGCGGTCCAAGCGCGCGGGAGCATCGGACGCTGACCATGCGTCTTTCCCCGCCATCCACGTCTCCATCTCCGCGAGCTCGGCCTCGATGCGGAGCGCCTCCGGGCTGGGGGCGGACAGGATGTCCCGCACCGGAGTGTCCTGCGGCACGTTGGGGACTTGCGGGAGGTAGCCGTAGCGAAGCCCCTTCTTCAGGATCAAGTCTCCAAGGTCCAGCTTGGTCTCTCCCGCAATGAGCCTGAATAGCGTGCTCTTCCCCGAGCCGTTCGGACCGACCAGGGCTGCCTTGTCACCCGCCTGGAGCAGGAAGTCCGCGTGATTGAGGACGAGCGTCGGGCCCCACGACTTCATGAGGTCCCGGCCCGCGATGATCGGCTCCATGTCTCATGGCGTATCCCCGCGACCCAGATTAGGTTTCGCCCCGCACGGACATGATGCGGTCACGGGCTTCGACGGCCAAGTCGGGCGCATTCGACCAAGAGCGAGGGGCCGTGCAGTGATCTCGCTGCATCGTGGAGGCTGTGGTTCAAATAGCAGGCAATCGTCCCTGACCGCATGGCGAAGAAGAAAATCAAACTCACTCGGGCCGGTCGAGCTCGCGCGCGCCGCAGGCATGGCGTCCGGGGATCGCGGACCAAGTGACGATGAATAGTCATTCATCAAGTCTCGTTGCCGGTCAAGGTTCTTGCCCGCCCCGCGGTCGTCGATGGGCGGCGCTTGGTCACTCCCGCATCGTCTTCTTTGAATCGCCCTGCAGCGAGATCTTCATTGATGCGGCTGAAGTCCGCCTGCAGCATCGAGGCCACGCGGGGATCGTCCACGTTCAGGCGGTAGAAGCGTGAGCCCCCGACCTCCCTTGTGAACAAGACTATGCCATTCTTCTCCAGTTCGGGCACGAGCCTGTACAGGGTCGGCCTGGAGATCCCCGTGAACTGCTGCATCTGAGACAGCGTATAGTCGAAGTCCACGTGGTCGGCCAGGAAGTCCAGGAGCTTGACTCGCGGAGAGTCGCCGAACACCTCTGTAAACATATATTGCAGCCTTGCAAATGAATAGACGTGCATCTACATCTAACCTCCTCACCATCGTACAGTCGAGCGAAGGCTGACGGTTGATAAGACCGCCCTGGCTGATATGACGGCAAGGAGACGACTGCACACGACCCCGTGCAAAATGATTAATACGCCCGGGGCTGTTTGATTCCCAGATGGGCGACGTCAGCATCGCAGCCGCATTCGCGATAGGTGCGCCGGAGATCCTCCTGATAATCGCTGCACTGCTCATCATCATAGGCATCGCCCTAGCATTCCGCGGCAGGAAGCTCTGGGCCGGCCTGATGAGCATCATAGGCGCCGTGATAGGGGGCACCCTCGGCTACCTCTTCGGCATGCTCATCAACGACTGGATCACAGCTCTCATACTCTCCATGGTCGGGGCTTTCATCGGCTCTCTCCTCTTCGGCTACATAGTCAAGATAGCGCTCGCGTTCGTGACGGCCCTGCTCGTGGCGGGGCTGGCGTATATATGGATGGGCTCTGGCATGTCCCAGGACCTCCGCATCGTTCTGGCGGCGATACTGCTTCTCGTTATCTATGCGGTCGCATACTGGTTCATCCAGGAGATAATTGCCTTCGTCACCGCGCTCCTCGGCGGGATTCTGGTCGGCGTGGGGATCATCCTGCTTGGACTGGGCACCACCGCCGCGGTTGCGGTCGGCGGCCTTGTGTTCCTGGCGGGGTTCGTCATTCAGAGCGTGGACTACCGGAATGAGAAGAGACGCAGGGTTGCGCGCGCGGCTAGGACGACCTACTATGTAGCGTCTGAGCCGGTCGTGACTGAATCGTACGAGCCGGCGCCGCCGCCACCGCCGCCGGAAGAGGAAGCGGGACAGTAGTGAAACCCGGATTCCGCCCCCCATCGAAACCGCTATGATTGCGACATTATCCGTCGACGAGAGATTCAATTGAGATTCCCAGAAGCTTTGAAATAGAGGTCAATCCCATTGACCAAGGAGGACATCCACAGCGCGAGAACGTCCGGGACGAGTGCTCAATGTCTGGATCAAGCATCAGAGGTGACCTTTGACCATAGGACCCCAAACCAGACTCTGGTGGGAGCAGGCGAGGCGTGACATGACGATCGCCGAGCACAACCACGAACGCAGGGACTACGAGGCGGCGGTGTTCTACTGCGAACAGGCCGCTCAGAAGGCACTGAAAGCTCTACTACTCCATCGAACGTCCACAGCCCCGCCAAAGATCCACAATCTCGTTGAGCTGGGGCGAATGGCCGGTGCGGATGCCAGGATGCTTGACTTCCTCGCCGAGTTAACGCCTCACTACATGATGACACGCTACCCTGACGCAGCGGGCGTGCTGACCACTGAGATTTATGACGGACGCATCTCGCTTGCTTTCCTGCATGGGACGAAGGAGGTGCTCAAGTGGTGTCGGAATCGGCTGCGTTGAATCGGGCCTTCCACCGGTTCTTAGCTCGTCTTGAAGAGCGCCTCAGACCGGAGCGGGTCATACTCTTCGGGAGCAGGGCTCGAGGGGACCACAGGAAAACGAGCGACTTCGACCTTCTTGTGGTCTCGAAAAAGTTCCGCGGTGTTCCTTGGGTGAAGCGGGCCCCCATAGTCATCCGATTGTGGGACATTCCTCTTGACATCGAGCCGATCTGCCTCACTCCTGGGGAGTTCAGGAGAAGATCCCATGAGCCTTCGATCGTGGGGGAGGCGGTGAAGTCGGGGCTGGAAGTTCACGCCTAGGCGGGTTGCTTGTCCGGCTTCTCATTCATCTGGTTGACGACACCTGCCGCCTCCTTCCACGGCTCCTTGGGCTCGTGAATGGCCCGCCTCGTGATTACGCAGTCCGCGCCCACCGCCACCGGAAGAGGAACCGGGGCAGTAGTGAGTGCTAGGTGTGTAACCGCGCAGCTCCTCGTTCATATAACGTCTCAGGATTTCTTCTTGCCTCCACCGAATAGTGTCTTCACGAGCCTGGAGCACAGACCGAGCGCGTTCTCAGCCTTCTTGAGGGCCTCGGGCGCATAGTCCTTGAAGTATTCCGCGTCGATCCCCTCCTCGAAACCGTAGCCCGCCATGGCCCTCTCCGAGGCCAGTTCCCCCAGGACACCGACTATTGTATCCACCTTCGACGTGAACCATGCGGGCAGGCCCGGCCGCGCGGAGAGCGTCGCGAACGCGCTGGAGACGTCGTGCTTCTTCGGGAAGTCAATGCCGAAGGAGATTAGCACCGCCTTCGCCGCGTGCTCCGAGCACATCTGCGCGGCATAGACTGCATCGTCCCACCGCCCATCCTCGAGCGCGACCTGCGCGCCCCGGAGCCACCGTCGGGCCCTCTGCACGGCCAGGTCGGCGATTCCCGAGGTCTTCACAGCTCGATCGCCTCTCCGGGCTTCAAGTCGGCGACCACCCAGTAGTGCCCCACCCCTGGCAGCTCGATCCGCCTGCTGCCGAGTTCCTTGAGCCTCTTCTTGAACGCCTCGATGAGTCTGTGGAGGAAGCCGTCCCTCTCGAACAGGACGATGCCCTCTGTCAGCGCATCGAGGTAGAGCCTCCTGAAATGCTTAGCGTCGTCCGCGGCGAGCGGGTAGACCTCGATCGAGGGGAAGAACCCCTTGGCCACCGCCTCCACGTGCTCGCGCGTCCCCCTCAGCTCGGCTTCAAGCTTGAGGACCTCGCGCAGCACCCCCCTCCTCCCACCGTCGAGACTATCAAGGACCAGGAGCAGGTCCATGTCGCTGGACTCGTCCCAATCGCCTCGTGCGACGGAGCCGAAGAGGAGCACACCCCTCAGGCGCTCTCCATACCGCCTCAGCAGCAGCCCGCAGAAACGGCGGAGGACCTTGCGGTAGGCCGCGTGAGGGACTCTCTCGACATCGATCTCGGGCGACGGAGCGAGTCTATCCTCCAGGCGCATCACCATGTCAGCAATGTCGTTCCCCTTTTCAGTCAGCGAGTACAGGCGGTCGGCCTTGGCGACGAGCCCCAGGACGACGAGCTCCGCCAGCTTCTTGCTGAGGGTCCTCGGATTCCCCACGGTCTCCTGGAGAGTAGTGAATCTCAAAGGCCCCTTATCGCACATTGCCTTGAGGAGCTGCGAGGCGGCTTTGTCCATCACGATTCACTATACATCAGTATAGTATTAATACCCTTCAGCATAGGAAATCAAATTGAGCTACTAACCCGCCATAGGAGGATGCGAGGTATTTCAGACGTTTGAGCCGTGAGATGGCAGGGTGTCGAGACTGTGGCGGGGCTCCCGTCGGGCAAGACTCTTATATCAGGGGGAACGATATCAAGGGTGATGCCGGAGCGGACGCGAAAGGACCGAATTAGGGAAGCTGCCAACCTCGTCATACTCACGTTCTTCGCCGTCTTCGAGTTATGGCAGTTTGTCGCAACCAGTCTTGCCTATTCCGCAACGGGCCGATGGATTGCGACTGACAACATCGCATACTATGGCTGGGGTTTTATTCCGGGTTTCTTCCTGCCTCTCCCAGTTCTGTATGGATGGTATGTATGGCGGGTTTCCCCCAGAATCGGTGCGTCTGCGCCGGTCATGAGGATCCGTGACCGACCGGGGACCGCGGTCGCAATCGGTCTGGCCGCGGGGAGCATGGCGTGGAGCCTCGGACTGACCGCCATCTTGGTAATCACGGGCACTCAAGTCCCGTGGCCGCTGGCCTTTGGGAACGGCTACATCGCCGGCCTCGTGGTTTGTGCAGCTGTCGCATACGCCTTGTTTCTGGCTCATCCGTACGCCCGGTCAACTACGGCCTCGTAACCGTGAACGCGCAAGTTCCTAAATTGCGGAAGCGCAGACCATTTTGGTCGCACATGAAAGCTGTTGGCGGGCAATCTATAAATCGTGGAGGATTGATGGTCAGGCGAGTGGAGTTCGAGAGGCAGGCACGATGGGAAGACTTGTAGCGGGGCTCGTCGCATCCTCGGTGATTCTGGGGATGTTCGTCTTTGCCTCGATTCCCGCCAGAGCGCAAGGCAGTGCGCCTCAGTGGACAGCCGGGGACTACTGGGAATATGCCGGGACGGATGTCCTCTACAACGAATCATACACTGAGATCTTGAGACTAAATGTGTTCGGGAAAGAGTCGGTTGCCGTCGGGAGCGGCTCGAATGAGACCTATCACTGCAGCTTCAGCAGGACGATCATAATCGGAGGTTCGGTGTACAACTCCGAAGGTGACACGTATCTGAGGACGTCCGATCTCGCTGTCGTCAAGGTGTTTGTCAATTTGACCGCCTTGTCATCGGAGTACCGCTTCGATCCTCCTCTAGAGGAATTCCATTTCCCTCTCTACGACGGGCAATGGTGGCATCAAGGCGGACTGGAAACGAACTATGGCTCGAACTACTTCTGGAGCTTCGATGTGTCCGGCCCCGAGACGGTTAGTGTTGCAGCCGGAACGTTCAGCGCCTTCATTGTTGAAGGATCTGAACAACCAGAACCTCCGTCCAGAGACTATTACTCCGACAGCGTCGGTTTCCTCGTGAGGACCAGGGGTCTGTTCTTGGGTCTTCCGACGACTGTCGATTTGGACCTGGTGTCCTACGGTCACGAGAACGGCAATCCCAGCGTCTTCCCAATCACGGTGACCATCGTCATCATCATCATCGTGTTCGTCGCAGTCATGCTGATATTATTCATCATTTCTATTTTGCGAAGTAGGGCGCGCAAGACCCCGCCGGAACCGCCACAAGCTCCTCCTTTCCCTCCGCAGGGCTAAGGCCACGGACCCGATCATCTCGTCCATTACTTCCATCATCGTGGGATCATGCGGATCACCGATTATTTCCAAGTGTCGCGAAAGTCGACACACTTGGTCGATTCGATGTGAATCTTTAATATCGGGAGCCATCTTGATCTGAACGTGGAGAAAAGAACGACGGTACGGTGGAGAATCACGCGGAGATACGCACGTCACCGTTCTGTGGGCGTCTTGCTCTCCGCACTGTTGCTCCTGATCGGATTCGCATTAATCATTTCAGCCCTCGTGACTATTGCTGTTGCAGACAGCCAATCCCAAGCATCGTCGGAATCTGCCCAGGAGAGCCGAGAGCGAGCCGCGTCTCTCGGGATCTGGGGAACCCTAGTTGCTTATACCGGTTCAGTCTCGTTGGTCGTCGCGACGCGTCGCCCCGCCCTCCCAGACGAAAAGTCTCTGGATGTCACCTCGGGCATCCGGATTGAGCACGCTGGCAACATGTTCTTCATCATCGTGCTGATTGCGTTGTGCTTGGTCTCCGTACTGGCCATGATATTCATCGGGAGCATAGCGATTCCCATTGGGCCGACGGGGCTCGTCTTTCTTCTGATTCTGAGAAGAGCCTACGTCGAGGATAGGCGCCGAGAAGCCATGCGGCGACAAGACATGGGATAGTTCTCGAGCTTCTGCCAATCTCAGAGATTCCTGAAATGAGGAGAACAGCGCTGGTGACTGAAAAGGTAAGGTGTCCGCCACTGGGATGACACTGCTATCGGAGAAATAGCAGCTGCGTCTCAGCGCACTCGCAGGTCCACCGGTGCTCCTCGGCGGGGAGATATGACCTGAAGCTCACGGCAAGGGACGACGACGGCGGTGAACACGAGGCTCTCATCGTCATCATGATTGCCGACCAGGGCAGACACCTCCGCCGGATGATCAGTCGCAGTACTAGCGTCCCGTGATTCCGATGATCGTCACCTGCGCGGAACACATTCGCCGCGAGAGTGCATTTAAGTAGCCCGACGGCGTGTTATCCATCGATGGCCCTGACGACCAAGGTGAAGATCCCTGAAGAGATAGTGGAGCTCCTCGGCGAGTCGGAGAAGACGCTCCCCCGCCGCATCGAGGAATCCCTGGCGCTCCAGCTTTACCTGGAGGGGAGGGTCTCCATGGGCAAGGCGGCAGAACTCCTCGACCTCACCGTCTCCGAGTTCCTCAAGCTGATGCGCCGCCGCAAGATCAGGCTCCGCTACACCGCGCGCGACCTGAAGAAGGACGCTGGGACTCTGGACAGGGCGCTAGCTTGAACGTGGTGTCCGACTCGAGCCCCATCATCGCCCTTTCGTCCGTTGGCCGGCTGAACCTTCTGAGACGGCTCTTAGGCACCGTCCAAATCCCGACTGCGGTGAAGAAGGAGGTCATGGTTGAACGACGGAAGGATGTCCGGGACGGGATGGCCCAGGGATGGATCGTCGTGAGGGAGGTCGCCGACAGTCAGGACACGCGGCGGCTTCGTGCCGTGCTGGGTGCGGGAGAGGCGGAGGCGATCTCATTGGCCCTCGAGTCGACCGACGCGCTCCTGCTCGTGGATGACAGGCTCGCCAGAAGCAAGGCGATTGCCAGGGGGGTTCGTGTCGTGGGGACGCTGGGCCTCGTGGCCGTCGCCGCCGAGCGAGGCCTCGCGGGCGACGTGGAATCCCTTTGCAGGCAGCTCGTCGACGAGGGGTTCTGGGTCTCGGAAAGCGTGATTCGAGTGATTGTTTCCCGGTCGAAGGCACCCTGAGTCTGTTTCCTCGGGCAGCACCGCGGACACTTAGGAGATGCCTGGTCCGGGATCCTGGAGCCGGACAGCCGACCTCAACTCATCGTCGGCCGGAAGTGGTTCAAGGTTCTCCCGCCGCCATCAGAATCCAGTAAAACGATGAAACAGCACCAGATCCATACACCAATCTTGGCGGCACATTCCCGTTCACCGCGACGGACTCGCAGGTCCACCGGTACTCCTCGGCGGGAAGATTCGACCTGAAGCTCACGGTGAGGGACGACGATGGCGGCATAATCGAGTCTCTCGTCGTCATCATGATAGCCAGCTCGGACTGACACAGAGAGAAGAACCGAAGCGAATCGAGATTTATTGGTCTGATTCTATTATCGCATCATCTATTGCGAAATTCGTCACTTGTCAAAAAGTCTCTCCACGTTTATAATATACCCCCTAGTCACTTTCCGTCGCTGGGGAGTAGGAATCTGAAGCGTGATGGATTCACAGGAAGACGCTGGAGAGGAACGTCAACCGGGGCGCGTCGTCACAGCTCCTACATTCTGCTGCCGATTCTCCTCCTGGCCATGACGTTGTTGCCATGTCTTCCCCAGGCAGCCGCCGCACCCGTCTACGAGAGCCGCCAGGTCGCCCTCGGCCCGGGCCCCATTGGTGCATGGGACCAGGCCGGTGTCATGCAGCCCACCGTGTTGCTGAGCGGTGGCCTTCACAGGATGTGGTACACGGGTACCGACGGTCTCACGACCGGCATAGGCTACGCAGTCTCCGGCGATGGCCGTCAATGGAACAGGGTCCTCACCGACCCTGTCACGATCGCGGGACCCGGCTGGGTTGGCGTGACGAAGCATCCGAGCGTGCTGCCCTGGGGGACCGCGGGATACCAGATGTGGTTCTCGCGGGACATCATTGGCGGGGCGATTGGCCACGCGACGACCGCCGACGGCATGTCATGGGGAAACGCGAACACCGTGATGCAAGCCGATATTTCGATTCCCTGGGAGAAGGGCGGTATTGGCGAACCTACGGTCCTCCGCGACCCGTCGGGCTTCTGGATGTGGTATGTCGGCGTTGATGCTACTGGCGGGAACGCGTCCATCGGTCTGGCGACTTCGGCGGATGGCGTCAACTGGACCAAGGCGGTCTCCAATCCGGTCCTGCGTCCTGCAGCGGGAGAATGGTATTCAGTCGGCGTCAGGAGCCCTGCCGCAGTAATCCTGAGCGACGGCACATTCGTCCTGTGGTTCAACGGCACCGAAGGTCAGTCGAGCCGGATAGGCCGCGTGACATCTAAGGACGGAGTAAGCTGGTCCGCACCGGAACTGGTGCTGGACCTGGGCGAGGCCGGCACGGCGGACGGGATGCAGGTCGGGGATCCCGCGCCTTCGGGGAGCGACACGGATACCTTGTGGTACGCGGGCTTCGACAGCGTGACGTGGAGGATTCTACTGGCAGTCCCTCAGAGATTCGCCACGCCACCCTCGATCGTGACGGGTCCGAACGCGGCGGCAGCGTTCGCGATGGGGGTCACCCTGGTCGCGGTCGTGGCTTTCATATCGTCGGAGCGGTTCAAGTATGCTTTCTTCGCGATCCCTCTCGCTTTCGGACGACGGAAGGATAAGGACCTCGACCACTTCGTCCGCGGACAGATATACCAGTATATCAGGGAAAACCCGGGCGACTACTACAGTTCGATCATGAGTGCCACGGGCGTAACGAACGGAAACCTCGTCCACCACCTGCGCGTTCTCGAAAAGCGGGGATATATTTCACGTGCGGAGGATGGCCGCCTCGTCCGCTTCTACCCCAAGGGCACGCCCGTGCCCAGAGGGGACGGGATTCGCTACAGCGCCCTCCAAGTCCGCATCCTCGAGCAGATCACGAGAGTGCCCGGCATCAACCAGACTGAACTGGCTAAGATGCTGGCTTTGAAGAAGCAGACAGTAGCATACAATGTCTGGGTTCTAGCGGATAACGGCGTCATAGAGGTCAGGACGATAGGCAACAAAACCCACCTCCATATCGCAAAGGAGCCCTTAGGCCAGGGGGTCCCTGAATGAGCGTCGGCCATGACGGGGTCGGCCCCATTCGTCGGCTCCTGATTATGTTCGCTGTGTCGACTCTGATGCTCTCGTCCGCGGTTCTGTCATCGTCCACGGTGGCGGTGGCGCAGAGCGACACCTGGGTGCAGTCGACGCGGCAGGACTTCGCGAACGGCACGGGATGGAACATCGACTTGGACTCGGACCCCGACAACATCACCCTGCAGGCGTCCACCACTACATGGATCGAGTCGCAGTTCAACCCGGGCCTGAGGCAGGGCCCTTCCGGTTCCTGGGACGACTCGGGGATCATGAGCCCGGCCGTCATCAAGGAGGACGGCGTCTACAAGATGTGGTACGCGGGGGATGACTCCGGATCAGGGACCTACAGGATCGGCTATGCTGTGTCGAGCGACGGGGTCAACTGGACGAAGCCAAGGCTCGGGCTCGTCGACTATGGCGGGAGCATGAACAACAACATCGTGCTCGGCCTCAACTCGTCGCTCCCCTATGAGAACGCCTCGCTCGTGCCGGGCACGGTCATACACGGGCCGGCGAAGTACCAGATGTGGTACTCGTGCAAGGGCGCGAAGTGGGCCATATGCTACGCTGAATCGGGCGACGGCGTGAGGTGGTACCGGTACTTCGCGAACCCGGTTTTGAAGCCGGGCGCGATCGTGGCGGGGCTGTTGTCACCCGCGGTCGCCCCCGACGGCTCAGGGTTCAGCATGTGGTTCGCCGAGCTGAACTCCCTAGGGCACTATCACATGAGGCACGCGACGTCTTTCGCAGGTGAGGCGTGGGGCCAAGATGTTCCCCTCAAACCGGTCGGTCTCGGAGAGGCCGGCGGTTGGTTCGATGGCGGGACCCTGCCGGGGACGGTTCAGCGTCTCTCTGGCGTCTGGCAGATGTGGTACGCCGGACTCCATGGCTCCGAGCAGTCAATCGGCTTCTCGAACTCCACGGACGGCTCGACATGGATCGAGGCGCCGCTGAACCCGATACAAGGATTCGGACTTCCAGGCTCGTGGGATTCGGCGAGCCTGTCGCGGCCCTCGGTACTCTTGGACGGCAAGCGGTACAGGATGTGGTTCGCAGGCTTCGACGGGATTAGATGGACCATCGGGACCGCATCGTCCGCGCTTGGAGAGCGCCCGGTACCGCCAAAGACGAATCCCGCCCTCCCGCTCGGAGACCTGGAGAGCTGGGACAGCGGCGGGATGTTCCGCCCCTCCGTCTTGTTCAAGGACGGGATCTACCACATGTGGTACACGGGATCCTCCAGCGCGGATGGTTCCACGGGATTCTCAATCGGTTACGCTCGATCGAGCGACGGCGTGAGCTGGGAGAAGCCCTCACGCAACCCTGTCCTGGAGAAAAGCTCGTCAGGCTGGGACGGCTCCTGGATCGGGTTCGCCTGGGTCGTCTGGGACGATTCATCCGGTGGATTCAGGATGTGGTACACCGGCAGCGACGGGTCGTCCATCAGGATAGGTCTGGCCTCGTCCTCCGATGGGATCTCGTGGCAGAAGAACGTCTCCAACCCCGCCGCGTTCACCGGCAACCTCTCGTGGCTGAACCCCTCGGACATCAGATGCCCGTGGGTGGGGTTCGAACCTGACAGGTACGTGATGTTCGCGGGCACGAGGACCGCGACGAACGTCTCCATGGCGCGATTCTCGTCATGGGATGGCGGGCAGACCTGGGGGAGCGATGATCAGCCGTTCCTGACCCCCGTCCCAGGGACTTGGGCGGATTCCAGTGTGAGCTGCCCGACGCTGTACAAGAACGAGACGGGCCAGTCTCGGGAGATGTGGTTCGAGGGCTCTTCCGGCATCGACATCCTCGGGCGCGGAGGCATCGGCCACCTGGTCAGCGACGATTCAGGGCAGACTTACAGCAGTGATGCGGAGAACCCGGTCCTCTCGGCATCGCGGTCATGGGATTCGGCGGGAATCGGCGGACCGGCGGTCATCGGCGACGGCTCCTCATACCGCATGTGGTTCCACGGGAGCGATGGCGGGCTCACCAGAATCGGATCGGCAGTCTCGTCAGATGGGCAACAATGGCACGAGATGTTCGTCCTCCCGCCGCTGTACTCATCCAGAGGCGCGACCGGCATTTCCTCGCCAACGGTATTCGATGATGCGGGCTCACCTTCCATGTACTTTGCAGAGAATTACAGTGGCACATGGCAGATCCGTGCCGCGAGCTACTCCGAAGGGATGGAGAGATGGTTCCATTCTCCGGTCATCATCTCTGGCTCCGGAAGCTGGGACTCGCATGGCCGAAAGCCTCTCGGGGCAATCAAGGACGGATCGACGTACAAGCTCTGGTATGCGGGTCTCGATGCATCGGGACGCTGGTCCGTCGGCTACGCGGATTCGCAGCTCGTCGGGGATCTCGTCGCATATCAGGGCAACCCAATCCTCACTCCCGGTCCTCCACTGTCCTGGGACAGCGAGGGCATCGACGGGGCCACCGTCGTCCACCCCGGCCTCAGCCACGAATACGAGATGTGGTATTCGGGGTTCGACGGGGTGACATGGAGGATAGGCTACGCGTTCTCGAGCGATGGAATGGTTTGGACGAAACCATTGGGCTATCCCATCCTCTATCCTTCATCGGGTGTTTCATGGGACTGTGCCGGCGTCTCGAGCCCTCGAGTCATCATAGAGGGCGGACTGTACCACATGTTCTACTCCGGATACGACGGGAGCGTCTGGTCTCTCGGTCACGCGTTCTCCGAGAACGGGTTCGGCTGGAGAAGAAGCAGGTACAATCCGATCCTCGGGGGCGCATCCTCCGCAGAGGATCCGGTGACCGCGAGGGATTCCTCGGTGCTGAGGACGGATTCCGGCTATGACATCTGGTTCTCAGACTCAGTGCGGGAGAACAGCGCCGTCGGCTTCGCCCAGAGCCAGTCCCTGTCCGTAGGCACATTGTTGTCTGCACCGGTTGACTCAGGGATCCAGGGGACGACATGGGAGACGCTGAACATGGTGTCCAGGGGCTCGTCTTCTGCGAAGGTGAGCGTGTCTGTCAGAACTGGCGTGCCGCCGTTCTTGGGGGCATCGTGGTCTAGCGATTCCTTCTCGAGTCCCCTCCAGCTACAGGTCCAGAGAAACAGATACCTGCAGTACAGGCTGACGCTCATCTCGGTGACCGGGGAATGGAGTCCCACGGTCGAAGAGGTCAGCGGCGGGTACTTGCACGATCAGGGCCCGGTCGCGCAGCCCGCCAGCCCCGCCTTCGGTCAGTGCATAGGCGAAGTAAGGCCGACATTCCGCTGGGACTATTCCGACTCGGAGGGAGACCCCCAGGGCTACTTCTATCTCCAGGTGTCCGATGAGCCGACTTTCACATCGGTCCACTATTCCGTCGAGGGGCCGCTATCGGTCAGTTCCATCCGTCCCTCGCACACGCTCGAGGACGGGATGTGGTTCTGGCGGGTGCAGGCCAGGGACGCCTTCATGATGCTGGGGCCATGGAGCGGCGCATCCTACTTCTGCGTGGACACGGCCCAGCCGAGGACCGAGCTCGAATTCCAGGGCCCGCACCTCGGAACGTCTCCGACGTACATCTCCGGTTCGACTCTGATTTGGCTCAACATGACCGACCCGGGGTGCGGCTACGGCACGACGTGGTTCAAGCTGGACGGCCTGCCTTTGCAGTCATTCAGCGGCCCGTTCATTTTGCCGGCGGGGCACCACACGATCACATACAACAGCACGGACCTCGCGGGGAACCATGACACGCCGCAATCGGTGGACTTGTGGGCCGACGTCACCGCGCCGACGACGAATCTTTGGGTGGGATTCCCGAACTACACGAAGAACGGGATCCTGTACGTCTCGAGCAGGACGCCGCTC
>Ga0184616_10000123_pt1 | contig 14218 bp, 15 predicted proteins | sample PLM4_90_coex_FD_133145 | JGI IMG/M metagenome (GOLD analysis project Ga0184616, IMG submission 133145) | Groundwater sediment microbial communities from an aquifer in East River, Colorado, USA - PLM4_90_coex | ecosystem: Environmental > Terrestrial > Soil > Riparian zone | place: USA: East...
GGGTCTTGTTGTCCCAGCCCCCGAAGAGCGGCAGGCCGGACATGCGCACTTTCCAGTCCTCCGGCACGGTGACCTCGATCCCGCCGAAGGCCGAGGTGAGGTCCAGCAGGGCCCCGTCGGAGGCCAGGGCGGCGTCGCGCAGGTCGATGTCGGTGCCGCCGAACAGAGTTACCACGCTGCCCCCGGTGAAATGCTTGGACTCCAGGCGCTGCTCGGTCCCCCCGAAGATGACAAAGCTGTTGATGCGGTCTTCCGTGCTGGATTCGGCGGGGCGCTGCAGTGAACGGGTGAGCACCAGGTAGAGCCCGGCCAGGATGAGCAGGCTGGGCCAGAAGATCTGCCCCAGGTCGAAGGGCAGCATGTCCAGCCGAGCCACCTGCAGGTAGGCCCCCACCAGCAGCAGGAAGATACTGACCGAAGGGGCGACGGAACGTGTGACCAACTGGATGATCGCGATGGCGATGATGATCAGCGGCCACCAGGTGGAAAGCAGCGCGCCGAACTCGATGACATCCAGCTGATCCAGCAGGAAGCCGGCGCCAAAGACCACGAGCACCACTCCGACAAACGTACGCCAGGACATGATTCCTCCTCGAGATTCCACAGCCGCGGACAAATTCTACCCCAGCGGTTCCGGGCTGAGCCTGCCGGGCCGCGCGGAGGACGGCCCGCCTCGGCCCCGGCAGCAAAGCCTCGGGCCAGTTGGATTATGATGAGTCGTGATGCGAATTGATGCCGCCATCCCACACACATCGTTGCGGCAAATCCCCGCCATCGCCCAGGCTGCCGAGCGGCTGGGCTTCGACGGCCTGTGGACCTCTGAGACACAGCACGACCCATTCCTGCCGCTGGCGTTGATCGCATCCGCCACCGAGCGGCTGCAGTTCGGGACCGCGGTGGCCATCGGCTTCGCCCGCAGCCCGGCGACCCTGGCTTACACCGCCTGGGATCTGGCGGAGGCCTCCGGGGGGCGTTTCATGCTGGGGCTCGGCACCCAGGTGCGGGCCCATGTCGAGCGGCGCTATGGGATGGCCTGGCCGGAGTCGCCGGTGGGAAGGCTGCGCGAGTTGCTGGCCGCCATCCGAGCCTTCTGGCAGGCATGGCAGAGCGGCGAGCGGCTGAACTTCCGGGGGGAGCACTATCGGCTGACCCTGATGAGCCCGTTCTTCAACCCCGGTCCCATCCCCCATCCGGACATCCCCATATCCATCGCCGGGGTGAATCTGGGGCTGTGCCGTCTGGCGGGCGAGACCGCGGATGGGTTCCACGCTCACCCGTATCATTCGATTCGCTACCTGAAGGAGGTGGTGCGCCCGGCTATCGCCGAGGGTGCCGCCCGCAGCGGCCGAGCTCCGCAGGCGGTGAGTCTGACCATCTCCGCCTTCACGGCGACGGATCCCGAGCAGGCAGAGCAGGTGCGTTCACAGATCGCTTTCTACGCCTCCACGCCAAGCTACCGGCCGGTGATGGCACTGCACGGCTGGGGCGAGATCGCCGACGAACTGCAGGGACTGGCCCGGCGCGGGGAGTGGAGCGTGATGGGTGAGCGGATTTCGCAGGAGATGCTGGAGACCTTTGCCGTGGTCAGCTCGCCGGAGGAGTTGGGCGCGAGGCTGGCCGAGCGCTATCGCGGCCTGGCCGATCGGCTGTCGCTGTATCTGCCCTATACCCCAGGGGAACGGGAGGGCTTCTGGCACCACCTCCTAGCCGACGTGCGGGTTGCGCTGTGACCTCCAAAGGTGCTCCCGCCGGCCGGGCCAGACTGGCCTCACCCAAAACCGAGGTCTCACCATGATACGCGTCGACGCCCACGAAGACCTGGCCTGGAACATGTTGACCTTCGGCCGGGACTACACCCGCTCGGTAGCGGAGACCCGCGCCGCCGAGCGAGGGACTTCGATCCCGGGCCACAACGGGGATACGCTGTTGGGCTGGCCCGAGTGGATCCAGGGGCGGGTGGGGGTGGTCTTTGCCACCCTGTTCTCCGCACCGCTGCGGCGCAAAGAGGGCGACTGGGACATTCTGTGCTATGCCGATCCACAGCAGGCCAACCGCCTGTACCGGCAGCAGGTGGAGGCCTATCACCGGCTGGTGGAGGAACAGGCGGACAAGTTCCGCCTGATTCAGCGGGCCGGCGACCTGCAGCAGATCGAGGCCGCCTGGGAGGCCTTTCCGGCCTCCGGCGAACTGAGTGCTGCGCCGCCGATCGGCCTGGTGCTCCTGATGGAGGGCGGGGACGGCGTGCTCGATCCGGCTGAACTGCCGGAGTGGTTCGAGGCCGGAGTCCGGATACTGGGGCCGGCCTGGGCTGGCACGCGCTACGCCGGAGGCACCGGGGATCCGGGCGCATTCACCAGGGAAGGACTTGGTCTGCTGGAGGCCATGGCGGAGGTCGGCATGGCGTTGGATCTCAGCCATCTCTCGGAGGAGGCGGCCCGGGAGGGGCTCGATCGATATCCTGGGGTGGTCTTGGCCTCCCACAGCAATGCCCGGGCGCTGGTGTGGGAGAGCCTGGCCCCGGAACGGCACCTGAGCGACGATGTGATCCGGGGCATTGTGGAACGCCAGGGAGTGATCGGGATGGTGCTTTACAACCGCTTCTTGCTGGGCGGATGGACCCGGGAGCAAGGCCGTCAGGCAGTGACGGTTGACCAGGTGGTGGCTCACATAGATCACATATGTCAACTTGTGGGCAGCGCGGAGCATGTGGGGATCGGGACCGACTTCGACGGCGGCCTCGGCTTGCAAGACGTGCCGGAGGGGCTTGACAGCATCGCCGATCTAGGGTTAATTGGCTCTGCGCTGCAGGCACGGGGGTACAGCCAGGGGGAAGTCGAGGCCATCCTGGGGGGCAACTGGCTCAGAATCCTGCGGCGCATCCTTCTGGGGAACGGGTAAATGCCGCCACTCAATCGAAGGCAAGTGAGCTGGGCCCGACGCTGGATGACGCTGGTCTTGCTCGGGCTTTTTGTTTTCATGCTGGGGATCAACCCGGGCATGATCGGCATGGACTACAGCCCGGTGGTTGGTTTCGTACAGATCGGAGTCTGGCTGACCGGCCTGGCGCTGCTGCTGCTGGGCGCCACGCTCACGGTGCGGGTGGTGCGCAACGGAAGGCAGAGCTCACTGCGCTCGGAGATCGGGCTGCGGCTGATCGCCACCGGCTACGTGTTCGGGGTGGCGGCCTCATTCGCCGATTTCTTGGGGATCGGCGCCCACCGGCTGCCGGATATCTACTTTGGACCGCTGCAGGTTTTCGGGCTCGCCCTGGGGGTGGTGGTCAGCCTGCTGGGCGTCATTCTGTACTGGCCCAGCCGCGCCCGCCGCCGGGAAGGAACTGCCCCGGCCAGCCCGGTGCCGGCCCACTCGCCCAGTCCCTCCTGAGCAAAACCTCCCAGCCTGCAGGACAGCAGCACCCCGGCCAACCGAGCCGAACTACTTCCCGGCCATCTTCTCGCTGGAGTGCCCGGGGAAGACCTTCCCTCCCGGCTTGATTCGCGTGTAGGCGTAGTTGACCGCCAATGTCACCTGGCCGTAGCCGGTGACGATCAAGTTGAGCGGATCCAGTTCCTCCTGCAAGGCGACATCCCCGGCGGCATAGACGCCCGGTAGGTTGGTCTCCATCTTGCTGTTGACCTTAATGTAGCGGCGGCCGATGGTCTCCAACCCCCACTCGCGAATGGGGCCCAGATCGGCCTTGAATCCCAGCGCCAGGATCACCGCATCGACCTCGAGGGTATGGTCTTCATCGGTGCGGTTGTCGAAGATCACGGCCCGCTCCAGCCGATCGTCGCCTTGCAGCTCGCGCAGCTCGTAGAACAGGCGAACGTCGATCCGCGATTCCTTCAGCCGGTTCACCGAGATGTCGTGGGCCCGGAAGCCCTCCCGGCGGTGAATGAGCGTGACCTGCTCGGCGATCGACTCGATGGCGAGCGCCCAATCCACCGCGCTGTCGCCCCCGCCCACCACCATCACCTTCTGGCCGGCATAGGTGTTCAGATCGGTCACGAAGTACTCGACGCCGCGGCCTTCGAAGCGGTCAATCGACTCGTTCTGCAGCTTCATCGGCCGGAAGGCGCCGATACCGGCGGCGATGACTACCGCCCGGCCGTGATGCTCCGCCTTGTCGGTGCGGATGGCCCAGCCTTCCCCTCCCTCCGGAAGCGTCACCGCTTGCAGGGTTTGGGCCTGCTCTCCCAAGGCGAAGACTGTATCCCATTGGGAGGCCTGCTGCATCAGATTGCGCACCAGGTCCTTGCCCACGATGGAGGGCAACCCCGGGGTATCGAAGATCTTCTTCTCGGGGTACAAGGCAGTGATCTGCCCGCCCGGCTGCGGAAGCACGTCCAGCAACAGGCAGCTCAGCTCGCGCATGCCGGCATAGAAGGCGCCGAACAACCCGGAGGGGCCGGCGCCGATAATGATAATGTCGAAGATCTTTGGGGGTTTTCCGTTACTCATCGAGCCTCACTGGCGGGCGCCCAGGCCGAGAGATAGCAGCCTGGCCGCACGGCGGGGACCATTCTATCAGCTTCAACCCTCCCGGCTGCATGGGAAGGGAGCCCCACGCGCTTCAGAGGATGGCGGCCAGTGAGAGTGCGATCAATAGGGCCGCGCCGAGCAGTAGCGCGGGGCGGGCCTCGTCCCAGGGCCGGTGATCGACCAGGCGCGACCGGTCGGTTTCGGAGGCGACCACTTCCAGGAGCGGCCCGGCAAACCAGGCCAGCCCGGAGCCATAGATCAGGCCGCCCAGATGCCCCCAATTGTCGATGCCCGGCGAGAGTCCCAGGGCCAGGTTGAAGAGCGCCACCAGCACGATTTGCTGCAATTGGCGCCGTCCCATGGCACCGAACACCGGCCGATTGCGGTAGAGCAGCACACCCAGCGCGCCCAGCAGCCCGAAGATGGCGCCGGAGGCCCCCACCGAGACATTCGGACTGAAGGTCAGGCTGAGCAAGACGCCGGCGATGCCGGAGAGCAGATACACGGTCAAGGTCCGGGCGCGCCCAAAGAAGCGTTCCACCGACGGGCCGATAGCAAACAGCGAATACATATTGATGAAGAGGTGGGCCCCTCCGGCGTGGATGAAGATTGGCGTAACCAGGCGCCAGAGCTGGCCCTGTGCGATGGCGGAGTTCACCTTGGCACCCAGGACCAGCACCAAATCGACCCCCAGCAGGACCTGGGTGAGTAGCTGCAGCAGGAAGACCAGCAGAGTGACGGCCAGCAGCCCGAAGGTGACCGGATACGCGGCCATGCGGGAGCGCAAGTCAGGCCCACGGGCCGGGAAGGGGGCGGGCGGCGGAGCACCGGCTTGCCCGGAGGCCCGGTTCTCCCTCATACGCTGATCCGGCGGGGGATCACCCGGTGGTGCTCGGCCTGGATGATGGCCAGGATGGTGTCCACCGCCTGCTCGACCTGGCCCTCGGCGTTGATCACCGCGTAATCAAACAGGTGCAGGTAGCCGAACTCCTCCCGGGCGGCCTGCAGCCGCAGCTGCAGCTTCTCCGGGCTCTCAGTCCGGCGCCGCTTGAGCCGCTCCACCAGTTCAGCCTCGCTGGGGGTAGCCAGGTAGATCAGCAGCGCTTCAGGATACAGCCCGCGGATGGTCTTGGCCCCCTGCACATCCACCCGCAGCACCACGTCCATCCCGCTGGCCAGCGCTTGCTGGACCTGCTGGCGCGGGATGCCCTTGTGTTCGCCGTACACCAACGCGTGCTCAATGAACTCGCCGGCCTCGATCATGCCCTTGAACTCTGCCTGCGACAGGAAAATGTAATCCACCCCCTCGACCTCCGCGGATCGCCGCGCCCGGGTGGTGGCGGTCACCACGAAGTGGAATGGCAGGCCGCGTTCCTGCATGCGGTCGACCACGGTGTCCTTCCCCACGCCGGATGGGCCGGAGATGACCACCATGAGTGGCAGGCGCTGTCGTTCCGCCAATTCCTGATTCACGGGTTGAAGCCTCTCGGGGTGGTCAGTATAATCGAATCGCCGGAGCCAACGATGCCGCGCTACGACTATCGCTGTCAGGACTGCCGCAAACGGTCGGTGATCTACCAGTCTTACGCCGACTACGGCGTGGAGCCAGTTCGCTGCCCGCACTGCGGGAGCGCCAAGCTGGAGCGGAGGATCGGCCGGGTGCGGGTTGCCCGCTCGGAAGACTCCCGTCTAGATGAGCTCTCCGACCCCAGCGGGTGGGGGGACGTCGATGAGGAGGATCCGCGCAGCATGGCCCGCATGATGCGCAAGATGGGCCAGGAGCTCGGCGAGGACATGCCCGGCGAGTTCGACGAGGTGGTGGATCGGCTGGAGTCCGGCGAAAGCCCCGATGCGATCGAAGAGAGCATGCCGGATCTTGGGGGAGGGGAAGACCTGGATTTCTAGCCACGCGCTACGAGCCGCGGGCCCACGACCCGCTGGATCTCCCGCTGGACCTCCTCCACCGAGGGCCTTCCATCCACGGTCACCCAGCGAGCCGGCTCGGCGGCGGCGAGGCCCAGGAACGCCTGCCGCACCCGCTGATGGAACTCAAGGTCATAGTCGTCCAGGCGGTTCCAGCGGCCGCCCTGCTTGCGCCGCGCCAATCCATCCTCGGCCGGCAAATCCAGCAGCACGGTCAGCTCCGGGCTCAGGCCTCCGGTGGCAAGTCGGGTGACGGCCTGCACCATCTCCAACTCCAGGCCGTGCCCATATCCCTGATAGGCCAGCGAGGAGTCGGCGAACCGGTCGCACACGACCACACCGCCTCGCTGCAGATGCGGCCGCAGGACCTCGCGGACCAACTGCGCCCGCGAGGCGGAGAAGAGCAGGAACTCGGACTCGGGGCTCATCCCCTTGTTGTCCAGGCTGAAGAGCACCTGTCGGATTTGATCCCCGATGCGGGTTCCGCCAGGCTCCCGGGCGAGCAGCACATCGTGGCCGGCCTGGCGCAGGTGGTCGGCCAGCAGACGGGCCTGGGTGGTCTTGCCGCTGCCGTCTGGCCCTTCAATGGAGAGGAAGATACTCAATCGCGGAAGATCCTGACCCGCCGCTGGGGTTCCTTGCCAAAGGAGTTCGAGACCAGGTTGGCCTGGCGGGCCATCTCATGCTGCAGCCGGCGCACGTAGGCCGAGGCCGGAGCGAGCTCCACCGAGCGGGCCCCGTTGAGCACTGCTTGAATGGCCTCCCGCGCCTCCTGGGTGGCCTGTTCCAGCGAGGGATCCTCGGCCGACACCGCCTCCAGGTTGAACAGCTCCATCATGAAGCTCTCCATCTGGCCCACGGTGTTGGCTCGCAGTACGTAGATGGGCATGCTGCGGGCCTCGGCGTCGGAGATCAACTTGCGCTGGCGGCGGTAGTACGAGCGCAGCGTGACCAGCACCTCGGCCTGGCCCACGTCGTCCACCAACAGGGCGGGGACATGCAGCCGCTTGGCGGCGGTGCGCAGACGATTGCGGGCGACGCCGAAGGGATAGATGCGGACCGTGTCCAGTGGGGTGCCGGGCAGCCGCGGCGGAATGGGTGAGACGGGCAACCCTTCCGATTCGGGCTGCTGCGTATTGGGGAGGGCCGCCTGGCGGCGGTATCCCGCCGAGCCGCGGGGCGTACCGCGCGGGGCGGCCGCCGGCCTCTGCACCTGCACCTGTCCTCCGGCATCGCGAAAGCGCAGTTCGGGGGGCAAGGGGCGGCCGCGAAGCATGGCGTCCACCGCGGCGGACACGTCATGGTGGATCGCCAGCTGCTCGCGATCCTGAATCTCGATCAGCGCATCGAAGGTGGGAGCGGCCCGCCGTTCCAGCACGGTCTTTTGGGTTCCGCGCCGCCGGGCCTCCTCATCCGACAGCGTGACCGACTCGATTCCGCCCACCAGGTCCGACAACGTCGGATTGAGCAGCAGGTTCTCCAGGGTGTTGCCGTGGGCGGTGCCGATCAGCTGCACGCCGCGCTCGGCGATGGTGCGGGCGGCGGCCGCCTCCAACTCCCGCCCGATCTCGTCGATGACGATGACCTCTGGATTATGGTTCTCCACCGCCTCGATCATCACCTCATGCTGCAGGCTGGGGGTGGGCACCTGCATGCGGCGGGCCCGCCCGATGGCCGGATGCGGCACATCTCCGTCGCCGGCGATCTCGTTGGAGGTATCCACGATCACCACTCGCCTGCGTTCCGCCAGGATGCGGGCAGCCTCGCGCAGCATGGTGGTTTTGCCGATCCCGGGTCGGCCGAGCAGCAGCAGGCTGCTGCCGCTTTCAATCAGATCCTGGATGATCTCAATGGTGCCGTACACCGCCCGGCCCACCCGGCAGGTCAATCCGACGATGCGCCGGTGGCGGTTGCGGATGGCGGAGATGCGGTGCAGGGTGCGCTCGAGGCCGGCCCGGTTGTCGGCGTCGAACTCACCGATTCGCTCGACCACGTATTCGATTTCGGGCCAATCCACCTCGTCTGGGCTGAGCGGGACCTCCCCATCCACGAAGCGGGCGGTGGGGATGCGCCCGATATCCAGGATGATCTCCAGCAGGTCGTCAGGGCGGTTGATTTCGGTCAGCTTGCTGGTGACGGGTGGCGGCAGGACTGCCCGCAGGGCATCCAGATCGTCGGTGATACGTCTGCCGGTCATCGTCCTCCACTGGGCTGCGAGGCGCCCGGGGCGGGCTCCGCCCTGACGATGGGAGCGGAGGGTTCGGGATATTTGCCCTCCACGGCGGGCAGCGGGCTGGCCACCGGTCTGCGAAGCATGGCCGCCAGCCGCTTCACCATCACAGCCTGATCGGAGACCGGGACGAACCCCAGGTGCTCGAGCGGGCCGCCCATCCAACTCTGGTAGGAGCGCACACAGACGAAGAGTGGGCGGTTGGGGCTGGGTCCGCTGGCCAGAAAGGTCGCCAACATCCGGTCGAACGACTGGGCCGCAGGATGCACATAGGGCTGCACCCAGGTCCCCAGCGGCCCCCGCAGCAAATCCAGGTAGCCCATGAGCTGGCCCTCTTGCCACAACACTAGGTTGTGACTGGAACGTTCGGGCGGGGGCTCGACCTGTTGTACCAGGCCAGGGACCAGGTTGAGGTACAGGCCTTGGGCAGCGAACTCATCCTCGGCGGTTTCTGCGCGCCAGGGGTTTTCGGCGGCAACCTCCAATCCGTCCGAACTGCCGTCGACGCTCCAGATGCGTTGCCGGGCGTATACGGCGAAGCCGGCCAGGCGCAGGCTCTCGAAGGCCGGGCTGCCCTCCTCCACATCGGCGACCAGGTTGTGGGCGCCATGCTCGCCGGAGGCCCTGGCCAGAGCCTCCAGCAGCTCCGCGCCGTTGTCTTGGTCAAGTGCGGTGGAAGGCCCGATGAAGCTCAAACGGGCATTGGGCAGGCCGTTGCGCAGAACGCATTGGCCGACTGCCGGGTCGCCGTCGCGTCTTCTAGGGCGCGCGACCAGTGTGATGGTGGTTTTGCCGGGGGTGAAGACATCCAACAGGGCATGCTGCAGCGCGTTGACGCCGCGGGTGAAGGCGAGTTCGGCGTCGGTGCACAACCCGCTGTCCCGAACCCGATAGAGCAGCGCCAGGTCGCGCCAATCGAAGGGGCGAATCACGGCCTGCGATTCTACCATGGGGCCCCTTCGCAGGCATCCAGGCGGGGGGCTCGAGGGTCTCCGGGACGCCTGGGGTACAATGAAATTTGCGGTTCCAGAGTACGGCCAAATGAGTGCACGCAGGGTCTCGGTGGCTGCCATCAGCATCGCGATCGTGACGGTGATGGTCACGATCGTGCGCATTCCGGTTCCCGCCACGGGAGGCTACTGGCATCTGGGGGTGGTCGCGGAGACCTTCGTGGGGGCCGCCTTTGGCCCACTGCTCGGCCTGATCGCCGCCGGTGCGGGTGCGGCGATCGCCGATCTGATCGCTGGCTATGGCAGCTTTGCCCCGCTCACGCTGGCGGCGCACGGCAGCACCGGTCTGCTGATGGGGTGGTTGGGTTGGAAGAAGGGCTGGGCAGGCATGTTGGCCGGATGGGTGCTGGGTGGGTTGGCCCAGGTCGCGCTGTATTTCCTGGGAGAAGCGACCCTGTACGGGTTTGGCGCGGCCGGCGCGGCCGCGGAGTTGCCCGGCAATCTGGTCCAGGTGGCGCTGGGCGGATTGGGCCTGGTGCTCTTTCAGCAGGTCCGCCGGGTCTACCCCAGGATCCTGACTCTGGCCTCCGCGGAGGCCTTCGAGGAAGCCTAGCCAAGCGGGTGCTGCTCAGCTCCCCCGAGCGGGCCCCGATTCAGAACCAAGGCCCGCCTCGCTCATCGGCAGGTTGACCAGAGCATTCCCATGTTGCAAGTCAAAGTGACGGATTTGTACTTTGCCTACCCGCCGGCGCTCCCAGGTGAGCAGTCGGACTGGACCCTGCGCGGGGTCGATCTGCGGGCCGAGCGCGGCGAGTTCCTCTCCATCATGGGACCAACCGATGCGGGCAAGTCCACCCTGGCGCTGGCCCTGGTGGGGATCGTCCCGCAGTCCACCGGTGGGAGGATCCGGGGGGTGGTGCAGGTGGCCGGGCTAGACGCCCGCCAGCACCCCGTTGCGGAGCTGGCCCGGCATGCGAGCCTGGTTTTCCAGGATCCGGAGATGCAATTCTTCAACCTGAGCGTGGAAACGGAGGTGGCCTTCGGGCTGGAGAGCCTGGGTCTGCCGCGGGACGAGATGTCCCGGCGGATTGCCTGGGCCTTGCAGTTGGTCGGTCTGAAGGGACTGGAAGGCCGTTCTCCACTGGCCTTGTCCGGTGGGCAAAAGCAGCGGGTCGCCCTGGCCGCGGTGCTGGCCATGCAGCCCAGCGTGCTGGTGCTGGATGAGCCGACCGCCAGCCTCGATCCACAGGGGCAGCAGGAGGTCTTCGAGGTCCTCGACCGGCTGCGCCGCGGGGGGAATATGACGGTCATCATGGTTTCCAATGACTGCGAGCGGGTGGCCCAATTCTCCGACCGGGTGGCTGTGCTTGCCCAGGGCCGCATCGTCCTGGAGGGATCGCCACGGGAGGTCTTCTCCAAGGGCCAGATGCTGCGGGAGCTTGGATTGGCCGTTCCGCAGATGCTGGAAGTCGCCCAATGTCTCAACCGGGAACTGGGGACCCAGCACGCGTTCTTGGGTCTGGAGGAGGCCCGGGTCGCGCTGAGCACACGAGAGGCCCGGACGTGATTGCGGCTCCCCGGCTGGCGCTACACTCGGTCGGTTTCAGCTACCCCAACCAGCTCCCGGCGCTGCGGGACGTTTCGCTCGCCATCGAGCCCGGGGAGTTCCTGGCCCTGCTGGGCCCGAACGGGTCCGGCAAGAGCACCCTGGCCATGCATCTCAACGGTCTGCTGCGGCCGGCGGCTGGGCAGGTAACCCACGATGGCGAGGACATCGCCTCCTTCTCCGTGGGGGTGCTGGCCCGGCAGGTGGCCTATCTCTTTCAGAATCCCGATCACATGATCTTTTGCGAGACGGTGCGCGAGGAGCTGGCGTTTGGTCCGCGATCGCTGGGCCTGGAAGAGGGCGAGGTTGCAGAGCGCACCGAGGCCGCGTTGGATGCCTTCGGCCTGGCGGCCGTCGCCCAGCGCCAACCCGCCGGGCTCGGGTTCGGAGCGCGGCGGGCGGTCAGCGCGGCGGCGGTATTCGCCATGGGCACGCCGGTGGTAGTGCTGGATGAGCCCACCACCGGGCTGGACCAGGGCGCGGCCACGCGGCTGCTGGACCTATTCAAGGACCGGCAGCGGCAAGGGGGAACCGTGGTCCTCATCACCCACGACATGCAGTTGGTGGCCCGCTATGCGCAGCGCTGTGTCCTGCTGGAGGGTGGAGCGGTGTCAGCGGTGGGCTCCCCGCAGGATCTCTTCGGCCAGGCCGAGCTGCTGCGGCGGGCCGGCATCCTGGAGCCGCCGGTGGTAGCGCTGGCCCGCGATCTCATCCCCTCCGGAGGAGCGGGGATACCGCTCAGCCCGGAAGAGTTCTGCCGGGCCTTTCGGGAGCAAGTCGCTCAGCGCGGATAAGAGGCCATGGCGCTTGCCGTAGACTTCTACGTTCCCGGGCAGAGCTGGCTGCACCGGTTGGATCCGAGAGTGAAGTTGGGATTCGCCGGATGCGCGGTCTTCCTGCTCATTCTGCTGCGCAGCCTGCCGGCCATGCTCGGGGCGACCGCGCTGCTGGTCCTGCTACATGGGTCGGCCGGCGTGCCCCGCGGCAGGCTCGGCGAGCTCGTGCGGGCGCTGCTGCCGGTGAGCGCGTTGATGTTCCTGTTGCGGGTGGCCTTCTACCCGGTCGGGCCGGTGATGGCAAACATCGGCCCGCTGGCGATTACTGTAGGAGGTCTGGCACAGGGGGCGGGGCTGGGCCTGCGGCTGTTGGCCATGGGGCTTGCCATCTTCGCGGTGCTGTACTCCACGCGGGGGGAGGCGATCGTTCGCGGGCTGGGCAGCCTGGGGATGCCCTACGCCCTGGCGCTGACCCTGGGGTTGGCGCTACGGTTCATCCCCACCCTGCGGCTTGGCTACGACTCGATCGCTCGCGCCCAGCGCGCCCGCGGGCTCGACCTGGAGGGGCTAAGGGGTTTGGGCAGGGCCCGAGCCCAGATGCCGATCTTCGTGGCCCTGATCGTCAGCTCCTTCAGGGCCAGTGAGCAGTTGGCCAGGGCGCTGGAGGCCCGCGGCTTCAATACCCCGGGCGTCCGGCGGACGGCCTGGATCGAGCTTCGCTTCCGTGCGGCCGACGGGTTGTGTCTGGGGCTGCTGCTGGCGCTCACGGCCGCAGTGCTGTATCTCCACCTGCGGTTTGGGTTCGGCGCCGGGCCTCTGTGAAGCCGCGGCCGGATGGGGGCCGAGGCCGAAGCGCAGTGAGGCCGGAAGTTGCGATCGGAGCGGAAGATGACCTCCAAGTTCCCAGTCGGTAAGCTTCCCACCGCGGTGCTGGCGGAGATCCTGGCCCGGCACGCCCCGCAGGACCCGCGAGTGGTGGTGGGTCCGGGGATCGGGCTGGACACGGCGGTGCTGGACATGGGGGATCGCTACCTGGTGGCGAAGACCGACCCCATCACCTTCGCCAGCGATTTGATCGGCTGGTACGCCGTACACGTCAACGCCAATGACCTGGCCTGCAGCGGCGCGCGGCCCCTGTGGTTCTTGGCCACCGTGCTCCTGCCGCCGGCGCGGGCGGATCGAGAACTGGCGGAGGCCATCATCCAACAAATCGACGAGGCCTGCCGCGCCTTGGGCGCCAGCCTGGTGGGAGGTCACACCGAGGTCACGATCGGGCTCGAGCGGCCGATCGTGGTGGGCTGCTTGCTGGGAGAGGTGGACAAGCAGGCGCTGATCACCACGCAAGGCGCCCGGCCCGGGGATGCCGTGCTGCTGGCCGGCGGGATACCCATCGAGGGTACTGCGTTGATCGCCCGGGAGAAGGCGGCCGAGTTGGCCGATCGTTTCGAGCCGGGATTCTTGGCCCGCTGCCGGGATCTGCTGTTCACGCCGGGGATCAGCGTCGTGGGGTATGCCGCGCAGGCGACCGAGGCCGCCGAGGTGCATGCCATGCACGACCCGACCGAGGGCGGGCTGGCGGCCGGCCTGTGGGAGCTGGCGATCGCCTCCGGCTGCACCCTGTCCGTGGAGCGGGAGCGAATCCCGATTCTCCCTGAAGGCCAAGAGCTTTGCGATGCGCTGGGCCTGGATCCACTGGCCACCATCGCCTCCGGGGCTCTGCTCCTGTGTGTCGCGGCCGAGGGAGCCGCGCCGCTGTGCGAGATGTTTGCCCGGCAGGGGACGCGGTGCGAGATCATCGGAGAAGTGGGCAGGGCCGGCCAAGCCGCGGTGGTCCTTCGGTCCGGAGGACAGACCGCGCCGCTTGCGCTTCCCGAGCAGGACGAGATCGCCCGCTTTTTCGGCTGAGGCGGTAGGGCAGGACGTTTCGGCACGGTACGAACTTGGTCGCGCGTCTGGTTGAGCCAGCGGGCGGGCACAGGCGCAGTGGGTAGCGGGTTGATCCTGCCTTAGGCCGGGTCGGGTCGTCGCACCCCCTCTTGACAGCCTCCGATTCTCGCTATACAATTCACTCAAAGATACAATGCTACAATGAGACAAATATACAAAGAGACAATGAGACAATCTGAATCATGTTGATCGAGCTGGATTTCCGCAGCCATGTGCCGATTTACAGCCAGATCGTCGACCAGGTGAAGCAACTGGTGGCGCAGGGAGCGCTGCGGCCGGGCGAGCAGCTGCCCACCGTGCGCCA
>Ga0184616_10000124_pt1 | contig 14140 bp, 25 predicted proteins | sample PLM4_90_coex_FD_133145 | JGI IMG/M metagenome (GOLD analysis project Ga0184616, IMG submission 133145) | Groundwater sediment microbial communities from an aquifer in East River, Colorado, USA - PLM4_90_coex | ecosystem: Environmental > Terrestrial > Soil > Riparian zone | place: USA: East...
CGGTCGGGGTCGTGGTCGTGGTCGCGGTCGTGGTCGCGGTCGGGGTCGTGGTCGTGGTCGCGGTCGGGGTCGGGGTCGCGGTCGTGGTCGGGGTGACCAGGCACACGAAGGGAGGCAGCAAGCGAGCGAGGAGACGACCCCGCCCACGACCCCGACCCCGGCCCCGACCACTACCCCGACCACGACCCCGACCGCGACCCCGACCGCACCCCGACCGCGACCAGGGCGGCGTCGAGCGCCTGCGCGTCGATGGTCCAGGCGGGGATTCCGTAGTCGAGGCTCAGCGCGCCGCGGTGCCCGGCGAGGGTCGAGGCGGTGTAGCGGGAGGCGAACTGCCCCTTCGGCCCGAAGCCGGGGTCCCAGGCCCCCTGGCCCGGCCGGTTCGCGCAGGAGGCGTCCCAGAACTCGACCATCGGCTCGGCCTTCGTGTGGGTCAGGCAGTCGTCCAGGCCGTAGCGGTCGCCCTTCTCGATGAGGATGGCGTTGAAGGTGCGGCCGGCGGCGGTGGTGATGGTGGTGGTCTTCATGGCGGGCTCCTACTCGGCGGCGAAGGCGCGGTCGATGGTGTCGAGGTCGAGGTCGTGGCCCTCGGGGCCGATCCAGGCGACGTAGCCGGCGAGGGCGAGCATGGTGGCGGCCTCGCCGGGGCGGTCCGCCAGGACCTTGGACCGGATGCCGGCGAGGTTGTTCCCGGTCAGGGCGCGGGTCGCGCCGTCGATGTTCCGGAGGTAGATGGCGGCGACCTTCTTGGCGGTCATGACTCCTCCTTCTGCGTGGGACGGGCGAGGGCGCGGATGCGCTTGCCCACTGTCCTTGCGAGCGACAGGTGCGAGGCGTGGGTGATCGGGTCGTACTCGTTCGCGATCACCTTCCACGCATGTTCAGCCGCCTCCTCCAGCGCCAGCCCCCGCGCAGCCTCGACGGCGGCACGAGCCTCGTCACGTTCGGCTTCGGCGGCGACGGCACGCTGAGACTGCACCGCCTGGCACCGTTCGGCCTCGTCGGTGCGGGCCGCCCAGAAGTCGGCATTGAACGCGTACCGACGGGCCTGTTCGGTCCAGGTATCAGCCGAGCGCTGCGCATCCTCCAGCGCGGAGGTCAGGCGGGCGATCTCAGCCTGGGCGCAGGTGCACATCGGAGCGCTGACGCAGCCGGGCGCGTGCCAAGGGGCGGTCATGGCGTGGGCTCCAGGGCGGCGTGGGCTCCAGGGCGGCGTGGACCGCCGGCCATGGAATCGCAGCGGGGGGTGATCGGCGTGGTCATAGTGGATCCGTTCCTGTCATTTTCTCGCGCACTGCGTCGTACCGTCGGCACCCCGGACCGAGGATGTGAATCGTCGGGGCCATGGCGCACCCGCGATCAACGCATCGGGGCCATTCCTTCCGCGTCCACGTTGGCGGCGATGACGACACCATGCCGGAAAGATGGACGCCGTGCTCCTTCACAAGCGAGACGAGGATCGCGCGGGCGACCCCGAGCGTCCACGCGCGATTCAACGCGACGCCGCCTGGCGTATGTCGAATGAGGAGATCGACCTCTTCGACCAACCGCTCGAATGCCTCGCCGTAAGTGGAATCAGTCCCCGTCATCCCCGCGGTCTCCCAGTCCCGTGAAACGCACCCTGACAGAAAAGTGGCACACTTGTCAAGAATCTTGCCGAAAAAGTGGCACGGGCGTAGGGTCCGGTCCCTCGGGAGTGGGCGCTCCATCGGGAGGGGCCGTGTGAACGATCAAGAATTTCCTTGGGAGAGGGACCTCCTCTCCCTGATCTACCAGCCGACATCGGCCGAAGTCGCAGCGACGCGCGCACCCGTCCCATTCATCTGGGAGGGGCGGATCCCGGCCGGCCGGGTGAGCATCTTCTCCGGGGCTGGCGGCTCGGGGACGAGGTCGCTTCTCGTGGGACTCGTGCTCGCACGGGCCTGCGGCGTCCGGTTTCTAGGCAAGGCGACCCGTGGCGGGACAACCCTCGTGATCTCCGCGGAAGACACGGTGATCGACTACATGCGGAAGATCGACGCTTGGCGGGAGGTCTACCGGAAGATCGATCCCGTAGCCGTGGCCCGGCACCTCAAGATCCTGCCGCTCGTGGGCGAGGACTACCGGCTCGTAAGCGGGCGGTACGGGGGGACGCGGGTCGAGATCGAGCGGGTAGACCGGCTCGCCGTGGCGGCTCGGAGCCTCGCCCCCCGGCCCGATCTGATCATCGTCGAGACCGCGAGTCGATTCGGGGCAGGAGACGAAAACTCGAACGAGAGCGCCGCGTGTCTCATCGCCGCGTGCGAGCGGCTTGCGAGCATCGCCGAGGCCGCGGTCCTGATCGTAGCCCACGTTGGCAAAACCGCGGCCCGAGAGCAGATCGTGGACGCCTACTCGTCCCGCGGGGCCTCGGCATTCACCGACAACGCGCGGAGCGCCCTCGTGTTGGGGACGATCAGTCCTGATCGCGCGAAACGCCTCGCGCTCACTCCCGAGGAAGCTCGGGACCTCCTCGTGCTGGCCTGCCCGAAGGCGAACCTCGCCGGCCGCTCAGGGGACATCGTCCTAGAGCGCGTCGAGACGGCCCACGGGCTCGTCCTACGGGCGATCGACAGCGGGGGCATGTCGGACGTCGATGCAGCTACCGCGAGCGCTCAGGCAGCCCGCCAGCGCCGCGACGAGAGTGGCCGGCGTCTCCGCGCCGTGGTGGAGACGTTGACCGCGGCCGGCGCGGCCGTGACCACGAACCTGCTCCGCGAAGAGCACCGGGCCGCCACGAAGTGGATACCCATCCGGGACTATCAGGCGGTCATCGACGACGCGGTCACGGACGGATGGCTCGGCACCGTGGACGGCCCCAAGCGGGGCAAGGCAATTATTCCGGGAATTCGTACCGCCGGAAGTCCGATCAGTCCGATCAGTCCGATCAAGTCCGATCACGGGCTACTGACTTCGGACGCTCAAGTCCGATCAGTCCGATCCCTGCTAGAAGGATCGGACTCAAATGATCGGACTAGAAATAATACCAAAGGATTATTTTCTCCGGGAGAGTCCGATCACGCTGATCAGACTCCCGATCGGACTCCCGCCTCAGTGAATAATTCCCCGAATATTCTGGCCGGAAATTCCCCGAATATTCCGCTGGCCGAAGACGCGCCCCGGGGTTCGCCCGACCTCCCGTGGGCTTGATACATCCCTAGACGTAGCGGTGTGTAGAAACTTGCGGTCGCGCGGCGCCTAGGGTATCCGTGTCTCCGTGCCTGCCGCTGACCCGCGCCGCCGCCTCGTCTTGGATCTCCGCGACCCTCAATGGAATGCCGTGATCGACTACGCGCGAGCGGCCTACCCCGACCTTCCGCTTCCGCATGGCGTCCGCGAAATGCTGCTGATCTCGGCCGGCGTGGATCCGCTCGACGCGGCGACGGTCGCCGCGCGTCGAGCCGCCTACAATTCAATGCTGGGGCACCTCCGTGAGAAGGTGCTTACCGCGATCGGGCCCTTCTTCGAGGCCTTGGCGGCCGAGGAAGCGGCGGCACGGATCGCGCGGGATGCGGGCCTGGGAGGAACGCCATGAAGAACCTCGGGGAGCAGATCCAGATCGGCCACGCGCACCGCGCAGACGACGGTACAAAGCTGGAACCCGAGGAGCAACCGGTAGTCAAGCAAACCGCGAGTGAAGCCGCAGTGGATGCCGGCGGGGCGGCCGTTGGAGCCCTGCCCCTCACGATCTCCGAGGCCATGCCGGTTCACGCTGCGATCGACATGCTCGCCCGCGTATGCGGGAACTGCGTTCACTTCCGCCGCGATCTTTGGATCGCGGAGCGCAAGCGGCTCGAAGCGACACGGGACGGTCGGGACGGATTGAACGTGGTGCGCGCCGAGATCCTTTCGCGCGACCCCGACACGCTTCCGTCGATGATCAACGGGGACGAATTCCACGACGTAGAGGCGGCGCTCAATGCGTTTGGCGTCTGCGTCGCGCTTTCCGCCGTCGTCGACGACATGATCGCGGGGCCGCCCGAAGCGTCGTGCCCCGGAGATCACGTTTACTTCCAGGCACGATCCGATCGGGACGTCGCACGCATCAAGGATCACGTTCTACACACTGCCTCACGACGCTAGGAGGATCACCATGGATTCGATCGTCGCCGGCTTCGCCAAGTTCATCCGGGAGCGGTTCCTCGGGCACATCCCCTCGACGATCACCGGGTGGCTTGTGCCGGCGCTCGTGGAGGTCGCCGTCTACTGGGACAGCACGGCCGGTGTCGCCGTGATCCCCGAGGCGTACCGCCCCGTCATCCACGTCCTCGCGTTGCTCGTTTTCGCCGTCGGCAACAGCTACAAGGGCGCCGCGAAGCCGCCCGACTCCTTCCTGCCCCCGACCCCCAAGGGCTTCGGGTCGCTCGGCTTCCTCATCGCCACGGCCGCCGTCGCCCTCCTCTTCCTCGCTGTCCCGGTCCTGGCCCGCGCCGAAGATCCCAAGTTCGGCGGGTGCGTCGGCAAGGCACAGACGACGTGCTTCGGCCCGGCCGTCTCCGTGACCATGATCGCGATCGACGCCAAGACCGCGGACGTTCAGTTCCGGCTCGATCCGAACCTCGGGTATGCCATGACCGTCTGGACGGACAAGTGGTACAAGACCTCGCTCGGCTTCTACGCGGGGCTCAACTCGACCGGCACCGGCAAGCGGCTTGTGCCCTCGGCCGTGGTGAGCGTCGCAGAGTACGTTCGCGTCGGTGTCGAACGCCAGCTTGGGGGCGCCGACGCGCGGACCTTCTTCCTCTTCGCTCTCGGCGCCGACTTCGGCGTGTCGGGGAAGTAGCGTGCCAGCCATTCTTCTCGCGGCCCTCGCCGGCTTCGTGGTCGAGCTTGCCAAGTCGGCGGGCCACGAAGCCGGGATCCAGGTCGTAGCGAAGTGGGGCCCATACCTCACGGCCGAAGAGGCCGGCAAGGTGTGGGTCGCGCTTCTCGCTAAGTGCACAGAGCACGTCGCCAAGCAACCGGGCGGCGTCGTGGATCCCCCGGAGTCCGATTCCTGGCCGCAGGACGAATCGCTCGGGTAGCACCGTCGCATCCACGCTCGCGCAGTGGAGCCGTCATGGGATTGCTGGACGATCGAGAGACCCTCTACTTTTTCTTTGCTCACGGCTGCGCCGCATGTGAGGCCGCCGCGCTTGAACTCGATCGCTTCGAGGTGAAGCATCACGCCGTCATGGTCCTACGCCTTGACGCGGCCGGGCCGTACCCGGAACGCTTCGGGGTTGCCGTGAAGGCCACGCCCATGTGGGGTTTTCGCCGCGGGCAGGGCATGGTCACGCGGGTCGGGGCCCTGAAAGTCGCGGAACTCGAAGCGTGGTTGAAGAAGCTAGAGGCGCGCTTGTGACGTGGCTCCTGATCTACACCGTTGCGATCTTCGGGGTTGCCTACGTTTGTGGGCACTCCGCGATCAGCCTGTCCATTCGCGAATGGATCGCCACGACGCGGTTCGGGTTCGTTCTCGCCCTGATCGAATGCCCCGCGTGCCTCTCGTGGTGGCTCGGCCTCGGGGTTGGGCTCGCTGGCCCCCCGGGTTACCTCGCTGACCTCAGCAGCATGCCCGCGTTCGTTCTCGCCTTCTACTCGGCCGGTTCCAGCTACATCCTCGCGCGCCTCACCGGCCTCACCGCGGCCCCCGGAGTCTCGACATGATCAAGACGTGCCCGTTCAAACCTGACTCCGACGCCAACGTGATCCGGCTCCGCGGCGCCGACGCACCCCAGCCTTCGAACGCTTGCATTTCCGCGTGTTCCCTCTTCATCGCCGTTCAGCACCCGGACGGAAAGCCGGCCGGCGGCGGGTGCGCCTTCACGATCGGGGCCGCCGCGCTGCACAACCTACAGGGCATGGTTGCCATGCAGGCAACGCCGCAAGTTCCACCTGCCGCCGCGAAGCACTAGGAGTCGCCCATGGGAGCCTTGGATTTCCAGGAAGCCATCGACAAGATCGCGGCCGTCGCGAAGGAGAAGGGCGACGACTTCATCATGCGGATCTTTCGCAAGCCCACGCTGACATCGCCGGCAATGGACACCTCGGCTGCGTTCCGTGACGCGCAGGTCGCGCACTTCGCCATGCCCGAGGTGTGGCTCGCCCCTTTCCTCGGCGGCGGGTTCTACGTGCTGGCGTGCGTTCACGCGAACGATCCCACGGTGGCGGTCGCCATGGTGATCCCGTCTGCGATCCTCGGGGCTCCGAAGCCCCCCGACTTCACCGTGCTCGCCAAGCCCGATTGGCAGGGCCCGAAGACGCTGATCTACCCCAAGCCTGCCGAGGTCGCCGAGAAGAGCGCGTACGCCGCGCTCATCCCTGGCCCCGGCGCCCAGCCACTAGGAGGAGCCGACGCGCGAGGTCAGTTCCCCGGGTCGGGTGCCGGGGCCTCTTCCCTCGACGCGGTGCAGGCACAGTTCGCCCTGATCAACCTCCAGCGCCAGCACGACGCTGAGCGACTGGAGAAGATGATCGAGTCGAACGCCAAGGCGCAGGAGCGGCAGACCGCGGCACTGGTGGAGAGCATGAAGGCGATCGCGGGGCGGCCCGTCCCGGTGGCGCCCCCCGACAAGCCCCTCGTGGAGCAGATCGCGCCGCTCCTCGCCGCGTTCACCCCGCTCATCGCCGCTTTCATGACGAGTCGGGGCGACGACGCCAAGCGGACCGTGGAGCGGGAGGCGCGTCGTGAGGAGCGTGAGTCGAAGTTCCGCGAGGAGGCGGCCAAGGCGCAGGCGTCCATGTTCGAGCGCCTCTCGAACGGAAACACGGAGACGGCCAAGGTGATGCAGTCGATGGCCGACGTCGTGTCGAATTCGTTGAAGGGGCAGATCCAGATGGTTGCGACAATGCGTGAAATGACCGCGACCGATCAGCCGGCCGACGAAGGGGGCATCGTCGGCGTGATCAAGGCGCTCGGCCCGGCCCTTGGTGACTGGCTCGCCGCGAAGGCCACCGCCGATGCCGCGCTCGCCGCCGCGCGCCAGCCGGCGCTCCCGCCCCGCCAGCCCGCAGTCCCCCCGACGCCGGTCGTTCCGCCACCGGCCCCTCTCCCGATGACTGGCGAAGCGGAGGAAGAGGAGGGGACTGACCTCGCGACGATCCCGTTCGAGACGCTCCTCAGCGAGATCGAGGCCGAGATCAAGGGGCACCACGCGGTCGCTGAGCTTGCCGGCGCCTACCTCGACGCGATCGCCGTCAACGAGGGTGTTCGCGCCGCCGTCAACGCGGCCGGCGGAACGATCCCCTTCTTCCGGGCCCGCCTCGGGGATGCCTGGGTTTTCGCCAAGGGAAATGGCCCCTCGGGGGCGTCGAACGCCGCGTACCTCCAATCGCTCGTCGTCACGCTCACCACCACCGCCCGAGAAAGAGGAATCGCCGAATGAACGCCCTGATCGAAATGGCGAAGCTGCTCGCCGTGACCCAAGGGGGCATGAAGCCCGAGATCGCCGACATGATCGGCGAGTCGTTCGCAGAAGGCGCCGATCTCGTGGCCGACGCGCTCACCTCCGCGATCGAGGTCAATCGCGCGGCCACCGTCCGGAACCTCCTCGACGCCGCCGAGATCGCGCAGCGGATCCAGAAGGCCGATCCCGCGCTCGACCTGACCCAAGTCGTCGAGGCGCTCGTGGAGTCGGCGGCGACGACGGTGCTCGAAACGGAGGATGATCCGGGGCCTGCGACGCAAGGCCCCGGCATCGCCTAGATCCCGCGTTTCTGCTGGTGAAATCGGGCCGCTCCGGTTCGCCGGAGCGGCCTTCGTCTTTCCGGGAACTTGACGCCCCCTCGGTTCCGGCGTACCTCTTTCACCATCGCGCGGCGGCTCCCGAATCATCGGGAGTGGTGTGCCCTTCCAGCTTGCCGACGTAAAAGACCAAGCGAGCGCGCTCAAGCGCATCGCTGATCTGATCGCGAAGGGCTGTTCTTCTCCCCCCATCGTCCGGGCTGCCCGCGCGATCACGGTCGACTGCGCCGCTCGCGACGACCTCTGCGAGCTTGAAGCGATCTACGAGGCGGTCAAGACCGGGACGCCAGCCGTTCCGGGCCTCAAGCGTGGCTTCCGCTACGTCGCTGACCCCCGCACCGCCGACTGGTACCAGGGTGCCGTCGCGACCTTGAAAGAATGCCAAGCCGGGGCGTGCGCTGGGGACTGCGACGAACACACGGTCCTTGTAGCCTCTCTGGCCGGCGCCCTCGGATTCAGGGTCGGGGCCCGCGCGTGGGGCAAGGATCCGGCCCAGAGGGTCTACCAGCACGTCTATGCCGTCGTCGCCTGGCCGAAGAAGGGCCCGTGGCGTGACGACCGCGCGAGCGTGAAGGGCATGGACACGACCGTCGATTCTGCACACGTCGGGTGGCAACCGCCGCGCGGCGCTGTTCTCACCTACTGGATCGAGGAGTGATCATGACCCGTCGCCACGCCTTCGGCTTCACCCTCGCGATCTCCCCCGCCGCCTATCAGAAGGCGGCGGCGCGGGCGAGATCGAAGAAGGCGACCAACCGAGATCGCGCCGTCGTCGAAGTCTACAAGTTCCGCGCTCGGAAGAAGCCGGCGCCGTTCGTCGCCTACGTCACCCGTGACGGCACGAAGATCACGAACTTCACGGGCCTTCGACTCTGCACGATCCAAGGCGTGGCCCGCGACGGCAAGGGAGTTCACGCACGGTGCATCGACGGACGGATGTACCACGGCCGGTCCAACGGCACCGGCATGTGGATCTCGCTTCGCCCCCTCAAGGGAAAGAGGTAGTCATGTACGTCACCGTTCCTGAAATCGCCAGCGCCACCGGAACCGGATTCGGTGATCTCTGGGGCTCGATCATGAGCACTGCCCAGTCAATCATCCCCGCGCACACCGTCGTCGGCAACCTGATCGGCGCGACCGGCGCGAAGGGCTCGACCCCCGCGCAGGTTCGCCCCATCACGCCCCTGCCGACACAGTCACCCGGCCTTCTCGCCCCGGGCGGATTCCTCGCCCAGAATCAGACGCTCCTGCTCCTCGGCGCAGCGGCCCTCGTGGCCGTTCTCGTGCTCTCGAAGCGGAGGAAGTGACCGTGGCCTACGTCACCGTCCCCGACTTCGGTGCCCCGGCGACCAACGTCGGTCCGGAGTACACGCCTCCGGGTGCGGCGGTCGAGTCACCCGCGGCGAAGTCGGGCTCACCGCCGTACTTGGTCCTCGGCGCCGTCGTGCTCGCCGCGTTCTTCATGCTGCGCCCCCGGAGGAAGTGATCATGGCCTACGTCACCGTTCCCGGCTTCGGCGGCATCGCGTCCGGCATGCGAAACCTCACCGCCGAAGCGCCGGCTGAGCGCATCGACTGGAACGCCAGGCGGCCTTCGGTCACAGCGGGGCCCGCCATTGGCGGCCGGCTGACTCAGTGGATCCACGGCGCTCGGAGCGGCGGTCCCCGAGCACTCCAAGGCTTCGGGGAAGACATCCCGACGATTTGGAGCCCGCCTGACTTCCTGAATCCGAGCGGCTCGACCGATGTCCCCATGGCTCCGCTCGACTACAACGCGAACCTGCAACCGGTCGCGTCGGAGACGGCCGCGGGCGCCGCAGCCTACGCCGCGAAGACTTCGATCTGGAACCGGATCGGATCCGCGGTCATCAACGCCGCGACTGCGACCGTGAAGACCACGGTTGCCGCGCCGGTCGGAGCGGCGAAGCCGGCGGCCACGTCGAGCTCGGGGACGACCTACATGCTCCTCGGGCTGGCCGTCGTCGCCGGCCTCATGCTCATGCCGAAGCGGGGGAGGTAGCGATGGCTCGCAGGCGTCGGAGCTTCGGCGAAGGTCGGCATGTCGCACGGCGCGTGATGCGCGCTGCGATGCACGACGCCTCGCGTCGACGCGGGGCCAAGATCGTCAGCGTGCGGGTGGCGATTTCCCGGGGCGTTTCCGCCGACGGTCGGGGACGCTTTGAGGCCCGCGCGTGCATCACGCGCCGCGCCGTGTCGGTCGGGCGTCAATGGACGCGGAGTGTCGGGCGCGGCACGGATCGGTGCGGCCGGCTTGGTTGGGGATCGTCACCGTCGAAGGCGCTCAACGTGGCTTTGCGGCGGCTCGCTGCGATCAAGAAGTAGACCGTTTCATCGGCCCGCGTGTGAGCCGCTGATCACCGCAGGAGGTTTCACATGCAAATCGCGGTTCTCGAAGGCTACCGCGCCCCACGGAGGTCGAAGATGGCCCGTCGCAAGTCCCACCGAAAGGGCGGCAAGACCGCCCTGCGGAAGAAGATGAAGTCGTGCGCCCGGAAGCACAAGGTCACCAGCAAGGGCTTCTGGGCCTGCGTCCGCGGCAAGAAGCGTCGGTAGTTCACCCCACCCCGCCTCACGGAAAGGAAACACCATGGCTCGTCACAAGAAGCGGCACCACAAGCGTCGCGGCGGGTTCGGGGACTACGTCTCCGTGCCCTCGCTCGGCGCCCTCAAGGACTACAACCCGCTCGGCAAGCACGTCTCCTCGACCGACGTGCTCGTTGGCGCCGCGCTCGGCATGGCCGGCGGCTCCTTCGTCAAGATGGGACTCGGCTACGCCGACGTCGCGACCGGTGGGAAGATCCCCGCCGTCATCAAGCAGTACATCGGCCCGCTCTCCACCCTGCTGGCCGGCGTCGCGCTGTACGTCTTCCAGCGCAAGTCGAAGAAGGCCCGCGCCGAGGGGCACCTCGTCGGCGCGACGCTCGCCGCGCTCGCTCCCGTCTACTGGGACACGTTGAAGAGCGTGGCTCCGCAGTTCTTCTCCGACTACGTCACCGTGAGTCCCTACGGGGTGCTCACGCAGGACGACATGGCGGGGTACGGCGTGCTGACCCAAGACGCCCTGTCGGGCGCCGATGACACCTTCGACGCCCCGTAGTTCCGCCGTTTCACCGCAGTTTTCCGAAGCACCGTAGTACCACACAGAGCGTAAAGCTCAGAAAAGGAGCAACATCATGGCTGGCTTCTTGTTCCCCGGGGCGCAGCGCCCCACCACCGCCCTTTCGGGCGTCGGCGACGTCCACGACGACAACGTCTACTCCGCGCTTCTCGTCGCCCACGGCGGCATCGGCACCGTCAAGACCTTCGTCTCGGGTCAGGGCTCCCCGATCCCGGCGCTCACCGGCACCGCGATCACCGCGGCGAACCTGCCGGCGCATTACCTGAACTACACGCCCACGACCACGATCATCGAGCAGAGCGGCCAGCTTGGCAACTCGGTCGGTGACGCCACGATCCGCGCGATCGGCGTGACCCTGGATCTCGCGGCCTACTCGGCCGCGGGTGTGCAGCGCGTCTTCGGCGCGACCATGTTCGAGGTCAAGGACGTGCTCTCGAAGTGCCGCCTGGAGATCAAGGTCTCGAACAAGCGGCGCATCGTCGGCCCGATCTGGGCGTTCCCGCAGACCGGCGGCGCAAGCGGGTTCTCCGTCCTCACCAACGAGTCGGTTCCCAGCAACGGGTTCCCGACCGGCCGCAAGATGAAGAGCCCGATCGAGATCGCGCGCTCCGACGTGATCGTGGGCGAGTTCTCCGCAGACGCCGCCCTGGCGTTCTCGGACGTCTCGTTCGCAACGACCCACGTCGGCCAGGCCACCCTGGTCTGGGTCAACATGATCGGCACCATGCGGAGCGACGTCCGCTAGTAGTACCGCCGTCCGCGTGGACGGCCCGTTGACAGGCTCCCCGAGGCGACTCGGGGGGCCGATCAGCGGCACGACAGAACAAGGTAGCTGCCGCGCCTTGGAGGAAACACATGACGAAGATCGTTGCCGCGTCGTTCCCATCGCTTCGCGCGGGCGCATCGAAGGGCCGGATCGATCGGCGTCCGGCGGCGCCGGGTGCCACGGCGCAAGGGACCCCGATTCTCCTCTACGACTCCGCGTCAGTGCCTTCGGGCGGCGAACAGCAGTTCGCGTCCAAGGCGTTCACGAACAGCCGGAACCGCCGGATCTGCCTGCATGAGATGCGGCTGACCGCGGCGCTGCCACAGACGCGGTCCCACATCCTCACGCCGCTCCTGCTCTCGTTGCAGATCCTCGTGCGCAGGAAGAACGGGCGGGCCGTTCCGGTTACCCGGGGCTACGTCCCGGTCCTCGCCATGTGCAAGTCGGACAACCGACTCGGCGAGGCGTTCCAAGTTCCTGGCGCGGCTCCGGGCATCCCCGTGTTGGGCGCGGCGACGTGGCGTTTCGCAGCCCCGATCGAGCTTGCACCCGGCGATGCCATCGAAGCTCAGGTCAAGAACCTCGGCGGCGCCACCGGAACCCCGGCGAACACGACCGTCGCCGTGGATCTCGTCTTCGTCGGGGCCGACTCGATCGCGGGTCCGTACACCCGCGTTCCCTACGTCGTCGCGTGGACCTCGCGTGATTTCACCTACGCGGAGAATGGCACCGACTCGGCGCCTCCCGACGCGCTCGTGAACGATCTGCCAACCGACATGCACGTCGATCGAATCATCGGCCGCTTCGTCTCCTCCGGGTTGCCGCATAACCTGGCCTTCGAGATCGCCGACCTGAACGATCAGTCTCAGCAGTCGATCTACAACGCGTTCATTCGGATCGGGACCGCGACGTCTTGGCCGATCATCCGGGCCTTCACCGGGTTCCATGCGGCTTTCGGACAACCGGCCGCGATCGAAACCGACTTCAACCTCGCCCCCCTGGACTATCTCACCGTGGACGTGCAGCACACCGCCGGCCCGATCCTCTTCACGGCGTTTGACTACTTCTGGGGTCGCGCCATCGTTTCGATCGTCGGCTCCCGGGAGGTGCAGTGATGTCCGCGACGCGCGACACAACCCCGATTCTCCTCGCCGGTACGACCCCTGCACTCACCGTCGGCGCAGCCGGAGCCGCAGTCCAGATCCCCGCGGGCACCCTCGCCAATCCGTTCAACGTGCCCCTGGAGGTTCGGGGCCTCTACCTGCTCCAGACAGCGTTCGTGCCGAACGTCATCGGCCCGGCAGGCATCGGTGATGTGGCGCTGCGCGCGGGCCGCCACGATCTCACCAACGGGTTCTGCCCCGTCGTCGCGCTCTCGCCGGCTTACAACTCGATCGGTGAAACCTGGGTGACACTCGTCGGAGGGGCGCCTCCGACGTTCAACGCCTCGTGTCATACCCGATGGATCTTCGACCGGCCGATGATTCTGCTTCCCGGGGCCGCCGTGACCGGCGCGTTCCGAGTCAACCCGGCCCTCGCCGAGGCGGTCACCATGGCCGGATCGACGCTGTCGTTGACGGTCGTGGTTCACGCGCGCCGGCTGGCGGCAGGCGCGCCGACTCCGCGGTCGGGTCCGATCCCCTTCGCCTCGGGCGCGTGGTACGTGGCCGTGAACACGCCGATCGCGAACGACCTGCAATTGATGAACACGCTACCGATTCCGCTGACCGTGACGAAGCTAATCGCAATGGGCCTCGATCTCGCGCAAGTCGCGACCGGGCTCACGATCACGGGGCCCGGTGGAATGCTCGGGACGCCCCGGCGCACCGTGCTCGAAGGTGACGCAAACTCCAACTTCGCCCAATGCCATTCGGTCGAAGAGGCACACACGCTCAATCCGGGCGAGAGCTACAAGGCAGTGATCGATGTGCTCAATGGAGCCGAGACGGCGATCAGCATGATCGGTTACCGCACGGAGGCCCTGTGATGCGTACCGCACCAGTCGTTCTCACGACCGAGGCGATCACAATCCCGCTTTCCGGGGCTGCGATCTATTCGATCATCGGACTTCGAAACAACGACGCCGTCGGCGTGCTCATCGATCAGATTGAGATCCAGGGGGGTGGCGTGCCGGCGATCTCGCTTCGGTACAAGGGGTTGCCACTCACGAACGGATGGGTGCTCGCGGCGGGCTTCTGTTCAGTTCGCAACGACTTCTTCGATTCCGGAGCCGGCGGAACCGCCTTCAAGGTGCGCCTCTCGAAGCCGGTGTATCTCGGCCCGGGAGAGAGGCTCGACGTCTCGCTTTCCGGGACGGCCGCTGCCCAACAGGGCGTCACCTACGTAGTGTCGGCGCAAGGCCGCTTCGGAGAACGGCCGGCGCCCAGTCAGCGGTGGCTGCCCTACTTCGCCGTTTTCCAGGGCGCGATCCAAGACGGCTCGTCCAACGCCGCATTTGCGCTGGCGTCGAGCCCCCAGGATCTTGGCAACCC
>Ga0184616_10000125_pt1 | contig 14139 bp, 9 predicted proteins | sample PLM4_90_coex_FD_133145 | JGI IMG/M metagenome (GOLD analysis project Ga0184616, IMG submission 133145) | Groundwater sediment microbial communities from an aquifer in East River, Colorado, USA - PLM4_90_coex | ecosystem: Environmental > Terrestrial > Soil > Riparian zone | place: USA: East...
CTCCGTCTGAGCCGAAAATCCTGGAACTCGATAAGGTCAGCTACTTTTATGACAGAAGCAGACCGTTCATTCATGAGCTTTCCTTTGCCGTGGGCGAAGGGGAGTTCATCGGGCTGCTGGGCGCGAACGGATCGGGCAAATCCACGATTATGAAGCTCGGGAGCGGGATTCTGAAACCGTCATCCGGCCGTGTCTCGCTGTGGCGCAGGAATATCCAGGCAATCGACAACCGTGACCGGGCAAAGCTCATCAGTTATCTGCCCCAGACGCTCGATATCACCGTGCCTTTTACTATTCGGGAACTCGTGAGCATGGGACTTTATCCTTATGATATTCCGCCCGCGATGAGCGTCGAAGAGGCCATGGACGTGGTCGGGCTTGCACAGAAAGCCGATGAGCATTTATCCGACTTGAGCGGCGGCGAACGGCGCAGGACGTTCATCGCCATGACGCTGGTGCAGGGCGCGGGGCTGCTGCTGCTCGACGAGCCGCTGGCGAATCTCGATATCAAGTACCAGATTGAACTTGTACGACTCCTGAGAAAACTGCAGGAAAAAAAGAACATCGCCGTGGTCATGGCGCTTCATGATATCAACATCGCGCTGCAGTTCGATACGGTGATGCTGGTCAAGGAGGGGAGCCTCATCAGCTCCGGCCGTCCTGAAGCTGTGCTGTCAAAGGACATGCTGAAACAGGCGTTCGATGTAAATATGGAAATTATGAAGACGGAGAGCGGCGGCGTTTATGTGAGTTATGAGAACTGACGTGAATTGATAGCTGTAGTTACCCGGAGGCAGGCATGCTTCCAACCCTGTTAGAATGCGATGGATATTGTGATTTGCCGAGCGCAGGACTTCGCGTGAACTGAAATAATCCGGCGCTCCTTGGCCGCTTGAACATTGCGCCGGGGTATCGCTCTAACAGGGTTTCCAGCATGCCTGCCTCCTTATAGGCATTTCGTATTTTTTAGGGTTCCCATTCAACCGTGCAAAAGGAGAAATCATGAAAGCTGCAACAGAGAACATCAAGTCAAAGGACGGCACTCAAGCTGCGACAATCAAGTCAGTCTGTGAAAAAATTGCCCCGGTTCAGGCATCATTGCACGAGACGGCGCAGAAACGGCTGGACAGCCTGACCAAGCCGCTGGGCAGTCTCGGAAGGCTTGAGGAATTCGCGCGCCGGATTGTGGCGATCAGCGGCGACACGATGCCGATGCTGGACCGCAAGGTTATTTTTACTTTTGCCGGCGATCACGGAGTTGCCACAGACGGCGTGTCCGCGTACCCGAAGGAGGTTACGCCGCAGATGGTGCTGAATTTCCTGCGTGGGGGGGCAGGCATCAATGTCCTGTCGCGTCATGCAGGTGCTGATGTCGTAGTCGTGGATATCGGTGTTGATTACGAATTCGGAGATGCTGCCGATTTGGTCTCCCGGAAGGTGGTTCGTGGTACAAAAAACATGCACACAGGACCGGCCATGACAAGAGGCGAGGCAGAGCAGTGCATTCAAGTAGGTATCGATCTAGCTCGGGACTATGCGAAAAAAGGCTACCACATCTTCGGAACCGGCGACATGGGTATCGGCAATACGACACCGTCGAGCGCAATAGCCTCGGTACTGACAGGCACTCCCGTAAAGAACGTCACCGGCAGGGGTACGGGGATCTCCGATGACTCGCTTCTGCGTAAGATCGCGGTCATCGAGGAGAGCATTGCCCTGAACCAACCGGATCCGAAGGATCCCATCGACGTGCTCGCCAGGGTGGGCGGGGCCGAGATCGGCGGTATTGCCGGGCTCATTCTCGGCGCGGCAGCCGAGCGCATCCCCGTGGTCGTGGATGGATTTATCTCAACAGCCGGGGCCATGATAGCCTACGAGCTGGAACCGAAGACCGCGGAGTATATGTTTGCAGCCCATTTTTCGGTCGAGCAGGGGCAGCGTTCCATGCTCGGGAAAATGGGGCTTGTGCCGATTCTCGATTTCTCGCTGCGGCTCGGCGAGGGTACCGGCGCCGCGCTTGCCATGTTGATGATAGAAGCAGGCGTCAAAATTTACCGTGAGATGGCGACCTTCGGCGAGGCGGGGGTTTCGGAGAAGGCGTAAAAGAAAAATATTTTTCCCCTCACCTCATTCCTCTCCCACGGAGGGGAGAGGAGGGAACACTCCCTCGCCCCTTGCGGGAGAGGGACGGGGTGAGGGGGGGGCTGTCAAGATATTACAGTTCAGCTCTTGAGTCCAATAATAACCATAACCCGATCAGGAGGGCAGATTCATGAATCTAGCATCATGGAGCGGCGGCAAGGACAGCTGTCTTGCCTGTTATTGCGCGATCAAGCAAGGGATGAAAGTATCACACCTGGTCCATTTCGACAGGCCGAACAATCTGCATGGCGTGGACCCGGCCATGATCCGCTTGCAGGCGGAACTCACGGGCATTCCCATGGTCCAGCGGCGGGTCGAGCAGGAGGAGTTCGAGCGCGAGTTCAGGATGACCGTGAGCAACCTCAAAAAGGACGGGATCGAAGGCATGATCTTCGGCGATATCTATCTCGAACCGCACAAGGAATGGGTGGACCGGACATGTGGAGAATTGGGGATCGAACCAATTGAACCGCTCTGGGGGATGGATTCGGAACGCATAATCAAGGATTTCATGAATGCGGGTTTCGAGACGATCGTGGCAAGCGGCAACCAGGACCTGATAGACAAAAAATATATCGGCCGGAAGATGGATAACGAGTTCATCGACTATCTGAAATCAAAGAAACTCGATGTCTGCGGGGAGAGCGGGGAATTCCACACGTTTGTAACGAAGGGGCCGCTCTTTCAGGGAAGGATCGAGATTAAAGCTTCGGAAGTCACGGCCAGAGACGGGTTCTGGTTTCTCGATGTCCGGGATTATGCCGTAATCAAGTATTAGCATGAAAGTAATGCCGTGCCGGCATCGACTATAATCATATACGCTTTCCTTCTCGACCTTGCTATCGGCGATCCTGCCTGGCTGCCTCATCCGGTCAGGATTATCGGCAAAGGCATCGCGGGTATGGAAAAATTCCTGCGAACCCGGTTTGATCGAAGCAATGAGAAAGCAGCGGGAATTGCTCTTGTTGTCTCCATCGTTGTTCCCGTTTTCGTTGTCATGTATGCGGCACAGGAAGCACTGTATTCTTTTTCCTCAAGCTGGACCGCAATTGCTGGAACGATCATTCTCATTTATCTGACGTCAACGACTCTTGCCTTGCGCGAACTCGTTGCATCGTCGAAGCAGGTGATCAATGCGGTTCGGGACGGGGCGCTTGAAGATGCAAGGAAGTATCTTTCGATGATCGTGGGGCGTGATACTGAACGACTTGCCGAAAAAGGCGTGCTGCGGGCCACCATAGAAACGCTCGCAGAAAATCTGTCCGATGGTTTTATTGCGCCGTTGTTTTACTTCATTCTTGGCGGACTGCCGCTGGCAATGGCATACAAGGCCGTCAACACGCTCGACTCCATGGTCGGGTACAAAAATGAACGCTATCTTCGTTTCGGCTGGGCGGCTGCAAAGCTCGATGATGTTGCGAATTATATTCCGGCTAGAATAGCAGGACTTTGCATCGTTGTATCGGTTTTTCTGTATGCGGCGGCAATGGACTTCCGGAAAACGCTGTCTGCTTCCAGCAGGGCTCTTCGGATCATGCTGCGGGACGGTGGAAATCACTCCAGCCCGAACAGCGGCGTGCCTGAAGCGGCAATGGCCGGCGCATTGGGAGTGATGCTCGGCGGTCCGTCAACCTATGGCGGCGTTCTTGTGGAGAAACCCTTTATCGGTGACAGGTGTTTGGATATCAACAATGACGCGGCAGGACAGGCGGTTACTCTTGTCGTCATTGCATCGTTCCTGGCAATGGCTGTTGCAGTAACGATTCTTGATATCATCAGTTGGTGAACAGCATCGGAGGATAAGCAGGCGTGGCAAAAGCACTCATGATACAAGGCACGGGCTCGGGCGTGGGCAAGAGTCTTATTGTCGCCGGACTCTGCAGAATATTCAGAGATCGCGGAATCAATGTCGCGCCTTTCAAGGGCCAGAACATGGCCCTCAATTCCTTCATCACGAAAGAGGGCGGCGAGATCGGCCGCGCCCAGGCATATCAGGCGGAAGCAGCGCGTGTGGAACCGTCTTCTGACATGAATCCCGTGCTGCTGAAGGCTACCGGTGAAGCGGGCTGCCAGGTGATCCTGAACGGGAAGGTCCATTCGAACATGGCGGCGCGGGAGTACTATGCATTTAAACAGCACGCATGGGCTGCTGTTACGGCTGCATACGAACGATTGTCGAAGCGCCATGACCTCATCATCATCGAAGGAGCGGGAAGCCCGGCTGAGATCAACCTGGCGAACGACGAGGTCGTGAATATGAGCGTGGCGCGCCTTGCCGATGCGCCGGTCATTCTCGTCGGAGACATCGACAAAGGCGGTGTGTTCGCGTCGCTTTTCGGGACCATAGCTCTGCTCGATGGAGACGCAAAATATATCAAGGCTTTCATCATCAATAAGTTCAGGGGCGATCTCGATATCCTGAAGCCGGGGCTCGACATGATTTACTACAAAACCAGCAGGCCGGTGCTCGGCGTTCTTCCGTATCTCGGCGATATGGGATTGCATGAGGAGGACGGGATTCCGCTGGAAAGGATGGGCGGGTTTAAGCGGCTAAAGCCGATCAAGATCGTCGTGGTTCGTCTCCGATACATTTCGAACTTTACGGATTTCGATCCTTTTCTTTATGAACCGGATACGGAGCTTCTCTATTCCCAGCGCGATTCAGATATAGAACATGCCGATCTCGTGATCATCCCGGGCTCGAAGAATACGGTTCAGGATCTCCTGTTCATGCGGGAATCAGGCATCGAGGCAAGCATCAAGAGGGCCGCGGCAAAAGGCATTCCCGTCATCGGCATCTGCGGCGGGTATCAGATGCTCGGACGCAGAATCGCTGATCCCTTCGGCATCGAGAGCAGGGAGCAGGAAGTGACCGGCATCGCCTTGCTGGATGTCGAGACAATTTTGGAACAGACAAAAGTTACAGCTCAAATTGAGGCGAGAGCAGTACAGAGTACGAAGCACAAAGTACAAAGTTGGGAAGGCAAAGACAATGCATTACTGAAAGGCTATGAAATCCACATGGGTAGGACGACTGGAGAAGTGGGTTTGTTTGCAGTAAAGCGTTATGGCTGCAACTCCGAACTTATCCCTGACGGAAGTCGTCGGGGAAATGTATGGGGCACTTATATACACGGGATATTCGATAATGATATGTTCAGAAGGAATCTTATCAACGAACTCAGAGTGACGAGGGGGCTTGCTGCGATTGAAGAACCCACGGATTTATCCCTGGAGCGGGAAAAGGCTCTTGACCGGTGGGCGGGAGTGTTGAAGGATAACATTGATATGAAATTCATCGATGAACTTCTCGGGATATGATCCGGGGAATCGTCGCGGTAGAGTTTAAAGGAGGTGGTACGCAAACTGAGTGCAAGACAGTATGTCGGTTAGGTCATCAATTTTAACCCGGGAATGCCGAAGCGGAAGGGGGTGCGAATCCCCAGCTGTCGCGCAACTGTGATGGAAACGAAAGCCGAGCGTGCCACTGGAAGAGTTGTTTAAACCGTTTAAGCCGTTTAAACTGTTTTAACCATGCTTCTGGGAAGGCCGGTGAATAGGAAGTCCTGAGCCAGGAAACCTCGCATTCCCAAAACCTCGAATGAAGGAGAAAGAATATGTTCCGGAGAAGCGCAGTAATGACTTGTATCGTTATAACGAGTATCGTTGTTTTCAGCACGGTTGTTCAGGCCGAGGACAACACCGTGAAGTTGAAGGAAGTGGTCGTGACCGCAACGAAGACGGAGAAACAGCAGCAGGACGTGACCCAGTCGGTCACGGTGATCAATGCCGAAGAAATCACCAAATCCGGCGCGGGATCGGTCGGAGAGCTTATTAACCTGTCCACCGGCGCGACGGTGAACATGCAGGGGCCGAGGGGCTCGCTGATGCAGGTCAAACTGCGTGGATCGAGCTCGGAACAGGTGCTCGTGCTTGTGGACGGAACGCGGATGAATTCCCAGCGCAGCGGCGGTTTTGATCTCTCCGATCTGGCCGTGCCGCTTGATTCCATAGAACGGATTGAGATCGTTCGCGGACCGGCTTCGGCACTCTACGGCGCGGATGCGGTCGGCGGCGTCGTGAACATCATAACGAAGAAGGCCGCCGCGCCGTCCACGACGATCAGCGGTGCGGCAGGTGAACACGGCTATAAAGAACTGGCTATCAGAAACACGGGGAAACAGGATGGCGTGTATTATACCCTGAATGCCGGGAATGAGCATTCCGCAGGCTATCGGGGAAACAGCAGGCTTGAGAAACAGACCGGCGGCCTCAAACTGGGATATGCGCTCGGCGCCGAATCGAACATCGAAGCCTGGACGGAGTATATAACGAGAGATATCGGCGTGCCCGGAAGGAAAAAGCCCGGCACCAAACAAGATCCCTCCTCGTGGAACGCCGGCCAGTTCTCCAGGGACTTTTTGACAGGCGTCGGCTATGCGGGCCGTATATCGCAGGCAATCGATGTCAAGGCAAACGCCTCGGAGCGGAAAAACAAACTGAACTATACTGATCCCGACAGCATGACGGACAGCACCCATGAAATCGTTTCAAGGTCCGCTGACATGCAGGTGAATGTGCTTGCAGGATCGTGGAACGTTCTCACGGTGGGCGGAGAAAGCAGAAGGGACCGTCTCGACAGTACGTCCTCGGGGAATCATGAGGCGACGCTCGAAGCGGCCTTTATCCAGGACGAAATCAGCATGGGAGAGTCGGTTATTCTCGTTCTTGGAGGACGCAACGACAAACACTCCGTGTACGGCTCAAAGTGGAGCCCCAAGGCGAGCGGCCGGTATCTTCTTTCTTCCAGCGGTACGATCGTGCGCGCGTCCTATGGGAAAAGCTTCCGGGCGCCGACGTTTAACGATCTGTACTGGCCTTATTCCTCCAGTACCTTTGGTGGCATCGACTATATTACGGAGGGAAATTCCGGCCTAAAACCCGAGACCGCGGAAGAATATGAAGGCGGACTCGAACAGTCCCTGGGCAAGGGGAATTCAGTGAAAGTCACGGGCTTCAGGAGAAAGGTGAAGAACTTGATACAGTGGTACGAAACAATTACCGCTACGACCGACCAGTTCCAGCCGAGAAACATCGGCAGTGCCCGCATCAGCGGGTATGAAGCTGAGGCAAAATTCGCGTTCGCGGAAACATCGCTCTGGACGGTCAATTACACCCGGTTATTCCCCGTGGATGAAGCGACGGGAGAACGGATTACCACCACGGCGTCGCCCATGGCGGACATGCAGCTCGGCAGCACGTTCGTGACCGCGTTGGATAAACACACGGTTCTCGCGCTGGACGGACACTGGATAAAGAACTACGTTCAAACGAATAAACCGAGATGGCAGTATTATACCATTGACGGAAAAATAACCGATACGGTTGTCGCGCGAAAAGATATGAAGACCGACGTTTTTGTCGGTGTGAAAAATATGCTCAACCGGGAATATGAAGTGTCCAAAGGCTATCCCATGCCCAAGCGGGAGGTTTACGGCGGTTTGGCGTTTCAATTTTAGCGGCAAAATGAAAGACTGATCACGGGACCGGGCTTTACGTACAGGCCCTGTCTCCGTGATCAGCTGATTCCCATGACATTACGACGCTCATTTATACTGTCTTTCTGCGCTCACCTGTTGCTATTCGGAAGCGCTCTTGCCTTTGCCCAGCTCGGAACAGGTCTGTTCCTGCCGAGGCAGGACGGGGTTTTCGTGTCGCTCGTCTCCCTGGGAAAAATGCAAGGATCAGGGGCGGGCGCGATACGATACCGGAGCAAACAGCCTTCGATTGCGCCGAAAGCATCCGATATTCCCGATATGCCAAGCGAGGCGGTCGTGCAGGATGCGATGCCTGATAAGGGAAGACCTTCACCGGAAGCAGTCAACGGATCCGTTGATGCGTCGGGCAGCGAGACAGGTGTTGTAACGGCAAACGCCGCTCCAGGCCAGGGAGGCGGAGATTCTTCAATAATCGGCTTCATCACACCGGAGCAGTGGGCGCAGATCGAAGCATCCATCGAGAGGAACAAGACCTATCCGCGGCTCGCACGGGAGCGGGCGATCCAGGGGACCGTGCGATTAAGATTCAAAGTGGCACGTACCGGGGCTGTGGAAAAACTGGAAGTCTTAGAAAGCTCGGGCTCGGAAATACTCGACAGTGCGTCAGTCCGCTCCGTGTACCGCGCCGCACCCATGCCTTATGTCAGCGGATGGGTGGAGATACCCATTGCGTATGTATTGAAATGAACGCATCATGAAAGGTTCCCCCTCATCTCCGTCCTCTCCCTCGATGGGGAGAGGATGAAAAAGCACCTTCGCCCCTTGCGGGAGAGGGCTGGGGTGAGGGGTGGAGGGTTTCTTCGTGCTTGCGTGAAACAGATGCTTTTTCCGACGTGCCGGACATTACTATTCCCGCCTGCTCAATCTTTCCCACAAGCGTCGTAAAAAACTCTGGTATCTCCGACGTGAAGGAGAGTGTTTTCCCGGTGAAGGGATGTCTGAAGGAAAGCGCTCTGGCGTGCAGCGCCATGCGCGGCTGCGAATCATTCTCATGGCCGTACTTCGTGTCGCCGACAATCGGGCGCCCGATCCCGGCGAAATGCACACGGATCTGGTTCTTTCTTCCGGTCAGGAGCGTCACTTCGAGAAGGGAATAGTTCTTTGCCCTCTTCAGAACACGATATTCAGTCTGGGCGAGTTTGCCTTTCGTGCTGTCCGGCGTTGAATAGACATTATAAGCACTGTCCTCGGCCAGGTAGGATGAAATGGTCCCGGAATCCTTTTCGCACGTACCGTGAACGATCGTCAGGTACTTCTTGTCGTTTTCCTTCCACCTGGCCTGCAGCCGGAACTTCACTTCCTCGCTTTTTGCAAAGATGAGCAAGCCCGAAGTTTCCCGGTCGAGACGGTGGACGACGTAAATTCGCTTTTGACTTCTTCCGCAGCCCCTGCGAATGTAATCTGTTATGAGCGCGTGAGCCGTACGATCCTTCTCGCGCTCCGTTGCCACCGTCAAAAGGCCCTCGGGCTTATCAATCACCAGAAGGTCCTTGTCTTCGTAGACGATAGCGATGCCCTTACCTATATATTTTATGCCTGAATCGTTTTTTTTTCGCATGGGAGGGAAAGGTCCTATTAATCGTCATTCCCGCTTGTCGGGAATCATTCCTGAATCTCATTATAATGAAAGAAGGATTCCGGTCACGCCGGAATGACGGAGTGACGGATTTTAGTATTTCCGCAAAAGCATCTCAGGCTTACCACGAATACACGATCTCTGCTTCAACCTGGTCGTTTCTCGCATATCTGCCGAAGATCGATTGGATCGGGCCGTTGAGATTTATTGCAGAGACGCCGGCTTTCAGGGAATCGCTGAACACATACCAGGCATTCGCTTTTACCATGGTGTCGCTGTGCTCTGGGTTGTAGGCGATATTCAGGTTCGTCTCGATCTTCTGGTTCATCCAGTGTGTTTTTACGTTCGCCCAGAGAATTGTTTCGAACTTCCTCTCGTACATGAGGTCAACATTGCCGAGGATGGCGGTCTGCTGCGCTTGCGCGGTCAGCATGGCGTCTTCGAATAACCGGTAGTCCAGTCCGATGCCGTAATCTACAACGTCCCGCTTCTGTTCAATGGGATTGAGCGGATGCATTCCCGGAGAAAGTATTGCAGGATATCCCCAGAGCTCGCGACGGATGTTGAGAAAACGGTTGAACGAATAAGCTGCTTCGGCCCTGAAGCTGAAATCACCGCTTACTGCCGCAGCGTCCATGCCGATGACGGTGATCTTGTGAAAGTCCGGCACGTAACCGGGATCGATCATGATCATCCCCCCTTGCGGGATGATCGTGAGCGCCGTTGTTTTGAAGATCGGATGCGGATCGTATCCTTGATACAGGTCCAAGGCCCACTCAATGCTGCCGTTTCGCTTAATCCGAGCACCGGCGTTGCTGTTTTCGAACTTGCGGTCAGGCAGGTCCGGTTCATGAGGCACAATGACGGCGTTCGGTGCTGCTTGTTTTATCGTGGAAGCGAGCGATGAGCCGGACCAGCGCTCATCAGGCATGGGAAGACGATAGGGAACGAGGACAGGGACCCAGACCGCGTCATAGGTCCAGTCGCCTTTGTTTATCGTTGCCGAGAGAGCGGGGACGCCGATTTTGCGATCTTCCAGCGGCTTTCTGAGGAACAGGGTGTAGTCCCAGGGATTGATCAGGTCGTTCGGCGGAAATTCATCGATCCGTCCCCAGGCAAAGCGCTGGATGCCCGCACGCAGGTCGAGATTGGCCGATGACCGGCTGAGGTACAGCTCCTTGAACTCCAGATAAGGCGAGTTGCTCTGGTAGACTTCATCGTAATTTTTAAAAAGCGAGCGGTCTCTCGGGGGCCGTTTGACCGTGCCGTCCCATCCGCCCTCGAGCCAGGAATGAAAGCGCCATGTTGTCCCGTTCGCATCGAGCTTGAGCCTGCCGTCCAGGGCCGGGTCTTCCTTGACGCTGTCCTTTTCCCGGCGCTCGATTCCGCGCAGGTTCATTCTGCCGGACAGGGCAAACGCATCGTCGGCGAAGGAAAAAGACGGTGTGAATAGAATGAGAAGAAGCAGGATTAATCCTGTTTCCCCGGCGTACATGAGATATCTGGAAATCATATTGAAACTATTTCCCCGCCCGTTCCAGCGAACGCTGGGTGAAAAGATCGTCGCTGAAATGGGTGTGATACTGGATTTTTTCGATTGTCAGCTCGGTCCGGTGATTCGTCTTTTTGTTCTCCATGTTGATTTTGAATGACGTGGGAATGGTGTCGACGATTCTCACATCCTGGAACGCCCCGGCGCGGTAAATATCCTTATCCTGGTAATATTCGATCTTCAAGTGTATCCACAGGTCCTTGGCAACCCAGGCAATGTATTTCGTGTATTTCCGGTGAATCTTCGGCGTAACCTCGATCACGTAACAAGGCTTCCCGTCAACGACTTCCTCCTTCTCGATGCTGAACTTGTAGTCATCGAGCTTCGGCGGACCGCCGAAATCGTCGTAGGAAAAATCCGAGCCGAAGAAAGAATCGTCCTGCGAACTCGTGGCAATGCGCCTGACGCGCTTGTACTCCGGGAAATAGGCCCAGAGGTCGCGGTCCGAAAAGGTATGTGCATGGATCAGAAACCCGACGTTCTTGAGGTCCGGCGGCGTATTGAATACGACGAGAACTTTATAGGCTTCGGGATCGGCTTTTTTGCTGTACTCGGTGAGGGTCCGCGTCCGCTTGCCCCCGCCTTTGTCGAAGAGAATCATGGTCGCTTCTGTTTTTCGGTCGAGCGATTTCGAACGGACTTCATGGACTTTTTCGTACACCTCGCGACCGCTTATGGCAAAGGCGGGAGACGCTGAAGTAAGAAGTAAGAAATAAGAAATAAGAAACGAGCATAAGGAAAAGACGTAGCCGAAAAACCATTTTCGACGTGTATTGCCAGCCGATTCTTTCTTAATTCTTAATTCTTCCTTCTTACTTTTATTCATAGGACAGCGCCTCCGTAATATTGGTCTTTGCCGCACGCCATGCGGGATAGAGGCCGGCAAGAATTGAAAGCCCCACGGCGAGCAGCAGCGATGACAGGACGGACCCGATATGGATATGATACGTGATGCTGCTCCCGAAGTCGAGCCGGAAGAACCCTTCGAGGTTGATCCATCCGGCAAGGACTCCCGCGCCGATCCCGAGCAGCCCTCCGGCTGCGCCGAGGAGCGCGGATTCGATGATGACCACTCCGGAGACTTGACTTCGCTTCATGCCGATGGACCGTAAGATGCCGATTTCCCGCGTCCGTTCGAGCACGCTGGCGAGCAGGGTCACGATGATGCCGAACCCGGCAATGATCAGGGTCAGGACGTTTACGGCATCGTTCATAACGAACGATTGGTCGAGCAGCTTCCTGATCTCTGCCCTGAACTCCAGGGACGGCAGTACGAACATCTTCCGCTTGTTCTTGAAACGCTCCTGGATTGCGCTGCGCACAGCGGCAACGTCATTCCCGGGTTTGATATAGACTGAGAACATGTCCGCGACATGGTCCTTCCAATGGCGCTCATACGTGCTCATATCCATGATGATGACGCCGGCATCGGAAGCGTAGCTCACGATGACAGCGGCGACCCGGAAGTTTATCGATCCGCCCGGCGCGGGCAGGACGATGTCGTCACCGGGTTTCAACCCCATCCGGGATGCGACGATCTCGTTGATGGCGACGGCGTCCTGGCCGGGCATCAGAAGCGACATGTTCTCAACATTTCCCTCAACGACCGAGGCGGTATTGTGCTGCAGCCATCGGTTCACATCGATCATTTCCAGCAACACCCGCTTCCCGGAAATATTCAGGAAGAGTTTGCGGAATGGGTCCGCCGATGCGACGCCGGGCACTGCTTCCAGATCACGCGCCATGGCGAGAGGCATGGGGATCGTCTGGGCGCCCGCCGAGGCCAGGGGGTGGCCGGAGGTGATGATGATGTCGCTCCGCTCAACGGTATCGATATAGTCGAGCAGGCCCCGTCTCGCGCTGTTGATCATGCTGGCGGAGCTGACCGACAGCGCGATGCTGAAGAAGACGGCGGCAACAGCGACCGCGTTGCGTGAGAGGTTCTTTTCAAGGTTCAGCCCGGCGAGCCTTCCGCTGGCGCCGAAACGCATCGAGATTGTTGTGCGATATGCCCTGACGAACCATTTGAGGAACAGGGGCGAGGCGAGCGAGACACCGAGGAGCAGACAGATCATTGCTATAGTCGTGGTGGTCGAGTTCCTGATCCACGAGGAAAGGCCTGCTGTCTTATAGATAACGATGATGATGCCGGTAAGCCCGATCAGCGATGCGGACAGAAACTTGAGCGCCTTGTTCAAAAAAACCCCGTCCGGGGAATAGGGCAGGGAACGAATCGCCGATACCGGCTCGATGCGCGCGCTCGAGCGCGCGGGAAAAGCCGCCGCAAGAACGCTGGCAAGGACCCCGATGCAGACGTTTTTGAACATGAAGAGCCACGAAAATTCTATTTCCGTAACCTGTGAACGACCGTACATGGACGAGACTGCCTGGGCTACGGCGCTGATCGAGAGCTTGGCGAAAACAAGGCCCAGTCCGACGCCGAGGAGCGATGCCAGCAGGGAAAGCGCCACGGTTTCGGCGAGGAAGAGACTTATGATCTGCCCCCGGGTCGCGCCGAGGGCACGCAGGATGCCGATCTCCCTCCTGCGCTGGACCACGGAGATGGCCACGGTGTTGTAGATCAGGTACATGCCGACAAAGAGCGCCATGAAACTGATCAGGTCCATGCTCTTCCTGAAGCGGCCCATGAGGTTCTCGATCTGGCGCGATCTGCCCGCCGGGGTGTCGATATTGTAACCTCCGGGCAGGGCGGCCTGAATGCGGCCCTTCATCGAATCAAGCGTTTCTCCGCGAATGATGCTGACGTCGATCCGGTCGATGCGTGTCTCCTTGCCGAAGGCCATTTGTGCGGCATAGATGTCCATGATCGCAATGTCGCCGCCCAGGGCTTTTGCCGGCCCCTCGGGTTCGAGCAGGCCGCGCACCGTGAAGGTCTTGAGGCCTTGCACGGTCTGGACCTGGATCTTCTGGTCGATCGCGATGCCTTCGCGTTTTGCCATTTCCCTCGTCAGCAGGATGGAGTCCGGTTTCGCGAGGAAGAGCAGGGGGTCCGGGATGTCCGCGCTTTCGTCGGTCACGCTGTAGTCGCGGATATTGTTGTCCTGCAGCACGTCGACGCCGAGGACCACGAAGGAGCGTTCGCTGCCTGCGGCGAGGTTCGCATTGGTTTCGATCACGGGCACGGCGTATTCCACGCCCGGCACCTTCTGGACGCGGTCGAGCATCTCTTCCGGGAAACCGGATTCGGCGCCCGAGATCTGGAGCACGGCCCTGCCTGTAACGCGGTTGATGGAGTCTTCCACGGAACGGACCACGCTGGAATTGACGATGTCGATCGACACCATGGACGC
>Ga0184616_10000126_pt1 | contig 14018 bp, 14 predicted proteins | sample PLM4_90_coex_FD_133145 | JGI IMG/M metagenome (GOLD analysis project Ga0184616, IMG submission 133145) | Groundwater sediment microbial communities from an aquifer in East River, Colorado, USA - PLM4_90_coex | ecosystem: Environmental > Terrestrial > Soil > Riparian zone | place: USA: East...
AGGACTTCCGTGGTTACATGGGCCGCATCGAGTCCGGACGCATCACGGTGGGAGACGAGATCACCGTGTTGCCTGCTGGTCTACGCTCCCGTATCAAGGAGATTGTCACCTATGATGGCACGCTGCACACCGCCTGTGCGCCGCAGTCCGTCACGCTCACGCTCACCGACGAGATTGATATTTCCCGCGGCAACATGCTGGTGCGCTCTGCGCAGCTGCCACGAGTGGAGAAGGAATTCAGCGCCATGCTGTGCTGGATGAGCGACGAGCCGTTTGCGCCCCATCGCAAATACCTCATTAAACACACCACGCAAACCGTCAAGGCCATGGTGCCGGAGATCGAATATAAGGTGGACGTCAACACCTTGGCGCACGGCCCGGCAACGGAATTAAAGATGAACGACATCGCCCGGGTACGGGTCAAGACCCTGAAACCACTGCTCTGCGATGCCTACCTCGCCAACCGCGCCACCGGCGCCTTCATCGTCATAGACGAGCACAGCAACAACACCGTTGCAGCGGGGATGATCGAATAGATGTAGGTCGGCTCAAGCGCGGAGCCGGCAAAAATACTGAGCGGCCAGGCAGTATCGAATGACATAGTGGAGCAGACCTAGGTCAGCCAAAAAAAACGGGCGCCGAGGCGCCCGTTTAAACAGCTATTGTTGTTATTAGGTAGACTTATTAGAAGCTGTGCGCCATGCCAACTTCGAACCCGTCATCAAACCCACCTGTACCCAGGTTGTCGCCATCGGCGTACAGAGCGAACACTTTGGTGCGCTTGGACATCGCATGATCCAGACCTATTGCCCACAGGCTTTGATCATCTGGGTCACTATCATTGCCGGCATATTGGATTTTCACGGTGTTAGCGCCGAATTTCTGCGCCAAGCCCAAGGAGTAGGCGGTTACGTCATCGCCACCACTTGTGTCGGTGCTTTCAATGACACCGTTGATCGTGGTGTCGCCGAAGCTGTAGCCGACACCCACTTTATTGCCGTCGAGACCAGCATCGTTATCGGCATGCGCATAGGTCGCATACAACGGCCCGTTGCTGTAATTAACCTGCGCGCCCCAGGGGTTCGCGCCGCCATCGACGCCATTTTCCGCCCCATACTGCAAATGGCCGCTGAAGCCATTCATATTGGGCAGGAACCAGATCAAGGCATCGCCGATGCCTGAGTGGAAAGCACCTCCGCCGTTTGTGACAGAACCGCGGGCATCGCCGATGGTATCGCCGAACAGTTCCAGACCGCCGGTTGCCGTCTTGTAGGGCTGGCCATGGGCGCCAAGGGCCACGGTGCCGAAGCTACCGGACAGACCCAGGTAGGCGTCCTTGTTATTACCAAACAGCAGGCCGGACCCAGATCCACCGCCCGGGTTTCCAGTTACATTGACCCAGGACTTCAACAGGAACACAGCTTTGAGACCGTTACCCAGCGACTCCCAGCCGGAAATGGACATATCCGAACCGCCAGGACTGACATCGGTGGCTCTATCACCGCCCTCAGTTTCTGCCGAGACGATGGATGCGGACAAATTGCCGCTGAGGGTTACATTGCCTTCATCCGCCAGCGCAGCCATCGGGGCTGCGAACGCGCTTGCGATAGCTACAGCAAGTAGTTTCTTATTCATTTGTTTCTCCTTAATTAGGGTTACAAAGCGTCTATTGACGGGGGTAAATATACCAAGCCTGTTCAGCATTGCAACAGTTTTTTTGAAAAAAACCACAAAATATTTTTATTGTTGCAAAAAAGATACAAAATTTCTGTTTTTAGCTCGTTTGGCTCATTAGGCTATACTATATGCACTGTGCAAAAGTCAGGAAACGCGAATTTTGATTCCAGGACGCAACGAACTCTGCCCCTGCGGCAGCGGCCTAAAGTACAAAAAATGCCACGGCGCAGCCGCATTGGCAGCACCTCAAGCCGGTACTGAGCCTCGTCGGGTCATTCCCATCACCATGACGGGGCCGGACAGGTCCGCCCAGGCCGGCACGCCGCGCTCCTGTGGAGACTGTTCGCTATGCTGCGACGGTTGGCTCAGAACGCATGTGCTCGGCCATGATATTTATCTCGGCCACCCCTGTGCCTACAGCGACGGGCATCGTTGCACCATACATGAAAGACGGCCGGAAGATCCGTGCCGCGTCTTTTTCTGCGGCTGGGCGGAGGCGGGCAGCCATCTCCCGGAGTGGATGTGGCCCAAGGAAAGCAAGGTGATTGTGCTGACCGGCCGCTCCAGTTGGCGCGGGCAGCCGGTGGATGTGCTGGTCTCGGCCGGGCGCGACCCGGATGAAAAGGTGCTGACCTGGTATCGTGACTATTCCGCCAAAACGATGCGCCCATTTATGTATCAGATCAATGAACAGTGGTTTGGTTATGGCCCCGCAGCCTTTCAGCAGGAGATGGCGGCCAAGGTAGCCAGGGGGGAACCGTTGTGGACGTGAAATGCAGGGAAAAGATACAAGGAAAAGCTAAACACACCGCCTTTTAATAAGGCTTGTATCGTTTCCCTGACTTTAAAATGGCTGGGGGACGAGGATTCGAACCTCGGTTAACGGAGTCAGAGTCCGTAGTCCTACCGCTAGACGATCCCCCAATCAAGCAGCAGCATATAGCAGTAGGTGCTAAGCGCGGGCGCTATTAGCGCTTGGAGTACTGCGGCGCTCTGCGTGCCTTGTGCAGGCCCACTTTCTTACGCTCGACTTCGCGGGCGTCGCGGGTGACGAAGCCTGCCTTGCGCAAGGCAGGGCGTAGGGCCGCGTCGTATTCGAGCAGGGCGCGGGTGATGCCGTGCCGGATGGCGCCGGCCTGGCCGCTGCTGCCGCCGCCCCGCACCACCACGCTGATGTCGAAGGTATCGACCAGGTTGACCGTCTCCAAGGGTTGCCGCACCAGCATGCGCGCGGTTTCGCGCCCGAAGTAATTGTCGAGGGTGCGTCGGTTGACGGTGATGGCGCCCTTGCCGGGCTTGATATAGACGCGCGCGGTGGAACTCTTGCGGCGGCCTGTGCTGTAGTAAAGTTTGTCTGCCATAGTTGTCTGCTAAATGTCCAGGATTTGCGGTTGCTGCGCGGCGTGCTGATGCTGGCTGCCGGCATACACCTTGAGTTTGCGAAACATGTCGCGCCCCAACGGGCCCTTCGGCAACATGCCCTTGACAGCGATCTCGAGCACCTGCGCCGGGGCCTTTTGGATGAGCTTGGCGAAGGTGATGGTCTTGAGCCCGCCAATGTAGCCGGAGTGCCGATGGTAGAGCTTGTCTTGGGCCTTGTTGCCTGTGACCCGCACCTTTTCGGCGTTGACGACGATAATATAGTCGCCAGCGTCCATGTAGGGGGTGAATTCCGCTTTGTGCTTGCCGCGCAGGCGGCGGGCGATCTCGCTCGCGAGCCGGCCCAGGGTCTTGCCCGCGGCATCTACCACATACCAGTCACGCCGGACGGTCTCGGACTTGGCGTTAAAGGTCTTCATTGCGCTGCTCCCGATGTACAAAGACTGGGAATTCTACCTAAATGCACGGTCCGCGGCAAGTCTGATGATTATCCAAGGCTCATTGCCTCTTCACCAATACGAGGCCCAACCGCGACTCCCCATCGCTTGGCGGCGCTCAACCTCGCTCATGACGTTACGAAATGACGATAGAACCAGCGCTTGCCCATTTCCACGATAACCAGATAGACCGCAACCATAGCCCCGAGGATAACAAAAAAGGCTGGCGGCAGTGGCACAAACCCGAGCTGCGCGGCCAGGGGGGTGTAAGGGAGCAGCGCCCCAACGGCGACCACGATCAAAGAACTCCAAATCAACCAAGCATGGGGTCTGGACTTGAACGGATTGCCGCGGGTGCGGATTACAAAGATCACTAATACCTGCGTGGCGAGCGATTCCACAAACCAGCCGGTTTGAAACAGGGCCTCGCCGGCGTGCAAGAACTTGAGCATCACGTAAAAAGTGAGAAAATCAAACACGGAACTGACTGGCCCGATGCTCAACATGAAATTACGCACGAAGGCCATATCCCAGTGGCGCGGGCGCTTGAGATCGTCTTCATCCACGCTGTCCAGGGGAATCGCGATCTCGGAGATGTCATAGAGGAAATTGTTGAGCAGGATCTGCAACGGCAGCATGGGGATAAACGGCAGGACCAGCGCCGCCCCGGCCATGCTGAACATGTTGCCGAAGTTGGAGCTGGTCGCCATCATGATGTACTTCATGACATTGCCGAAAGTGCGGCGGCCTTCCAGTACGCCGTCGTGGAGCACGCGTAGATCCCGCCTCAGCAAAATCATCTCCGCCGCCTCTTTGGCAACATCCACGGCGCTGTCCACCGAGATCCCGATGTCCGCCGAGTGCAGCGAGGGCGCGTCATTGACGCCATCGCCGAGATAACCCACGGTATGGCCCCGCGCCTTGAGCGCCAGGATGATGCGGTTTTTTTGCGCGGGCGTGACGCGGCAAAAGAGATTGACGGCCTCGACATGCGCCTGCAGCGCCTGGTCGTCCAACTGCTGGATTTGTGACCCGTTCAGCATGCCGGTGACCGCCAGCCCCAACTCCTTGCATACGTGACGGGTAACGAGTTCATTGTCGCCGGTGATGACCTTGACCGCCACACCACTGCCCGCGAGTGCGGCCAGCGCCCTCGCCGCACTCTGTTTCGGAGGATCGAGAAAGGCCGCCAAACCGGCAAACACCAGTCCGGTCTCATCGCTCACTACCGCGTGCGGATGGTCGCGTGCCACCTCACGAAAGGCGATGCCGAGCACCCGGAAGCCCTCGCGGCCCAGATCATCATAGAGTGATTGAATCCTGGACAGCGTCGCCTGATCGAGCGGCTGGTGCGCTGCTTCGGCGCCGGCAGCGTAGTGAGTGGAGAGACGCAGAATATCCTCCGGCGAGCCCTTGACCGCGAGGAGCCGCGTAGTCCCGTTGTCAACCAGCACCGACACGCGCCGCCGCTCGAAATCAAACGGCACCTCGTCTATCTTTTTCCAAGCGCTGACGTCAATCTCTTCGTGTTCGAGGATGGCCTCATCGAGCGGACTTTTAAGGCCGGTTTCAAAATAGCTGTTGAGGTAGGCGAGCCTGAGCACTTCTGAGCTGTCGCGCCCGTACGCGTCGAGGTGGCGCTCGAGACGAATGTGCGCCTCTGTGAGCGTGCCGGTCTTGTCGGTGCAGAGTACATCCATACTGCCCAGGTTTTGTATCGCTATCATCTGTTTGACGACGACGTGCTTTTTGGCCATGCGCAGCGCGCCGCGCGCCAGCGTGACCGTCACCACCATCGGCAGCAGTTCCGGCGTCAATCCCACCGCGAGCGCCAACGCAAACAGCAGCGACTCCAGCATCGGCCGGTGAAACAGCGCATTTACCAATAAGACAAATACTACGAGCAGGAAGGTCATGCGCAGGATGAGCAGGCCGAACTGGCGGGTGCCCAGCTCAAAGGCGGTGCGCGGGGCCTTGCGGGCAAGCGTTTGGGCAATGCCGCCGACAGACGTTTCCGCGCCTGTCGCGCACACCAGTATCTTCGCCATACCGCTCACTACCGATGCGCCCATGAACACCGTGTTCTGTGCGCCGCCCATCTCCTCGACGGCGCCAGCAAGGTCGCCCGGGTGCTTTTCGACCGGGTAGGGCTCGCCGGTGAGCAGGGCCTGGTTGACGAAGAAATCGCGTGCCTCCAGCACACGGCCATCGGCGGACACGATGTCACCGGCGGTCAGCAGCACGATGTCGCCGGGGACGATCTTGGCGACCATCACCTCGCGCGGTTGACCGTCGCGCACTGCTTGCGCGTGCACGGCGACCGACTGGCGCAACTTTTCCGCCGTGCGTTCGGCATGCCGTTCCTGTGCGAAGTCGAGCGCGACGCTGGCTATCACCATGACGCCGATGATCAGCGCTCCCGCCACCTCACCGGTGAAGGCCGACACCGCCGACGCGGCGAGCAACAGCAAAATCAGCGGATTATTGAGGCGCAGCAAAAACTGAATCATCAGGGCCCGCTCAAGCCTCTTTTGCAATACGTTAGGCCCGTAGCGGCGTAGCCGGTCCTTCGCCTCGGTCTGGGTCAACCCATCCAGGCGCGCGTCGAGCCGAGCAAGCAGCGCGTCGAGCGGAAGGTTCCAAAACGCAGCTTCGATTGTTTTATACATAGCGACAGAAATCGTAGCGAGCGGGTTTCAGGCGGGGGTGGCGGAGCGCAGGAACCGGAGTGTACATAAGAGTACATGAGGATTCCGAGCACCGCACGCACCCGCATCAAAGCCGCGCAGTAGATTTATGTCGCTATGTATAGCGGGCTGTAACACAGGAAAAGTATACTCCCCCAATCTGTTGCGTTATGCTTATCGTCAGTAGATCGCCAAGGAGGTAACTCGGTATGCGTGTGCTCTCTTTTTTGCTCGTCAGTCTGTTCAGCGCCGTTGTCTGTGCCGCCGGCAACGATAACGACACCTACGACAAAGACTCTATCCTCAAAGAGGCCAATTCCTTCTTCGGCGAGACCACGGCGGGGCTTGCCGGGGTGATCGAAAAGGCCTTTGCCGACCAGGGCCGCCCAAACGGCTATATCAAAGGTGAAGAGGTGAGCGGCGCTTTAGGTGTGGGGCTGCGCTATGGCAATGGCAGTCTGACCCTGAAAAAGGGTGGCGGCCACAAAGTCCACTGGACAGGGCCTTCGATCGGTTTCGACGTGGGCGCCAACGCCTCCAAGGTGTTTGTGCTGGTCTACCATCTGCCGAATGCTAACGCCATCTATCAGCGCTATCCCGCTGTCGAGGGCAGTTTCTATTACGTGGCTGGGGCGGGCATCAATTACCAGCAACGGGACAACATAATCCTTGCGCCGATCCGGGTGGGAGTAGGCCTGCGCGGCGGGGTGAATCTCGGGTATATGCACTACACCAAAGAAAAGACATGGATACCGTTCTAGCTGCAGGCCGCCGGCACCGGGCTATTTGATATGGGCCAAAATGCCTTCCAATTCATCAAGGCTATTGTACTGAATGACTAGCTTGCCCTTGCCCTTGTTACCCTGTTGAAAGACAACGCTGGCGCCCAGCTTTTCGGAGAGTTCTTCCTGGAGCTTGCGGATATTGGGATCGAGCGGTTTGCCCGTTGGCGAACGCGGCTTGGGTTGAGCCTGCAAGCGTTGCACCAGATGTTCGGTCTCACGCACCGATAGCCCCTTCGCCACCACGGTATGCGCCGCTTCGCTTTGCGGCCCGCCTTCCAGCCCTAACAACGCACGGGCGTGGCCCATCTCCAGTTTGCCTTCTTCGAGCAGACGTTTCACATCCTCGTTGAGCGTGAGGAGGCGCAGCAGATTCGAGACTGCGGCGCGCGAGCGGCCGACCTCTTCGGCGACACGCTGGTGAGTCAGCTCAAATTCGTTGATGAGGCGTTGCAGTGCGTGGGCCTCTTCTAAAGGATTGAGGTCTTCGCGCTGGATGTTTTCGATAAGCGCCATCGCGATGGCGGCCTGATCGGGCACATTGCGTATGACCGCCGGGATTTCGGTGAGGCCCGCAAGCTGGGCCGCGCGCCAGCGGCGCTCGCCGGCGATGATCTCATAACTGCCCGGTGTGCTTAACGCGCGCACCACGATAGGCTGCACCACGCCCTGGGCGCGGATGGAATTGGCGAGATCTTCAAGGCTCTCGGTGTGCATGTTGATGCGTGGCTGATATTTGCCGCGCTGGATGACGTCGAGCGGCAGATGGCGTAGCGTTCCCTGAGAGCCGCCCTTTTCCACATCGGCGCGAGCGCCGGAGAGCAGCGCCTCCAGGCCGCGTCCCAGGCCGCGTTTCTTGACTATCACCTTGCCTCGTCTCCTTTTCTAATAAACCGCAGCGCCAGACGCCGCCTCATTGGCCGCACCGGCCAGCCCGGCATCTTTTTTTATCATCTCGCCGGCCAGGGCCAGGTAAGCGAGCGCACCCCGCGAGGCGCGGTCATAGGCCAGCGCCGGCAGCCCGTGACTGGGGGCCTCGGCTAAGCGCACATTGCGGGGGATCACAGTGGCGTAGACCTGGTCGCCGAAGTGCTGCGTAAGCTGGGCTGCCACGTCGTTGGCGAGATTGTTACGCGGGTCGAACATGGTGCGCAACAGGCCTTCGATCCTGAGGGTGCGGTTATGCGCCTCACGGATCTTGTCTATCGTGCTGAGCAGAGCGGACAGGCCTTCCAGCGCATAATATTCGCACTGCATGGGAATCAGCACCGAGTGCGCCGCCACCAGGGCGTTGACCGTGAGCATGTTCAATGACGGCGGGCAGTCAATCAGGATATAGTCGTACTGATCGCGCACCGGTTCCAGTGCGGCGCGCAGCCGCGATTCGCGATCCGCAAGTTGCATCAGCTCGACCTCGGCTGCGGTGAGGTCAGAGTTGCTGGGGAGCACAAAGAACCGTTTGATGCGCGTCTCGACGGCGGCATCGGCGACCGTGGCCTCGCCCATCAGCACTTCGTAGGAGGAGGATTGCAGCGTGTTTTTGTCTATCCCGCTGCCCATGGTGGCGTTGCCTTGCGGGTCGAGATCAATCAGCAGCACGCGCCGGCCGCAAGCGGCGAGCGACGCGGCCAGATTGATGCCGGTGGTGGTCTTGCCGACACCGCCCTTCTGGTTGGCCAATGCGATAATTTTACCCATTAAATCCTGTCTTATAAGCGCGCGATGCGTACGAGATGACGTTGTTCATCCAGGCCTGGCACAACCAGTTTGCAGACCTCCAGAACCTTGAAGGGTGAGATGACCTGCTTCAGCTCGTCTTTGGGGTAGTTGCCTTTCATGGCCAGAAATTCGCCGTTTTCCGCTAAGAGATGCCCCGCAAGCCTTAACATCTCGGCCAGGCTCGCAAAGGCGCGTGTAAGCAGTGTATCGAATTTTTGCGCCGGCCGGTACCTCTCCACCCGCTCGTGCACCACCTGCACGTTGTCAAGCCCAAGCTCACCCTTGGCCTGGATCACAAAGCGGGTCTTTTTGGCATTGCTGTCGAGCAGGGTAAATTGATACTGGGGGCAGGCGAGGGCCAAGGGAATCCCCGGCAGGCCCGCGCCGGTGCCGATGTCCAGGACGTTCGGCCCTTTCAGAAACGGCCGCACCACCAGACTGTCGAGAATATGGTGCGTAATCATTTGCACAGGATCACGCACTGCGGTGAGATTATAGGTTTTGTTCCACTTGTCGAGCAGCGCCACGTAGTCCAGCAGGCGCTGCTCAGTCGCTGCGGGCAATACCAGCCCCAACTCCTTCAGACCCGGACGCAACAGCTTCTCTTGCAGATCCATCAAAAATCCCCTTCCCCCTTGAGGGGGGGTGAGGCAGCGGAGCGGCCGAACGGGTGTATAGGAAGTACACCCTGGACTTTTGCGCGGAGCCGGAAGCGTAGCGCAAAAGGTTGGGATGGGGGTGAAAAGTTAAGTCTTAAGCGCAAACTGAGGTTACTGTGCGCGATACTGTTTGATGTGTACCAGCAACAACGAAAGGGCTGCGGGCGTAACCCCGGAAATACGGCCCGCCTGGCCTAGCGTGGCGGGCTTGTGGCTGTGCAGTTTTTGCTGGATTTCCTTGGAGAGTCCGCGCACGTTCATATAATCGAAATCCGACGGCAATGCGGTTTCTTCGTGCCTGCGCTGACGTGCGATTTCATCGTGCTGGCGCTCGATGTAGCCGTGATATTTTGCTTGTATCTCCACCTGTTCGGCTGCCTTGTCGTCCGCCAACGCCTCGCCTGCGCCTGGCAACGTCATCAAGGAACGATAAGTGACATCCGGGCGGCGTAGCAAATCCAGCAGACTATATTCGCGCGTTATCGCCTGGCCGAGTACCCGCTCGGCGTCGTCAGCAGATAATGATTCTGGCCGCACCCAGGTCGCACGCAGGCGTTGCTGCTCTTTTTCAATCGCCTCGCGCTTTTTTTCAAGCACCTGCCAGCGCGCATCATCCACCAACCCAAGCTCGCGCCCTTTGGGCGTCAGGCGCAGATCGGCGTTGTCTTCACGCAGCATTAAACGATACTCTGCGCGACTCGTGAACATGCGATAAGGCTCGGTCGTGCCGCGTGTGATGAGATCATCAATCAGCACGCCGACATACGCCTCATCGCGGCGCGGACACCACGGGGCCTTATCCTGCACGCGCAACACGGCGTTGATGCCCGCGATGATGCCCTGCGCGGCGGCCTCTTCATAGCCGGTGGTGCCGTTGATCTGGCCGGCGAAGAATAAATTGTTAACGATCTTGGTTTCGAGTGAGGGCTGTAAATCGCGCGGATCGAAATAGTCATATTCAATGGCATAACCGGGACGCATGAGGTGCGCGATTTCAAAGCCTTTGATGGAGCGCACCAGTTCTAATTGCACATCAAACGGCAGACTGGTCGAAATGCCGTTGGGATACACTTCGTGCGTAGTCAAACCCTCCGGCTCGACGAAAATCTGGTGCGATGTTTTATCCGCAAAGCGCATGATCTTGTCTTCGATGGACGGACAATAGCGCGGCCCCACGCCTTCGATCACACCGGTGTACATGGGCGAGCGATCAAGGCCGTTACGAATAATCTCGTGCGTTTTTTCATTGGTGTGCGTGATGTAGCAGGGCACTTGGCGCGGGTGATCTTTGACTCGCCCCATGAAGGAAAACACCGGCAGCGGTTCATCGCCCGGCTGCGGCTCAAGTTGGGAATAATCTATCGTACGCCCGTCTATGCGTGGCGGTGTCCCGGTTTTCAGCCGGCCTACACGAAACGGCAAATCGCGCATGCGTTGCGAGAGTGCATTCGCGGGCGGGTCGCCCGCGCGCCCGCCTTGATAATTGGAAAGGCCAATATGAATGCGCCCCGCAAGAAAGGTGCCCACCGTCATCACGACGCATTGCGCATTGAAACGCACACCCATTTGCGTGACCACGCCCGTGACGCGCCCGCCCTCGATAATTAAATCTTCCACGGCTTGCTGAAAAATGGAAAGATTGGCTTGCGCTTCCAGCGCATGACGCACAGCCTGCCTGTAGAGCACGCGATCCGCCTGCGCGCGCGTGGCGCGCACCGCCGGGCCTTTGCTTGCATTCAAAATACGAAACTGTATGCCCGCCTGATCCGCCGCGCGCGCCATCAGCCCGCCTAACGCATCAATCTCCTTGACCAGATGCCCCTTGCCTATGCCCCCGATGGACGGATTACAACTCATCTGCCCCAGCGTCTCGATGCTCTGCGTAAGCAGCAACGTGCGCGCGCCCATGCGCGCCGACGCAAGCGCCGCCTCGGTGCCCGCATGCCCGCCGCCAACTACAATGACATCGAATTTATCTTGATAAAACATGGTCGTTAATCGTTGCGCTTGCCGATAAGCACTTGCATTAAGCCGCTTTTTTTCGCTCCACGGCAAGCTTCAAGCCCACGGCGTCCAATACCGCACTGAGCGTCTTGAGTGTCGGATTGCCCTTGGGCGACAGCGCACGGTAAAGCGCCTCGCGCTTCACTCCAGCCAGTTTGGCCACCCTTGCCATACCGCATGCCTCCGCCACTTGACGTAAGGCGATGAGCAACGCCTCTCGGCCGCCCGGCTCATCCGCCTCTTCCAATGCGACGCAAATATAATCGTTCGCAAACGCCGGATCCGCGCGCAGCATTTCGATCATCGCCTCGTCGTGCGTGCGGCTTGCCTGCCTCTTGTGAACCTTGTCTGACCTCATTGCTGTTTCCTTTTCCAATCCTGCCAATAAGCTATGGCGCGCACAATATCGGCGCGTTGCCTGTGCTTGTCACCGCCACAAAGCAACAACACTACGTCGCGGCCTGCCCGTGCGTAGTACACTCGATAGCCAGGGCCACTATCAATGCGCAATTCCCATACTCCAGCACCGACCGGCTTACAATCTCCAAAATTCCCCGCCGCCAGCCGGCTAATGCGTACCGCGATGCGAGCCTTTGCACTTCTATCGCCCAAACTTGAAAACCAATCGAAGTAAATATCTTTGCCATCGGAAGCAAGGTAATGCTCGATTGTTATCATTAATTTCCCTTCAGGAAACTTATTGTAACTTATAAGTTACAGCACCGCAAGAGGGCCGCAGAGCGGTTGTTTAAACTTTCCGGTAGTTAAAGAGAGCTGAAGCGTTAAAAGTTATGGCACCGAGTTATGTCAAGCCAATTGATCCAACGGACTCTGCACACCCTTCCCGCCACGGTTCAATACGTGAGTATAAATCATCGTTGTCTGCACATCCTTGTGGCCGAGCAGCTCCTGCACCGTACGGATATCGTAGCCAGATTGGAGTAAATGCGTGGCAAAACTATGCCGCAGCGTATGCGGCGTCGCAAGCTTGACGATACCCGCATCGCGCACCACCTGCTTCATTGCGCGCTGGATACCTTTTTCATCCAGGTGGTGACGGCGCGTAACGCCGGAGCGCGGATCAACGGAATGCTTGATGGAAGGGAAGTATACTGTGATGTGCAGGATGCACAAATGTCGCAGGCGCAGGACGCGCAGGAGCGACCCAGCCCCACCCCTTACTGTACACCCCTCTCCCGCTAGCGGGAGAGGGGTCGGGGGAGAGGGCGCCTGCGTAAGGCAAATAAACCTCGCCCAGTCCATTCGCCAAGTCCTGCTAGTGCAGCGCATTGACCTTGGCGAGATGCAGCTTGAGTGGGTCAGCCACCGAAGCCGGCAGCATCGTTACGCGATCTTTAAAGCCCTTGCCCTCGCGCACGACAATTTCGTGGCGCTCAAAATCAACATCCTTCACGCGCAGCCGCAGGGCCTCCATCAAACGCAACCCCGCACCGTATAGTAGGCTTGCCACCAGCCAATGGGAGCCGGAAAGACGATCCAGCACCGCGCGCGACTCAGTGACAGTGAGCACCACTGGAATCCGCTCCGGTAACTTGGCCTGGGTTACATTATCCAGCCAGGGCAGCTCTTGAACCAACACCTCGCGATAAAGAAACAACAGCGCACTTTTGGCCTGATTCTGGGTGGAGACCGACACTTTCCCCTTCACCGCCAAATGCGTCAGAAAAGCCTCGACCTCCGGCGCGCCCATGACCTCTGGGTGCCGCTTGCCATGAAACAAAATAAAGCGTTTAATCCAGTCTGGATAGACCTACTCAGTACGGATACTGTAGTGCTTTCCCCGTAGCCGCTCACGCACTTGATCCATTAAACGCGGGCGCTCGGACAGAGGGGGTTTAGAGGGACTCATAGGGTGTGCCTAATTTATTTAATACATTAAAATCAATAATATATGTTAACAGAACCAGTATTGTACCCCTTGGAAAGGTGTATTTCCCTGTTTTTTAGGGTGTCTACTTCTAGTTCATCGCGAGAGTGAGCGGTGCTGTATATTGAAGCCAGTGGAGTCCACGTCGGGCGGTGTTTATCACATAGCCCCTGGATTCATGAAACGCCAAAAATATGCTAGTGTGCGAAGCGGTATTCGCGCTGTCGCATAACGCAAGCGTTAATGCGAACAAGCCGAATCACCGCTTCGGGTAGCTAAGATTACGTCATCCAATTTTTCGGGGGGTGGTGATTGCATGAAGATGTCCGTTTTCATTGCCCCGGCTCAGACTGAACCGCTCTCTCTCACGTCGAACTTGTCGTTCAAGCGAACACTCGCGGGAGACCTCTACTCTGCCGGCATCCCTAGCCGCGAGCGTCGCTTAACTCCAACGTTGAGGCTGTAGAAAAACCCCTTTTCCAGAAACTTCCTGGCCAAAATATCCCTACCTGAAACGTTCCCGTTTCAGCATCAAATCCTAGCTGTGATTTTTACTGCGGTGAGCGTGAGCAAATTGCTCCGCTGGGGACATGAAACTGCGGACGTGATGGGCGTTATTTCTCTTTACTACTGTGCATACCCATGATGAGCCAGCTTCTCGATGTTGTGCACCAGGCAGTAAAGTTTCCACTGCGCGTCTACCTTCTTTTGACCTCTGAGGGTGAAGCGGTCGAGCTGTTTGTTGTACCGCAGGTTGCCAAACACCGGCTCCACCGTGGCGAAGC
>Ga0184616_10000127_pt1 | contig 13949 bp, 14 predicted proteins | sample PLM4_90_coex_FD_133145 | JGI IMG/M metagenome (GOLD analysis project Ga0184616, IMG submission 133145) | Groundwater sediment microbial communities from an aquifer in East River, Colorado, USA - PLM4_90_coex | ecosystem: Environmental > Terrestrial > Soil > Riparian zone | place: USA: East...
CCGATCATGGGGTGCTGCTCCGTGGTGTTCGAGCCGATGACGAAGATGACCCGGGCGTCCTTGATCTCGTCAATGGAGTTCGTCATTGCTCCGGAACCGAATGCCGCGGCAAGACCGCCGACGGTGGAGGAATGTCAGAGCCGGGCGCAGTGATCGACGTTGTTCGTGCCGATGACCGCGCGGGCGAACTTCATGAGCACGAAATTGTCCTCGTTCGTGCACTTGGCCGAGCCCAGGATGCCGATGGAATCGGGGCCGTATTGCTGCTTGATTTCCGAGAGGCGAGAGGCGGTCTTTTGAAGGGCTTCGTCCCAGGTTGCTTTTCTGAAGGCCGCGCCGTCCTTGATGAGCGGGGAAGTCAGGCGGTCGGGGTGCTGGACATACTCGTGGCAGTTCCAGCCCTTGACGCAGAGGGTGCCGTGGTTGACGGGATGGTTTCTGTTCGGCGAGACGCCGGTGATGATATTATTTTCAACGTGCAGATAGAGACCGCAGCCGCATCCGCACCAGGGACAGGTAGTCGAAATTTTATCCATACGTGAGGATTATAGCACCGGAGCGAAGGGGAAAGCAAAAAAAGAAATCATGTTGGGAATTGCAATTTACAGGAGGTTTGATGTTTGAAATTTTAAGCCCTTGTTTGCCCATGAATGTCTTTGGTATTTATACTACATTATCGACCGGAAACTTCACCGCCGCAACACATCACGAATCGCCTGGAGAAATAGCAAACAGCATAGACCCCAAGAAGATCACAAACTTTAAAATATATTCAAATACCAATCATCCAAAGATTCATGCTGTTTGAAATTTCGTATTTGAAAATTGAAATTTATTTGGGATTTGAAGCTTGAAATTTAGAATTTGTTGTCCTGAAGTACACCACGACACCGGACAGGAGGATCAGCGCTTCTCCGGCGGAGAAAAGCCACCAGTTGTAGTAGGTGGGCACAAAGGAGGCGACGGCTGTTTGAAAGTCCCTGTTGCCTGCCAGGCCCGCGAGGCCCGTGACAAACCCTCCCTTGATGACGATCCCTGCATAATCCCCGATGAACGTAGAAAGGATCGCCCCCGCGCCCGCTAACAGGAAGAGCCATGCCAACCACCCGATCCGGACCCTGTTGTGACGCCGATGGAGCGCGATCAGGAGGACGGCGAGCCCGATCATCGTAAGCGCGCAGACGAGCGGCGCCAGGATCGGCGCGAGCCAGGTCAGGGGGATCAAGAACAGCACATCCCAGGTGAAGAAGGACTGCGGCCAGTCCAGCAGGACCTTGAGAAAGAAATAGTAGAAAAGGTCCCAGACCCCGAAGGCAAAGAGAAAGACGGCGAAGCGGAGGACGAACGTTCTTGCCGCAATTGCCGCAAGGGCAACGAGCATGACCATGGTGGCAAGTTCGCGGAGTATCTCCGTCCGGAGCATCTGTTCGGGAATGATCCGGAGGGGAAAGCGGAAGCCGCCGGGGAAATAGAGTTCGCGCAGATAGACCACGACGATAGCCTCAAGGAGGCCCATGGCAATGCTGAAGACGGCGAGCCAGGTGAGCCGGCTGTTTGTCACGTGACGAGGAAAAGGCGTGCTCATACGTACTATTATACCGGATGTGAGGCTGTTCTGATGATCCGGGCGATCGTGCGAAAGTCGTAAAAAGTCTAAAAAGCCGTCTTTGCGAGCGCAGCGAAGCAATCTCGCAGTTCGTATCTACCTGAAAAGTCGAGATTGCAGCGTCGCTCCGCTCCTCGCAATGACAACATGGATACCTCTTACGAGACCATCAAAGATATACTGTTTGTAATTTAGTATTTGAAATTTTAAATTTGTTCTCCCGCTGGTCCCTCCATTTCTTTTCTTGCCCTTTCCGACAAGTTGGAGTAATATTTTCATCCAGTTACGAAATTATCGGCCATTGTGATAAATTTGTCTCAGTTTTTTCGAAGCCCAATATCAGGATTCCCCTCTCTACAATCCGGAAGATGTGCTGTACAGTAAATCCCCATTCTATTTGTCTGCTCAACGGGTGGTCTGGAGAATTGTGAGCAACTATGCGCCAGTTTGATCTCATCGGCTATCCGCTCTTGATAATCTCGGTTTTCGAAATTCTGTTGGGGATCGTTCTCATCCGGCACAATCCGCGCAACAGCCCCGTGAACAGGTCCGTGGCGCTCTTCTCTTTTTTCTCCGGAGCGTTCGCTCTGATGAGCGGTCTTATGTACGTCCTCGCATCTCCCGGCCGGGACATTACCCCCCTTGCCCGCGCCAGCTGGATCGGCTGGCTGGTGATACCCGCGGCGCTCCAGTTCATTTTCTATTTTCGCGATGAGCAGAGCCGGGCAGCCCGCATCTCGGGTTACGTGCTCTATCCCTTCTGGATCATCGTTTTGTGCGTGAGCGTATCGACCAATCTGATCGAGACCGGCAATTATGCGCTGCTCCCCTTTATTGACCGGTCCGGCCCCCTCGCCAAACCGCTCCGACTCCTGGGGATCTTCCAGCTCCTCTGGGCAATGTTCGAACTGTTCCGGCTCAGAGGGCAGGTGAGCGGGATCAAACGGGTACAACTGAATTACTTCATCCACGGAATGCTCATATTCGCCGTCGGCGGCACGCTGATCGCGGGCATCCTGCCCCTGATCAGCGGGGACCCGATCGATCCGAGCCTCAGCGCCTATCTCAGCCTTCCCTGGGTAGCCCTTTCCGCGTACGCGGTCAGCCGTCACCGGCTGTTCGGTATAGGGTTCTTCTTCTTCCGGATGGTGAAGGTCGGACTGCTGTCCAGCCTGTTCATTGCGATGTACCTCGTCCTGTATGCCCTGATTGAGCCGTTTCTGGGATCAACAACCGCTGTCCTCGTCTCGCTTTCCTTTGTCGGTCTCGCGTTCTTCGGCACCCGGATGAACCGCGGGGTGGAGCTATGGCTTCAGTCGAGGGACGCGGAGCATAGGCAGGATTATCACAAGGTGCTGCGGGATTCGATCAAGGCAATCTCGACGATTCTTGACCTGGATGAGCTGCTGGCGTTTATCATCGCCAGCATGCGAAAGAGTCTGGGGGTGGAAAACGTATGTCTTTTTTTGAGGGCCGGAGACGGGTCCTACCGGCTGCGGCAGGGGTTCGATGTTCATGAGCGGGTCGCGCAAAGCTGGTCCCTGGCCAAGGACCTGGTCCTCTGGCTCAAGCGGACCAAGGCGGTCCTGATCCGGGAGGAGCTCGAGGCGGAGCGCCGGGAAAAGGAATCGGCGTTCATCATCGGCTACCTGAGGGACGTCGATGCCGCAGCGGCCATTCCCCTGTTCTTCAAGGACCAGCTGCTCGGCGTGCTGACCCTGGGACGGAAAATAAGCGGGGAGCCCTACTCGCCCAACGACATCGACCACCTCGAGGTGCTTGCGGGCCACATCGCCGTGGCGATCGAGAACGCCACGCTCTATGAGCAGATGGAGGAGAAGGTGCGGGAGCGCACCCGGGAGCTGGAGGAGGCGCGGACGTTTGCCGAGGCCGCGAACAAGGCGAAGACCGACTTTCTCTCGAACATGTCCCACGAGCTCCGGACGCCGCTGAACTCGATCATCGGTTTTTCCGAGGTCATGAAGGACGGCACGGCCGGGCAGCTCACGGAGGACCAGGAGGCATATGTCAAGGATATCTGGGAGAGCGGCAAGCACCTCCTGCGGATCATCAACAACATCCTGGACCTTTCGAAGATAGATGCGGGCATGATGGAACTCGACCTTGACGATTTTTATCTCAAGGAGCTTCTGGAAGGAAGTCTTGCGCTGTTTCGGGAAAAGGCGCAGCGCCGCGGGATCACCCTGAGCGTGGAGATCAGCGAAGACCTGGATCTGATCACAGCGGACAAAACAAAGGTCAAGCAGGTGGCGCTGAACCTGCTCGCCAATGCCATAAAATTCACGCCCGACAACGGAAGCGTGGGGATATCGGCGTCGAGGAGCGACGCCGGAGTGCTCGCGAGCGTCTGGGACACCGGCATCGGCATGTCTCCCGGGGAATGCAGTAAGCTTTTCCAGCCCTTCCTGCAGCTCGACAACACCCTGACCAGAAAATACGAGGGTACGGGACTGGGGCTGCACTTAAGCCGGAAGATCGTCGAGCTGCACGGGGGCCGCATCTGGGTGGAAAGCGAGCCCGGCAAAGGCTCTCGCTTCAGCTTCACGATACCACCTCCGGCCGGGGCCCGTCAGCACGGCCAGGACCGACATGACCTTTGATCGCCAGGGCATGCAGGGCGCGGAAAAAGCAAGGAGACGATATGACGGAAGCGAATAAGCAGCCGAGGATCCTCATTGTGGATGACGAGGAAAAAAATTACAGGCTCATTTCCGCGATTTTGAAAAACCTTTCCTGTGTGTTCGACACGGCGAAGAACGGCAGGGAAGCCATACTCAAGACCGTCGAGTTCAACCCGGACCTGATCTTCCTCGACATCATGATGCCGGAGATGGACGGGTATGCCGTCTGCAAGACGTTGAAGGGCAACATCGATACGCGGCATATTCCCATCCTGGTGATGTCGGCCTTTGACGACAAGGGCTCGAAGCTGAAGGCGCTCGACGCCGGGGCAAATGACTTTCTTGCGAAGCCGGTTGACAGCACCGAAGTAATGATCCGGACGCGGAACCTCTTGCGGCTCAAGGAGTTCGAGGATTTTCTGAAGGACCATGCGGCCCGTCTTTTCGCCGAGACCGAAAAAAAGACCGCCGAGCTCAATGCGGCCCTGCAGGACGTCGTCAAGTCTCAGCGGAAAGTGAAGGAGAGCTACCTGGACACGATCTATCGCCTGACCATTGTGGCCGAGTACAAGGACGAAGCGACGGTCCAGCATGTCAAGCGGGTGGGACTCTGCTGCTCTCATATCGCAAAACAGCTCGGCTGGTCCGAGGAAAAGGTGGAAACGATAAAGTACGCGTCACCGATGCACGACATCGGGAAGATCGGCATCCCGGCGGATATCCTTTTGAAGCCCGCCGCACTCAGCCGAGAGGAGCTTGCCCTGGTCAAGACCCATACCACCATTGGAGGAAAGATCCTGCAGGGGTCCGGCTCGGAGTTTCTCCAGATGGCGGAACGGATAGCGATCAATCACCATGAACGCTTTGACGGGGGCGGTTATCCCGCGGGACTCAAGGGTGAGGATATCCCGATCGAAGGCAGGATCGCCGCTTTTGCCGACCAGTATGACGCGCTCCGGAGCATGCGGCCCTACAAACCGCCGTTCGACTATGTCATGGCCTACCGGATCATGATTGAGGGCAATGAACGAATGGGGCCTCAGCACTTTGACCCGCAAGTGCTTGAGGTCTTCAAGGACACGCACAAGTCCTTTGAGAAGATCTATGAACGCTACAAGGATGCGCCCCCGTCCTTCGTGTGACGAGTGGTGAGGGGGCGGTGTTGCACCCGTTGCGTTGATTTTAAGCATGGGCAATGCAATTTCAACATTATCGTCCCTCTGTTTTCCCCCCATACTGTTTGGAATTTCGTATTTGAAAATTGAAATTTATTTGGGATTTGTAGCTTTAAATTTGTTTTCACGCTGGTCCCTCCATTTCTTTTCTTGCCCTTTCCTACAAGTTGGAGTAATGTTTTCAAATAGTTGTGAGAAAATCGTCCATTGTGACAAAATTTGTCTAAGGTTTTTCGCAGTCAAATATCAGGGATTCCCCTATATACAACCTGAAAAATGTGCCGTACACTAGGCCCGCATTCTACTTTATTGTTTCGCACCATCTTGTTCGGAAGCTGGTTTCTGGATGAAAATGTTCGAAGAAAGATATTAACGGCTTTGGGTCCCGTAATAATTATGGAGGTTACATGAGACAGGGTATCTTAATCGCGGCGCTTCTTTTGATGAATCTGTCCATTGCCGTTGCCGAACCGATGTCGGAATCCGACATACCGCTTCGCTACACGAATGATTCCATAGAATATGATGTGCATGCCGACGGTTCCTACATTGAAACGCAAAAATGGTCGACGGTCATCTTAAAGGAAAGCGCCCTGGAGGGCAGCAAAGAGGCGTCCGTCACCTTCAGCACAAGCGTTGCAAAAGGCGAGATTCTGGAAGCCTATACGCTGAAAAAGTCGGGCAAGCGGATCGACGCGCCGAAAAGCGGCTATCAGGTATCCACCAACGACGGTTACGCGAGCCGTTCTCCCCTCTATTCCGACGAAACAACGATTACCGTCCTGTTCCCGGAACTCGCGGTGGGAGATACCACCGTATTTGCATACCGGGTCACCAATCGGGAGGGGATGTTCCCGAATCAATTTTCCATTTACCACGTTTTCTCCCGCTTCAAGGCATACGACGACATTGCCATAAAAATCACCGCGCCACGGTCTCTGCGCCTGCGTTCGAAGTCCTATTTTTTTACAGCGCGGCCTTCTGTTGAAAAAGAAGGAAAGCAAATATTGGAATGGTCATTTCAAAACAAGAAACCCGAAAAGTGGACCCCCGCGGACAGCGGGATTTCCTCGGTGGGGGACGAGCCCAGTCTCTACGTCTCTACCTTTGACAATTATCAACAAATCGCCGAAGCGTACGGCAAGAGAGCCACACCCAAGGCCGCAGTAACGGAGCGGGTGAAAGCGCTTGCAGCGCAACTCGTCGGTAATAAGCAAACGCCTCAGGCGCAGGCCCGCGCTCTCTACGACTGGGTGGCCAGGAACATTACCTATGGCGGCAATTGCATCGGGATCGGCGCGGTGGTGCCCCGCGACCTCGACGTTGTTCTCGACAACAGGATGGGAGATTGTAAGGACCATGCCACGTTGATCCAGGCGCTTCTTGCGGCCGAAAACATCGAAAGCGAACAGGCCTTGGTCAATGCAGGCGATATGTACGACCTTCCCCCCGTGCCCGTGGTTGCCGCCCTCAACCACGTGATAAACTACGTCCCAGGCATGAAGATGTTCCTGGATTCAACCGCGTCGTACGTGCCCTTCGGCATGGTTCCTTCGTCGCTGGGAGAAAAACCCGTGTTGCTGGTGTCGCATTTCAAAGAGGGAACAAAGGTCCCCGCGACGGCCCAATACGGGCATGAGCAGATCCTGCGCACGAAAATCTGGATCAGTTCCGACGGGACCGCCACGGGAACGACGCAGATCAGCCTGAAAGGCGATCCTGCCATGAGCACGAGATATTATATGCGGCGGCTGCGGGGCGATCAGGAGGAGTACGCTGTCCGGGCAGTGCTGAAATCGCAGGGCATGCACGGCGCCGGAACGATACAAAAAGACGACCCCACGGAACTGCTGGACGTTTATAATTACGGCTTTTCCTATAAGCTGGAGGACCTGCTCGTTCTCGCCAGCACTACGGGAATGCCGATCCAGCCTGTTGTAGCCAGCACATTGCCCATCTCGGCTTTTGTGAACGGTGCGTATGAACCGACTCCCAAGAAAACGACGAGATGCGGCGGCGGTCATAGCATTGAGGAATACGAATATGTGTTTCCCTCCTCGCTCACGATCGTCGGATATCCCAAGGATTACTCTTTTTCCAGTCCCGCCGTTGATTACGAAGCAACGTATCGGAAAGCAGGGAATTCTCTTAAGATCAGGCGTGAATTGCGGGATAAGACCGCTACGAATGTGTGCTCTTCCGAATATGAAGAAGCCTACAAGAAAAGCGCTCGTACCATCATGCGCGATATCAAATCCCAGGTGCTCCTAAGCAATTAATTTGTATTCAAGGGATGTTGAAGGTGTAACGGCATCTAAGAGAATATAAACATTAAAGACCCTAATGTTGCTTTTGAGAAAAGGCGGTCAGTTATCGCACTGGAATTTCAGCGAAAGCAACTTGCACTTGACAGGGGGACTATAGGATGTCCCCAAAGTCCCATTCCAAACCAAGAAGTACAAGCGGAAAGTATCGGGCGACGCGGAAGCGGCGGATGCCTTGGATTAATCAAAGATCAGGAAGGAATTACGGGCCAATGAAAAAAAACAATAGCCTCGCACTCCATGGCATCCTGATCGCCGCCACGCTGGTTCTTCCGGCCTGCGACAAACGCGCGACCCTCGACTTTTCAGACCCCCAGGTCAAACAGCGGATCGAAGCGAAGCGGGACAGGACGGATATGGAACTCCTGGCGAAAATAACATTGCCCCAAAAACCGACGAAGCAGCAGGTAAGGGCGTATATCAACGCGATCCTGTACGTGTCCAGGAGCCAGCAGATCCATCTCGCCTCGGACCCGCAGGTCCTTATGCTTGTTCAGATAGGCCATGAGAACCTCGATGAGCTTTTGACCATAACCTCAGCCTATGAATCCACGATGGCGTATACCGTGGCGGCTATCAGCGCTCTTGCCATTGAGGAGGACAAGGAGAAAATAATCAAGGCTCTTGACCGCCATCCCCCTCTTGTGGAAGTGGTCATGGCAAAAGGATGGGTGCAGGATGCCCGGGTCGTTCTCATTCGGAGGCTGAAAGAAAATCCGAGTTATCTCCCCTATCAATGGATAGCCGCGGTCGCTTCGTTGCAGGACCCGTCAACCTATGATGCCCTCGCCATGTTTTTAGCGAATGGATCGAATCGCCGCATTACCTATAAATGCATCGCAAGCCTGCCGGGCATCGACCTGACAAAAGCAGCGCCGATCGCCTGGGAAAAATCAAAGGGAGACCGGTACGAAGTAGCGGAACTCACCGAAGCTGCATTATCGGTCGGATATTTGCCGGCCCTCGATTTCGTGGTCGAAACCCTGGAGAACAACAATAATCTTCCGCCCCAGCAATACAGCCCCCGCGCGCTCATGTTTCAATTCACGGGGATACAGGGCAACAACGTTGAATTGAAAACATGGTATGACGCCAATCGAAAGAAGCTGATCTTCGACTCCAATACAAAAAGATTCATTGCCCATTAAGGGGAGCATCTCTTTCTCAGGCGTATAAGAGAGAACCGTAAAAACGCAAAACAGAGGAATGCCGTGACTGATCATCGAAATTCCATACTTCACTGGGCTAGGCAAGGCCGTCTCGCGGCAGGGAGCGTTGAGCGGGCAATGCGTGAAGCGGGCGAACTCCCGGCCAGGTCGGACTGGCGCGGCTTCATCGATCGTCTGCTGCTCTGGGGCGGCGCTGTGCTGCTTGCCGTCGGCGTCCTCTTCTTCTTTGCCTACAACTGGAGCGAGCTCGGCAGGGTCGCCAGGCTCGGGCTGGCCGAATTGTTCCTCTTTCTTGCCGTTGCATGGTTCGGCTGGTTCGGCACGGAAAGACCGGCGGGCAAATCGTTGCTCTTCGTCTCCGCCATCCTTACGGGCGTGCTGCTCGCGCTGTTTGGTCAGACCTACCAGACCGGCGCGGACACCTTCGAGCTCTTCATCACCTGGGCTGTCGTCATTCTCCCCTGGACAATCGTCGGCCGCCTGCCCGCTCTCTGGATTCTCCTGATCGTGCTCGTCAATACCGCGATCACGCTCTATTTCAGGACCTTTCCCGGATTCTTCGGCATGCTCTTCAGCACGGAAAAACAGCTCTGGCTGCTCTTCGGCGTAAACACAACAGCGATGGCGCTCTGGGAGTTGTTCAGCAGAAGCCTCGAATGGCTGCGCGAACGCTGGGCCCCCCGTTTGCTCGGCTTCGCCAGCGGCGGCCTGATCACCGCTTTGGCAATATCCGCGATCTTCGGCCACAGGGATGAATTCGGCCCTGCGATCGTTAGCGTATATCCTCTCTGGATCGCCGCGATCTACGCCTGCTACCGGAACGTGATCCTGGACCTCTTTCTCCTGTCCGGAGGTGTTCTGAGCATTGTCATTGTCGTGGCATCATTGCTCGTGAAGGCAATGTCACATTCCATGAGCGGCGGAGCTTTTCTGTTCATCGGACTGGTCGTGATCGGTCTTTCCGCCCTCGGCGGGAGGTGGCTGAAAAAACTGGCACAGGAGGGTTCTCGTGAATAGTCTCTCAACAGAGCAACTCTGGGTCCGTCTTGCGGAGGAAAACCTTGTGACCGGTGAGAGGACGCCGGCTCTTGAGCGGCATTCGCCCTGGTTCGTGCGCCTTATGCTTGGTTTTGCGGGATGGATGGGCGCGCTTTTCATGCTCGGTTTCGTGGGCGCATCCATGTCCTTTGTAATGAGAAGCGGTTCGGCGTCCATGATCACCGGGGCTTTTATCTGCCTTGGCGCAGCGGCCATCTTCCGTCTTTCCGAGGGGAAGGATTTTATTGTCCAGTTCGGACTGGCAACGAGCTTCGCAGGACAGGCCCTCTGCATCTTCGGGCTCATGGACATACTCAATTGGAGGAACGGCGTCAGCTATTTGAGCGTTGCGGTTTTCGAGGCTGTCCTTGCCGCGATCGTCGCGAATGAGATCCACCGTGGAGCGACGTCGTTCGCGGCCGCGGTCGGCTTAAGCCTTGCGCTGTGGTGGTATGGCGTCCCGTCTCTCGCTCCCGCACTGATCACCGCGGCAATCGCCGTGGTCTGGCTCCATGAATTCTCCTGGGCGGACAAAGGCTCCCTTCTCAGGCCCATCGGCTACAGTCTTGTCCTTGCCGCGCTCTACTGCAACGGGACGCTGCTCATGCATGGCTATTCATGGCTCGGGCGGGGAGCGTTCAGCAGCCCGGCACTGGGTATGTTTTCCTATTGGTCAAGCCGTCTCCTGATAGGCGCTGTCTTCCTGTACACGGTAGCGCAGCTGACCGCGCGCGAGGGCTTCGGCATCAAGGACCGGCCCACGCAGGTAGCGCTCCTTGCCGCGCTGGCAATAGCGACCGCGTCCTTCAAGGCGCCCGGCATTGCCACGGGCCTTGTCATCGTGCTGCTCGGCTTTGCCAATGCCAACCGGGTGCTTGCCGGGCTCGGTATTTTCTCCCTCATTGTCTACCTCTCCCTCTTCTACTATCAGCTCCAGGCGACGCTTCTCGTAAAATCCGCATCTCTTGTTGCCACGGGAGTAGTGCTGCTTGTCGCGCGAATAGCCGTCAACAGGCTCTGGCCTGATGATTCGCGGCAGGGGGAGCATCATGCGTAGGGCCGTTGTGCTGATAGCAGGGCTCTTGATCCTGGCCGGAATGATCGCCGCTACTTCGAGCAAGGAGATGCTGCTCGTAACCGGCAGGGTCGTGTACCTGGAACTGGCACCCGTGGACCCGCGCTCCCTTATACAGGGCGACTATATGGCACTGCGTTTCAAGGTTGCCAATGAAGCCTTCGGGTCCCGCATGGACCAGCGGTCCGCGCAGAGTGACGGAAGGATCGTGCTGTCTATCGACGAGAGTGACGTGGCAACGTTCAAGCGACTGGATGACGGTTCTCCTTTGGCGACGAATGAAGTTGTAATGCGGTATCGCATCCGGGACCAGAAACCCAAGTTCGCCACGAATGCTTTCTTTTTCCAGGAGGGCCATGCGATGGATTATGCCAAGGCCCGCTACGGCGAGTTCCGTGTTGCCGATTCCGGAGAATGCATTCTCACCGGCCTGCGCGATGAAAACCTGGTGCAATTGGGGCGGCGGGACGCGCAACAGTAGGAGCATTAGGGGAAAGTCCATTTCAGAAACAACCTAAGGTTTCCAGCAAAAAACACAAAAAGAATCAAAAATGAGAAGGGGCGATGCTTTTTACGTCCTCATGAAAACAGCTTGACACCTGTAACCAGTAGGGTTACACTATTGATAGATGATAAAAACCTTCACCCATAGGGGACTTGAAGACTTCTTTTTCGACGGCACGAAGAAGGGGATCCAGGCCGCTCATGCGCAGAAGCTCGCGGACATACTGGACAGACTCGATGCCTCGCATGTGGTGGAGGACATGAGATATCCCGGCTCGGACCTGCATCAGTTGAAAGGGACGATGAAGGGCTTCTGGGCAATAAAGGTGTCGGGCAACTGGCGGGTCGTTTTTACTTTCAAAGAAGGAAACGCCTACCAGGTGAACTATGTTGATTATCATTAGAGAGGTAAGAACATGAGAACGAGGAAAAGGGTACCCACCCATCCGGGCGGCATTTTGAAACGGCAGTACATGGAGCCTTTGTCCCTGACCGGTTCCGAGCTCGCCGTGACCCTCGGCGTGTCCCGAAAGACCCTGTCGAAAATCGTGAATGAACGCGGCGGCGTGACTCCTGACATGGCGCTTCGCCTCTCCAAGGCGTTTAGTACGACGCCGGAACTGTGGCTCAACCTCCAGCGCAATTTCGACCTCTGGGAAGCGGCGCACAAATCGAACGATTGGAAGCTTGTAGAAGCCATTGTGGTTGCGGCTCAGGGTTCCCTGCCGTCCCGTCCGTCCCTCGCCGGACAACTGCTCAGGGAGCGCAGGAGCGACTACAAATGACTCCGGAGGCAGAGAGAATATGAAAGCTCTTGTTCCCATCGAAATAATCGACGAGAAGAAGATATTGTTGATCGGCGGTCAGAAGGTCATGCTGGACAGCGACCTTGCAGAGCTCTGCGGTGTCGAAACGAAGATACTGGTGCGCGCTGTTAAAAGAAACATCGAGCGGTTCCCTGATGACTTTATGGTACAGCTTAAACAGGAAGAGTTCAGCAACTTGAAGTGCCATTTTTAGTTCTCAGGATGGGGCGGCAGAAGGCACCTCTCCTATGCATTTTCGGAAAACGGCGTGGCTATGTTGTCGAGTGTTCTGCAATAGCATAGAACTGGTCACAGGTCCTCCTTTAAGGCCGCATTTTGCGACCGTAAAGAACAGTGGAAGCCATGAAAATTTCGTAGTTTATTTCAAATAAAGATCAGGAGGCAATCGCCATGAATGGAGACGAGCAGGCAGGTGGGGTAATGGTAACTGACAGCATGATGGATTCGATGCGCTCGATAAAACCGTGGACAAAACTTTTGGCAATACTGGGCTTCGTCAGCGTCGGACTCATGATTCTTCTCGGCGCTGGGTTTATGGTCTTTGCGAGCATGATTCAGCAGCAGAAAAACGCCCCTCCATCTTTTATGGGATTTCTTTACATCCTATTGTCAACTCTGTACTTTATGCCCTCCTTTTATCTGTATAAATATTCTACGTCAATTGCCGATTTCCTCAAAAGCAATGGTCCACTACATCTGGAATCCGCTCTGTCATACCAGAAGTCATTCTGGAAATTCGTAGGCATCACCGCCTTGATCATGATGACGCTGACCATCCTCGCGATAGGCGCTGCCGTACTGATACCGATGTTGATGAAGTTAAGGACGTAGTATACGGGTAGGAGAAGGTGCATAGTGCAGTCTGACACGAGTGGTCCGCAAATGAACGACTCTCTAATACAAAACGTCTCCGATACGGCGTTTATGGCGGCAGCGTACCGGGCGGCGGAGTCCGCGCGTCCCGACGCGCAGTTTCGTGATCCCCTTGCGGCACGCCTGGCTGGCGAGCGGGGAAAAAAGATCGTTGCCAATCTGCCTGCGGGAGCGTTTATCGGCGGTTGGACCGTGGTTATTCGTACCACTGTCATCGACAAGCAGATCAGAACGGCCCTCGCCGACGGGGTCGATACGGTCCTGAATCTCGGCGCGGGCCTGGACACGCGCCCCTATCGCATGGAGCTTCCCGCGTCGTTGCGCTGGATCGAGGTAGATCAACCGCATGTTATTGAACTGAAAGAGCGCAGCCTTGGCGACGAGAAGCCGCGCTGCCGCCTCGAGCGGATCAAGCTCGATCTCTCCGATGCCGGGGCACGGCGCAGGGTCCTTGAGCAGGCAACCGCGGGTTCCGGGAAGGTCCTGGTCCTCACCGAGGCCGTTATTCCCTATCTGACCGAGGCTGCAGTTGCTTCACTTGCAACGGACTTGCGGTCAAACCCGGCCATACGGTATTGGCTGGTGGACTACTTCTCGCCGGAGGCGTACCACTACCGGCGTCGCACCCGGATGGACCGGGCGATGCAAAACGCCCCCTTTCAGTTCGAGCCGAAGGACTACTTCGGGTTTTTTGCCGGCCTTGGCTGGCAACCACG
>Ga0184616_10000128_pt1 | contig 13946 bp, 11 predicted proteins | sample PLM4_90_coex_FD_133145 | JGI IMG/M metagenome (GOLD analysis project Ga0184616, IMG submission 133145) | Groundwater sediment microbial communities from an aquifer in East River, Colorado, USA - PLM4_90_coex | ecosystem: Environmental > Terrestrial > Soil > Riparian zone | place: USA: East...
GAAACTCCACTGCGGCGGCAGGGGCTGTCAGGGTGCTGCCTGAGAGGGCCTCGTGTATGTTTAGCACCTGTCCAGGCGCGCCGGTGGTGCCAACCATGACTAACCAACCGTCGGCCCAACCGCCCCCGCAAACAGTACCCGTGCTGCTGCATACCGTGACCGCACCGTTGCGCTTAATGGCTTCGCTGCGCGCGATATTCAGCGCAGTCACTAAATCATTAGTTTGAGTGGTAATACGGTTGTTCTGAATTAATGTCATGAAGCTCGGCACGGCAACCGTTGCCAAGATCGCAACCACGGTAAGGGTGATCAACAATTCAATTAAGGTGAAGCCATGAATTTTTTTCATGAGCCGATATATAGCCTGTCGGGCGGCGATGGGTATGTCGCGCCCAACGTGCACCTGTGACCCTTCCTTAGGATCTTTCAGGACCGTTATCGGTAAGCCATTGATCTGAACAGGCACGTCACTCACTCCTCACTTCTACTAGACTGCTTAGCGTCCACTCTATTCAAAACTTTAGCTCTACCCCACCTCCAGACGACGAACGGCAGCCTTTTCCCGATAGACGGTAGGGAACGAACGGTTGGCTGCAGGCGAGATTGCGGAAATTGGCGGAGAGCCGCCGGAGAACCGAAGGGGTGCCGGTCAATTACTGTGCCCGGCACAAGGCGAAAAATGCGATTAGAGCACGTAGGGCGCAATAACCAAAGGGCATTGCGCCGCATGTGTCTCGGCCAACCATCCGGTGCAATGCGCTACGCTTATTGCACCCTACGTGCTAAGGGCGATAAATCCCCAGTTCAAAACTAAATACGGTGCCGTGATTGCTGACGCTGTGCACAGCGATAGTACTTCCATGTAAATCGAGGATGCGTTTGGCGATGGCAAGCCCCAGACCCGCGCCGCCGTTGTGCTCCTGGCGGGTCTTTTCCACTCTATAGAAACGCTCAAAAATGTGCGGCAGGTCTTCTGCAGGGATGCCGTAACCGGTGTCGGCGATGGCAAGCTTGACCGTATTGACGCCCGGCGTGAGGGAAAGGGTGATGCGGCCGCCGGCCGGAGTATAGCGCAGCGCGTTTTCGATGAGATTGGCCAGCACCCGCTCAATGAGACCGATGTCGGCATGCACGAAGGGCAGTTGCGGCGGGTGCTCTACCCGCAACTCCACACCCTGCTGCTGCGCGGCCAGTTGAAACCGCTGCGCCACATCCTGCACCAACTCGGCGAGCGCGAACGGCTCCACATTGAGTGCGGTGGCCTGAGCGTCGAGCTTGGCAAGCTCGAATAATTCGCCCACCAATTTACCGAGACGTTCGCTTTGACGTGTAGCAATCTCTAAATAGTTGCGTTGCTCTTGCGCGCTCAGTTGGCCCTCTTTCAACAACAGCGTTTCCAGATAACCTTGCAGGGAGGTGAGCGGGGTGCGCAGATCATGCGACACGTTGGCAACCAGTTCACGGCGCAGGGCGTCGGTCTGTTGCAGGCCCTGCACCTGTTGCCGGATGCGCTCGGCCATCTCCTTGAAGGTGACGCTCAGGCGATCAATCTCATCACGGACCGGCACGGTCCCCGCATCAGTGAGCGGATAGTTCACCGGCTCGGCGAAATCGCTGCGCTTGAACACCTCCATCGCCTCGCTGAGAGTCGTGAGCCTGCGGGTCAACCAGCGAAACAGCACCACACCCGCGAGCAGCGCAATCAACAGGCTCACCGCCGTTACCCACAGACTCTGGCGCAGAATATAGCTGCCCTGCAGCATCGCGGCGGCGGACTCATATTGCTCACCACCCAACACCACGTAGAGATAGCCCGCCGGCCCGGAGTTGACAGGCACTTGCGTATGATTCGACAGGATTGTATCGCCACCAGCCTTGAACGGAATCACCGCCGCAGAGAACACCTTACTGCGCACCTCGTCACGCGGGTCATCGCCGAGAATCGGCGGATGCTGGCTACGCTGCAAAAATTTTTTTATAGGTTCCAGACTGACAGACTTGCGCTTCAGATTTTCCGGCGGCGCGGAGCAGGCCAATATTTTCCCCTGCGGGTCGAGCAGATAAATCTCGATATTGGGATTGATGACCATCAGCATCTTGAAGAGATCCTCCAGGACCCGCTGATTGACCTGCTGGCCTTCCATGAGAATCTTCTCGGCGACGATGTGCTCTGCGAGCGTCCAATTGAGATCTTGATTGACCTCTTGAAGATGGAGCCGCGAACTCTCCAGGCTCAACCAGGTGTACAAGACACCTAGCAGCAACAACAGGCCCAGCAATACCGTGGCCAGCCTCGCAGAGAGGGTCTTGAACATCAGGAAGGCTCGCCGCTGTCCTGTTCAGTTATGGAGGCGCGCGGCGTCTTAAGCTCATGGGTGTCGGAGAATTTGTAACCTACTCCCCACACGGTGTGAATATAGTGCGGCTGGGAAGGATCGGCCTCGATCTTTGCGCGCAGCCGGTTGATGTGGGAATTGACGGTGTGCTCGTAACCGTCGTGCCCGTAGTGCCAGACCAGATCCAGCAGTTGCGAACGGGTATACACCTTGCCCGGGTGTTGGGCGAATTGCAGCAACAGGGAAAACTCCTTGGCGGTGAGTTCAACGGGCTGACCCTGCACCATCACCTTGCGCTTGTCCACGTCAATAAAAAGTTCGCCGGCCGAGAGGGTCTTGGGTGCTTCCATCGCAGCCTGCCCGCTCATGGCGTCGAGCCGCCTGAACAGCGCCTTAACCCGCGCCAGCAACTCGCGGATACTGAATGGCTTGGTGAGATAATCGTCCGCGCCGATCTCCAGACCGAGCACCCGATCCAACTCGGTGGACTTGGCAGTCAGCATTAGGATGAGCGTGTAAGGCGGCTTGGCGCGCAGCCGCCGGCATACCTCCAGCCCGTCCAGACCGGGGATCATGAGATCCAGAATGATCAAATCGTACGGCCGCGCGCGTGCCTGTTGCAGCCCCGCCAACCCGTCATGCAGGATCTCGACCTCGCAACCCTGATCGCGCAGATGGAGATGCAATAAATGGGCGATATCCCGGTCGTCTTCAATAACAAGTACTTTACGCACCGTGCTCATTCCATAGTTACCGTAGTTATATGCATCTACGATACCCTTGGATTATCACAAAAGCATCACTGGCTTGGGTAACAGAAACAAAAAACCCCGGACGGGCCGGGGTTTTCAGGGGAGTTAATGCCGCTTTCTAGTCGTCGCTGTTAAAGGCCCCCAGCAGGTGCAGCAGGCTGGCGAACAGATTATAGATCGTGACATACAAGGTCACAGTGGCCAGGATATAATTGGTCTCGCCGCCGTGTATGATCTGGCTGGTCTCGTAGAGAATGAGACCGCACATCAGCAACACGAACATCGCCGAGACGCCGAGCGCCAGCCCGGGCATGCTAAAGAAGATAGCGCCGAGCCCGGCCAGAAAGGCGACCAGTATCCCGGCCATTAAAAACCCGCCCATGAAGCTGAAGTCCTTGCGGGTGGTGAGCGCGTAGGCTGACAATCCCACAAAGATCGCGCCGGTCCCGCCCAGCGCCATCATCACCACCTGGCCGCCATTGGGCATACTCAGATAGTGGCTGATAATCGGCCCCAAGGTGAGTCCCATGAAACCGGTCAGGGCGAACACCGCAGCCAATCCCCACACGCTGTTTTGCAGTTTATGAGTCAAAAACAACAGGCCGAAGTAACCCACCAAGGTGATAATCAAGCCGGGATGCGGCAGATTGAACATTATGGAAACGCCCGCCGTGGCGGCGCTGAACAACAGCGTCATCGCCAGCAAGGCGTAGGTATTGCGAATCAGCTTGTTAGCGACAGGTAACGCGGCGGCGCGGCGGGCAATCATCGGTTGGGGGGAATTCATGTTAAGCTCCTGAATTGTTGATTGAAGTCTGAGACTCCGGGAATACGGTCAAGTTCACAGCATAACCGAACCGGCGCGAATAGCAATAGCAGGTATTTTCGGTTATTCTGCGCCCTTTCGAGCGACAGTACCACGCTCTAGTGATACTGTAGGGATGGGTTAGTAAACTGATTACCGCAGATGTGGAGAGGTGGCTGAGCGGTCGAAAGCGGCGGTCTTGAAAACCGTTGTGGGGCAACCCACCGGGGGTTCGAATCCCTCCCTCTCCGCCACAAATACAGGGGCTAGGAGTTAAAAGCTGGTGAGGCGTGAGGGGTTAGGAGTGAGGCGCAAAGCAGATTTCCCTCACGCCTCACGCCTTACGCCTCACCCCTAGTCCCTAGCCCCTACCCCCTGGAGTTACTATGAGTGAACCAAACAAATTCGCCCATCGGGCCATCAACGACACCCTGCTCAACCGCGAATCCTGGAAGATCTTCCAGATCATGGCGGAATTCACCGAGGGCTTTGAACAGCTCTCCCAGATCAAGCCCTCGGTGAGCATCTTCGGCTCATCCCGCACGCAGCCTGGTCACCCGCACTATCAGCTCGCCGAGGACATCGCCCGCGCGCTCTCCGACGCAGGCTTCGCCGTTGTCAGCGGCGGCGGGCCGGGCATCATGGAGGCGGTCAACAAGGGCGCATACGAAGGCAAGTCACCGAGCGTGGGCCTGAACATCCTGCTGCCACACGAACAGACGGCCAACGCCTATCAGGACATCTCTCTCAATTTCCGGCACTTCTTTTCGCGCAAAGTGATGTTCGTGAAATACGCCTCGGCCTATGTGATCCTGCCGGGGGGCTTCGGCACGCTGGACGAACTGGCCGAGATCCTGACCCTGATACAGACCGGAAAGACCCGCCGTATTCCGGTCATCCTGGTGCATTCTCCATTCTGGCAGGGCCTGCTAGAATGGCTGAAGAACACCCTGGTACCGGAGGGCATGATCGCCGCCGAGGACCTCGAACTGTTCAAGTTGCTGGACAACGTGCAGGACGTGGTGGATGCTATCTTTAACCATTATGAATACCACGGGGTCGGGCCGCAGGCCGATGACCGGGGAATATTGCTCTAAAAAGAATATTGGCCGAATGAACTCGGCCCCACTTATCATCTAGGAATTAACCATGCGCCTCTTTTTAATACTCATCGCCCTATTTGGCTCCGTCCTCGCCCTCGCCGAGGAAAAGGCGCCGGGCACCGAGCTCGCGCCCGCCCCGGAACCGCCGCAGATTCCCGACGCCGTGCAGAGCGGCGAGCCGCTGGAGCCCGAGGTCACCATCATCGAGCGCAAAGAAGAAACGGTGCGGGAGTATCGCCTCAACGGCCAGCTATACATGGTCAAGATCACCCCCAGCAAGGGCGAGCCCTACTTTATGGTAGACACCGACGGCGACGGAACGCTCGACACCCGCCGCACCGACATCAAGTACGAGAGCAGCGTCCCGCAATGGGTGTTGTTTAGCTGGAAATAAGCCCACCGGGATCCCTCAGCTCTCCGGCAAGCGATGTCCGTTTACACACGCATCGAGCGGCACGAACTCGAGGAGTTTTTGCGCGGTTATTCCGTGGGTGCTCTCGCGGATTTTTCGGGCATCAGCGCGGGGATAGAAAATACTAATTACTTCGTCACGACAAACCAGGGGAGCTATGTACTCACCCTGTTCGAAACCCTGAACGCCGCACAGCTCCCCTACTTTCTCGACCTCATGGCCCACCTCGCCGAACACGGCGTACCCTGCGCGCACCCCGCCGCCGATCTCCAGGGCCATTACCTGCGCACCCTCAAGGACAAACCTGCGGCGCTGGTGCAGCGCCTGTCCGGCGCCAACGTGGAACACCCCAACGTGGCGCAGTGCGTCACGGTCGGCCACGCACTGGGCCAGATGCATATGGCGGGACTGTCGTTCCAAGGTCGGCGTGCACCCGACCGCGGCCCGGCCTGGCGCGAGACCACCGCGCACAAATTGCTGCCGCGCCTCAGCGCCGAGCAGGCGGAGCTGCTAAAGAACGAACTCGCGTTTCAGGCACAACACTCCGGCTTGGAACTACCCCAGGGCGTGATCCACGCCGATCTGTTCCGCGACAACGTGCTGTTTATCGGTGATCGGCTCACCGGCATCATTGATTTCTATTACGCCTGCAACGACGCCTTGCTTTATGACCTCGCTATTACCGTCAATGACTGGTGCAGCGCCGCAGACGGCGCCCTCCAGCCCAAACAGTCCGGCGCGTTGCTTGACGCTTACCGGCAACAACGCCCCTTTCAGCTCCAGGAACACCCCGCCTGGCCGGTCATGCTGCGCGCCGCCGCCCTGCGTTTCTGGCTGTCGCGGCTGCACGATTTGCACTTCCCCCGCCCCGGAGAGATGACCCACACCAAAGATCCTGAGGTATTTCGTCGCATTCTTTGCGAGCGGCGCCGGCATGTACCCGCGTTGGCTTAGCGTTCTTGCGATGCTGCTAAAGTAATACTCGAGTCACAAGGAGAAATCTATTGAAAAGCCATGAAATTTGGCTTAGATTCCGTGCCCAGACTCCATGGATTACCTGCTCCTAAAGATTTTAATGACCAGGCCGCTAAATAGTGCTAAGGGTTGCCCTCTCTCGCTCCGAGATAGGGCCGGGGTGAGGGAAAATAAGCGACTCCTGCTCACTTCATTACGCACTATTTGACGCGCCCCCTAAGTAATGACTAATAACGAGGCTACGGTTATGACAAAAAGAAAACTTTTAATAGGCTTGATGAGCGCTGCCCTATCGGCGCCCTACGCCGCTCATGCACTCACTCTGCAAGAAGCGGCCCAGAAGACCATCCAGACACATCCCGGCGTGCTCGCCTCCGCCAGCGAACGTCGCTCAATAGATCACGAGCTGGAACAGGCCAGGGCGGGCTACTTTCCGCGTGCCGATATCGCCCTCGGCGTGGGCCGGGAACATAGCGACAACCCCACGACCCGTGCTGCGGGCGGGCCTTCGCCGGAATTGACCCGTGGCGAGGCTTCACTCACCATTTCCCAGATGTTGTTTGACGGCTTCGCGGTAAGCAGCGAGGTGGATCGCCAGCGGGCGCGGGTCAACGCCTCGGCCTATAAGGTCTACGGCACGGCCGAGGCCACTAGCCTGCGGGCCGTGGAGGTCTATCTGGACGTTCTGCGCCGCCAGGAACTGGTAGCGCTGGCCAAGGACAACCTGCTCGCCCACGGACGCACCTTCGACCAGATCAAGCTGCGCAGTGAAGGCGGCGTCGGACGCAAGGCCGATCTGCATCAGGTTGACGGGCGCCAGGCGCTGGCGCAATCGAACCTGCTGGCCGAAGAAGGCAATCTACGCAACGCCGAGACCAACTATCTGCGCGTGGTAGGAGAAGCGGCGCAGGGGCTGGTGAAACCAGCCGACCCAGCGGGGAGCGGGTTTCCTAAGTCCGAACAGGATGCGGTACAGCAAGCACTCGCCAATCATCCTATCCTGAAATCGGCGATCGCCGATGTCGCGGCGGCGCAGGCGCAATACGAGGCCAGCAAATCCAGGTTCTCTCCGCGGCTGGATCTTGAACTGGGCACCAGCAACAATAATAATCTCGACGGCCTGCGCGGCACCAATCAAGATTACGCGGCGATGGTGAGAATGCGCTATAACCTGTTCTCCGGAGGTGCGGACACCGCCCGTCGGGATCAAACCGCCCAGCTTATCCAGCAGGCCGGCGACATCCGTGACAACACCCACCGGCAGGTAGAGGAAAGCGTGCGGTTATCCTGGAACGCCTTCACCACGGCCAGTAACCGACTGGAGCCGGCCAAGCTGCACATGGACGCGAGCGAACAAACCCGCGACGACTACCTCAAACAGTTCAATATCGGCCAGCGCACCCTGCTGGATTCGCTGGACTCCGAGAACGAACTGTTTACGGCGCGCTCCAACTATGTGAACGTCCAATACACCGAGTTGTTCGGCAAGTACCGGGTGCTGGCGGACATGGGTAAGCTGAACGAGAGTCTGAACGTTAAACTGCCGGAAGAGGCCACAGTTGCCAGCGCCGCGGAATAAGACCGTCGCATGGGGTACGTTGTACTCACTCTAAAATCTACACCGCAGAGGACGCAGAGAAATAAACTAAAAACGCTTTACCTCCGCGCCCTCTGCGGTGATTTCTTCCCCTAAAGAATATCCTTTTTATCCACCATTAGATTATCAAGGGTATTGAGTTTGTCGCGCACGGACTTCCTGGCCAGGAATTTCTGTTGAGCGGCCTCTGGAAGATCCGTAAACATAATCACATTTTTGCCTATCAGCACGTCAACCAGATCCTCGATAATGCGGATCATGCCACTGTCGGTCGCCGACAGATGCTGGATGTTTCGGCTAAGTTGCGTTTGATATAAAAATTCCACGAGTTCCGGGTTATCATCCGCTACTCTCTCATCGGCATTGGGCGCGGGTTGCTCGAACACACCGGTGATTTTTCCGTCTCGGTTACGGTTCACGTAAGGCATGGCATTCTCTGTCGGTTATTGAAAAATCAATCTTTTGCTTCAGGCCTGCCTACTATATAACCCTGTATACCGTCCACTCGCAGGCTCCGTAGGGCGTCCCATTCCTGTTGCGTCTCGACGGCCTCGGCGATGACTTGAATATCCAGGCTGCGCGCAATGCCGGCCACGGAGTGGACGAAGAATTGATTGTCCTTATCGCGGTCTATGCCGCGGATATAGCTGCCGTCTATCTTCAAATAGTGAACCTTAAGCGTGCTGAGATAACCGAAGGAGGTAACCCCGCGGCCGAAGTGGTCCAGACTGAACCGGCAGCCCAGCGCGCCCAGCCGCTTGACCATCTCCCGCACCGCATCGAGCTCCCGCACTGCGCCGTATTCCGGCACCTCGAAGATCAATTTAGAGGCGTGCGCTCCGCGCTTGGAGACTTCGGCGTAGAGCCAGTTGACGAAATCAGGATCGTGCAGCGAGGCCGGTGCAAGATTAACGGCATATCTGTCCTGATCGTACAGCCTTGAGGTCAAGCGCTCCAGGATGCCCTCCACGACCAGCTTGTCGAAGCCCCTCGTCATGCCCAGCCTCTCCGCCATGGGCATGAACACCCCCGCATTGATAAGGCCGCCGGTCTGGTCCGGGACGCGCACCAGCGCCTCGTGATGCATTGTGCTCCCGTCCAGGCAATTCACCACACGCTGAAAATGCAACACGATATTTTTTCCGGCGATAACACCCCTCAGCACTTCGCGCCAGTGGCTCGCGCCGTGAATCACGGAATGATCCAGCATAGGCGTTTCATAGATGTGCCAGCTATTGGGACCCTTGGACTGCGCCGCACGCAAGGCCATGTCGGCCTCCGAAAATAACTCGGAGGCGATCTCGCCCTCGCGGAACATGGCGATACCGATATGCGCCACATCCAGGTTATCGCTCATGCCGCTGCTATGCAGCAGGCTCAACCTTTCGCACATCAGTTGACCGAGCAGTTGCGCCTCCAGAGGCGAGACGTCCGGCGCCAGCACGGCGAAATCCGCGCCCGCGAGGCGCGCCAGCACGCATTGCTCCAGGTCGACGGTCACCTCCTTTAAGATGGAGGAGGTCTGCCGCAGCAGTTCATCGGCAGCCGCATAACCGCGCTGCTCGTTGTAGCGCTTGAAGTCCCTGAGCTGCACCAGCAGCAGCGCACCGGTCAGAAATTCTTCGGACGACTGAATCAGGTGTTGCAGTTGGCTATCGAAATAGCGGCGGTTACCGAGCCCTGTCACCAGGTCTTTATAGGCTTGATCGTGCAACTTGACGCTGAGTTGGGTCTGATCTTCAAACATCTGCTTGACCTTCAGCGTCATCCTGTTCATCGCCATGACCACGCGGCGCAGATCGCGGGTCCAGGGTAATTTTTCCTGCACCGGAAATTCGCGCGCGCTGATCGCTTCGGCCTGCTGTTCCATAGCGCGCAGCGGTCTCAACACCAGCCGCAGGGCGGCGATACCGAGCAGCAGCGTCGCCGACGCCGAGCCGAGAAACCACCAGAAAGTCGTGACGGTGTTGCGCCACAACTCCGCGTAGGCGTAGCCCGGATGACTGCGCACGTAGACCTTGGCCGCCTGCTTCCAGCCGGACGTCACCAGCGCCTCGCCGCGCGGCGTTTCCAGCGGGATCAGATTAACGAACCAGGCGGGCACACCTTCGATCTTGACCTGCAAGGTGCGGGTAATGAGCGGTGTTCCGTCTATCGCCTCCACCACCACCTCACGATAGTAGCCCCGGTCGAAGATCGCGTCCACCATCGAGGTCATGGTGGGCAGGTCATTGTTCTTCATGTGCGGCGACAGCGACAGCCCCAGCGAGGTCGCCACGTCCTGCGCATTTGATGCCAATTGTTTGCCCAGATAATCTCGTGTGTTGTTGAAGCTGGTATAAAATGTTCCGGAAAACATCACCAAAAACAACACCAGCAGCAGCACGATCAGTTGTCGAGATAAGGTCATGGCCTGATTCTCCTATAGCTACTTCAGAAACTCTGAAAAATTCATCCCTGAACTTTTCAGAGACGAAAAGCAAAAATGTGATTTTTTCTTTTCTTCATTTTTCAAACACTTGTATGTTTGAAAAATGGCGGCGCATCCATGCACCGCAACCTCTGAATTAATCAGAGGTTGCTTCATTATTCATGCGCTCGTTGAGATCGCGCCACAGACTGATCCTACCGGAGCCACCCACCCGCTCGCCGCGGCCGCGCTTCTTGGCCAGCCACAAGCCCTCGCCGTTGAAACTATACACGGGAAGCAGATCGTTGCGTTGCGAGGCGGGCTTTATTTCATCAATGAGATTGTCCAGCACCAGCGGGTCGGCGCCAGGTGTGGGAAAGTAGGTCAGCACCATGTGGGCCTGATTGAGTCTCAACGCCTTTACGTAGGTGATCTGCATGCGCTGCTCGGGGACGCCCATTTCTTTCAGGGTGAAATACTTGGCGATGGTAAAGTCTTCGCAGTCGCCGCCATTGGTGGAGAGCATCTCGACCGGCGTCGCCCAATAGTCTTCCTTGCCCCAGTGTTCGAGGTCGGAGACAAACACACTCTGGTTAAAAAAGTGATTTACCAGTTTCAATTTTTCCAGCTCGGGTTTTCCCTTGTCCTGCTCGGCGAGGTGCCGCCACTCCTGCACCCGGTCACGGGCAGGCGTGCCGTAGCGATCTCCTACATAAGCCAGCAGCTTGTCCGCCGCGCCCAGCCGATCCGCCACCGCCAGAGCTGCACCGGCCAACAGGCAAGCCGCGGCGATGCCGGCGGGGATGCGGCGAAGGCGGCGCTGCTTGGTGAGGTTTTCACCCTCATGGGGCCGTGTCGGCGGTCTGGTCATTATTGCATCCGTTACCGCTGCGCAGGGCAGAGCCTCCCTGGCAGGGTTCTACCGGGAACGAGATGCAGGAATCGGACCAGTTGTGGGGGGTACGTTGCGCGTATGCTGTTATTGTAGGGCCGAATTCATTCGGCCGATTGTGCGAATGAATTAGCACCTACCGCAAAATATGATCTCGTCACGTAGCTTACGCAACGTGACCTGTGCCCGCTTGAATGCGAAGTCAGGCTGCGACGGTATGAGTCTTGAAGGGGAGCTGGCTAAGGGTGAGATCGTTTAGCTCAAGTTTTTTGCTGGCATTATCAATGTCAATGCCGACTAAATTTCCGCTCTCGTCGTAATCCAATACGATCCCTTCCGAAACCTCTTTGCTTTCAGTGCTGGGCTTGCCGGAAAGGTCAATATAAAGTGAGTCTGTGTCAGGATAATAGTTAAGCTTCATGTTTGAACCCTCTGTCTGGAAAGGCATTATGTATAGTGACCTTATCTTCCAAAGTGACAACCCGCAGTATTTTACCATGTAACTCTTCTACAAGGCCCCAAAAGCGGAAGCGATTATTCTCCTGTGGCTCAACTTTAATTGGATTTTCAATTACCCGAATGCACCATTCTTTAAACCAGGTATGGACGTTTCCGCAACACTTCATTTTCGAAATAAGGCGTAAATTTGTAATCTTGCATGATGAAAGAATAACTATTCTCTACCAACTTGGGAAGTTTTAATGATAATGCAGCCTAACAGTTTCGTGGGGCGGATCAAGCCTGTCCTGAGTGAAATCGAAGGGCGGAGCAGATCCGACACAAAGCTGTCTCCCTGCTGCATGAGGGGGTGGAGGGTTAAGAAATGAAGTTTCGCAGGTGGGATTAGCAGAGGGCACAGAGGACTGGATTTGGCGTATCTCCCCGCCCTCCTCCGCGTTGAACTGTCGTAGGGTGCGTTTCACGCACCACCCGGTGCGCACGGCGCACCCTACATTTAATTGCAAAAAAAAGCGGATGGCTTATTGAAAGCCATCCGCACAACGGAAAACCCGCTTAAGGAGTGTAATCAGGAGTTGGGTTGAGGGCGCTCAGGTCATAGACGACCATGCCCGTCAGCGTCACCAGGGGGACATCCAGCGCCGGGTCGGCGCCGTCGGTATCCAGACTGACCAGGGTGTTGCCGGGGCTGGTTTGGGTATCGAACCTGAGAAACTCGCCGAGGTCGCCGCTGTTCGGGCCGGTGCCAGTCAGCAGGTCGGAGATGTCGAGCACGGGGGACAGGTCATCATCGATTATAGTGCCCACACCTATTCCATCCTTGATAGTGCCGCCGCTTGCATTGCTCAGGTTGACAGTAAAGGTCCCGTTGCCTTCAAAAATAGCGTCGTTGAGTATCGATATGGTAATGGTCTGGCTGGTCACACTGGAAGCAAAGGTCAAGGTGCCGGTCTGTGCGGCGTAATCGCTGCCGGCGGTGGCCGTGCCATCGGCGGTGGCGAAATCCACAGTCACCGGGTGGGGGAGCGCGCTGCTCAAGCTGACGGTAAAGGTCGCCGTGCCGGCGGCCTCGTCTACCGTCATGTCGCTGATGTTGATGCTGTCATCATTCTGGATGGTGCCTACACCCTGACCATCGAATAGGGTCCCATCAGTTGGGAGTGTGGTCGCATTGGTCGGGTTGGTGAGATCTACAATGAAGGTTTCAAGTGCAAGTGGTGGCTCAGGGGTATTATCGGCCCTGACGTTGACAGTGATGGTCTCCTCTATGTCGTTCGGCGCGAAGGTCGGCGTGCCGTTGTTAACAGGTAAGTAGTCGGGGCCGACGATAACCGTGTCGGCGGTGGGCAGATCATCATCGGTTATAGTGCCCACACCTATTCCATCCTTGATAGTGTCGCCGCTTGCATTGCTCAAATTGACAGTAAAGGTCTCGTTGCCTTCAAAAATAGCGTCGTTGAGTATCGGTATGGTAATGGTCTGGCTGGTCACACCGGGAGCAAAGGTCAAGGTGCCGGTCTGCGCGAGGTAATCGCTGCCGGCGGTGGCCGTGCCGTCGGCGGTGGCGAAATCCACGGTCACCCGGTGGGGGAGCGCGCTGCTCAAGCTGACGGTAAAGGTCGCCGTGCCGGCGGCCTCGTCTACCGTCATGTCGCTGATGTTGATGCTGTCATCATTCTGGATGGTGCCTACACCCTGACCATCGGCAATCGAGGCATTGCCAGTCGGAACGGACAACAGATTTACGAAGAAGTTTTCAAGGAAGCTTTCATTTGGCCCCACGGGGAAATCATCGGCCCTGACCTGAATAGTGATGAACTCTTCGGTGTCGCCCGGCGCAAAACTCACCGGGAGGCTGGGGGGGCTGCTCTGGGCCATGTAGTCGAAGTCGGGGCCGCCGCCGGGGCCGGCCCCGGCGGTACCATTAGCCGTGGCGTAATTCACGGTGATAGTTTGTGTGCTCGCCTTGCTGAGTGTCACGGTAAAAGTAAATGGTGTTAAATCACCAAGGTGTCCCGGCGCCCCTCCCGTACCTTCAAGGGTACCGATCTGTCCCGGGCTCGGAGGCACGTTGCTGATGGAGATCGTCGGCAGGGTGTCAATGGCGACGGTGTCGCTACCGCCGCTGCCGGTGTTGAGGGCGGCATCGGTGTAGCTGCCCGCGATCACGCTGACCGAGCCGGTACCGCTGAAGCCGTCGCTGGC